>Ga0308159_1005252_pt1 | contig 11148 bp, 6 predicted proteins | sample PhyCR1_FD_201040 | JGI IMG/M metagenome (GOLD analysis project Ga0308159, IMG submission 201040) | Phyllosphere microbial communities from UC Gill Tract Community Farm, Albany, California, United States - DLSLC.R1 | ecosystem: Host-associated > Plants > Phyllosphere > Unclassified | place: USA...
GGTCAAGAAACTCACCCAGAGCTATCAGGAAGTACAGGATCACCTCGCCGATGGCGCAAACCGCCTGGCCCTCGACGACATCACCCGCCAGCGCCTGCTGGCCGCGCTGCATTCCGATGCATCGCAAACTCCACGGGAACGCCTGACTCCGCCCCGGGAGAACCAGGAACCGCCACGGGACTACGCGCCAAAAACGCCGAACGCCCCGGGGATGCTGGATGAGCATTACGGCTTGAAGAAGTAAGTTATTTTCAAGCAATAGAAAAGCCCGGTTGATCGCTGATCAACCGGGCTTTTTGTTGGGCACCATTCTCCAGAACAAGGGGCCTCAGGCCACAGGTTGCTCTTGAAGCCACCCGCCCTCGATCCGCACATGCCGCCCATGGAAGCGCTTGAGGCTGCTGCGATGACCAACGCTGACAATGCTCAACCCCGGCAATTCATCAATCAACGCCTGATACAACGTCGCCTCATCTTCTTCATCCATCGCCGACGTCGCCTCGTCCATGTACAGCCATTGCGGCGCGAACAACAAGGCTCGGGCAAAGGCCAGGCGCTGCTGTTCGCCGGGCGAGAGCATGCGTTGCCAATGGTTGGCTTCGTCCAGGCGCTCCACCAGGTGCGGCAGGCGACAGGTTTCCAGGACCTGTGCATAACGTTCTGCCGAATAGACGCTGTCGTCCTGTGGGTAACTCAACACCGCCTTGAGTGTGCCGATCGGCAGGTAAGGCTTCTGCGGCAGGAACAGGTAACGCCTGGCCGGCAGGCGGATGCTGCCGTGACCAGCCGGCCACAGATGCCCCATGGCACGCAGCAAGGTACTTTTGCCGCTGCCGGAACGGCCGCTGAGCATGACGCGCTGGCCCGGTTCAACGATCATGTTGGCGTCGGTCAGCAGGTGGCGACCATCCACCAGGTTCAAACCCAGGCCTTGCACCACAAGACGCTCGCCTTCAGCGCTGACGTCGATGGCTGCTGGGCGCTGCTCGTTTTCACGCATGGCCTGCTGAAAACTCAGTAGACGATCGCTGGTCGCGCGCCAGCCGGCCAGGTCGGCGTACGCGCTGATAAACCAGCTGAAGTTGCCCTGCACGTTGCCGAACGCCGAGTTGATTTGCATCAGCTCGCCCAGTTCGATCTTGCCGGAAAAGTAGCGCGGGGCAGCCACGATAAACGCAAAGACGATCGCAATCTGTTCATAGCCGGCAGTGAAGAACGTCAGGCGCTTGGACACCTTCATGATGTCCCAGTAGTTATGCCAGACCTTTCCGAACCGCGCGCTCAAACGCTGATTCTCATTGGGTTCGCCGTTGTACAGGGCGATGCTCTCGGCATTCTCCCGCACTCGTACCATGGAGAAACGCAAGTCCGCTTCGAAGCGTTGCTGCTGGTTGCTCAAGCCGATCAAACGACGACCGATCAGATGGGTCAGCCAACTGCCGACACCGGCATAGACCAATGCACACCAGAACATGTAGCCGGGGATGGTGATACCGAACACTTCAATACTGCCGGACACGCCCCATAGGATAATGGAGAACGACACCAGGCTGACCACATTGCGCAACAGCCCAAGGCCAAGACTCAGGGTGTTCAGGGTAAAGCTGTTGAGGTCTTCGGAAATCCGCTGGTCCGGGTTATCGGTGTAGCCGCCCTGCTCCAGCTGGTAGTAGTTCTTGTCGCCAAGCCAGCGGGCGAAATACTTTTCGGTGAGCCATGCACGCCAGCGAATGGTCAGCATCTGGGTGAGGTAGAGACGGTAGACCGCGCCGAGAATCGCCACCGTGGCGATACCGCAGAAATAACCGATCTGTTGCCAGAAGGCGGCGGTGTCCTTGTTTTCCAGGGCGTTGTAGAAGTCCTTGTACCAGTGGTTGAGCCACACGGAAATGGCCACGCTGAACAGCGACAGGCCAATCACCACGGCGAGCAACAACCAGGCCTTGCCCTTCTCTTCACTTCGCCAATAAGGCGTGATCATCGCCCAGGTTCGGCGAAAAAATTGCCCACGCACAGCGTCATTGACCGCGGAGTACTCAGCGTTCTGATTCATCGTTCAGGCTCGTAGGGAGGAAGGCAGGCGTTTGAACCGATCATAGGTGATCGGTTCAGGGTTCCGTGCGGCCTGAAGCAGGCTGTTCAGCTTAGGTTCAGCGGCGTACCGGACGCTTCTGCAGCTTGCGTTGCAGGGTGCGCCGGTGCATGCCCAGGGCGCGGGCAGTGGCGGAGATATTGCCTTCGTGTTCGGTGAGGACGCGCTGGATGTGTTCCCACTGCAGGCGGTCCACCGACATCGGGTTTTCCGGCACCAGGGTGTCGAGGTCGGCGTGCTCGGACAGCAATGCGGCCAGCACATCATCGGCATCCGCCGGCTTGCACAAGTAGTTGCAGGCGCCGCGCTTGATGGCCTCGACGGCCGTGGCAATGCTGGAGTAACCGGTGAGGATCACCACGCGCATTTCCGGGTCGAGTTCCAGCAGCTTGGGCAACAGCACCAGGCCGGAATCGCCGTCCATCTTCAGGTCGAGCGCGGCATAGTCCGGCAGGTCGGCCTGGGCGATGGCCAGGCCCTCTTCGGCGGAGCCGGCGGTGCTCACGCGAAAACCGCGACGGCTCATGGCGCGCGCCATCACGCGGGTAAACGTGGCGTCATCATCTACCAGCAACAGGTGCGGCAGTTCTTCGCCTTCGACTTGGATCTCGTCACTCATCGATATCTCCTCGTGCGACACGGGGCAGGCGCAGCTCGGTGAGCGTACCGCCTTCCTCGTGACTATAGAGCTTCACTGAGCCGCCCGCGCGGGTCACGCTGGCCTTGCTCAAAAACAGGCCCAGGCCGAAGCCTTTGCCCTTGGTGGTAAAGAACGGTTTGCCGATCTGCTCGGCGATGGCCAGCGGCACGCCTGCACCATGGTCGCGAATGCTGATCGTCAGGTCATCCACATCCCAATCCAGCCGGACTTCCAGGCCTTCGGGGCAGGCGTCGGCGGCGTTGTTCAGCAGGTTGAGCAAGGCTTGGGTCAGGTCCGGCGGTGGCGCCAGGCGCGGCACGGTCCCCTGCCCCAGCAGATGGAAACGGTAGCTGGCTTCGGGGCGCATCAGGTGCCAGCGGTTCAGGGCTTCGTCGAGCCACTGGGTCACGTCCTGCATATCGACCGCCAGGCGGCGATTGGCTTCAGCCGCGCGTACCAGTTGCTGCAAGGTTTGCTTGCATTGCTTGACCTGTTCGCGCAGCACGCCGAGATCCTCTTGCAGCGCCGGGTCGTGATGGTCCTGGGTCATTTCGTTGAGCAGCACGCTCATGGTCGCCAGCGGCGTGCCCAATTCATGGGCCGCGCCAGCAGCCTGGGTGGCGACGGCGAGCAGTTGCTGGTCACGCAGGCCTTCTTCGCGGCGAATGGCGCGCAGTTCTTCCTGGCGGCGCAGCTCTTCGGCCATGCGCGCAGCAAAGAAGGTGATCACGGCGGCAGACAGGGCAAAGCTCAGCCACATCCCGTAGATCTGCAGGTTTTCGCGGGCGATGGGGAACGTTTGCAACGGATAGAACCGCGCCAGCAGCAGGGTGTACAGGGTCAGGGCGATACCCGACAGCACCACCGAGTAGCGCCACGGCAAGGTCACCGCAGCGATGGTCAGTGGCACCAGGTAATAAGACACGAACGGGTTGGTGGAACCGCCGGAGAAATACAGCAACACACTGTGGATAAACAGGTCGCAGGCCAATTGCAGGGCGTATTCCAGCTCGGTCACCGGCCAGGTGGTGCGCAACCGAATGGCGGTAAACACACACAGCACGATGGAGAAACCCAGGGTCACGCCCAATTGCAGCCACGGCAGCGGCAGCAGGTCGAACCAATAGGCGAGCCCGACCGAACCAGCCTGCGCGGCCAGTACCAGGGTACGAATGAACGTCAGGCGCCAGAGGTTCTGGCGGGTGGCGGAAGTCAGTTTTACGGCGGCGAGCATGAGCTCTCCCGATGAGCGCTGCAGGCGGATCGGCAGGAGTATAAACGAAGCGGGCACGCTGGCATGGCGCGTGTGGCTCTTTGCCGCAGGCCGGGCGAACGACCGTTCGTCGGCGGCCGCACAATGTGTAGCGAATATGTAAACCCGAAGAACCCGACACCACCGTCTACAGTCATACCGATACGAACACCCTAAGGAGCTTCCATGTCTCGTTTCACTCGCAGTGCAGTTGTTCTCACCCTCAGCGCCAGCGCCCTGGCCAGCCTTCCGGCACTGGCCGCCGATGCACTGAATTACAACCAGATTTCCCTGCGCGCCGAGGTCAGCCAGGAAGTGGCCCGCGACAAGATGATCGTCACCCTCTACACCGAGTCCCAGAACGCCGACCCGGCCAAGCTCGCCGCCGAAATCACCACCACCATGAACAAGGCCCTGGGCCAGGCGCGCGAAGTCCAGGGCGTGACCTTGCGCCAGGGCAGCCGTAACAGCTACCCGATCTACGACAACAAGAACCAGAAGATCACCGGCTGGCGCGAGCGCGCCGAACTGCGCCTGGAAAGCGCGGACTTCCCGGCGCTGTCCAAACTCACCGGCGAACTGCTCAACACCCTGAAAATGGAAAACATGGACTTCGCCATCGCCGACACCACGCGCAAGACCAGCGAAGACGCCCTGCTCAAGGACGCGGTCGCCGCGTTTAAAGCACGCGCGCAACTGGCCACCGATGCGCTGGGCGGCAAGGGCTACAAGATCGTCAACTTGAACTTCAACACCAATGGCTACCCACAACCTTATGCCCGTGGCGGAATGATGATGAAGGCGGCCATGATGGATTCAGCACCGACGCCGGAAGTGGAGGCAGGTACCAGCCAGGTCAGCATGAGCGCCGATGGAGTGATCGAAGTGCAGATGCCGTAACCCCTACCCGGCAAACCTGAACGGCGGTAACCTCGGTGACCGCCGTTTTCGTTTGGGCAGCGTTTATATGCCTGCCACTTCTAGGGGTCTCCATGGAAAGAACCACCTTCAAACCGCTACTCCTTGCCGCAGGCCTGCTGGCTTTTATGCCGATGGCCCACGCAGCCAGTACCCTGGTCTACTGCTCCGAAGCCAGCCCCGCCGGGTTCGACCCCAGCCAGTACACCAGCGGCACCGACTTCGATGCATCCGCCGAAACCGTGTTCAACCGCCTGACCCAATTCAAGCGTGGCGGCACCGAAGTCGAACCGGGCCTGGCCACACGCTGGGAGGTGTCCGAGGATGGCCTGGCCTACACCTTCCATCTGCGCGAAGGCGTCAAGTTCCACACCACTGATTTCTTCAAACCCAGCCGCGATTTCAATGCGGATGACGTGCTGTTTACCTTCAATCGCCTGCTGGATGCCGAGAGTCCGTTTCGCAAGGCCTACCCTTCCGAATCGCCGTACTTCACCGACATGGGCCTGAACACCACGATCAAGAGCGTCGACAAACTCGACGAGCACACCGTGCGTTTCAACCTGAACAACGTCGATGCCTCGTTCGTGCAGAACCTGGCCATGAGTTTCGCCTCCGTGCAATCGGCCGAGTACGCCGCCCAGCTATTGAAGGAGGGCAAGGCCGAAGACATCAACCAGAAACCGGTGGGCACCGGGCCGTTTGTGTTCAAGCGCTACCAGAAGGACTCGCAGATTCGCTACGTGGCCAATAAGCAGTACTGGAAACCCGAGGATGTGAAACTCGACAACCTGGTGTTCGCCATCACCCCGGACGCCGCGTCGCGCCTGCAAAAGCTCAAGGCCGGCGAATGCCAGGTCAGCGGCTACCCGCGCCCGTCGGACATCGAGGTGATGAAACAGGACCCCAACCTGCGCGTGCTGCAGCAAGCGGGTTTCAACCTGGGCTTCCTGGCCTACAACGTGACCCACCCACCGCTGGACCAGCTCAAGGTCCGCCAGGCCCTGGACATGGCCATCGACAAGCCGGCGATCATCAAGGCGGTTTACCAGGGCGCCGGACAATTGGCGCAGAATGCACTGCCACCGGCGCAGTGGTCTTATGACCCCTCCATCAAGGATGCCCCGCACGATCCGACCAAGGCCCGCGCGCTACTAAAAGAAGCAGGGGTTGCACCGGGCACTACCATCAACCTGTGGGCAATGACCGTCCAGCGCGCTTCCAACCCGAACGCGCGCATGTCGGCCCAGATGATCCAGCAGGATTGGGAAAAAGTCGGCATAAAGGCCAATATCGTCAGCTATGAATGGGGCGAGTACATCAAGCGCGCCAAAAATGGCGAGCACGATGCGATGATTTATGGCTGGACCGGCGACAACGGCGACCCGGATAACTGGCTCGGCGTGCTCTACAGTTGTGCCGCGGTCAAGGGCAGCAATTACGCCAAATGGTGTAACCCGGCCTACGACAAACTGGTGCAGCAGGCCAAGGTCAGCAGTGACCGCGAGCAGCGCATCAAGTGGTATCAACAGGCACAAAAAGTTCTTAAAGAACAAGTACCTATAACGCCCATTGCAAACTCGACGGTTTTCCAACCCCTGCGCAAGGAAGTGAAGGACTTCAAGATCAGCCCCTTTGGGCTGACACCGTTCTACGGCGTGAGTCTAGATAAGTAACAGCAATGCACCAACCGAGTGCGCCAGACGCCTCGGTTGACCCTCTCTGGTGCACCTTATGCACCGAAAAAAACCCATAAATACGTTCAAATATGTCAAAACTTTCATAATTGCGACATTCCTGTACGTTCGTACCACTCTTTCCGCCTTGCGACGGTTCAGCATCTTGCAATGGGTATGGCGCCTGCATAAGTATCCGCAGGCCGACTCACGAGGTCGCCCTCACCACCAAAAATGACAACAAATCATGAGGCCAACATGCTTAAACACGCAGTCATTCCGTTAATTGTTAGCGCTGGCCTTATGGCCGCGGCCCCATTCGCCCAAGCGGCGACTAACCTGGTGTTCTGCTCCGAAGGGAGCCCGGCCGGTTTCGACCCAGGCCAGTACACCACCGGAACAGACTTCGATGCCTCGGCCGAAACCATGTTCAACCGCCTGAGCCAGTTCGAACGAGGCGGCACCGCCGTTGTTCCTGGCCTGGCCACCAGCTGGGACGTGTCCCCGGATGGCCTGACCTACACCTTCCACCTGCGCGAAGGCGTCAAGTTCCATACCACCCCATACTTCAAGCCGACTCGTGAATTCTCGGCTGACGACGTCCTGTTCACCTTCAACCGGATGATCAACAAAGACGATCCATTCCGTAAGGCCTACCCCACCGAGTTCCCGTACTTCACGGACATGGGGATGGACACCAACATCAAGAACATCGAGAAGGTCGATGCCCACACCGTCAAGTTCACCCTTGGCACCGTGGACGCCGCGTTCATCCAGAACCTGGCGATGAGCTTCGCGTCGATCCAGTCGGCCGAATATGCCGCCCAGTTGCTGAAGAATGGCACGCCTCAGGACATCAACCAGAAGCCAATCGGCACTGGCCCGTTCGTATTCAAGAGCTACCAGAAAGACTCGAACATTCGCTACACCGGCAACAAGGACTACTGGAAACCTGAGGACGTGAAGATCGATAACCTGATCTTCGCCATCACCACCGATCCGTCGGTGCGTATCCAGAAGCTGAAGAAAAACGAGTGCCAGATCACCCTGTTCCCACGTCCGGCCGACCTCAAGGCGCTGGGTGAAGACAAGGACCTGAAACTGCCGCACCAGGCCGGTTTCAACCTGGGCTATGTCGCCTACAACGTCATGGATAAGGTCAAGGGCAGCGACCAGCCCAACCCACTGGCCGACCTGCGCGTGCGCCAGGCGCTGGACATGTCGGTGAATAAACAGCAGATCATCGATTCCGTCTACCAGGGCGCAGGCCAACTGGCGGTCAACGCCATGCCGCCAACCCAATGGTCCTACGACACCACCATCAAGGACGCCAAGTACGATCCCGAGAAAGCCAAGGCGCTGCTCAAGGAAGCGGGTGTCAAGGAAGGTACCGAGATCGTTCTGTGGGCGATGCCGGTTCAGCGTCCGTACAACCCGAACGCCAAGCTGATGGCCGAAATGCTGCAAAACGACTGGTCCAAGATCGGCCTGAAGGTCAAGATCACCAGCTACGAGTGGGGCGAGTACATCAAGCGCTCCAAAGGCGGCGAGAACCAGGCCATGATCATTGGCTGGAGCGGCGACAATGGTGACCCGGACAACTGGCTGAACGTGCTGTTCGGTTGCGACTCCCTGGCCGGTAACAACTTCTCCAAGTGGTGCGACAAGAAATTCGACGGCGTCGTGAAAGAAGCCAAGGCTACGTCGGACGTCGCCAAACGCACCGAGCTGTATAAGCAGGCGCAACATATCCTCAAAGATGCAGTCCCGATGACACCTATCGCGCACTCGACGGTGTATCAACCCATGCGTAATACCGTACAAGACTTCAAGATCAGCCCGTTTGGCTTGAATTCCTTCTACGGCGTTAGCGTCAGCGGCAAGTAAGGACCAATAACGGCGACGTTTAATAACGTCGCCGTTATTGCATCCACCTGGACCGTAGGCAATAGACCACGCTCGTAATCGCCGCGTCCTACAGCTGCGAACTGCGACAAGTAGCTCTTTTGCCTACAAGGTCAGTCCAATTTGGCGCATTTACTGCGCAGTCCGCGACCCATACCGTCGTAGGACAGCAGAGGCTCCAACCTGGGAAAGGCACTTGCTGTGTGTGGGATCAGTAATGTCCCCCTGGCCGTACGCGCCAGGGTGATTGCTTGCTGATGACAACTACAAACAAGGATCGGGATCGTCATGCGCCATACCACCGTTCTATCCGCAATTTTTGGCACCAGCCTGCTGGCCGTAGCCACGATGGGCCAGGCGGCCGACAAGAAGAGCCTGGTGTTCTGCTCCGAAGGCAGCCCGGCAGGGTTCGACACCGCGCAGTACACCACCGCCACCGATAACGATGTGGCCGAGCCGCTGTACAACCGCCTGGTTGAGTTTGAAAAGGGAGCGACCAACGTCGTACCTGGGCTGGCGACCAAGTGGGACATTTCCGAAGACGGCCTGACCTACACCTTTCACCTGCGTGAAGGCGTGAAGTTCCACAGCAACAAGGAATTCAAGCCGACGCGGGATTTCAACGCCGACGACGTGCTGTTCACCTTCAATCGCATGCTTGACCCCGACCATCCATTTCGCAAGGCCTACCCCACCGAGTTTCCGTATTTCAACGGGATGAGCCTGAACAAGAACATCGCCAAGGTCGAGAAAACCGACCCGCATACCGTGGTGATGACGCTGAACTCGGTCGATGCTGCGTTCGTGCAGAACATCGCCATGAGCTTTGCCGCCATCCTGTCGGCCGAATACGCCGAGCAGTTGCTCAAGGAAGGCAAGCCCAGCGACATCAACCAGAAGCCGATCGGCACTGGTCCCTTTGTCTTCCAGCGCTATCAGAAAGACTCGCAGATCCGTTATGTGGGCAACAAACAGTACTGGGACCCGAGCAAGGTCAAGCTGGACCAGCTGATTTTTGCCATCAACACCGACGCCTCGGTGCGCGTGCAAAAGCTCAAGGCAGACGAATGCCAGGTCACCCTGCACCCACGCCCGGCCGACGTCGACGCGCTCAAGGCCGACCCGAACCTGCAATTGCTGACCAAGCCGGGCTTCAACTTGGGCTACATCGCCTACAACGTGCGCCACAAGCCCTTCGACCAGCTCGAAGTGCGCCAGGCGCTGGACATGGCGGTGAACAAGCAGAGCATCCTCAACGCCGTGTACCAGGGCGCGGGGCAGTTGGCAGTCAATGCCATGCCGCCGACCCAATGGTCCTACGACGACAGCATCAAGGACGCCGCCTACAACCCGGAAAAAGCCAAGGAACTGCTCAAGGCCGCCGGCGTGAAGGAAGGTACCGAGATCACCCTGTGGGCGATGCCGGTGCAACGGCCGTACAACCCCAACGCCAAGCTGATGGCCGAGATGCTGCAAAGCGACTGGGCCAGGATCGGACTGAAGGTCAAGATCGTCAGCTACGAGTGGGGCGAATACATCAAGCGCACCAAGGTCGTGACCGACCGCGAACAAAGGACTGTTCTGTACAAACAGGCGCAACAACTGCTCAAGCAGCAGGTGCCGATCACACCCGTCGCCCACTCGACGGTCAACCAGCCGTTAAGCGCCAAAGTCGAAGGCTTCAAAGTAAGTCCCTTCGGCCGCAACGTGTTCTCGGGCGTCAGCATTAACCCATAAGAAAATAACCGGATTGCAGGGAGCGAAGTTGGCTCTCCCGCAAACGTGCAGCCTTTTATTGGGAAATTTCCTACGGCAAACGTTTGCAACAGCTTGATCGAGTTACACACCCAATAGCCGGATCACCAAAAAAGACCGGCATTAAAAAGAGAACCAAAGGAGCTTCAACCCATGAAACTGAGCAGCAAAGCGCTTCTGGCCTTGGCCATCAGCAGCATCACGGCCACCGCCTATGCTGAACCCGCCAGCCAGGACTTCGTCCCGACCACATTGGCCGGCGCCAGCGCCCAAAGCGAGGCCAAAGGCTTTATTGACGGTCAAAGCCTGGGCGGTACAACCCGTAACTGGTACTCCAGCGAGAAGAAATTCCGTGGCCAGCGTTTCTCCTATGAGAAACACAATCAGACGCGCACCGACGCAAACCGCACAAACTGGGTACAAGGCACCATCCTCAATTACTCCTCGGGCTTCACCCAAGGCACCGTGGGGGTGGCGACCGAAGTCGCGGCTTACAACGCCGTGGTCCTGGACCGCAGCAAGCGTGATATCAAGGGCGGTTCCAACCGTACCCTGGCTGACTCCGACGGCGATGCAGTAGGCCAGTGGAGCAAACTGGGCCTGGCGAACGTCAAGTTCCGCGTGTCCAACACCACCTTGACCGCCGGTCGCCAGAACTTCAGCAGCGGAATCGTCGATACCATCGGCAACCGTGCCCTGCCTTCGAGCTTCGAGGGTGTGAGCTTCAACAGCGAAGAGTTCAGCAACTTGTCGTTCCAGGGCGGCATCTTTGATCGCGTTTCGCCGCGTACCGAACAAAGCCTGTCGAAATTCCGTTCCGAGTACGGCAATGGCCAGGAAACCGACAAGGTCAAGACCCTGGGCTTCAACTACCAGCCGTTCAAGAGCCTGAAAACCAGCGTGTTCGCCG
>Ga0308159_1005253_pt1 | contig 11147 bp, 8 predicted proteins | sample PhyCR1_FD_201040 | JGI IMG/M metagenome (GOLD analysis project Ga0308159, IMG submission 201040) | Phyllosphere microbial communities from UC Gill Tract Community Farm, Albany, California, United States - DLSLC.R1 | ecosystem: Host-associated > Plants > Phyllosphere > Unclassified | place: USA...
GTTGTTGCACGCGGAGGCGCAGTTGTCGGGTTCACTGTCTACCACGGCAATGATATTATCGGCCAGCGCAAAGTCGTCAGAACCGGTGAGCCAGCCACTGTCAGCTTCCCATTGGCCGACGAAGGCATTTACCGCATTGTTGTGGACAACAACAACGTTGTCGATACAAATTGGACGCTGATCAAATTAGAACAACAAAAATAATGCTATAACCCCAACCTGCGGAAGCCAAACTTTCGCAGGCCATTTTTTGCACAACAATCAGGTAACCCTGCAGCATTGGCCGACACGTCATAATATTATCGCCTGCGCGGTGGCGCACGAGACAGGCAATCCTATAAAATTCGCCTCTGTGTGAAAACTGCTTTATCACAATCAATACAAGGTCTAACATGCCAAAAACAATATTGCGCGCCAGCAATAGATTGGTCCCGCTTGAAGCCTATAGGGGAATCGCTGCATTTATAGTGCTCGTTCATCATTTCTTCCTGGCCTTCTCTCCTTACACAATGGGCATACTGCCGACCGTAAGAAATGCAGAGAGCTTGATAGGGCAACCCTATTTTGCAATCTTCAATGGTACCGGGGCCGTTGGCTTTTTCTTTACACTTTCTGGATTCGTATTGTGCTGGTCCTATTTCCACCACGAAGATCAAAAAAAGCTGCTGCTTGCTTTTCTTAAAAGGTTTCCACGCTTGGTCGCGATAGTAACCGTCACGACCATTGCTAGTTACTTCCTATTCAAACTAAACCTATATTACTTCAGAGAAGCTTCAGAGCTGACCTCCAGCCCATGGCTGGCAGCATTTGCTTTCGGCTTGACTCCTGACTTTGAACCCGTTTTTTTAAAGGCCCTATTCCAGGGAGTTACGACCTTTTTTACCGGAGCGGCCAACTACAACACCAACCTCTGGACCATGAAACCTGAGTTCTTTGGCAGCATGATTGTCTACATGCTTGCATGTTTTATCTCTGTCATCCTCGGGCATCGCCACTTATTGTATGCTTTGGCAGTCATTTCAATTTCGGCACTGTTTTACAATGACCTTATATTTCCGTTTGTCGTTGGGGCTTTTCTCTCTGCCTCTCTGGCAAAAAGAAAATCTGAAGTGCGTTTCCTGACATCCATTGGTCTGATTGTCCTTGGACTATATTTGCTCGGCTACATGCTCCCCGAAAAATCCTATATCGTTTTTTCAGTCCTTCCACACTCAGTCATGGAACATTCCCAAACGTTATTCCACACACTGGGGTCTATATGCATAATCTTTGCGACTATGAGCAATAGAACGATTTTCAACAGTCTGAACGGGCGATTCTTTGCCGGCATCGGAAAAATCAGCTTTCCGCTGTATCTTGTTCACACATTGATTATTTGCTCACTATCAAGCTATGCTTACATAAGGCTAATGAGCAACGGCTTCAGCAATCCGACAAGCCTTACCATTGTATTTGCTGTTACTGCAGTTACCTCTATTACATTGGCGGTACCATTATCGAGATTTGACGACTGGTGGGTTAAACGCGTTGACTCCGGCATACGAGGTTTGTTTAATAAAAACGACGAACTTTAACCATACTCTTGTCGGTGCCCGAACAAAAAAACCGCCTTCGCAGGCGGTTTTTTTGTGAAGCTAAATACTTGTCAGTTGACTCCCAGACCGAACAAGGGTCCAGAGCTTCTGCTATCCGCTGGTTGAAAACCCGCGTCATGCACACCAGGCATTTACTTGGCAAGCGCCTTAGCCATCCAGTCGCTGGTCTTGGCGACGCCATCCTCAAGCGAAATACGAGGTTGCCAGCCAAGTTCCTGTTTGGCCAGCGTGTTATCCAACACGCTTGTGTGCACGTCAAATGAACGGGCTGGCAAGTGATTACGTGTGATCACCTTGCCGATCACCCTTTCCATCACAGCAATCAATTCGTTGAGGCTAGTGCCTACGCCAGAGCTGATATTGAACACCGACCTCTCACCTTCATACATGACCGCCTTAGCAAAAGCCTCCGCAACATCGGCGACATAGATGTAGTCCCGGGTTACACTGCCATCTCCCCATATATCCAGGGGCATATCCTGCAGAGCCCGGCTCAGGAACACACCCACCGCGCCTTGTGCTGTTTCTATTCGCTGGCGTTCGCCATAAGGATTGGTGACCCGCAAAATATTGGCCTTGATGCCGTGCAGATTCTGATAAATGAGCAAGTACTTCTCGATAGCCAATTTCGTAACGCCATAAGATACTTGCGGATCAGTCGGATGAGATTCGTCAATTGGCAGATACTTCGGTGAACCGTAGACCGTCCCTCCGGAAGAGATGAAAACGATTTTGCCTACTTTTTTAGCAACCATTGCATTGAGCATTTGCAAGGTTGCGACCAAATTAGTCTGCACGTCGTAGATCGGATCATCATTGGAAGTCTTCGGAAGGGTCGTCGAAACCAGGTGTAGGACCACGTCGACACCGTCCAGCGCCTCTGTAACTTCATGGATACTCATGAGATCACCGGTTACCCATTCAACCGACTCACCCGTTTCAAACTCGCGGTAAGGAGGAACTCGCGGTCGCTCAAAAATCCGTAGCTGGTGCCCGTCTTTCAACAATCGATCCGCGATCGCTGCCCCGATAAATCCGCCACCACCAAAGATTACAATTTTCATCGAGTCACACCGAATATATTGGTTACCGCACAACGCAGGTTCGAGCTGGCAACAGTCAGGGGTAGAAGTCGCTCAATTCCACGCAGGGCGGTATCGTCTTCAACCAAAGTCGCACCATCAGGCAGTTGCAAACACAGGCTCCACAATGGCGCGAGTCGCTCACAACGTGCCCAGAACATTGCCTCTTTGGGGAAGTACAGGTACTCCGGTAGAGCTGCCAATTCAACATTATTTGCCCAACGCTGCACAATAGGCCTCAGGTTGCCCCAGCCGCTTGCATCGGGATCGTCGACAAACACCATACCGATCGTCGAGTCTTCAAGCATTCTCGAGATGATGCGATCGGTCATGGCCCCGGACTTGCCCCCCAGCAGGCTCTCTAGATAGAAGCCGTGATCAAGCTGCTCATTGCCGCCGCTTTCGACACTCTCACCCGTATGAACGTGGAGATGTCCTAGGAAGTCGTATTGCTGTGAAATTTTCCGTCCCAGTGTACCGAGGAACATAGCAATATCGCGAGAACTGTCCGGCAGTGTCAGCACATCCACCAAACGCCCGGCATAGCCGGACAACTGACGGGAAACATCATCGCGCATATCGGCACGTGGAATACTGATGAACAGATCCGGCAAAAGCTTATTGTGCTTGAGTCTGTCGAGCATGCCAGTCAGTGATTGCGGATGCGAAACAAACAGATGAAGCGCTACTTTGATGCTTGGGCTGACTTTGCCGTTTTGCCCGTCGGAGGTAATGACAGGCGCCATCCAAGGACCTTCCGGGCGTCCCTTGCGGATAAAGTCTGCAAGAGGATCGACACCGAACAAGCCATGCCGCTCCTTGTAAATACCTGGATGGAAGCCCGGAAAGGGTTTCCGTTGATCGATACCACAAGCCCAAGCGCGAACATAGCTCCGAATGACTTCTTCCTTAGACTGCTCAAGACGATCAGGCAGGCTCACGAAATCGCCGCAAAGCAGATTGGCTCGAGCAATCTCGGCACTATCTTCCGACTCTTGCCTAACCTTGCCGATTAAAGTGCCTGCCAATTGGTCCAGCTTCTCTACATAGGCGTCCATGTTGAAGCGCCGGGCCCCCATTTCCAGGGAGCGTGCAACCACATCTTGATAAAGCTGACTGTCACTGGATAGCTTCAGCAATTTTTTCGCCATATCGGCTGTATCCAGATAGCCCGCAACGCAGGTATCCGCGAGTTGTTCCTCTGCCAGAATGTCCGCGATCCCGGTCGTACTTTCAAAACACACTACCGGCAATCCTTCACAAAGCGCGTCGATAGAAACGTTTGGCAAAGGATCCAGACGGGACGTCATCAGTAAAACGTCAGCCTGTTGATAGACGATATCCAATTCTGAAGTGTCTTCCAGAAACGTAATGTGCTGTTCAATGCCGGCCCGTCGAATTTGATCGGCAAGGTAGACCGAGTACCCTACATCGACGTCTGGATCAAAACCCTTTCCGATCCACACGAATCGAACGTTACGCAATGGGTTGGTGCGCAGAACCCGGCTCGCACAGTCAATAAAGTAATCCACCCCTTTGCGCAACTGAACCGAGCCAGCCCCAATAACAACAAAGGTGTCAGCCGGCGCACCGGATGGACGCAACGCGTCCAGCAATCTTTTTTCCTCGATGGACCGGCTCTTTTCTTCAAGAGCGGCAACCGGAAGCTCGCAGCGACCTTGCGGAAGAATATGGGCAATTTTCTCATCAAGATCAGGGTATTCGTCCAGCGCACTCTGCAACGTCAATTTCGCCGAGAATACTGAAGAAGTCGACCAGAACAATGCCTGACGAAAAGCATCACGAGGCCGAGTATAGGATGCAAACTCATGAAGCAGACTGATGCTCGGAATAAAATGCCGAGCTAGCGACGACAGGACAAAGCGCGATTCGATGCTGTTAACCAAGGCAAACTTGAAATGAAAACGGGTAAATAGCTTGTCAAGAATAAGCTTGGTCGCAATCGGACAATGACGCATTTCACATGGCCCGGCGACCACCGCGCCCGCGTCGCGAAAAGCCTCGACCAACGCACCACCACCGAGGAGCAACGCAACAATGTTGTAGCGCTTGCTTAAAATACGAACGAGATTAAGGCTCAGAATCGGAGCCCCTGTGCGGGAGGCTTCATGACTTACGACCAGAACCGTTTCACGCGCAGGATCAAAATCGTCTTCCGGGGAACCGATGAAATCGAGTGTCGGAAGTACTGCAATGCGTCCCTCATCACGCCCAAACTGAATATAATGCTTGCGCGGATCAATACCGGCGGCCGCAACATCAGGATACTGCTGCAAATAAAAATCCCAGTCATAACTGAGATTATCAGCGTCATCGGAAGCGTCAGCGCCTAGCGTCGGAACCACCGCGATGCGCCCCTCATGCCGCCCGAATTGAAAGTAATGATCGCGAGGATCAACGCCGGAGGCTGCAACGTCAGGATTCTGTTGCAAATAGAAGTCCCAGTCATAGTTAACCTTATCAACCACAGGTTCGCTCGCGCCTGACTTCAGGATGTAATAAGCGCGTCGCAGTCGCCTCGCGATGGTCTTCAAAGTGTACAGGCTCAAGCTATTAGTTCCTTAATCGTTGGTTCGGGCACGATGTGCATCTTCCGTTTCGGTTCAGCGAAAACTATGCCGACGGATGGGACCATTATTCGAAACATGCGCCGATGCTGCACCCGATCACCATCCCTCTTCCCAGAACGGCTAATGGCTGCAAAAAATCCGCTGGTCAGTTTATGCTTTTCCAACAATCGACGAAAGTTGTGATTCCCGCTTTCGTCAGCAATGCAACCCCGCCGTACGCACGGAAAAGGCATCCGTAAGAAAGAAGGCAATCACGGATCCGACCTCGCGTTCACGCTGATCATGCAATTAGAGGAGCTGTGGGTTGTGAAGAAATCTATCGGGGAGATTTTCTTCCCCTTTCACAATTACCGCCAAATTTACAATCCACAAAAAACCAATACCGTCAATAGCTGATTCAACAATTTTACCGCTGTGAACCGGATCTCTATGCTCTGTTCCCATCTTGAGCTATACGCTTCTTGGCACTTTTGAGCGCCATTTCATATGCATTATGCAAAAGAGCATGACGATCAGCACGGACGTTTGAATCAGCCGGTGTCCGGAACAGCGAAGTGGTTTTTTCGACATATTTGAAATGCGCACCATAGCCGTAACACAGCCACAGGTTCCAGTCTTCAAGTTGATCCAGATCGAGGTCAAATCCCCCCCAGCGCTGGTACAGTTCTTTCTTGAACAAGATGGACTGGATAGGGATGAAATTATGCCGCTGCATGACTTCATAATCCCATTCTTGGCGAAATACCGGAGGCGTGTAAAAAAGCTCTTCAACGTAATGAGTTTTGTCATTATTAACACGCGTAGCAACTTCAAAAGCCAGACTGTACGCAGCGTCAGTCCCGGCATTGGATAACAAGCATTGCATGAGTGTTTCGACATGATCTGAAAACAATAGATCATCATCATCCAGAAACATATAGTACGCGCCCAATGCGATAGCCATTGCAGCATTACCGACGCCTGATCGTCCTATTTTCTCATTCTTCAAAAACTTGACACTGACATTAGACGGCGCGTACCGGGCCACAGACTCCACCAAAGCAAGTTGAGTATCCCCACCGTCCTCCGCGACAACAAGCTCGATGTTCGGATAGGTCTGATTAAAGACGCTCTGTATCGCTTGTTTCAGAAGAGCTCCACGCCCTTGGTAGGTACGTGTAATTATCGTGACTTTAGGCACAGTGGTCATTGGATCAAATGGTTTCGCCTGCCAAAAAGCACCGTCCCTGACAAGCTCATAGTCATAACCACGAAACGGGAATCTTGCTTCCGCCGGACCCTTTCCTTTCAAAAATGCTGGAATATTTCTCAGCAATTTTGGCAGGTTGCGCCACAACATTTTTTTTGACCCAGGAAACTGCGATGGATAAACGAAAAGGATGGCGTACAACGCCAACGCGACACATCTATCGATATTCGAACCGTAACGGAGGCGAATATAAGTATTGCCTAAGACACTGCCGGCAAATTGCAGCGGTTTGACTTCACCAGCCTCTTCATAAGTATGATGAATGACCGCTGCATTTGGCAGGTATTTCAGCACATAACCGTAAGAGCGCAATCTATAGGAAAACTCAACGTCTTCGCCATACATGAAAATGGCACGGTCATAACCACCACAGCGAATATACGCATCACGCCGCAGCAAAATACAGGCATGTGAAGACCAATTGGCTTCCAGCGTGACCGGATCATAATATTTGGGGTGTTCGAATGGCACCTGGCGAAACTCCCAGCTTGCCGACGCTGGGTCACGATCATTAACTGCTGCGGTTACGGCATTTACGATCGAGCACGGAAGGAATTCGAGGTCGAGATTTACGACCAAGCAATAATCCGACTGACCTTTGCGGATAGCACGATCGTGGCCCATGCCAAAACCAAGGTTTTCTTGCTGAATGACCTCGACGCTAGCGAACAGACCACCGTGCGAGCTCAGGTAATCTTTAAATAGCTCCACCGTATTATCCGAGGAACCGTTATCAACAACCTTGAAGTGAATATTTGACAGCGGATATTTCTGCGCCGCCAAAGAGTCAAAAAACTTTTTTACCCAGCGAGAGCTATTATAAGAAACCACTGAAATATCAATGAACGGAAAAACCGTTAGCGCCGGAGCAGCAGCCAAGCCCGACACATCGGAAAACCGCTTATCAGACAGTGCATTTAAAGACTTGATATTATCGGACGAAAAGGCCTTATCACGAAAGCCCTGCATCAGCTTCATTTTTTGAAAGCTATACAACGACCACACAAACTTTAGAAAGGGCACCCTTAAATATACAGCTCGAGCATAGCCTCTAACTGTATTCATGTCTCCCCGCAGCACAGCACGCATTATATTGGAGCCTATAGCCCCCCCCCGTCGAAGGATACGAAACGGCCTGGTGAGTGCTCGAATGACTAGTCTATCAGAAGCTTTACAATTCTTATCCATTGGTCTGTAACTCAATATCAATCATAGAAGTCCCCACTAATCCAGTAAACGCATTAGCGCTACGGGACTCGAAACCATTACTTTGCGCAACCAACCACATATTATCTGTTGCCGCAGGCGCTACTTTTGCTCAAGCCATCTGATCCAGCGGGGCAAATCATAACATCATCATTGACGCTTACTTTGCACCCCGGCGGCGGTAAGCGTTCAACGACACCTAAGCCTTAGGCTACTCTCGCCTTCCCGCACCCAATACGCACGCAATCAGTATCAGGGGCAGATAAGCAACAGCCAAACCGATGACACCGGACAAAAGCCCAACTCCCACAGCGACAGCCAAAGGCGTCAGCCATAAGAGATTTATGCCGACGACTGCAAACACCACTACTTTGTGGCTGCCATACCGGCGAGCCGCGTACTGATAAGCATGACTTCGATGAGCCTCATAAACCTTTTCACCACTGAGCAAGCGCCTCACCAGCGTACAGGTTGCATCAACAATAAAAACCCCCAAGAGGATCAACCAACTCCAAAGAAAATCACTTGATTTCCACGCGGCATCAAGAGCGATGAGGCCTAGAACGAGACCCAGAAACCCACTGCCCGCATCCCCCATGAAAATCCGCGCGGGTGGAAAATTCCAGCATAAAAATCCACCGACCGACGCTGCCAGTCCCAACGCGACCCACACTAATTCGACATAACCAGTCAAACCGTAAATAAGGCAACTGCCAAGACAGGCGCAAATGGCCTCGGCACTGGCCAAGCCATCAATCCCATCCATGAAGTTGTAAAGATTCAACATCCAGACGAGATAAATCAAAGCCAGCACACTGCCCGCAAAGCCAAGATCAAAAGTCATCTCCGCGATGGAAAGGGGGGCAAGCCCTTTCAACCAGAAAAGCGCCCATCCGGCCGCAGCGAAGTGGCCCAGGAGTCGCCATCTTGCCGGGATGTGATTATGGTCATCGGCGAAACCGACAGCTGCAACCAAAAGCCCACCACCCAAGAGACCACACATCAACTCAGGACCTATCAGCCCGAGCAGTTTCATCACCGGCAGAGCTATCAGGAAGGCGAAGACTATCGCGACACCACCACCGCGCGGAGTAGGAACTGTGTGGGAGCTTCGCTCATTGGGTATATCGATCAACTTGGTTCTCAATGCGTACCAGCGAAGCATTAGCGTCAATGCCCAAGACACTAGAAGAACCGATATTAACAACCACCACACATTCATTTCGTTTGCTCATCCAAATAGTAGCAAGCGGTTTGAAGCATGGCCTGGTCCACATTAACCGGCGGCCGCCACCCCAACACTTCTAGATTTTTTTCAATATTGACCTGCAGCGACCCACATATACGCTGAGCAATTGCCTGCCTGCCAACTATGCCCGCCGCGTTAATTAACAATTTCTGCGATACCGGTATCAACAACGCCCTCTTACCCATCGCCCGCGCCAGATGCCGCAAAAGTTGTGTGGTTGAGAGGTCTTCACCATCACTGACAAGAAACGTCTCATTTGCAGCGGCCGGATGTTCAATACAGGTGACAATCAGATCTATCAGATTCCCGATTGCTACCAGGCTGCGCTTGTTTTCTAGCGCACCCAAAGGTAATGGCAGCCCCTTGCCGAGCCATCGCATCATACTGAGGAAATTAGCTTTGACACCTGGACCGTAAACCAGAGGCGGGCGAATAATGACGACTTCCATACCGGTCTCAAGGCTCAGCTTCTTTAAACCTTCTTCCGCTTCGTACTTGGAGATACCGTAAGGATCAACCGGAGCAGGCACGCTATCGGCAGTAAATGGTTTCCCGGGCGCGGTGCATTCTCCGTTGACCTTAATCGAACTGATGAAAATAAAACGAGCGACGCCTGAATCTGCAGCGTGCCTTGCCAACCTCAACGTCCCATCGACATTGAGGCTGCGAAACATTGACAGTGCATCCATCGCAGTTTCGTCCATAATGTGCACCCTGGCTGCTGCGTGTATAACTACACGCACATCATCAAGTGATGGCAGAACACCCGGCACACTCAGATCGAAATTGACACCAGAACAGCGCCCTGCAACGCTTCCCATATCGCGTGCTGCCGCTACCGTTTGAAATTTTCCGTCAAGCAACAACCTGGAAATCAACGCGCCGCCAACAAACCCGCTTGCCCCCGTCACAACCACCTTTGAGCTCATTCAGATCGATTCCCTGAAAACGCGAAGACCCAGCAGACAAAAAAGAAAAACACCTTGTCCCGAAACCGCCGTCGACACTTCCAGGCATCAAAAGAAAGCCGGATGAGCTGAAATCTCTTCAGTTGCAACCGCGACTGTACAAACGGATGATCGCCCTGGCCAACCAATAACGCGATAATCCGCACTTGTCTGAACCACCAACCATCATGAATAGTCTTGTAACGTGCGAGCAAAGAGCTCAAGCCTTTATTAGCGCCTACTTGATTATTAGCGTGTTGGCGATAGTCCATCGTTGGCACTGGGTCAATAAACCAACGAAAACCATGACTACGTGCAAACGCGTAGCAATACCAGTCATGCAAGCGTACCTCTTGTACCTTTTCCCAGTTATTTATTACTGACGTTTTTAGGGCACAGGCAAAGCGCTGGTCAAATACATACGTGCATCCAGGACCTGCCGCTTCAAACAGATAGTCCCAGGCGACTTGAGTCTGCGCTTTGTCCAATAGATGAGTCCTGCCATCTGGCCAGAAGGCTGTGACATTACTGGAGTAAGCATCAACCTGGCGGGAATCAATCTCGCTAGTGGCACGCAGTAGTTTGTCTTGATGCCAGACATCATCCTGGTCCGCCAGTGCTATGAAATCATAAGAAGGGAAATCGACGTCACGAATCAATCGAAAAAAATTGCGCGACGCACCTCCAAATTTTCCAGCATCGGGAAGGAGCGAAATCTGCGGGTGTTTCGCGGCGAAGGCCGCGCACCACTTTTCTGTTCCATCAGATGAGGGATCAATGCTTATGTGAATTGAGACTTCAACGCCTGATTGACCAAGGATCGAGGTGAGTTGCTCCTCGATCCACTGTATGCCGTTGTAAGCAGCCAGCAAAACTGCAACCTTTGGACGTCTGACTGGCATGCCATTCCTGCTTGCACTAATTGACGCTAACGATTCGAGTGGATTGCCCTGGCTCAACGAGCGCTAAGGTCCAGCAATTTTTGCAAGTATTGGCCATACCCTGTTTTCTTCAGCGCCTCGGCTTGCATCCCCAACTGCTCAGCGGTAATCCAGCCGTTGTGATAGGCGATCTCTTCCAGGCACGCCACTTTCAAACCCTGGCGCTGTTCGATCGTATGGACGAAATGGCTGGCTTCAAGCAGGGAGTCGTGGGTACCGGTATCCAACCACGCAAAGCCACGACCGAGCATTTCGACGCTCAGCGTCTTGCGCTCAAGGTATGCACG
>Ga0308159_1005259_pt1 | contig 11130 bp, 7 predicted proteins | sample PhyCR1_FD_201040 | JGI IMG/M metagenome (GOLD analysis project Ga0308159, IMG submission 201040) | Phyllosphere microbial communities from UC Gill Tract Community Farm, Albany, California, United States - DLSLC.R1 | ecosystem: Host-associated > Plants > Phyllosphere > Unclassified | place: USA...
GGTCTGCTGCGCCGCGAGGCGAAAAATCCGGGGCTATAGCTCAGCTGGGAGAGCGCTTGCATGGCATGCAAGAGGTCAACGGTTCGATCCCGTTTAGCTCCACCAATTTACAGGTTCAAGGTCTGGCCACACCGTCCTTGAATCGATCAGTTCTCAGCGCTGATCAGTTGTTAGAAGGTTTGTGTCCCCTTCGTCTAGTGGCCTAGGACACCGCCCTTTCACGGCGGTAACAGGGGTTCGAGTCCCCTAGGGGACGCCACGATTACCCGCTCTGCGGGATTTTTAAGGGTCATTCAATTATTGAATGGCCCTTTTGTTTGTCTGGCGTTTGGCCAACTCCCTCCTCAATCCCCATCTTCTGTTCTGACCGGCGGTCATGCTTCTCGCTTGCGAAATATTATTATGGTAATAATATTCAACCCATGAAACACGGAGGCAATGATGAACGATAAAAAAGCGCAAACCCGCGAACGTATTCTGCAGGCCGCCAGCGCTGCGTTGATCCAGCGTGGCCCGGCCGAGCCGAGTGTAGGTGAAGTCATGGGTGCTGCGGGGCTGACGGTCGGTGGGTTTTACGCGCATTTCGAGAGTAAAGACGCGCTGATGCTGGAGGCCTTCACGCAGTTGCTGGCCCGGCGTCGCGCGTCCATCGACGACATGGACGCCCAGCTGACCGGCGAAGAGCGTCGGGGCCTGGTGGCGGCGTTTTACCTGTCGCGCAAGCACCGCGACTCAACCGCCCAGGCCTGCCCGATCCCGGCCACCGTGGGCGAGATGGCGCGCCTGCCGGATGCCTTCCGTGAAGCACTCAACGAACACGTTGAGCTGATGGCCGCCCAGCTCGCCGCCAGCCCCGAGGACACCGACAAGGCCCTGGCGGACATGGCGCTGATGATCGGTGGCCTGGCATTGGCCCGCGCCTTGGGGCCGGGCGAGCTGTCGGACCGAGTATTGCGCGCCGCCAAGTCGGCCGTACGCTAACAGAGGGCTTGCACCATGGGCACGTTAACCTGGGTTCGTCGTTTCAACGGCACGCTGGGGCACTTGGCGCCGCACACGGTGGCCAACAAGATGCGGCGTGCCTTCATGACCCCGCGCGACCTGCCGCCGCGTGACTGGGAATTGCCGCTGCTGGCGCAATCGGAGCGCATTACCTTGCGTTTCGGCCTCTCGGCGCTGCGCTGGGGCCAGGGGCCGGCGGTGCTCTTGATGCACGGTTGGGAAGGGCGGCCCACCCAGTTCGCCAGCCTGATCACTGCCTTGGTGGATAACGGTTATTCGGCGATTGCCCTTGATGGCCCGGCCCATGGTCGCTCGCCGGGGCGTGAAGCGCATGTGCTGCTGTTTGCCCGCGCGATGCTGGAAGCGGCTGCCGAGCTGCCGCCACTGCACGCCGTGATCGGCCATTCCATGGGCGGCGCCAGTGCGATGCTGGCGGTGCAGTTGGGATTGCGTACAGAGGCACTGGTGAGTATCGCCGCGCCGTCACGTTTCCTCGATGTGCTGCGCGGTTTCACCCGCATGGTCGGTTTGCCGGCGCGGGCCCGCTCGGCATTTATCCAGGAGGTGGAACACACCTTCGGCATGCCGCTCAAGCACCTGGACGTGGCGCACTACCAAATGAACATCCCCGGCCTGATCGTGCATGCCGAAGACGATACCTTCGTGCCAGTCAAGGCCTCCCAGGCCATTCACGACGCCTGGTTCGACAGCCGCCTGCTGCGCCTGGAGCAGGGCGGGCACCAGAAAGTACTGGCCGACCCGCGAGTGATCGACGCTGTGCTGGTGCTGTTGGCCGGTCGTCGTCTACAGGCGCGGCAAACCGCCTGATACACTGCCCCCCGCCGACATTAATCGACTGGGAGCACCGCATGGGCTGGGATTTGGCAACGCCGTTTATCATCGATCTGCAGGTCGCCCCTGAAGACATCGACGGGCTGGGGCACGCCAACAACGCGGTGTACGTGTCCTGGCTGGAGCGCTGCGCCTGGCGCCACTCCCAGCGCCTGGGGCTGGACCTCACCGAATACCGTCGCCTGGACCGCGCCATGGCAGTGGTGCGCCATGAGATCGACTACCTGGCGGCGGGCTACGAAGGCGACGAGCTGCAACTGGCCACCTGGATCGTCGACTGGGACCAGCGCCTGAAGATGACCCGCCGTTTCCAGTTGGTGCGACCGCGTGACGGCGTGACCCTGCTACGCGCGCAAACCACCTTCGTCTGCATCGAACTGTCCTCCGGCAAACCCAAACGCATGCCCGCAGAGTTTCTCGACGGTTACGGCCCCGCCCTGACAGGGGGTTAACGGTTGCCGTAGGAAACCCAGTAAACTGCGCCACGATTTTTGTTGAGTGTTTTCCATGCAAATTGCTTTGGCGCCCATGGAGGGGTTGGTCGACAACATCCTGCGGGACGTGTTGACCCGCGTGGGCGGTATCGACTGGTGCGTGACCGAGTTCATCCGTGTCAACGACCGCTTGCTGACGCCTGCCTACTTCCACAAGCTCGCCCCGGAATTGCTGCACGGTGCCAAAACCGCTGCCGGCGTGCCGCTGCGCGTGCAGTTGCTCGGTTCCGACCCGGTGTGCCTGGCGGAAAACGCCGCGCTAGCCTGCGAGCTGGGCTCCCAGGTGGTCGACCTGAACTTCGGCTGCCCGGCCAAGACCGTCAACAAGTCCCGGGGCGGTGCAGTGCTGCTCAAGGAGCCAGAGCTGCTCAACCAGATCGTCGAGCATGTTCGCCGTGCGGTGCCGGCGCATATTCCGGTGACCGCCAAGATGCGCCTGGGCTTCGACAGCCCTGACGGTGCGCTGGTGTGCGCCACGGCCCTGGCCGAAGGTGGCGCGGCGCATATCGTGGTGCATGCGCGCACCAAGGCCGATGGCTACAAGCCGCCGGCGCACTGGGAGTGGATCCCGCGCGTGCAGGAGGTGGTCAAGGTGCCGGTGTTCGCCAACGGTGATATCTGGAGCGTTGAAGACTGGCGACGCTGCCGTGAGATCAGTGGTGTCGAAGACATCATGCTCGGTCGCGGCCTGGTGGCGCGCCCGGACCTGGCCCGGCAGATCGCTGCGGCCCGGGCTGGGGAAGAAGTCGTGGAGATGACGTGGGCGCAGATGCAGCCGATGCTTCAAGAGTTCTGGCGCCAGTCAGTGGAGCAGCTGACGGAGCGACAAGCGCCTGGCCGGTTGAAGCAGTGGTTGGCGATGTTGACGCGTAATTATCCCGAGGCGGTGGAGTTGTTTACTGCGATGCGCCGCGAAACGGACTTGATGCAGGTAGGACGTTTGTTGGGGTTGGATGCTCAACAACCCGAAGCGCTTACGTCGTAATACTTAATTTATATATACTTACGTTTCAATGCTTAACTTAAAGGGCGCCTTAGGCGCCCTTTTTCATGTCTGGAATAAGCTGTTCGGCGTTGCTTGAGGGTTGAGTGGTTTCTTCGTGTGTGTAATAAATGGTGTTGTAGCGGTTTTACTGATGCAAGAGTTTTATGGGTTTTAAGTGTGTGTCGGAATGCGCTATGTGCGCACGCGATAACTAACATAGGTGTGTTGGGTTATTGGGTTTTACTGGTTTCAGTAAATTTCGTTCTAGCTGAGTGTTACTTTTTATATCGTCGATGCTTGTTCGCGCAGCAAGGCGGTTCCGGGTTTTTAGCGCTTGTTCATAAGGAAGGTTTCCCGGGTTCTGTATTGGTTTCCTGATGTGAAGTGGAATTGTCGGAACTCAAAGTCCTGAGGGCCCACGAAAGTAGGGAGTACGAACACTCGTACTTGTTTTTAAATCCCTATGGCGTCGAAGTTTCTCAGGTCGTTCGCCGGCTTGGAGAGACACTTAGTAAGGAAAACTGTATGTCTAATCTGCCCATTAATAATTCCGTTTCCATGAACCCTAACTATCTGCCCCAGGCTCAGGCTCAGGAGAAGCCCATAGTTGATAAGGCGCGGGACCCGCTATTGGCCCAGGCATTTGCCAATACACTGATTATTGATAAAGGCGACGGCTCGAAAGATGGCAAGGTTGTGGTGAGCAGGGAGGCACTGAATCAGTTGTTCGACATGATTGAGTCGGTTTTCCGGGCGCTCCGACGCTATTGGACGGGCCAGGGTGCACAGCCCCAGCCGATGCCTGACGCGGGGGCTTTGTCTAAATCGACGCCTGCAGCCAGCCCTGCTTCGACATTGGCTTCAGACCCTGCGGCAAAAAAACATCCAGAAGCCGATGGGCAATTGAAAGGCGCGCCAAAAGCCGAGGTTAAAGCGCAGTTACGCAAGGATATTGTGTCGAGCCTGCCCACCGATGCGGGTAAGCAGCCGAAGGCTTCGTTGGCGGGCAAGCCTGGTGCGACATTGCCAGAAACGGCGACGCCGGAAAAAGCCGCGACGACAGCCCCGGTGTTGCCGAAGGTCGCGACGGAGACTAAGCCTGACCTGAAGCGGCCGGCGGAAATTAAATCCACAGTGCTTTCGCCGGCAGGTGCGCTGCCGAAGGTGTTGCCAGGGGCCAAGCCTCAATCGGCGGATGTCCCACGCAACGACCTCACACTGCGTCCAGAGGACGCCAGGGCGACAAAAACATCGCCCCGCGACGTGCCAGGAATAACTCAGGATGCTGGGCGGCGGAACGAACAGAAGTCCGACATTAATATGACGGTCCAGGTGATTAATTGTGGTTTGCATCATCCTGAGGTGAATGTGACTCGGCACAAACACACTGCCGACGGCCAGCCCACGTTGGTGGTGAGCACGCCGGATAAACCCAAGACCGACGGCCAACCCTCGTTGGTGGTGAGCACGCCGGACCAAGCCAAGACTGACGGCCAGCCCACGTTGGTGGTGAGCACGCCGGATAAACCCAAGACCGACGGCCAACCCTCGTTGGTAGTGAGCACGCCGGATAAACCCAAGACCGACGGCCAACCCACGTTGGTGGTGAGCACGCCGGATAAATCCAAGGCCGGCAGCCAACCAGCGATCGTGCCAAACACGCCGGATACGCCAAAACCCGAGAGCAAAACCCCGCTAGCGTCACGCTCGCCGGTTACGCCTGAGGTGGATACCACGCCTGCAACCCCGCAGCCTGATGTAACGCCAGGCACTCGCCCCAAGCGCGACCTGACATCCCCCGGGCCTGCCGATGACAGTTCGAACGATGTTTTCAATAGTCGCAACCGCAACAGGTTCGACACGTTCGAGCGTTCCAGCCGCGGTCGCCGGACTCCGGCTTAAGTTGGCCAGGTCTTGATCAGGTCCCCTTTTGGCAGCCATTGTCGAGGGGGGACTTTATAAGGAGGAGTGTATGTCCGGTCTGACGATTAATAGTGGATCAGTGAGCGGTCACGGCTATCAACCACTTGATGCCTGCCCCGCGATAACAGTTAAGCGTGCCCCCAGGGAGGTAAATATATCAACCGGCAACAATGCGCCTCAGGTACACGCCGGCGCTGCTGGCGGCGAGGACATTTTGACTGTGTTCCAGAGCTTTTTTCACTGCCTCACTCCGATTTTCACCTGGCTGCGGAGTGTGTGGGGAGGCCGAGAGTCATGCGTCGAGCCTCAGGTTTCCCCTGTACCCAGCCCAACGGTGCAGACACTGCCAGCCAGCCTGCCAAAAACGGATCCCCAGGAAAGCGATCTTCCCGATCTCTCGAGCAAGCGTAATGGCGCCAAGCCCGATGACATTTGGAAAGGTTTTCGCCAGGGCCCGAATGGTAACTGCGTGACGGTTTCAGCCATTAAGGCTTCCATGGCGAAGTTTGGTCAAAGTCCGACGGATATCTTTAAAGAAGTTAAAAAAGAGGGGGAGGGTTATCGGGTCGTTATGCGCGACGGGTTCACCCTGCATTTAAGCCGTCGCGAGTTGGCCGAAGGCGCGCGAAGTTCGAAGTTTGTCAGCCGTGATCAAGAAATGCTCAAGGACGCGCATTTTTTGTTTGCGGTAAGCGCCAAACGAGCCCAGTTGGAAAATAACGACGGTTATGCGAGGACTGGTTTCCGGGCTGCACTGCATAGCCTGAACGACGGTGAAGATGAATATCGCAACGGTGAAGGTTTATTGCGATTGGGATTAAAGCAGCACATAACCCGCGTTCCTGTGGGTACTTTAGCCAAAGGAATGGTGGGTATGGTCAATCGGCTGGGTCATTCAGTGGCTGTGATCGACGGTGTTGAAGAGATTTATGGAAAAAAGGGCAGGGCGCCGAGGCGCGGTGAAGCCATTGCATTGAAGTAATACCCGTCGCGGGTGTGTGTTCATTAACTTTTACGTAAGAGTATTGGAAATGATGAGTTCTATTTCAGCCGGCCTTGCGCCTGTAATAAAAATAATAAATACCGAAGGCTCGCTATCGACTGATAACAACCCGGGTGTTGGTGGGGCAAATTGTCCCAATGGGAATGCTCTGGCGCTGCATGCTTCTGCTCGCGGAAACAGGGAATACCCCGAAGGCATCATTAATGCATTTACCGCCACCGAACGCCGTTTTGGCGAGTATTTTGATGTCAGTACCCACGCGGCAGTTATCAAGATGATGATGCTCAGGTTCGGTCAAAGCCCAGTGGATGTATTTGATCACGTCACGCCTGTTGCGGGAGGGTATGAGGTGATCATGAAGGACGGTTTCAAAGTGCATCTGACTCAAGATGAGCTAGAGCTTGCGGCGGGAGCCTCAAGGTTCGACGGCGATGACCCTGCTGCGATAAATGACGCCAATTTTATCTTCGCCGCGTTCGTCAAGCGCAAGCAGCTGGAAGGGCCTCGCCCCTCGATGAGCAATGGTTTCGATGCGGCCCTGGCCAAGACACTTGAGGGTGAAACGCCCCAGCGAGTCCTCAAGGGCATGGGCATGGTGGGTTTCATGCAGCACGTCGGCTCCGACCAGATGCGCGCCAAAGGCGCGGTGGGCGTGGTTGATACCCAAAGCTTCGCCGCCGCGCTGGTGTTGGAGGGGGTCAAGCATGACCGCGGGAAGCCCGAGCTGCTGGGGCGCACTTACGGTTACATGCTCACAGGGGATGATGTTGTCGATGATGACCGCTCGATTGCGCCCGGCAGCGTCAGCGTATCCGGGGTGGCGGTGGGTGTCCCGCCAACGGATATCTGGGGTGGCTTCTATCAGGGGTTCGAAGGCAATTGCGTGACCATATCGGCGATCAAGGCGGCGATGATGAAGTTCGGGCAGAACCCGACCAGTATTTATAAACACATCCGCGAGACCGCCGACGGCTACGAAGTGACCATGCGTGATGGCTACTCGCTGCGTCTGACTCACGATGAGCTGAAACAAGCCGAGCAAGGTTCCAACTTCAAAGGCTCTGACGAACAGCTGATCAAGGATGCGAACTTCTTGTATGCCGTGAGTGCCAAGCGGGCCCAGCGGGAGAATCACGAGTTCCGTGCCCAAGAGAGTTTTGAGGTGGCGATGGAGACGCTCAACAATGGCGAGTATCCGGGGGAGGCCTTTCGGCGCCTGGGGTTATATGCCTTCACTCGGCCGAGTACCGCCCAGGAGCTGGCCGACGGTGCGTTGGGCACCTTGGCAAGCACCGAACACTCGGTGGCGGTGATCAACGGCAAACTTGACTTATATGGCGACAAAATGGCTCTGGCGGCGTCGCAGTGGAACAACTCCGGCTACCGGGCGATAAAACTGGTGGGAGGCGCTATACCAGTAGCCGCCTGAAACCTTCCACAGGCAACGGCCGGCTGTGCAAATACCCTTGATACAAATGGCAACCAAGCCCCTGCAGAAAGGCGAGTTGCTCCAGCGTCTCGACGCCTTCGGCAATCACCTCAAGGTTCAGGCTGCGGGCCATGGCCACGATGGCGCGGATAATTTCCGCGTCGTTCGGGTCGTGCGTCGCGTCACGTACGAACGATTGGTCGATCTTCAGTGCATCCACCGGCAGGCGCTTGAGGTAGGTCAGTGACGAATAACCGGTGCCGAAATCATCCATGGCAAAACTGATGCCGAGCTTTTTCAGGCGGCGCATTTTGCTGATGGTGTCGTCCAGGTTCTGAATCACGATGCCTTCGGTGATCTCCAGCTTTAACAGGCTGAAGGGCAAGTGGTGCGTGCGCAAGCTGCGTTCCACCCGTTCGACGAAGTCGTTCTGGCGAAACTGCCGGGGGCTGATGTTGACGCACAGGCTGAAATTCAGCGGGTCCACCAGGCCATCGGCGATCAGCTGGGCGAAGGTGGCGCAGGCCTCGTCGAGTATCCAGGTGCCCACCTCCAGTATCAGCCCGCTGTCCTCCAGCACCTTGATAAATTCAGTCGGCGACTGCGCGCCCAGCTGTGGGTGCTGCCAGCGCACCAGGGCTTCGGCGCCAACGATCCGATTGCCGCGTGCATCCACCTGTGGCTGGTAATGCACGCTGAACTCGCCGCGCGCCAAGGCCAGGCGCAGGTCGGTTTCCATGCGCAGCCGTTCGCTGGCGGTTTTTTGCATGCTGTTGTGGAACATCTGCGTGGTGTTGCGCCCCGAGTCCTTGGCGCGGTACAGGGCGATGTCGGCGCGCTTGAGCAGGTCGGCCGGGGTTGAGCCATGGTCCGGAATCAAGGCCACGCCAATACTCGGTGTGACTTGCAGGCGGTGGCCATCGAGGAACATCGGCTCCGAGAGCAGCTCGCGCAGGGTATCGGCGAGTTCCTGCACCTGGTGGCTGACCTCGGTGCGTGTGCCGTCCAGGCCGCTGAGCAGGACCACGAACTCGTCGCCGCCCAGGCGCGCCACGGTGTCCTCCATGCGCACGCTGGCTTCCAGGCGCGCGGTGACGATTTTCAGCACGGTGTCGCCCACCGGGTGCCCGAGGGAGTCGTTGATGTGTTTAAAGTGGTCAAGGTCGAGAAACAGCAGGGCGCCGCGCAGGTTGTGGCGCTTGAGCAAGGCGATCTGCTGGCTCAGGCGGTCCATCAACAGCGCGCGGTTGGGCAGGTTGGTCAGCGGGTCGTGGTAGGCCAGGTGGCGGATCTGCGCCTGGGCGTTTTTCAGCAGGCTCACGTCCCGTGCGGTCAGCAGCAGGCATGGGGTTTCGTTGAGGGTGATGGGCTCCACCGAGACCTCCACCGCCAGCACGTCGCCACGTTTGTTGTGCCAGAGCATTTCCAGGTGATGAATGCGGCCCTTGATCTGCAGTTCGGCCAGCAGCGCCGAGCGTTGGTTTTCGTCGGCCCAGATGCCGATCTGGTAGAGCGTGAGGCCGATGGCTTCGTCGGCGCGGTAGCCGGTCAGGCGGCAGAAGCCGTCGTTGACCTCCACGTAGCGGCCCGTGTCGCGCTCGGTGATGGAAATTGCGTCGGGGCTGGAATGGAAGGCCTTGGCGAATTTCTCTTCGCTGGCCTTCAGCGCCGCCTCCGAGCGCTGTTGCTGGGTGATATCGCGCAGGGTGGTGACGATGCAGGGCTGGTCGCCCACTTTTATCATTCTGCTGGAGATTACGCAGGTCAGCGCCTGGCCGTCCTTGTGATGCACCACGATGGCCACATTGGCGAGCGCCTGTTCGCGAATCACCCGTTCGATGCGTTGCAGGCGTTTGCTGGACTCGTCCCACAGGCCGATCTGCTCGGCGCTCTTGTCGATCACCTCGGCGGCCGTCCAGCCGAAGGTCTGGGTAAAGGCGGGGTTGATCTCGATAAATTCGCCGCTGCCCAGGCAGGTCACGCAGATCGGATCGGGGCTGGCCTGGAACAGGCTGGCGAATTTCTCTTCGGAGGCGCTCAGGCGTTGTTCGCGCTCGACCTGGTCGGTGATGTCCAGCAGGGTGCCGGCCATGCGCAGCGGCACGCCCTGGTCGTCGCGATAGAGGCGGGCGCGGCTTTCCAGATAGCGCGAGGCGCCATCTTCCATTTGCACGCGGTACGTCAGTTGGTAGTTGCCGGCCGGGCCTTCGCGCAGGGTGCGATAGGCGTTGCGCATGTTTTCGCGCTCTTCGTTGGGCATGCCCTCGAAAAACGCCTCGAAGGATTCGTGGAAGGGCTCGGCGGGCAAGCCATGCAATTGGGCGGCGCGGGCCGAGCCGTAGAGCATGCCGCTGGGGATGTGCCAGTCCCAGGTGCCCAGTTGCGCGGAGTCCAGGGCCAGGTCGAGGCGCTCCTGGCTGTCCTTGAGGGCCTGCTCGGCGTTTTTGCGTTCAGTGGTGTCGAGGAAAGTGCTGAGCAAATACGCCTGGCCCTCCAGCTCGACCTTTTGCGCGCTGAGGGTGCCATCGTGGATCTGCCCGTTACTGGCGCAAAACTGCACCTCCATGGTGATGGGCTGGCCCTTGCGCTGGGTGGCCTTGACCAGTTGCGCGCGCTGCTCGGGGTGGCGCCACAGGCCCAGGTCCAGGGTGGTGCGGCCGATGGCATCGGCCAGCGGCCAGCCGAAGAGCATCTCGAAATACTGGTTGGCTTCGCTGATCAGCCCGTCGGACTGGCGCGTCAACAGGACCATGTTGGGGCACAGGTGAAACAGCGTGGCGAAGCGTTTTTCCGAGTGGCTGAGGGCGTGCTCGCGCTCGCGCTGGCGCGTGGTTTCGCGGATCACCCCGATCATGCGGCGCCGGCCGGCCTTGTCCGGCGCCAGGCTGCCGTTGATTTCCAGCCAGTGATGAGTGCCGTCCGGCCACTGGATATGGTGATGCATGGCCTGCTCGAACGGCTCACCCGCCAGCACGGCGTGAAAGGCCCGCACCACGCGGGCGCGGTCCTGCGGTGCGAGCAGGTCGAGGTAGTCGAGGTCCTTGGGCAGCGGCTGGCGCGGGTCGTAGCCGAACAACGCCTGGGTACCCCGTGACCAACTGATGCGTCCACTGTCGATTTCCCAGCACCAGGCGCCCAGCCGGGCAGCATTCAGGGCGGCCAGCAGCTGCGGGGCGCTGTCCCAGCTTTGCTCCGCCTCTTGGGGGTCAAGGGCGTAAATGCGGGGCAAGGGTGGGACGGAATCGACGGGGTTGCGCATTATCAAAGGGCCTTCGCTCAATGGGCGTTCGGCGCGGTTTTATTCAGACCTTGAGGCCGCACAGCTTCATGCCGGTATCCCTGGCAGATCGACCTGTGCATCCAATAGGCTCATGAAGGCCCGCGCAGCGTTCGACAGCGTCCTTTCGGTGTGCACGATATAGCCTAGCTGGCGACTGAGTTG
>Ga0308159_1005261_pt1 | contig 11123 bp, 7 predicted proteins | sample PhyCR1_FD_201040 | JGI IMG/M metagenome (GOLD analysis project Ga0308159, IMG submission 201040) | Phyllosphere microbial communities from UC Gill Tract Community Farm, Albany, California, United States - DLSLC.R1 | ecosystem: Host-associated > Plants > Phyllosphere > Unclassified | place: USA...
TACTGTGCAGCAGCACTTTGCAGGTTTGCCCGGCGCACATTCAGTTCGGTAAGCAATTGCTGCGTGATGTGGTTGGTCTGGGCCGATACGGCCTGTTCACTGGCAATGGACTGTTTGATCTTATAATTGTTGCGTCCAGAAGAGAACAGGTTCCATTCCAGGGAAACGCCCAACAAATAATACCTGCTTTTATTATTAAACTTCCAGTCAAAAGCCTGCGATCCAAGATCCAGTGATGTACCGATTTTGGGTATCAGGTAGGATTTGGCAAGGCCCGTCAGGTTTTTGTTGATCCCTTTGGCGATTTCCAGTTTTGCCAGTTCCTCGCGTCCATCTACATTGCCCAAGGGCAGGTTATCCTGAGCGGGCAATAATGGCACATCCTCGGTTATAATGGGTTCGGTCAATGTCCTGTTCAATAGGAAATTAAAATAGTAGCGGGCAGATTCCTCTGTTTTTTTGGCGGAAGTAAGTGATGCTTTTATTTTAGAAACCTCGTTCTGGCTTCGAATGACGGCAGTACGGTTAATTTTGTTGTTGTCGAAAAGTTTAAGGTTTACTCTTTCTCCCTCTTCAAGCAGTTTGAGAAAGGATTCGTAGATGCCTATCGCATTGGTAGCCTTAAGATAATTATAGTAGGCCGTTTTGATTTCTTTCACTAGTTCACGTTTGTACAACAATACTTCAGCCTTCTGCAAGTCTACCTGTTGTGCTTTGATCCGCTTGTTATATACCAGTTCGGCATTCAGTATGGGTAAACTGGTACGGAACTTGGCATCGTAAAAGTTATCCGGATTGAGCAGGATACTCTGATTTTCCAGCTGTGGAAACGAGTTGCTTCCGGTCAGCTGATTCAAAGTAGCGTATGTGGCATTAAAGAGATCTCCTGTTGGAAAATCTATCGTCCTTCCACCGTCAGCTTTTGTGTATGTAGTAGAAAAGGTTACACTTGGCATAAACATGGTTTTTGCTTCCTGAAGCGCGTAAATGTTCTTTTTCAACAGGAAGTCTTGTTCCTTGATGCTCTGATTCGACGCCAGTCCGTGCGAGATATAATCATTCAGACGGGTTTGGGCAATTAAGCCTATCGGAAATAAGACGACAAGGAGCTGTAATGCAGTTAGCCGGTATATAGTCGGCAGCTTTCGGATTTTATTAATCATTGTTTTAAATTTAAACGGTGTTCAATATGATAGCAAAAAAAAGGCTTAACCTTTTTCAAGGAGGCGAACCAGATAGGCGTAGCCATTATCCATAAGCTCCTCATCTGTCCTGTTCTGAAAAGCTACTGTACGGTCCTTACAGAAAAGGGCACAGATTCCATGTATGGCAGAAAGGAACATAAAAGAAAAATAATCGGTATCCATACCTTTGAACCTGCCCTGATCCTGACATTCCCTGATCAGCTCATGCAGGTGATTGATGGCACTTTGAGCGATCTGAAAACCACTTGATTCAATAGTCTTCACTGGCTCTTCCACCAGGAACATCAGGTTATAATAATCCTTATTTTCACGTGCAAACTGAATGAAGGCCCTCCCGGAAGCCTTAAGCCGTTCGAATGGATCAACAACAGCATCTAACACGCGAAGTTGTTTAAGTAAAAGACTAAAGCCTTCCTTATGGAGTTCCTGAAAGATTTCCCCCTTGTCCTTAAAATGGAAATAGATTACTCCTGCACTATAGCTGATCTCATTTGCGATGTTGCGCATACTGGTCTGCTCATATCCGTTCTGAAGAAAGACCTTTCTCGCACCGTTGAGAATACGCTGCCTCATCTCCTGCTTCTCTTTTTGTTTTCTTTCTGTGATACCCATTGGATAATTGTGATTTGTAAATATAAATTTGATGCTCTTTATTTCTCACCTTCTTATATCAAATCATGGGACAAATATATTGAACAGCGTTCAAATAACCAAATTTATTTTCACCAAGGATAATACTTTAAGAGGAGGCGGCTTTTTGTAAAGAAAGCTTCAGATAGGGTAACGTTCGGGTGAGACCTAGGTCCGTAATTCTCCATAAAACAACACCCATATTTCTGCGGGGCTCCTTTGTTAGATTTGTTTAGTTTATTACTTAAAATATTTCATACTACCGCACATGAACTCTCAGGGTGGGCAAATGCATCCTTGAACACTTTGGATCTGCTCCTAATTTTTAGATGCATATTGAATTAAAGCCATGGACCTTTCCTTGATCTTGACCTTCCTGAATACTCATTGACTCGTCCTGCTATAGCTTGTCTCATTTCAAATTATATCAAAACGAGGGTGATTGTTGCACAATGTTAAATGACAAATACCTTTGAAGAGTTCCTGCAGTAAATTATTAAAGTTCATAGTAACCAGTTAATCGCTTGCCTTATGAATTTCTTATCAATTACTCATCTCATTTTCAATCAAAAAGTGGATCGTTTCTTGAGAATACAAACAGGGATGAAAATTCATTGAATAAGTTTTTGGGTTAAGATTTCACATTCATAAATTGCTTTATAAAAGTTATAATAATTTCTTTTTCCGATACTGCCCTTCAACCTTATTTTTTAACAAGTTCTCAAAATTAACGATAGCTTCACAGTGCTCATAAAAGTTCGAACTTCCGAGGACTGTTGCGGAATTGATTCAATTACATCCTTCACGAGTTAATAATCTCGCAAAATACCTCCCAGAATTAACGTCAATCGAAAATGAAATAAAATCAAATGTTATTTCATCCAATAATACCTAACTTGCATTTAGCCCTCATTTTCATACAATTCGAATTATCAAAAACTCATCATCAAAAACTAAAATTCTGATTGAATAATGGAATGAGTTGATGAGAATAACGCAAAAAAAACATTGTTTTTAAAGACTATAGAAAGGTCATATCCAAATAACTTAAAACCCTTGCTGACTATAAAATAATGAGGGAATAATGAGAAAATGCGATAAACTAAACTTTGATCAGACCCATTTGGTTTTACTATAAGACATTTGCTTTATACGGGTTTTAGCTATACACCATTGAACAAAGGCCTATGATACTTATATGCAAGAAAAATATTAATTAAATGATTGCCGATATTCTGATGGTGTCTTATTGGTCTTCATCTTAAACAATTTACTAAAAGACTGAGGATATTCAAAACCCAATTGATATGCAATTTCGCTCACTGACATCTGCGTGCTTGTCAGGCGATCCTTCGATAGATCTATGATCTTATCCTGTATTAGTTGCTGGGTCGTACGCCCAGTTAGCTGCTTCAACAGGTCGCTTAAGTATCGTGTAGATATGTTAAGCTGATTAGCCAAGTAACTTGGACTCGGTAAACCTTGATAATTGTTGTTTTGAAAATGACTTTCTAGAATATTTTCAAGTCGTTCCAGAATTCCTCCCCCACTAATCTTTCTGGTTACAAATTGTCGCTTATAATACCTATTGCAGTAGGAAAGCAATACCTCGAGATTTGCAACAATTACATCCTGACTGAAGCTGTCAATGGGTAAATGATACTCCCTTTCCAGCTGAAGAAATATTATTTCCATTGATTTTTGTTCATCCTCCGATAGGATTAAAGCTTCATTAATCACATAATCAAAAAAACCTAGTTGCTTTATCTTTTGGCTCAATGCATATGACCTTAGAAATTCAGGGTGTATATTTACCAGCCAGCCCGACTTTGCATATTCAAAGTGTGGATCGATGATACTACTTTGCCTTGGTCCAAAACAGGATACGACGCCCTCATTAAAATCAAACAAAGTCTGCCCGTACTGGATCTTGCATGGGGAGGAGGTTTTAATCGTGATCTGATAAAAATCTAGGATTAATTTTGTTCGCTCCGGATTATTTAGCACAGGTAAATCCTCAAACTTGATAATACTAAATAAAGAATGCTTAGGACTTTCAATTCCTAATGTCTTGTGCAAATCACTCAAATTCGTAAAATTTACAGTAAAAATATCCTTTGTCATTATATTTCTCTTTATGTTCAAAGCTACAACTTTAACCCTTTCTATAAGCGCTGGCAATATTTCGTGCGATCATCGAACTTGGCAATAGCGCCATTAGCTTGGCTCTTATTCTATTTCTGCGCCCGGAGATAGCGAAATTACGCCGGTCGTCCAGCGCCTTTATCAGTTCGACCGCCACTTGTTCAGGTGTTTGACTTGCAGCCTGATTATGATTAGATCTTAATCTTAAAGCTTTTTCACCTTCTATTCCGGCAGAAGCATTAAAGTTAGTTCTAGTAAGCCCGGGAGAGAACAGCAAAACACATACCCCTTTGGGCTTGCATTCTTCAGTAATCGCTTGGGTAAAAGATCGAACAAATGCCTTACTAGCTGCATATACAGCCATGTATGGCACAGGCATAAAGGCTGTCATGGAAGCTATATTTACCAAAGTGCCGTTTCTTCTTGACTGCATTTGCGGTAAAAAAAGGTGCGTTAAGGCAACTAGTGAACTGATATTTAGCTGGATAAGATTCAATTCAGATTGCAAAGATATAGCTGTGAAGTCACCCCCCGATCCAATACCAGCGTTATTAACCAGCATTTCTACCTCAAGCCCCCTTAAGGTAACTTCTGTAAATACTCGTAAAGCAGTTTCAGGTGCAGATAAATCAGCAGCAATGTAATGGGCGCTGATGCCATGTCGCTGCATAAGCAGTTTGCACTGTTCCTGCAGCGTTTCCTCATTACGGGCTATTAACAGTAAATCATGTTTCCTTCCAGCAAGCTGATCTGCAATAGCCTTGCCTATTCCTCCGGATGCTCCAGTTATCATTGTCACTTTCATATGCTCATTTTTCATACTCAAAAATAAAATAGGTAACCAAGGTAAAAGTGTCTCAATGTCGGAACATTGTATGCGGAAATTCAGATTCAGGTAAAACCAAAATGTGGTTTAATTGATGATTTATATCCCTAAAGATTTCTCAAGAAACGGTCGTTACGACCAGAATGATTATATCTTTTCTTTAACAATGCAGCATTTCCACTCGCTCGACCCCTTTCTTGTTTTTCTGAATCTCAAAGTATATATTTATCACCTGCTTTAATCTATATTAATGGAGATCCCTGACCAAATATTATTGAATGACCTCAAGAGTGGCAAGAAAACTGCCTACGAACAGGTATTTAAAAAATATTACAAACCACTCGCGTTAAAAGCATATTTAATGCTGGAAGACGAGATGGAGGCTGAAGATCTGGTTCAGAACCTGTTTATTTCCATGTGGCAAAAATCACACTACCAGTCTGTAAACAGTTCGCTTAAAGCTTACCTTTTCAGGGCTCTTCATAATCAATGCCTAATGAGTTTAAGGGCAAGAAAAGTTACACAGCAAAAATTGGATGAATACACCGAAAGGATAAATCTGGGAGAAGATATTGAACTAGCAGAGCAAACCTGCAGCGAAAACACCATTAACCTAGCCCTTAACGAGCTTCCCGCCCAGCGTCAGAAAGCATTTAAGCTGGTTTACATGGAAAATAAAAAATATAAAGATGCTGCCGATGAAATGGGACTTTCGGTTAATTCAATAAAGACACATCTGAAGCTCGCGGTTAAGATGTTACAGGAAAAATTAATCACTTTCAGATGAGCGTTCACCTAATGATACCATAACTGCATCTATAAGTAAGAGATGGAATATAACGAGGATTTTATAAAGGGGCTTTTATTTGAAAAGATTGCAGGCACGATAAGTGAAAGCGATGACTTTATTGCTGAAAAAGCAATTCAGACAGACCCTGATGCCAGGAAATTCTGGGAAGAGCTAAAAACTGAAATGGAAAGGCCTGGTGCGGAATCATTTCTTTCCGGTATCGATGAAACTAAAGCATGGTCAAATATCGAACCCGGGCTTTCTGAAATACCAGTCAGATCCTTTTATGAACGGAACCGGCGATACATTAGCGCCGCGGCAATGCTGCTTATCGGGCTGCCATTGATCTGGTATTTTTTCGCTAGACAGGAGTTACTACATCAAGAGAAAAACACAGTACTTCAACAGGTGTACCTGAAAACCAATGATGGTAGGATTATCGAACTTAATGCTGATCGAACCATAAACATGGATGGTGCGACAGTACATACAAAACAAAAAGAATTAAGTTACGCTCCGACAGAAACTGGTAATAAAGAATGGGCAACCCTGCATGTACCACCAACTAAAGATTACAAGATTACCCTGCCCGATGGAACAGCAGTCTGGATGAATTCTACTTCCAGCCTGCGTTTCCCCTATAGCTTTGATAAAAAAATAAGGGAAGTCTATTTAACAGGCGAAGCTTATTTTGATGTAGCCCATAACCCAAATCTTGAATTTATTGTACATACCGATTTTGCCGACATTAAGGTTCATGGTACTTCTTTCAATGTGAATGCTTATGATAAAAAAACCTTTGCGACATCCCTGGTAACCGGATCAGTTTCGGCCGTAAAAGGAAGTGAAACCGTTAAATTAAAGCCAAACCAACAGGTAAGCAACAGCAATGATAAACTTATCATCAAAACGTTTGACCCTCAAGAGGTCCTTTCCTGGCGAAACGGCACCTATTATTTTCATAACCAGTCTCTGGCCGAAATTGCACAGGTACTCAGCCGTTGGTATGATGTAAAAATCAACTGGAAATCCCCTACTGTATCCGAACAGAACTTTACCGGGGAAATCGACAAGAAGCTTCCCTTGGGTGTAGTGCTATCAAATTTAGAATTATCTTCAGGCATAAAGACTAAACTGGAAAGCGGGATATTGACTTTCAGATAAAAATTTTCAGGTTCCATTCACCCATTCTGGTTACAGTTGCATCTTAAGGGAAACCGATATAAACTTTAACTGTTATGAACAAAAAATTTACCCGAACGGGCCGGATTTCATTGCCGTTTTTTTTCATGATGCTGTTCACCCTCATTACAGGTGCAAGTCCTCAGGCACCCGGAAAGATCAGCATAGAAGGCAAAAACCTCTCCATTGCTTCTGTATTCAGAACCATCAAAAAACAAACAGGCCTCACTGTTTTCTACAGCAACAAGCTGCTTAACGATTCAGAAAAAATTTCTGTTAATTTTAAACAGGCAGAACTTCCCGAAGTAATGAACCTGACTCTAAAAGGGAAAAAGCTCGATTGGGTTTTAAAGGAGAATTACATTGTACTGCAAAAAGCTGCATCTATCGAAAAGGCTGAGGAACGTATTCAAATTAAGCCCAGCCTGGAACAAAAAAAAGAAGATAGAACTGGTATTGTTACCGACGAAACCGGAAAACCGGCTCCAGGGGTAAGTGTAAAGATAAAAGGCCGTAATGGCGGATCAGTGACCGATGTAAACGGTCAGTATAAGATTGATGCTAATGCAGGAGATATCCTGGTATTTTCATATATAGGCTTTGCAGTACAGGAAATACTTGTTGGAGCGGAAAAACGGATAAACGTTAAACTCCTGCCCCTTGATGAAAACCTGAACGATGTCGTGATTGTGGGCTACGGCACCCAGAAAAAGGTAAACCTTACCGGGGCGGTTTCACAGATTTCGGGTAAAGACATTGCTGCGCGGCCAATGGGACAAACATCCGCTTCGCTACAGGGAATGGCACCCGGGGTTACCGTAAGGCAGAGTTCCGGAAGACCGGGAGGCGATGGCGGTACCATCAGGATAAGGGGAATCGGTACCTTAGTTGATCCCAATCCGCTGGTCATGATCGATGGAATTGAAGGCTCGATGAACAATATTGACCCCAATTTGATTGAGTCTATATCCATTTTAAAAGATGCAGCTTCCGCCTCCATTTATGGCTCAAGGGCAGCAAACGGGGTAATTCTGATCACCACAAAAAGAGCTGTTGGCGATCAGATCAATGTATCTTACAATAACTATATCGGCTGGCAGGAGGCAACCAATATGCCCAAGCTTGTTGATGCATTAGACCATATGCTGCTAACCAATGAAGCTTATGTGAACACCGGACGCACGCCGTTATATTCTGAAGCGCTTATACAAAAATATCGTGAACAGGGCGGGGTCAGTTCCGATCTGTACCCCAATACCGATTGGCAAAAGGAAACCTTAACCGGTTCAGGCCTACAGCAAAGCCATTTCCTGACCATCATGGGTGGAACCCAAAAAGTAAAACTGCTTGGCTCGTTCGGACTTTTTGATCAGAAAGGAATTATTGAAAACTCAGGCTTTAAACGCTATACCATCCGGAACAATGCGGACATAACGTTTTCGGAAAAATTGAAGGCCAGAATAGACCTGCAATTTGTGAATGCCATCACCACTGACCCCGCAGCAGCATCGAGCGAAATTTTTCAGTGGATGAATGGAATTCCTGCAAATCAGATAGGTATAAACCAGAGCGGCCAGTGGGGTGTTGGATGGAACGGTTCCAATCCGATTTCTGCAGCTAGAGACGGTGGTATCAACCGGACGAGAGGCCCTTTTGGTAGCCTTAATGCCACGCTGAACTATAAACCTGTAGAATGGCTGGAAGCCGAGGCTGCTTATTCACCGAAATATGCCTTATCCTCATCAAAAAATTTCAGGAAAGCAATCCAATCTTACTTGCCAAACGGTGCCACAAGTTTCCTCACCCCTGCCCTGACATCACTCTCGCAAAATAAAAGTGAATCATTTTACAACAATATGCGCGCTACAGTAACGGCCTCAAAAACATTTGGAGACCACAGTTTAAAACTTTTGGCCGGGGCATCAAGGGAGGATTATTTCAATGAATGGACTACCGCCTTTCGCGACACCTACATATTACCTGATTACCCAGTGCTAAATGCTGGTTCGGCCCTAAATCAGCAAGCCACAGGCAGTGAAGAAGAATGGGCATTACAATCGCTTTTCAGCAGGTTCAATTATGTATATAAAAACAAATATCTGCTGGAGGTGAATGCCCGTTATGATGGTTCTTCACGCTTTTCATCCGGAAATAAATACGGCTTTTTCCCATCAGCATCGGCAGGCTGGCGCATCTCGGAGGAAAATTTTATGGCTGGCTTAAAAAACGTAGTTAACGAAGCCAAACTAAGACTTTCATGGGGAAGGTTGGGTAATCAGAACATTGGTACCTACCCCTCCGTTACTACAATCTTACTTGAATCCTATACCCTTGGAAAACAGATTGTAAATACTGCTGCATTAAATACGCTGGCCAACAAGATGATTTCCTGGGAAACCACAGAAGAAAAAAATATCGGTATCGATCTCACTTTGTTCAACAACCTGAGCATAACCGCAGATTATTACAGAAGGAGAACAAGCGATATCCTGCTTCCGTTGGATATTCCGTTAATAGTTGGTGTTGCTAAGCCCTTTCAGAATGCCGGAATTGTTGATAATAAGGGCTGGGAACTTGGACTTGCTTACAAAGGAAAAATAAATGATTTTAATTATAACGTCAGCTTCAATATTTCAGATGTAAAAAACACCATTGTGGATACCAAAGGCGTTAACCAGACCGGGCTGACTGTAAACCGTGAAGGTTATTCAATCGGTTCTCTTTTTGGTTACCAGGCCGAGGGACTCTTTGCTTCTGATGCAGAGGTTGCCGCCCATGCCAAACAGTTTGGTACGGTAAAGGCCGGAGACATCCGCTATAAAGATCAAAACGGCGATAACCTGATCAATGAGGCCGATAAAATGGTTATCGGCAGCACCGTACCAAGGCTCACTTATGCATCAAACTTAAGCGGCTCTTACAAAGGTTTTGATCTTTCCGTGTTAATTCAAGGGGTTGGTAAAGCAAACGGCTATCTTGCAGGCCCTGGTATCTTACCATTCAATGTTGGGGGCGCAATTGGCGGAACCATAAGGGAGGATAACAAAGACCGATGGACACCAGATAATCCCAATGCCAAATATCCACGCCTTGCCTTCGGTGAAACCAATAACGAACAGGTTTCTACCTTCTTTTTAAAAGACGCATCCTATCTAAGGATAAAAAATGTCCAGGTTGGTTATACTTTGCCCGTTGGCATTGCCCAGAAAATGGCACTTAAAAGGCTCCGCGTTTTTGCAAACGGATCCAATTTATCTTCATTCGACAGATTCTGGGAAGGGTATGATGTAGAAGCGCCGGTTGGTGCTGGGAATATATACCCCCAGGTTAAGGTTTATAGTTTCGGTTTAGAAGCCACTTTTTAAAAACAGAACAGATGAAAACTAAGATATACAATTTAATGCTCGTGCTTTTATGCACTGCCCTATTTTCCTGTCAAAAAGATTACCTGGACAAAAGCCCCTTAAGCGGCCCTTCAGACGAATCATTTTTCAGCAACCAAGATGAACTTATATTGGCGGTAAACGGCCTCTATCGATATGGAAGTTATGCCCCTTTAGATAACATGCCTCTTAACCTGCTTACCGACAATGGCACGGATATCGGCTGGGATCGAAATAATAGTGCACTACAGAGTCTGGGCAAGGGCAACCAGGATAGTAATAACGGTTTTTCCTTAAGCGTATGGACCGAGGGCTACAAAGTAATTGCCAAGTGTAATTTCATTTTAGATAATATCGATAAAGTAAAAGATAAGGCCACTGCCGCCATCTACAACAGAAGTAAAGCTGAAGCACGTTTTATGCGTGCCTACACTTACCAGTACCTTATTGATTATTTTGGGAGCGTACCCCTGGTTACCAAAACTTTGACACTCGAAGACTCACAACTACCTAAAACGCCAAAGGCCGAGGTACTGAGCTTTGTACTCAAAGAACTGACTGAATCAGCTGCTGATCTCCCTGTTAGCTATGGCGCTGCAGATGTGGGAAGGGCAACCAGGGGTGCCGCGCTGGGAATTAAAGCCAGAGTTGCCCTGAACAATGAGAAATGGGCGGAAGCCGCAGAAGCTGCAAAAGCAGTTATGGACCTGAAAGTTTATAGCCTGCACAATAATTTCGGCACACTGTTTTCTTACGCCGGACAAAATTCGCCTGAAATTATATGGGCTTTTCAATACCTGAAAGCCTCAAAAACAAAAATGCATTCCACCCCCAATAACCTGGTGTCGCGCAATGGTTTGGGGTTCACCAATAAGGTACCGTCTCAATCTCTTGTCGATGCCTATTCATGCACAGACGGGCTCAATATTGACAAGTCTCCCCTGTACGACCCTACATCTCCA
>Ga0308159_1005262_pt1 | contig 11122 bp, 9 predicted proteins | sample PhyCR1_FD_201040 | JGI IMG/M metagenome (GOLD analysis project Ga0308159, IMG submission 201040) | Phyllosphere microbial communities from UC Gill Tract Community Farm, Albany, California, United States - DLSLC.R1 | ecosystem: Host-associated > Plants > Phyllosphere > Unclassified | place: USA...
TCCGGGATGACGGGTGTTCGTGAATTCGGAGATATGAAGTGAAGGGCGTCGGCACCGACATCGGTACCATCCATTTCGTCGGCATCGGCGGCATCGGCATGTCCGGCATCGCCGAGGTCATGCACAACCTCGGCTACTCGGTGCAGGGCTCCGACATCGCCGAGGGCTACGTGGTCGAAGGCCTGCGCGCGCGCGGCATCAAGGTCATGATCGGCCACGCCGCGGTCAACGTGGAAGGCGCGGCCGTGGTCGTCACCTCGACGGCGGTCAAGCGCGAGAATCCCGAGGTCGTCTACGCCCTCGAACACCGCATCCCCGTGGTCCGCCGGGCAGAGATGCTGGCCGAACTGATGCGCCTCAAGAACACCGTCGCGGTGGCCGGTACCCACGGCAAGACGACGACGACCTCGATGGTCGCGGCGCTGCTCGATGCGGGCGGCGTCGATCCCACGGTCATCAACGGCGGCATCATCAACTCCTACGGTTCGAACGCGCGCCTTGGCGCATCGGACTGGATGGTGGTGGAGGCCGACGAGAGCGACGGTTCGTTCCTGCGTCTCGACGGCACGATCGCCATCGTCACCAACATCGATCCCGAGCATCTCGACCACTACGGTTCGTTCGAGCGGATCAAGGCGTCCTTCGTCGAATTCATCGAGAACGTGCCGTTCTACGGCGCGGCGCTGCTGTGCATCGACCATCCCGAAGTCCAGGCGATCATCCCCAAGATTCGCGACCGCCGCGTCGTGACCTACGGCTTCTCGGCCCAGGCCGACATTCGCGGCGAGAACGTCACCCCGATCCCCGGCGGCAATCGCTTCGACGTGGCGCTGCGCCAGCGCGACGGCAGCTTCCGCCGGATCGAGGGCATCGCGCTTCCCATGCCCGGCCGCCACAACGTCCAGAACGCGCTCGCCGCCGTGGGCGTCGCGGTGGAGATGGGCTGCTCGGACGAGTGCATCCAGGGCGGCTTCTCCAAGTTCAAGGGCGTCAAGCGGCGCTTCACCAATGTCGGCGAAGTGGCGCTCGGTGACGGTCCAGACGGCGGTGTCGTGACCGTGATCGACGACTACGGCCACCACCCGGTCGAAATCCGCGCTGTCCTCGCCGCCGCGCGCGAGGGTGTGAAGGGCCGCGTCATTGCCGTGGTGCAGCCGCACCGCTTCACCCGGCTGCGCGATCACATGGAAGACTTCCAGGGCGCCTTCAACGACGCCGACGTGGTCTATGCAGCCCCCGTCTACCCCGCCGGCGAACTGCCGATCGAGGGTGTCGACAGCGCCGAGATGGTCGCCGGGATGAAGGCGCGCGGACACCGCTCCGCGCAGGTCATCGCCGGGGCCGACGCTCTCGCCGATGCGCTGGCGGGCACGGTGATGCCGGGCGACATGGTCGTATGCCTGGGCGCGGGCGACATCACCAAGTGGGCTGCCGGACTGGCCGAGGCGATCAAGGTGCGGAGGGCTTAGGTGATCGAGGCCACCAGCCTTCCCTCTGTACGCGGCAAGCTGACCCCGAACGCCCCGCTGGCCCCGCTCGTCTGGTTCAAGGCGGGCGGCCATGCGCAGTGGCTGTTCGAACCCAGGGACCTCGCCGACCTGCAGGACTTCCTCGCCGCGCTCGACCCGGCTGTGCCGGTCATGGCGCTGGGCCTGGGCTCCAACATGATCGTGCGCGACGGCGGCGTGCCCGGCGTGGTGATCCGGCTGGGCAAGGCCTTCGCCAAAGTCGCCGCCGAGGGCACCGCGCTGACCTGCGGCGGCGGTGCCAGCGGCATCCTCGTCTCCTCCACCGCGCGCGACGCCGGGGTGGCGGGGGTCGAGTTCCTGCGCTCCATCCCCGGCACCGTCGGCGGTTTCGTGCGCATGAACGGCGGCGCCTATGGCGGCGAAGTCGCGGACATCCTCATCGACTGCGACGTGGTGCTGCGCGACGGCTCGCTGGTCACGCTGGCCAATGCCGACCTCGGCTACACTTATCGCCACTCGAACCTCCCCGAAGGCGCGGTCGTCGTCTCCGCTCGTTTCGAGGGCCGCCCCGGCGACCCCGCCGCGATCCAGGCGGAGATGGACCGCATCTCCGCCGCGCGCGAGGCTTCGCAGCCGCTGCGCTCGAAGACCGGCGGCTCCACCTTCAAGAACCCCGATGGCCACAAGGCCTGGCAGCTGGTGGACGAAGCGGGCTGCCGCGGCCTCGCCATCGGCGGCGCGCAGGTCAGCGAGAAGCACACCAACTTCCTGCTCAACACCGGCGAGGCCAGCAGCGCGGACATCGAAGGTCTGGGCGAGGAAGTGCGCCGCCGCGTCAAGGCGCGCTCGGGCGTCGATCTCGAGTGGGAAATCCAGCGCGTGGGGCTCAAGGCATGAGCGACCACGACTGGGACCTGGGCGACCACGAGGATCAGATCCTCGACAACATCGAGGAATTCGGCTGCCACATCACGGTCGTCTCCCCGCCCGACGAGGACGAGGATCTCGACGAGTTCGACGACGGCGGGTTCGAGACGGACGAGAGCGGCGAACGCTTCGCCTACTCGGTCGGCTTCCCCGCCACGGTGCAACAGCCCGAGGTGATCGTCTTCGGCTTCTCCACCGAGCTTTCAGCCGCCGTCATCAACGGCGTCCTCGACATGTGCCGCGAAGGCCTGGTGCTGGAGGACTGGAAGGAAGTCGACGGGTTGCTCAAGGGCCACCGCTGCGTGCTGCGCGAAGTCGAGCCCGACTGCCTGGTGCCGTACTATTTCAATTCCGCCATGTGGTTCGCCGAAAGCGAGCTGGAAACCCAGTTCACCCGCGCCATCCAGATCGTCTGGCCCGGCGTCGACGACGGCCTGTTTCCGTGGGACAAGGGCTGCTCCGAGGCCGTCCGCGACCTGCAAACCCCGCTTTACAGAACGAGTCTGAATTCATGAGCGCCTCTCAAGCCCCTTTGGCCCCCCTTCACGTCGCGGTCCTGATGGGCGGTTGGTCGAGCGAACGCCCGGTCTCGCTGATGAGCGGCGAGGGCGTGGCCAAGGCTCTGGAGAGCAAGGGCCACAAGGTAACGCGCATCGACATGGACCGCGACGTCGCGCTGCGATTGTCCGAGGCGAAGCCCGACGTCGTGTTCAACGCGCTCCACGGCACGCCGGGAGAGGACGGCACCGTGCAGGGCATGATGGACCTGATGGGCCTCACCTACACCCATTCCGGCCTCGCCACTTCGGTGATCGCGATCGACAAGGAACTGACCAAGCAGGCGCTGGTCCCCCACGGCATTCCGATGCCGGGCGGCCGCGTGGTCAAGTGCGCCGAGATCCACGAACGCGATCCGCTGCCGCGCCCCTACGTGCTCAAGCCCGTGAACGAGGGTTCGTCGGTCGGCGTCGCCATCGTCACCGCCGAGGGCAACTACGGCAACCCGATCGCGAAGGACGTGACCGGCCCGTGGCAGGAGTTCGACGAACTGCTGGCCGAGCCCTATATCCGGGGCCGCGAACTGACCACCGCCGTGATCGGTGACCGCGCCTTGCTGGTGACGGAACTCAAGCCCAAGTCGGGCTTCTACGACTTCGATTCCAAGTACACCGACGGCCTCACCGAACACGTCTGCCCGGCCGAAATCCCCGACGACATCGCCCAGGCCTGCAAGGACCTCGCGCTGCGCTCGCACCAGCTGCTCGGCTGCAAGGGCACCAGCCGCGCCGACTTCCGCTGGGACGACACGCAGGGGATCGAGGGCCTGTTCCTGCTGGAGGTCAACACCCAGCCCGGCATGACCCCGCTCAGCCTCGTCCCCGAACAGGCGCGGGCCTGCGGCATGGACTACCCCGAGCTCGTCGAGGCGATCATCGCCGAGGCCCTGGCCGATGCGCCAAAGTCCGCCAAGGCAGGAGCCAAATGAGCCAGACGATCCGGCGCAAGGGCACCAATGCCCGCAAGGCTGCCGCCGCGCAGGGGCAGCAGCGCAAGGTGCGCGCCGCCAAGGCGCGGACGGGGTCGGCGCTCGACATGGCGATGGGCTGGCTGCCCTTCACCGAAAAGCAGCTGCAGCGCATCTTCATGGTCGTGATCCTGGGCGGCGCGGCGGCGCTGGTCTGCGTGGTCGCCTCGTTCGCGGGGCTGCCGACGCTGGCGGGCAAGCAGATGGCGCTGGTCGCGGGCCAGACCGGCTTCGAGGTCAAGCGCGTCGAAGTGCGCGGCGTGAAGAACATCAACGAACTCAAGGTCTACGAAAAGGCCCTGGCCGAGCGCGACCGGGCGATGCCGCTGGTCGACATCGAAGGGCTGCGCCAGGACCTGCTCGGCCTGTCGTGGGTCAAGGACGCGCGCGTCTCGCGCCAGTTGCCCGACACGCTGGTGATCGACATCGTCGAGCGCGAGCCGCACGCGGTGCTGCGCAAGGCCGACCGCTTCATGCTGATCGACGAGACCGGCCACGAACTGGAGGCGATCAGCCGCAAGGACGCGGGCGGCAAGCTCATCGTCTCGGGGCTGGGCGCGGGCCAGCAGGTGATGGAGCTGGGCCAGCTGCTGGAAACCGCGCCCGCGCTCAAGCCGCGCGTGGCCGAGGCGGAATGGATCGGCAACCGCCGCTGGAACCTGACCTTCCAGTCGGGCCAGGTCCTCGCCCTGCCCGAGGGCGAGCGCGAGAGCGCCGGCGCGCTGGTCACGTTCGCGCGGCTCGACGGCACCAACCGGCTGCTGGGCGGCAAGGTGACGGCGTTCGACATGCGCGCGCGCGACCGGATCTACATGCGCGTGCCCGAACAGGAAGGGCAGGAACTCGCCCTCAAGGCGGGCGCGGTGCCGCATACGGCGGTCCCGGCGGCCGACGGCGGCGAAGAAACGGCAGACCAGTGACGGGGAACACATTCTAATGGCCACGCAGCGCATCACCCGCGTCTTCGGTGCGGTCAACATCGGCTCGTTCCGCATTTCCGCGATCGTCGCGGGGATCAACGAGGTCGGCGACATGGTCGTCCTGGGCTCGGGCCACCGCGCCAGCCAGGGCATCAAGCGCGGCTACGTCACCGACATGTCGGCGGCCACCTACGCCGTGCGCGACGCCATCGACCGCGCCGAGAAGATGGCCGACACCGCCGTCCAGAAAGTGTGGATCGGCTGTTCCGGGGCAGGGCTCGCCAGCCGTATCGACCAGTTCGACGCCGAGATCGGCGGCCGCCGCATCGAGCAGGAGGACATCGACCAGCTGCTGATTTCCGCGCGCGACGTGATCCAGCCCGACGGGCGCATGGTGCTGCACGCCCAGCCCGCGCAGTACCGGCTCGACGGCGCCCACGGCGTCGCCAACCCCAAGGGCCTCCATGCCGAGCGCCTTGGCGTCGACATCCACATCATGCTGGCCGAGGGCGCGCCGATCCGCAACCTGACCGAGGCGGTGCAGAACGCGCACCTCGAGGTCGAGGCGGTCGTGGGCTCGCCCATCGCGGCGGGGCAGGCCTGCCTCTCGCCCGAGGAGCGCGACCTGGGCGTGGCCCTGGTGGAGTTCGGCGGCGAAGTCACCAACGTCGCGATCTACGAGCAGGGCATGCTCAAGGACATGATGGCGATCCCGATGGGTTCGGCCGACATCACCGACGCCATCGCCTCGGCCTTCGGCATCCGCCGCTTCCAGGCGGAACGGCTGAAATGCGTCAACGGCTCCGCCATCGCCAACCCGACCGACCACCGCGAGATGATCCCCGTCAACGCGCCGGGCGAGGAAGGCACCGGCCCGATCGCCCGCCACGCCGACGACAAGAACCGCATCCCGCGCGCCGAACTGATCGGCATCATCACCGGCCAGCTCGGCTCGCTGATGGAGGAGATCAACAAGGCGCTCAAGACGATGCGCTTCACCGGCCAGCGCGGCAAGCAGGTGGTCTTCACCGGCGGCGGCGCGGAACTGGTGGGGCTGGCCGACTACGCGCAGGCCGCGATCGGCAAGCCGGTGCGCATCGGCCGCGTGCCGCAGCTGTCCGGGCTCGCCGAGGCGCACGTCAAGCCGGGCTTCTCGACGCTCGCCGGTCTAGTCCTCTACGCCGCCGCCGACCCGGTCGACATCCGCGCGATGGGCCGGGGCAACGGCCGCACGATGAAGCTGGGCGGCATGGGCATGGCGGGCCGGGTCTATCAGGCTTTGCGCGAGTATTTCTGAGGTTTCGGGGTCACGCAGAGGCGCGGAGACGCGGAGGAAGAACAAGTTTTGGCGGGCACGCAGAGACGCAGAGCCGCAGAGATGTAACGCTTGCGGCGAAGCCGCTTTCTTCGCCGGCGTTGCGTGTGTCGCAGCGTGGAATCAGTGAGCGGGCCTGCGGCGCCAAGCGACCTCTCTGCGCCTCTGCGTCCCTGCGTGCCAAACCCCTTTTTCTTCTCCGCGTCTCCGCGCCTCCGCGCGAAACCGCACTTCAAAGCCCAGCCGTGCAAAACCACGGTCGGAGCGGCGAAAACCGCGGTTTTGGCTGTGGACAAAGGTTTATGACGCTTTGCTTCGATGTCTCGAAGCATGCCATCAGGCGGGTCAATATATTTTCTTCGCGCACGCGGCTGCCAGGAGAGCGAAATGAGCATTAACATCGGACCCCCGGCGATCGAAGAACTTCGTCCGCGGATCGTCGTCATCGGCGTCGGCGGCGCTGGCGGCAACGCCATCGCCAACATGATCCAGGCGCAGATCGAAGGCGTGGACTTCGTCGTCGCCAACACCGACGCGCAGGCGCTGAACAACTCGATCGCGGAAACGCGCATCCAGCTCGGCCCCGACATCACGCAGGGCCTGGGCGCCGGCGCCCGTCCCGAAGTGGGCCGCGCCGCCGCCGAGGAAACGCTCGAGGAGCTGGAGCGCCTGCTCGACGGCGTGCACATGGTCTTCATCGCCGCCGGCATGGGCGGCGGCACCGGCACTGGCGCCGCGCCGATCATCGCCGAAGCCGCGCGCGCCAAGGGCGTGCTGACGGTGGGCGTGGTTTCCAAGCCCTTCATGTTCGAAGGCACGCGCCGCATGCGCGCCGCCGACGCCGGGATCGAGGAGCTGCAGAAGCACGTCGACACCCTGATCGTCATCCCGAACCAGAACCTGTTCCTGGTCGCCAAGGCCGACACCACCTTCAAGGAAGCCTTCAGCCTCGCCGACGAAGTGCTCCAGCAGGGCGTCCGCTCGATCACCGACCTGATGATCATGCCGGGCCTCATCAACCTCGACTTCGCGGACGTCCGCTCGGTCATGGGTGAAATGGGCAAGGCGATGATGGGCACCGGCGAGGGCGAAGGCCCCAACCGCGCTCTGGAAGCTGCCGAACGCGCCATCGCCAACCCGCTGCTCGACGGCGTGTCGATGCAGGGCGCCAAGGGCGTGATCATCTCGATCATCGGCGGCGACGACATGAAGCTGCTCGAAGTCGACGAAGCCGCGAACCACATCCGCGAACTGGTCGATCCCGACGCCAACATCATCTGGGGCTCGGCGTTCAACCCCGACCTGCAGGGCAAGATCCGCGTCTCGGTCGTCGCCACCGGCATCGAGCAGACCACCGAAATGGCCGAGATCGCCTCGCGCCCGCTGAACCTGGGTTCGTCGCGCGGGCCGGTGCGCCCGCAGGTGCAGGCGCCGTCGCCGGTCTCGTACCAGCAGGCGCCGGCAGCACCTGCTCCCGCTCCCGCGCCCGTGCAGTCCGCGCCCTATACGCCGCCGGTCCAGGCCTACGAGCCTGCCGCCGAACTCGAACTCGGCGCCTCCGACGAAGCGCAGGACGAGCCCGGCTACGCCAGCCTCACCGGCCTGCGCGGATCGCATGCAGAGCCGCTCGACCTGGGCGCCGAAGCCCAGGCCGAACCTGCGCCCGCACCCGCTCCCGCACCGGCGCCCGCCCCGGCTCCGGCCGCGCGCGCGCGCATGCAGGACGAACTGCGCCTCGACGGCGGCCAGGTCCAGCCGGCGGCGCCCGTCGCCCCGGCCGCGCCGCGTGCCAAGCCGGCCGCGGGCGGCAGCACCCTGTTCGAGCGCATGACCAGCCTCTCGCGCCCGCGCCCCGGCGCCGGCGAGCAGGGCGGCGAGGACGAGGATGCCGATGGCGCCTCGATCAGCATCCCGCGCTTCCTCGGCAGGCAGAACAACCAGTAAGGCGCGCGTGTGCCGGGGGAGGGGCCGGGGCAGGGTGCCTCGCCCTTTCCCGGCACCGGCGGCGCGCCGTTCGCTTGCGGTTCATCGGGAATGACGCATGGGCGCCTGCGCGCCGGCCGGCGCACCGATTGCAGGATCACGAAGGACGTGCGGGTGGATCACTTGGTTTCGCGGTTGCTTGCCGGAGCGGCTTTCACAGGGGCTGTCGCCGCCTGCGCCCCGGCTTTCGCCCAGAGCGCGCCGGTCGTCTCCCGTCCCGTCGTTCAGGCCCTGCCCAGCGCCGACAGCAAGCGCCTCAATGCCGCGCTCGCCACGATCGGGCGCAACCCCCGCGACGTCGCCGCCTTGATCGAGGCCGGGGACGCGGCCCGGGCGATGCAGGACTTCGCCGCCGCCATCGGCTTCTACCACCGCGCCGACGAAGCCAGCCCGGGCGACCCGCGCGTCAAGGCGGGGCTGGGCAGCGCCTTCGTGCTGAGCGGCGATCCGGTCAGCGCCATCCCCCTTTTCGACGCGGCCGAACGGGCCGGCGCCACTCCGGCGCTGATCGCCGGGGACCGGGGCCTCGCCTACGACCTCGTCGGCGACAACGCCCTGGCACAGCGTTATTACGCGACGGCCCTGACCGCGACCACGGGCGCGGCGGCCGACGAGGTGCGCACCCGCCTTGCCGTCAGCCAGGCGATCGGCGGCGACGGCGACACCGCCTATCGCACCCTGCTGCCGCTGCTCAACAAGCAGGACAAGCCCGGCTGGCGCACCCGCGCCTTCACGCTGGCGATCGGGGGCGACACGGTCGAGGCGGTCGACGTCGCGCAGAAGATCCTGCCGGCGCCGCTGGCCCAGAACATCGCCCCGTATTTGCGCTACATGCCGCGCCTGACCAAGGCGCAGCAGGCGGCAGCGGCCAACCTGGGCCGCTTTCCGCGCGCTTCCGAGATCGGCCGCGACGATGCGCGCATCGCCGCCTATGCGCCGCCGCGCGCCGCCGCCGCCGGCAGCGGGCTGATCCCCAAGGGCGAGCCGCTGGGCGGCGGCGCGAAAGTCGCGAAGGCCGGCAAGGCTTCCGCATCGCGCACCCGCACCTCCCGCGCCGACCCGGCGCAGGCGGCCGCGCCTACTCGCACGACGCTGGCGGCGGCCGACCCGGACCGCGTCGCCCCGCCCGAGGTGAACCCCACGATCGAGCGCGGCGACGGCGGCGAACTTCCGCCGATCGGGCGCAAAGTCGAACTGCCCTCGGCGCTCGATGCGCCCAGGCCCGTGCTCGCCCCCAACCCCGGGCGCGCCCAGGCGCCGACCCCGCTGCCCGTGCGCACCGCGCAGGCGAGCGCCGCCCCGGCCCGAAGCGCGACGCCTGCTCCGAGCCCGGCGCCCCAGAATTCGGTGCCCCAGAATTCGGCGCCCCAGAGTCCCGCGCCAAGCCCGGCCCCGTCCCAGGCTCTGTCCGCGACAACTGCGCCAAAGCCCGCCGCTGCGGCCCCGGGCTTCGACCTTGCGCGCATGCCGGCCTCGCAGGCGGCCGCCGCGCAGACGCAGCCCAGTCGCCCTGCTGTCCCGGCCCCCGCTCCGGCCCCGGCCCCCGCTCCGGCGGCGAACACGCCGCCCCCTGCGGCGCCCGCGCCCGGACCCGGCCAGCCTTCGCTCGCCGACATCTTCGCCGACCTCGGCAAGCCGACGGTCGATGCCGCTCCGGCCGCCGGCGCGGTGGACATCCGCAAGATCACGCCGGCCCTGCCGCCCCCGCCGCCGCGCCTGGTGGTCAAGGCCGAGGAGCCTGCTCCGGCCGAACCCGACGCCGCTGAAGCCGCCAAGCCCAAGGGCCCCAAGGCCCGCGCCGCCGAGGCCAAGGCCGCCAAGGCCGCCGAGCTCAAGGCCGCAGCCGACGCGAAGGCCAAGGCGGACGCCAAGGCCAAGGCGAAGAAGCCCGCGCCGCCGTCGCATCCCAGCCGCATCTGGGTGCAGATCGGCGTCGGGCGCAACAAGGCGGCGATCGCCTTCGACTGGCGGCGCTATCTTCGCGAGCAACCGGCGCTGCTCAAGGGCCGCGAGCCCTATGTCAGCGAGATGAACCGCACCAACCGCATCCTGATCGGACCCTTCGCCACGCAGAAGGCGGCCAGCGCCTTCCTCGCCGACGCGAAGAAGCAGGGCTTCTCCGATGCCTTGCCGTGGACGAGTCCCGCCGGGCAGGTGGTCGACCCGCTGTCCGCCCAGTGATGGCGAACGGGCTCGTTCTGGCGTCGCCATCGGCGTTATGTTAACGGGTGTTCATTCTTATCCACACGCTGTGAACAGGCTTGTGCAGTTATGCGCAGGGGATCGTCCCGCGCCGGATTGTGCTTTCCCACCCGCAGGCAGCATCCATGCACCGTATTCGCGGAGGGTTGATGTCACAGATTATGAGGACGGTTCAGGACGATATCGACCGTGACGACGACGAGGCCGCTCCCGTGGAGATGCTGGCCTCGCTGTTCGAAGCGCGCGACTGGCCTTTCGAATATTCGGGCGAGGATGAAATCTCGGCCGAAGTGAAGGGCGCCTGGGCGACGTACCAGGTACAGGCGATCTGGCGCCCGGAGGATCGGGTGCTGCAACTGCTGTGCCTGCCCGACATCCGCATCGCCGACGCCAAGCGCACCGCCGTCTACGAGGCGCTGGCGCTGATCAACGAGCAGCTCTGGCTCGGCCACTTCGACGTCTGGTCGAACGGCGGCGTCGTGCTTTACCGCCACGGGCTGATGCTGGGCCCCGACGGCCTGCTCGGCCCCGGCCAGGCGCAGATGGTGGTGGAAGCCGCGATCGAGGAATGCGACCGCTTCTACCCGGTCTTCCAGTTCATCCTCTGGGGCGACAAGACCCCCACCGAGGCCCTCGCCGCCGCAATGGTCGACGCTGCCGGGGAAGCCTGAAGGACAAGTCTGGGCACCCGCTGGCGAATGCGGGGTTACGCCGGGTTGAAAGGCAGCGGGCGGGTACGGCCGGCGCTGGGTGCCGCCAGCGTCAGGCGACATGCTTTCGG
>Ga0308159_1005263_pt1 | contig 11116 bp, 9 predicted proteins | sample PhyCR1_FD_201040 | JGI IMG/M metagenome (GOLD analysis project Ga0308159, IMG submission 201040) | Phyllosphere microbial communities from UC Gill Tract Community Farm, Albany, California, United States - DLSLC.R1 | ecosystem: Host-associated > Plants > Phyllosphere > Unclassified | place: USA...
TGCGGCAGGCCCTCTCCGGCGGCGGCGACGCGTTCGTCCTCGATCCGCATCCAGCGATAGTCGCCGCCCTCGCCCGGCGGCAGGAACAGGAGGTTGGTCGCACTCATCACTCTTCCCCCCAAATCCGGGCCACCAGACGCGGCGGCTGTCGCGTGGCATCGACCAGCGCGCGTTCCTGCACCGTCACGCTGCCCAGACCGACATCGATCCGCAAGTTGAACCAGCGCGTCGTCACCGCCACGCCGCCCCCTCCGCTCGCCCCCGGTATCTGCGCCCAGAAGGCGCTCACGTCCGCATAGCCTTGCGGCGGGCGGCGCAAAAGGGCCTGGGCGATGGCGCCGGGCGAAATCGTATCGGCCTGCGCCATGGCGACCAAAGGCGCCTGTTCGGGGGCCAGCGTGTTGATGTTGACCGTCGTCGGCTTCGCCTCGGGCAGGGTGCAGAGCCAGGGGCGAAGCTGGGCATAGAGTTGGGGCGTGACGCCGCTGACCATGCGCAGCTCGCTGACATCCGCCATCATCGCGCCGCCGGTCCGATAGGACGGATCACGTGCCAGATAGACGGGGTCCTCCGCGCCGCCCCCTTGCGGGTTCTGGTCGCTGTCGATCCAGTCGGACGCGGCGGTCGCGACCTGTTGCGCGACCTGGCCGGGCACGTTCAGCAGCCGCATCAGCTTGGCGAAATGCGCAACCTCGACCGCATTGCCGATCAGCGTGCCGGGCTGGCCGGGCAGGTCCTGCGCCAGGCCGTTCAGGTTGAAACAATTGCCTCCGTCCGTCACCCGCGCGACGGCACTGCTTCCGCCCGCGACCTCGCCCAGCGGCAATGCGAAGGGCCGGTCGCTCCACCCGCCGAGCAGCGACACCTTGCCTTGGGCGCGCTCCAGCAGATCGCCGATCCGGATGATCGCCAGCGCTTCGGCGGCATAGGCGAAACCGCGCGCCTGCTCGATCGCCACCGCATTGCCGCCGAGCCGCGTCGACAGGCGCAGCTTTTCCAGCGCGGTCGCGGCCAGCACCGCGATGACGGCGACCAGAATCAGGACGGTCAGCAGCGCGGCCCCGCGCTCGCCCGCTGGCGGCATGGGTCTAGCCATTGGGAGTCGGCGTGGGGCTGGGCGTCGGCGTAGGATTCGGCAGGTTCGGGACGCCGACATAGCCGGTGCCGACCAGGAACAGCTGGCGATAGATCATGCCGTCGTCGCGCACGATCGTGACCTCGGCCGCCTGCGGCAGGGCGACGCCCGGCTGCCCCTGCCACTGTTCGAGCCACGCGCCATTGAAGCGGTAGCGCAGGTGCAGTTCGCGAACATGATCCATCAGTGCGGCGGGCTCCATCGGCGCGGCGCCGTCGAGCAGCGGCCAGGCCACCCGCTCCAGCACGTCACCGTTCAGGCGATAGGCGACCTTCTGCACCGAAGGCCGCGCCGCATTGTCGAGATTGCTCCAGCCGCCGCGCACCAGCCGCATCGCGTCCGGCCCCGCCACCATGGCGGGGGTCAGCACGCCGCCCTCGTCGCGCGTCGGGCGGTCCACCGCCTGCGCCAGATCGGCGGACAGGATGGCGGTCGTCCGACTGACCGCCGCCATCGCGTCGAGCTTCTGCCCCGTCACCCCCTGCGCCCGGACGCTGAGCGACAGGATCGCGACGGCCGCCGCCGCCAGCATCGAGAAGATGAGCAGCGCGACCATCACCTCGACCAGGGTGAAGCCGTTCTGCCCTGTTCCCCCGCGCAGGCGGGGGTCCAGTTCCTGCCCGGCCCGTGATGAGGAGCCGCGTTTGACGGCGCCAACGAAAACAGAAGGAACTGGGCCCCCGCCTGCGCGGGGGCACGAAGGGGCAGACAAACCCGTCACGACTCCGCCACCCCAATCGGCGGCGCGGCCATGGGCGGGCGGACCATCGTCATCCGCCCGGTGATCCGGCCACCGGCATTCGCCACCGCCACATCGATCCGCACGACCCGCGCGTCGCCCGTGCCGCTGACGATCCGGGTCCATTTCCAGCTGCGCCCGCCATTGACCTCCGCGCCGGTCGTCCGACCCAGCGCCGGAGCCTGGGGATCGGTGACGGCGGCGATGGCGACATTGCGGGCGACCATCTGCGCCACGACGGTCTCGTCCAAGATCGACGCACTGCGGATCGTCGCGCTCTCCAGCCGCACCAGCGCCATCGCCGCCAGGCTGAAGACCGCCAGCGCGACCATGATCTCGATCAGGGTGAAGCCATCCTCCCCGGCACGGGGAGGTGGCAGCGCGCAGCGCTGACGGAGGGGGGCTTCCACAAAGGACGTCCCTTGCGGCACTCCCCCTCCACCATGCTGCGCATGGTCCCCCTCCCCGTGCCGGGGAGGATCAAAATACCCCTCACCCATCGACGCGCACCGTACCGTCCGCGCCGATCCGCACGATGCTGCTCGCCCGCTCGCGCGTCAGACGCAGTTCGACCGGCCGGTCCGCCAAGCCCGTCACGTCGAAGGTGATCCGCACCCGGCCACTGGCGTCGGGAATCGTTGCCTGGGTGCCGTCCTCCCATTGCGCGACGCGCAGGGGTTTGGCGGTCATAGGGCTCCACGCGCCGTCCGCCCGCCGGTCGAAACCATAGCCGCCGCGCGTGACCCAGATGCTGACCGGCGACGCCTCGACCACCGCCACGTCATGCGCGGCGCGGACACGGGCAGCGAATTTCAGCGCCTCGTCGGTCACGCGGCCCCGCCGGTCGGGCAGCGACAGCACCGCCACCGCCGAGGCCAGGCCGATCACGGTGATGACGATCATCAGTTCGACCAGGGTGAAGCCGGTAGCGCGCCTTGGGGTAAGGTCAGCCCGTGCACTTCGACTTCGCCCAGTGCGAACGGAGGTTGAGTACGGATCCTCCGTCCCGTTCAGCCTGAGCGAAGTCGAAGGCCACGTTTCGTCCTCGCCAAGCAGGCCCCGCCCGCTTCCGTCCCCGGCATCGAGGCGGGGCCGCGTCATCACTTATCCCAGTTGCCGATATCCGCGTTGACGCCTTCGCCGCCTTCCTTACCGTCGGCGCCGTACGTCCAGATATCCGCCTCGCCATGCTGGCCGGGCGAGGCATAGAGATAGGGGCGGCCCCAGGGATCGTCGGGCAGCTTCTTTAGATAACCACCCTTCTGGTAGCGCGACGGATCGGCAAGTCCGGCGGGCATCGACACCAGCGCGGGCAACCCCTGCGCCGTGGTCGGGAAGGTCAGGTTCTGGAGCTTGTACATCTCCAGCCCCGTCTCGATGTTCGAGATATCGGCCTTGGCCTTCTGGATCTTGGCCGTGTCGCCCGAGGGGAGCACGTTCAGCGCCACGATCGTCGCCAGCAGGCCGATGATGACGATGACGACCATGAGTTCCACGAGCGTGAAGCCATTGGCCGGGCGCTTACGGCGAAGCCGCCTTTGGGTGGGGGTACGCATCAACATGTCCTCTCGTCTCATTGACCGGCCAGCGTGTTGAGCTGGAGAATGGGCAGCAGGATGGATAGCACGATGGTGGCGACCACGCCGCCCATCACGACGATGATCGCAGGCTCCAGCAGCGACAGCGCGGTGGCGGTGAAGCGGTCGAATTCGCGCTCCAGATAATCGGCGGCGCGCTCCAGCATCTCGTCCAGCCGCCCCGCCGCCTCGCCGCTGGCGGCCAGATAGGTGAGCAAGGGCGGGAACACCCCCGCCCGCCGCATCGCCGCCGACAGGCTGCCGCCGCCCCGGATCGAATCGACGATGGCGTCGGACGCCACGCGCAGACGGCGGTTGTGAATCGTCCCGGCGGTCAGCGTCAGCCCCTCCAGCAACGGCAACCGGCTCGCCACCATCGTCCCGAGCGTGCGTGCCATCCGCGCCGCGTGCAGGTCGCGCAGCAACCGGCCGAGCAACGGCAGCTTCAGCAGCCAGCTATCGAAGGACAGCCGGATCGACGGCACCTTCAGCGCGCGCCAGAAACCGACCCCCGCGATAACGACGATCCCCGCCATCAGCCACCACCAGCCGACCAACAGGTCCGACACGGTGATGACCATGCGGGTCAGGAAGGGCAGCTCCTGCCCGACCGTATCGAACTGCTCGACCACCTGCGGCACGACGAACATCATCAGCGCGGTGACGACGCCCAGCGCGACCACCGCGAGGATCGTCGGATAGGCGAGCGCGGTGATCAGCTTGCCGCGAATCTCCGCCTGCCGCTCCAGCAGCGCGGCGAGGCGTTCGAGGATGGTCGGCAGCGTCCCCGAACTCTCCCCCGCCGCGACCATCGCGCGGTAGAGCGGGGGGAAACTCTTGGGCTCGCGCGCCATCGCATCGGCCAGGCGGCGGCCTTCGGTGACGCCCTGGTGCACCGTCGCGACGATCGCACGCACCCGCTCCTGCTCGGTCTGGCGGGTGATGGTGCGCAGGCTCTCCTCCAGCGGCGAAACGCGGTTGAGCGTGGCGAGCTGGCGGGTGAACAACGTCAACTGCTTGACCGACATGCGCGCGCGGCCGAGCTTGAGCCCGAACAGCGGGCGGCGCTCGGCCGTGTCGCCGCTGCCCGGCCTGACCGATACGACGTACAGCCGCTGCTTCTCCAGCGCGGCCCGGGCGGCATCGCTGGTTTCGGCAGGAATGAAGCCCCGCTTCTCCGCGCCCTTCGTGTCGATGGCGACATAATCGAACCCGGCCATGTCAGTGCGCCTTCCCACACCCCTGTTCCCCCGCGAAGGCGGAGGAACAGGGGCTTCGAGGCATGCGGGATCGCCATTCTATTTCACGCGGAGACGCGGAGACGTGGAGAAGAAAGAGATGTTCGCGCAGAGGCGCGGAGGGCGCAGAGGTGTCTCGTGCGCGGCAGCGCACTGCATCTATAACCGGCAGAGGCAAGAGGGCCGCTGGCGCGGCGGGTACGACGTCTCTGCGTCCTCTGCGCCTCTGCGCGAACTCATTATCTCTCCGCGTCTCCGCGTCTCCGCGTGAACCCAGGAGCTTTGAGCCGCCGTCCGTTCCCAACCACAAACGGCATGACAACTGGACCCCGGCCTTCGCCGGGGTGGCGGCTGAAGATGGGAATACGACCATCCCCCTCACCCCGCGTCGGAATCGCGGCGGGATACGCGGATGGCTTCCTCCGCCGTGGTCACGCCGTCCAGCACCAGCGTCCGCGCCACCGCCGCCAACGGCTGTTGCCTGGCAAAGGCGTGCGCGGCGATCGCCTGTTCGTCGCCGCCTTCGTTGATCAACCGCCGGATGGTGTCGTCGACGCGCACCGCTTCATAGACGCCGGTCCGGCCCTTGTAACCGCTGCCGTTGCATTGCGCACAGCCGACCGCCTCATACACGGTGGCATGGGCATCGATGCCGAGCAGCGGCGCGACGGTTTCCTTCGCCTCGACCGGGCGCCTGCACGCCGGGCACAGCCGCCGCACCAGCCGCTGCGCGATCACGGCGCGCAAAGTAGAGGCGAGCAGGAACGGCTCGACCTTCATGTCCCGCATCCGGGTGATCGCCCCGACTGCGTCGTTGGTGTGAACCGTCGACAGCACGAGGTGGCCGGTCAGCGAGGCCTGCACCGCGATCTCAGCCGTCTCACGGTCGCGGATTTCGCCGACCATCACGACGTCCGGGTCCTGGCGCAGGATCGCGCGCAGGCCCGCCGCGAAGGTCAGCCCGACCTTGGCGTTGACCTGGGTCTGGCCGACCCCCTCGACCGCATATTCGACCGGGTCCTCGACGGTCAGGATATTGCGGCTGCCATCGTTCAGCAGGCGTAGCGCCGCATAGAGGCTGGTCGTCTTGCCCGAACCGGTCGGGCCGGTGACGAGGATGATGCCGTTGGGTTCGCTCAGCGCCTCGCGCAGCAGCGCGTACATCGCCGGGTTCATGCCCAGCGCGTCGAGGTCGATCCCCGCATTCTCCTTGTCGAGGATACGCAGCACCACGCGTTCCCCCGCGCGACTGGGCAGCGTCGAGACGCGCACGTCGAGCAGCTTGCCGCCCAAGGTCAGCGCCATGCGCCCGTCCTGCGGCACCCGCCGCTCGGCGATGTCGAGCCGGGCCATGACCTTGATGCGACTGACCACCACCGGGGCGACGTGCGGCGGCATGCGCAACGTCTCGCGCAGCACGCCGTCGATGCGCATCCGGACGACGAGGCCCGTCTCGTAGGGCTCGATATGGATGTCCGACACGCCGTTGCGCGCAGCATCGGCGATGATGCCGTTGATCAGCCGGATCGCGGGCGCGTCATCGGCGGTGTCGAGGAGATCCTCGGCGGTTGGGATGCCGTCGGCCAGCATGTCCAGCTCGTCGCCCATGCCCACCGCCGCGATCGCGGTCGCCTGTCCGTCCATCGCATAGGCGTCGGACAACAGCCGGTCGAAGGCGGGGCCTTCCACGCGCGCGATGGCGAAGGGGCGGCCGATATGACGGCGCAGCTCGATCAGCGCGCGCGGGTCGGCGCCTTCGCGAAGGGCGATGGTCAGCGGGTCGGCGGTGTGGACGACCGTGCCGAACTTGCGAGCGAAGGCGTAAGGAATGGTCAGCGGGGCGACCAGCTCCAGCGCTTCGTCGGGCGTGGGGAGCGGGAGAGCGGGGTGCCCTCCCCCATCCGCTCCCACCTGCGGGAGGGGCGTGCCCAGCGGCAGGGGGACGGTGTCGCCCGTGGGGAGGGGCTGCGTCTCGTCAGTCACGGCGCTTGATCGGTTCGACCGACTTGGCGACGGGGACGGCGATGCGCGGGTCCTCGATATTGCCGGGCATCGGTGCGTGCGGGATCGGCGGCGCGGCGTTCATGTAATCGCGGACCAGCTCGTCGATCGAGGGCTCGACGCCGGGCTGGGCATAGCCCTGAAGCTGGCGGAGATAGCCGTACCGCTGCTCGGTGACGCGGCGGCTGTCCTCGGGCGTGCGCAGGATCGTCGGGCGGATGAAGACCATCAGGTTCGTCTTCGACCGGCTGCGCGCCTTGGACCGGAAGAGCGCGCCCAGGCCGGGAATGTCGCCCAGGAAAGGAATTTTCTCGATCGTGCGACGCTCGTTATCGTCGAGCAGACCGCCGATGACCGTGATCTGGCCGTCATCGGGGGTAAAGACATTTTCGAACGCGCGCTTGTTGAGGATCAACTCGCTATTGTTGCTCGACACCGGCCCAGCGATCGAGCTGACTTCGAGGCGGACATAGAGCTTGAGCGAGCCGCCCGCATTGACCTGCGGCTTCACGTCCAACTGGATGCCGACATTCTGACGCTGCACCGTACGGAAGGCATTGTCGAAATTGGGTGACAGTGCCTGGCCGGTCGTGATCGGGATTTCCTGACCGACCAGGCTGTGTGCCTGCTGGTTGTCCAGCGTGATGATGTGCGGGACCTGGAGCAGGTTGGAGGTCGTGTCGCTCTTCACCGCGTTGATGATCGCGCCGAACACCGTGTCGCCGATCTTGCCACCCCAGCCCGCAAAGCCGCCCGTCGTGCCCAGGATCGACTGCACCGCCGACTGGGTGAGCTGGCTATAGGCCTGGTTGGGGACATTGGTCGTGGTGCGGGTACCATCGGGGGCGACGACGGTCGTCGTCGTGCCGCCGATCGTGTTTGCGCCCACCGCCCCTGCGATCTGCAGGATGTTGGGTGCGGTGTTGCCATAGGTCGAGGCGGCGAAGGCCCCGCCTGACAGGCTGCCGAGCAGGAACTGCGCACCCAGCCGCCGCGCGGTCTGGTCGGAGACTTCGGCCACGATCGCCTCGATCAGCACCTGTTCGCGGCGCACGTCGAGCTGGCGGATGACCTCGCCGATCTGGCGCTGGATGTCGGCGGGTCCGGCGATCACGATGGCGTTCGCGCCGGTGAAGCGGGTCACGACCGCCGCCGTGCGGCCGCCTTGGGTGCTGATCGCGGGCGGCTGGCCGTTCTGGCCACCGGCACCCGGCGCGCCTGCCGCCTGGGGCTGGGCGACCGGCTGGATACGCTGCGCGATCGAGGTGCCCGCCGCCGAGCCGGACTGGCTGTTGGTCTGGGTGAAGCTGCCGCGCGACAGGGTGGTTTCCTGCACCGGGTCGGGTTGCTGGCCGACCAGCTGCTGGAGCACGGGCAAAAGCTGCTCGGCGTCCGCGTTTTCGAGGAAGACGACGCGGATTTCGGTGCCGCTCTTCGCCTTGTTATCCAGATCGATGGCGATCTGGGCGAAGCGCGCCACGCTCGATGGATCGCCGCGCAACGCGATCGAATTGGAGCTGTCGATGGCGACCACCGATACGCCGGTCGCCCCTTGCGCGGGCGCACCGCCCTGCCCGCCGCCACCGCCGCCCGCCAGCGTCTGGAGCGCCGTCGCGATCTCTCGCGCGCCCGCATTGCGCAGCGCGATCACGCGGGTCGAGGCGTTGTCGGCGTCGATCCGGCGCACGACCTCGCGGATACGGCGGATATTGTCGGCGAAGTCGACCACGACCAGGCTGTTGCCCCCGCGGTTCGCCGTCACCGACCCTTGCGCGCTGACCAGCGGACGCACCGTCTCCAGCGCGCTGTTCGCGTCGATCGCGCGCAGGCGGATGATCTCGGTGACGTAGGAATTGCGGTTCGCGCCCGCCGACCCGATCCGGCTCGGCTGCGACGCGGCGTTATCCACCGGCTGCACCCGGAACGCCCCGCCCGAGGTCGGCACCGCGACCAGCCCGTTGGAGCGCAGGGTCGACAGGAAAATCTCGAAATATTCGGACCGAGACAGCGGCCGGTCGGTCACGACCGTCACCTTGCCGTTGACCCGGCTGTCGATGATGAAGGTCCGCCCCGTTACCTTGGCGGCATCGGCGATGAACGCGCGGATATCGGCGTCGCGGACGTTGAGCGTGGTCTGGGCGTGAGCGCCCGCCGCCAGTGCCAGCGCCAGAACCGAACCGAGGACGAGCTTCTTCATGGCCGTGGTGCCGCAATCTGAAGGGAGAGCGGCAGCGTCTGATCGCCCCGCTCGACCGTGATGGAAAGAGAACCGCCCTGTGCGAAATCCGCCGCCAGACGGTCAAGATCGCCCGGCCCCGTCACCGGACGCCCGCCGAGCGCGGTGACGATATCGCCCTCGCGCAGGCCCGCCGCGCGGAACGCCGCGCCCGAGCCCTGCGGCCGGACGACCAGGCCGGAAACGCGCCCCCCGTCGAGCCGGGGGATGAAGCCGATGTCGCTGCGCAACTGCGCGATCGCCACGCCGCCCGCCGGGGGCACCGATCCGGGCGCTTGCACGGACGGCGCGCCCGGAGCGGGGGCTCCGGCGGCGGCGGGCGGCGCGTCGGACTGGTCGAGATACAGGTCCTCGGTCGCGCCGCCGCGATCGATGGTGATATGGTCGAAGGCCACCGCCTTCAGCGTGACGCCGGGCTGGATTTCCTCGCCGACCGACACCGAGCGCTGCACGCCGTCGGGCCCGGCCAGGATCGCCGAGCCGCGCCCCGATGCCTCGTCCAGCCGGGTGCCGAACAGCGTCAGTTGCAGCGTGGTGACGGCGGCGGGCGCGGCCTGCTGCCCCTGCAAGCGGAAGAACGGGTCGAAGCCTTCGAGGATGGCGGCAGGGGAACCCGCAATGGCGGGCGCCAGCGGCCGCCACTCGCCCAGCGGCGAGACGGGGGTGACGATCACCCATAGCAGCCGCGCGCCCTGAACGGCGAGAACCGCCATCAGCGCCAGTTCGGCCACCGAATAGACATTCACGACCGGCAGGCGTCGCAACCAGCGACGTCCGCGCGCGTCGAGCCTCAACCGCATGAAACCCACCCCGTACGCATTTTCGGGCTCTAGGCATGGCATGTTACAGCACGGCGTCAAAGCCCTGAAACATGTTGGTCATATCGGTTTCACATGAGGGACAGGATGGGAGAGCCGGATGCAAGCCTTGACCGATGACGTACCCAGGCTGGGCAATGGCCTGGATCCGGCCCCGATCATCGCGCGGCTGGCCGCGACGCCGGGCGTCCAGCGGCTGCCCAGTCCCAAGCTGACCCTGTTCGTGAAGCGCGACGTGCTGCAGCCCGAACTGTGCACGGCGCTGATCGCACGAATCGACGCGGTACGCCGCCCCTCGACCATCGCCGACGCCAATGGCGACCATGCCTATCGCACCAGCGAGACGGGCGATCTGCCCGCCGACGATCCGGCGGTGATCGACACCGAACGCCGCATCGCGATGCTGACCGGCCTGTCGGGCGAATATGGCGAGCCGATCCAGGGGCAACGCTATGCCGTCGGCCAGGAATTCAAGCAGCATACCGATTATTTCGAGCCCAAAGGCCTGGACTATCACCGCTATTGCGCGCTGTCGGGCAACCGGACCTGGACGGTGATGCTGTACCTGAACACACCGGAAGCGGGCGGCGCGACGCGGTTCAAGGTGGTGGACAAGATGATCCAGCCCGAACCCGGCAAGATGGTCGCCTGGAGCAACCGGCGCGCGGACGGCTCGACCAATGCCGCAACCCTGCATCAGGCGATGAAGGTGCGGGCGGGGGTGAAGTACGTCATCACCAAATGGTATCGGGAGTTGCCGTGGCGGGGGTGACGATCTCCTCCCGGCCCCGGCCCCTTTCTCGACATCCGTTCGGGCTGAGCGAAGCCAACGCCCCACCCTCTCCCCAATCGAAAAGGCCGCCGCCCGGATCACCCGGACGACGGCCCCTTACGCCATCCCGCAAAAAGGATCAGAAGGTCGTGCTGATCCCCAGCGAGAATATGCGGCCCAGATTATACCGGTTCAGATAGACGAACCGGCCATTCCCGAAGTCCTGCCGCTCATTATACCGCGTGCGGGTCAGGTTGCGGGCCTCGGCCTTCAGTTCGAACTTGCCGCCCATCAGCTCGAAGCCCTGGCGCGCCACGAGGTCGAGGCGGATGCCCGGCACTTCGACGATGTCGGGCTGGAAACCGTTGCCCGACAGGTTCGACGGACCGCGATTGGTCACGCGATTGCTGGCATAGTTGAACAGCAACGTGATCTGCGACAGCGCGGCGGTGTCCTCCATACCCAGCTGCAGGTTGACCAGATGGTCCGACTGGCCGGTCAGCGACGCGCCGTCGCGGAACAGCAAACGTGCCGGGCCGAAGCCCGAGGCGCAGCCCGCCAGACCCGGCGAGCCTTGCGCCGCCGCCGGGTTGGGCACGC
>Ga0308159_1005264_pt1 | contig 11115 bp, 9 predicted proteins | sample PhyCR1_FD_201040 | JGI IMG/M metagenome (GOLD analysis project Ga0308159, IMG submission 201040) | Phyllosphere microbial communities from UC Gill Tract Community Farm, Albany, California, United States - DLSLC.R1 | ecosystem: Host-associated > Plants > Phyllosphere > Unclassified | place: USA...
CTGCGGAAGGATCATGGCTAAGGGCGCCGGACAGGCCAAGAATCGTCAATGCCACAGGGGTCTAGCCTCTTTAGTCTGCGTGCAGGCGCGATGCGCCTTGAAAATTGATGTGCCCTCGCACGGGGCGAGTGGCAGCTAAAGGGCGGGATTATAGCGTAAACATCAGGGGAATGACCCGGTGCGAATTGCCGCTGCCAGGATTGGTCCGATTCAACGGGTACAAAGCCTCAGTAGCCGTCTCTGCGCCAGTAAATACTCAGATTTCCGTCAGCGGCCTGGCGATAGATCGTGTAGGGCAGCGAAAGCGTGTCGAACGCAGCGGACAACGGCAGATCAAGCAATACGAGGGGCACCATAAAGCCCGCAGGATTGGGCGGTGCGTTCAAGATGCAGAAGTCAAAGGCCAGGCCACTGTAGATACGCGGAATGGATTGGCAGTAAGTCTTCTGTTTGCGCAGGTTCCGAGCAGCATCTGCGTCCAGTTGCAACACCGTTGACACACTGCCACAGCCTGATAGAACCGAGAGAAAAACGCCTAGCGTCATAATCTTTGTCATGCCCGGGACTCGTCATCCGAAATCGTCAGGCAAATTAGCATCGAGGCTGAACTGCAGACAGTTCATGGCTTCTGGCGAAGCTGTAGGACGAGTCGCTGTTATTTGTGCGTAGCCGCCAACAGGCTCGCCTTCGCAGCCTGCCGAGCCTGCTGGCGACAGGACTCAGCCCGCGCTGGAGATATCTTTGGGCAACCGCTGATCAATGACTTGATACAACGCGCTGCTTTCAGGCCAGTTACGCATGAACCTCGCCCGATCGCGGGCATAAGCCGGGGCGAAACTTCCGGCCGATGAGTGCTGACACATCGAATCGAGGTCGATCAGCGCCCAGCGATCCGTCTGCCAGAACAGGTTGTGGCCCTTGAAATCGCCATGACTGATGCGCTCGGCGATCAATCGGGCAAACAGTTGATCCAGCGCCTGCAACTCGGCTTCCGGTGCCTGGCCATTTTCTACGTACGGCGCAAAGCGCTCGATGATGTCCGGCCCTGGCAGATATTCGGTGACCAGATAAGCGCTGCGGCGCAGCCACAAAAAGCGTTTTTCCAGCATTGCCAGCGGTTTCGGCGTGGCGATGCCCAGGAAAGCCAGACGATTGCCCTCGCGCCATGAATGCCACGCCCGGCTCGGGCGCCAGAAACGCTTGAGCCAATGGGCGAAGCCTTTGATGTTGTAGCGTTTGATCACCAGCGAGCGACCGCCCGCCTGAACCTTGCCGACACTCGCTGCGCCACCGGTTTTGTACAGATGCCCCTGATCGAGCAAGGCGTCAGCCTGCTCCAGCACCGGCAGCATGGCGGCCTCTTCCTCACGACGGATGGCGCGCAGGGCAAACGCGCCGCGATGCACTGCAAACAGTGTGCAGTCGCGACCGACCTTGATCAGGTAATCCCTGAGCCTCCAGTTGCGCACTTTGTCGATCTGCTTTTGCAATGCCTCCAGCGGCAACGCATGCTCGCTGTTGCTCAGCAAGTAATACACCAGCAGCTCTTCGGTGAACGGCTCCAGTGACTTCGGCAGCTGAGCGAAGAATACCCCGAGGTTTTCCAGCACTTTTTGTCGGGACAGTGGCTGCCCAGCCGTTTCCGCACGAACGCCGGCGCCATCGATCAGGTACAGCTGACCGCCGTGGCGCAGCAGATTGTCCAGATGCAGATCCTCTTGCCAGAGTCCTTTGCCGTGCATCCGACCGATAGCATCCAGTGCTTCGGCCAATACCGCGGTTTGTTCATCAGCCAGCGCCGGCAGAGACTCGACCTTGGCCCAGGCATCGCCAAGGCTTTCGGCGCCCTCGAGAAATTCGAAGAGCAGCCAGCCACCCTCGCCGTCTTTCAGTCCATCGGCCAACAGCAAAGGCGTGGTCAGACCCTGCGCAGCGAGTAGCCGCACCCCGTCCAGCTCTCGTTGGAAATGCCGGGCAGCCTTGCTGCCGACCAACAACTTGGCCAATACCGGCCGTCCGCGCCAGACGCCGGCGCCAACGTAACGCTGCCCGGGCAACACCCGCAGCAGGCTCAGCAACTGTAAATCCGCCGCACCGGCGGCGTCCGCCAGGCTCACGGTCAGTGGCAGGGAAGGTGCGCGCCCGGAGCGGGCCAGCTCGGACAATTGCATCAGCGAGTCTCCTTGTGGCTGCGCCGCGCTGTCAGTCGGGTCAGCCAGCTGTCGAGCAGCGAGCTGTCAGTTGGTTGATCGAGATAAGCCGCGAGCAGTTGGCGCAAGTCGGCCTCGCGCCACTGCGGCGCGCGACGCTGCAACGGCTCCAGATCCTTGACCCGATCACGCACGCCGAACAGCAGCGGCCGGGTTTTCTCCAGATCGATCAGTTGCGCCTCGTAGCCGTCGCCGGTGGCGCGCAGGAAGATATGTTTGGGATAAAAACAGCCATGCACCTGGCGCGCGCCATGCAGCCGTCGCGCCAGCAGCCCGCAAGCCTTGAGAATGGCCGAATGCTGCGCGTCACTGAGCTGCGCCCAGCGCGTCAACAACGAATCCAGATCACTCCAGCCATCCAGTGCGCGCGTGAGCAGAATGGCGCGCACTTCACCGGCGACTTTGCGCTGACCGAAAAACGCCGCCTGCAACGCCGGAATGCCCAGCTTGCGGTAACGGCTGATGTTGCGAAATTCGCGGGCAAAGCTCGGTTCGCCAAACGGCGCCTGCAAGGTGCGGGTCAGATAATTGCTCTGGCGCTTGAGGTAATAGCCCTGGCCTTCCAGATCGAGACGGAACACGCTGCTCCAGCCGCCACCGGCAGTGTTGGGCTCATCCACAGCTTCAAGCTGTTTGGCCCACAGTGCGTCGAAATTGCCGAGACCGTGGCGCTCCAGCAGTGCGCGGTCCTGTTCGGCAAGAAAATCAGTCATTCGCGCCCCTCGAAAAATCTCACCACGTGGCGAATCCGTTTCTTGTCGGCGACATCGAGCCGATCACACTGGCGATATTGCTTGTAGAAGCGCAGGCGCTGAGTGTTGGACAGGTGATATTTGGCCAGTTTGTCGAGACAGGCGAGGTCCTTGGTGATCCGGTACTTGAGCCAGAAGCCGCGCCAGAATTCGCCGTTGGGGCAGTCGATGAGGAAGATGCGCGCCTGATCGTCGATCAACAGGTTGCGCCACTTCAGGTCGTTATGCGTGAACCGATGGTCGTGCATGGTTCGGGTGTAGCCGGCCAATTGTCGGCTGACCCCGTCGACCCAGGCACGATCCTTGAGCCTGGGATCCTTGCGCTCGGCCAGTGCCGAGAGGTCTTCGGTATTGGGCAGTTCACGGGTAATCATCGCGCCACGGTCATAGGCCGCGCCGCGCCGCTCCAGGCCCCAGGCCACCACCTCGGCAGTGGGGATGCCCCACTTGGCGAAGCGCTTGAGGTTCTGCCATTCCATCTTCACGCGCGGCTTGCCGAGGTAGCGGCGCAAGCCTTTACCGGCGCCGACGTAGCGTTTGACGTAGTAATTGACCCCGTCACGCTGCACCCGAACGACTTCCGACAGCGGATCGCGGGTCAGACGTTCGCCCTGCAAGGCAAATACGGCTTCGAGGCTGCCGAAGTCTTCGGCGAGGTCGCTGTACTGCGGTTCAAGTGTCCAGCCCGCCATCAGAGCGCATCCCCGTAACGCTGTTTGCGCGCGTAGAGTTTGTCAGCCTTGCCTTGCAGCCAACTCAGCAGTGGCGCCTCTTGCGCCAGAACCTGGCGCAGCGGCTGCTGGAAGTAGCCTTTAAGGAAACGCAGCTTGTCGCGGCGGGTCAGGCCAATGTCCAGCGCGGAAAAATACAGCGCCGCCAGATCTTTATTGCGCCAGCGCTGAGTAATTTTTGCGCGGGTCTGGGCCCGATGCAGGTCAATCACCGAGAGTTTGAAATCTTCCGGCGTGACCGGTTTGTCGGTGTGCAGCAGGAAGTGGCAGATATAGCAGTCGCGGTGATTGACCCCGGCGCGGTGCATCATGCCGGTCATCCGCGCGACTTCGGCAATCAGCGCGCGTTTGAGTTTGGGCTCCGGCGGCTGTCTGATCCAATCGATGCTGAAGTCTTCGAGGCTGATGGTCGGCGCCAGTTCTTCGGTGACGATGAACGAGTGCTGATCCGCCGGATTGCTGCCCTTCTCGCCGTAGGCGACGGCGGTCATGGTTGGCACGCCGACTTCCTGCAGACGCTGGATGGCCTTCCACTCTTGCCCTGCACCGAGTACCGGCAGCTTGGCGGTCAGCAGGTTCTTGAAGATTTCGCCCCAGCCAATGCCACGGTGAATCTTGACGAAAAAGCCATTGCCATCGACTTCCGTGCGCAATGTCCGGCGCGCTTCCAGCTCGCGGTATACCTCGCCCTGCAAGCCTTCGACTTCAGCGAACGGGTCGCGTCCGGCCCAAAGGCTCTTGAACGGTTCAGCCAGCATCAACTTCATTAAGCGTGCTCCGCCAGAATCACATCGGCCGCGTGCTGCGGCATGCTGTAGAGGTCGGCCGTATCGGCAAAGGCCAGACCGTTGCGGCTCCAGGCCGCCCGTGCAGCGTCGTCGCTCAACATTTCGCTCAGGTATTGCGTCAGTTGCGCCTGCTCGAACGGCTCGTCCAGCACTCGCCCGGCGTCGGCCTCGGCAATGTAATGGGCGTAACCGCACACCGCGCTGACCAGCACCGGCAGGCCGGCGACCAGCGCTTCAAGCAGCACGGTGCCGGTGTTTTCGTTGTAGGCCGGGTGAATCAACAGGTCGGCGCCGAGCAGAAAACGCGGGATATCGCTGCGCCCTTTGAGAAAGGTCACGTTGTCGCCCAGGCCCAGCGTCGCGCTCTGCATCTGGAACAATTTGGGGTCATCCTGGCCAATTACAAACAGCCGCGTGCGTTTGCGCAATTCGGCCGGCAACGCGGCCAGCGCTTTGAGGCTGCGATCGACACCCTTGGTCTTGAAACCGGAGCCGATCTGCACCAGCAGCAGCTCGTCGTCCTTGAGGTTGAATTCGGCGCGAAAACCGGCGCGAATCTCATCGGCATTCGCCGGACGCCGACGATCCTGGGCAATGCCCGGCGGCAGCAGATGAAAGCGCTCAAGTGGCGTGTCGTAATGCTTGATGAACAGCGGCTGCTGCACTTCGGAAATCATCAGCACTTCGGTCTTCGCATCTCTGGCGAACACCGCGCGCTCGTACTCGGCGAAGTGGCGATAGCGGCCCCAGCGGCGGTACAGCGAATTGCGCAGATTCTGCGCCTTGTCTTCGAAGCAGCCGTCGGCGGCGTAGTAGACGTCCAGGCCTGGCATCTTGTTGAAGCCGATCAAGCGATCGACCGGCCGCCTGGCCAGATCCGCTGCCATCCACGCGCTGAGCTTTTCGTTGCGCCGGTGATTGAAGAATGCCTTCACCGGTGCCACCAGCACTTCGAAACCCGGCGGTATGTCGCCTTCCCAGATCAGCGTGTAGACGCGAATCTGATGGCCGCGCTTCTGGCATTCGAGGGCGATACGCATGAAGTCGCGCTGCAGGCCGCCGAACGGAAAATATTTGTACAGGACGAATGCCAATTGCATCAGCGCAGCTCCTCAGCCATTAACAACGTGCTCAGTCGGCTGGCGACACGCTCGGGATTCACACGCGTGAAGCACAACGGCTGCTCGCGTTTCAGATCAAACTGGCGGGCATCCTGCTCGGTCGGTTGATAAGTACATTTCTTCTGCATGCAAGGCGCGCACGGAAAGTCAGCGGCCAGATGAATCTGCAGTTTCCCGTAGGCGCCGGTCAGGCCCGGGTCGGTCGGGCCGAACAGCGAGATGGTCGGCACGTCCAGCGCCGCGGCCAAATGGCCCAGGCCGGTATCCACCGCCACGCAAGCCTGCGCGCCGGCGAGGGCTTTGCCGACGCCGGCCAGATTCAGCTTCGGCAGCACTTCGGCGTGTTTGAAGCCAGCAGCGATGCGCTCGGCGCGGGCCTTTTCCTGCGGGTTGCCCCACGGCAACTTCACGCCGACGCCGAGGTAGCCGACGCGCTCGGTCAGCTCACGCCAGTAGAGTTCCGGCCAGTGCTTGCTGTCCCAGGTGGTGCCATGCAGGAACACCACGTAGGCATTCTTGCGCGGCAATTCGACCAGTCGTTCGACGTTGAGGCCGTAATCGCCGAGGCCTTTGGGCAGGTCGTAACCCAGAGCGATAGCGAACAGCTGGCGCACGCGCTCGACGGCGTGCTGGCCACGGGCAACGGCGAGCTTGCGATGATAGAAGCGTGCGGCCATCGGTTCGCGGGCCGAGGTTTTATCGAGACCGGCCACGGGTGCTTTGACGTAGCGAGTCAGCCAGGCGCTTTTCAGCAGGCCTTGAGCGTCGATCACCAGATCGTATTTATTGGCGCGCACGCTTTGCTTGAAGCGTTTCCACTCGCCGCTGGTGATGGTTTGCCATAAATTCTTGCGCCAGCGGCGGATCGCCACCGGAATCACTTTATCGACCGCCGGGTGCCAGCTCGGAATCTCGGCGAAGCCCTCTTCCACCACCCAGTCGAACTTGATTCCGGGAATGGCCCGGGCGGCGTCGGTCAGCGCTGGCAAAGCGTGAATCACGTCGCCCAGCGAGGAAGTCTTGATCAGCAATACCCGCAAGTTATTGAACCTCGACCACGGAGCCCTGCAACTTCTGCAAGGCATCGTTAACCGCGTCCGGCATCAGCTGGCGCAGGCAGTTGTAATGGCCGAACCGGCAAGTACGATCAAAGCACGGGCTGCATTCGATGCCCAGGCGCACGATCTCGACCTGCTCGGCCAGCGGCGGGGTGAAGCCCGGCGAGGTGGAGCCGTACACCGCGACCAGCGGACGGTTCAACGCCGCAGCGACGTGCATCAGGCCCGAGTCGTTGGACACCACCGAGTCGGCGCAGGACAGCAGATCGATAGCCTCGGCCAGAGAAGTGCCGCCGCTGAGGTTGACCGATTCTTCGCGCAGGCCTGGAATCAGCCGGGCGCGGATGTCTTCACCGACCGCGTGATCGTTTTTCGAGCCGAACAGCCACACCTGCCAGCCTTCGCGGATGCGCGCTTCGGCGACCTTGGCGTAATGCTCGGATGGCCAGCGCTTGGATTCGCCGAACTCGGCGCCGGGGCATAGCGCCAGGACCGGGCGATCGAGGGTCAGGCCGAATTTGGCCAGTGCCGCTGCGCGGGTGACCGGGTCGATTTGCAGGCTCGGACGCGGGTACGGCTTCGGCAACTCGGCGTTCGGCTCGTAGGCCAGAGCCATGAAGCGCTCGATCATCAGCGGGTAGCGTTCTTTGTCGAGGGTGCGCACGTCGTTGAGCAGGCCATAGCGCAATTCGCCGCGCCAGCCGGTACGTTTCGGGATGCCGGCGAAAAAGGGCACCAATGCCGACTTCAGTGAATTGGGCAGCAGGATCGCCTGATCGTACTGACCGCGCAGGGATTTGCCGATGCGCCGGCGCGTCGCCAGCTCCAGCGCGCCGTGGCCGAGCGGGAAGCTCAAGGCCTTGCGCACTTCGGGCATGCGTTCGAGGATCGGCCGGCTCCATTCGGGCGCCAGCACGTCGATTGCGCATTGCGGGTGGCGCTGTTTGAGACACTGAAACAGTGTCTGCGCCATCACCATGTCACCGACCCAACTGGGCCCAACGATCAGAATATTCATGTGCTTTCCAAAAACGAACCGGGGAGGCATTTACGCCTCCCCGCCTCGAGAATTCTACAAACACTGTAGATCTTCTGTGGGAGCGAGCCTGCTCGCGATGGGGTCTTCACATCCAACATTATTGTCGTCTGATACTCCGCTATCCGGGCAAGCCCGCTCCCACAGGGTTATTCATTTTGCCGCATAACGTTGAAGACCGAAGATCCCTTGTGGGAGCTCGCTCCCACAAGGGATTGGGTGCTGCATAAACCGGCTTCAGCTCAGCCCCAACTCTTTCCAGATTCGCAGTACCTGTCGCCGTTCTTCGGCGAACTGATCCCCGGCAATCACCCCGGCGTCTTTCTGCAAGGCCTGCCGGTGCGCGGCAGAGCGGTAGGCCTTGTAGGCCTCGCGCAACAGGCTGGCATCTTCGGCGGGCATCAGCCCTTCGTGTTCCAGCTCTTCCAGAATGCGGATGTTATCGGTCCAGCGCAGCAGCGGCGGATGGCTCTGCGACCACGCCAGGGCCGCGTATTGCACCATAAATTCAATATCGACGATACCTCCGGCATCCTGCTTGAGGTCGAACGGCACCGTCGCTTCGAAGGCATTAGCTGCCGTACCGGCCGCCGTGCTGCGGGTACCGAGGTTGTCGCGCATCTTCGCACGCATCTCGCTGACTTCCTGCTGCAGCTTGGCCAGGTCCCGTGATTTGCCCAACACCTGCGCGCGGACTTTCTCGAAGGCCTGGCCGACATCCTGACTGCCCACCAATACCCGCGCACGCACCAAGGCCTGATGCTCCCATGTCCAGGCTTCGTTTTCCTGATAGCGGGCGAACGCGCCGAGGGAACTCACCAGCAGTCCGGAAGCACCGGACGGCCGCAGGCGCATATCCACTTCATACAACTGGCCGGAGTTGGTCTGCGCCGTGAGCAGATGGATGATCCGCTGTCCCAGGCGCGTGAAGAACTGCGCACCATCAATGGATTTCGGCCCGTCGGTTTCCGCCTGCGGGTCGCCGTCGTGGATGAACACCAGATCCAGATCCGAACCATGCCCCAATTCGATACCGCCGACTTTGCCATACCCGACAATGATGAAGCCGGGATCGCACAAGGTGCCGTCGGTGCGAAGCGGCGTGCCGTACTTGGTCACGGTCTGGCGCCAGGCCAGCGCGAGCACTTGTTCCAGAATCGCCTCGGCCAGCCACGTCAGGTAATCGCTGACCTTCATCAGCGGCAGGCTGCCGGCGATTTCCGAGGCGGCGACGCGCAAGCGATGCGCCAGTTTGAAATGGCGCAGGGCTTCCATTTGTTGCTCGAGGTCGTCCTCGGGAATTCGTGTCAGGCGTTCGCGCAACTCGGCTGCCAGTTCCGGCGCCAGCGGCGGCTTGAACAGCCGCCCCTCGTTGAGCAATTCGTCGAGCAGCAATGGAAAGCGGGTGATCTGCTCGGCAATCCACGGGCTCGCCGCGCACAGAGTCAACAGGCGACGCAGCGCACCGGGGTTTTCCGTGAGCAACACCAGATACGCCGAACGCCGCGCCACCGCTTCCACCAGCGGCAACACACGCTCGAGCACCAGGTCCGGATTGTCATGTTCGACGGCTTGCGCGAGCAGTCGCGGAATAAAGGCATCGAGCCGTTCGCGTCCCAGCCGCTGCATCGCGCGCAGTTGCGGACTGCCGCGCAAACCGGCGAGCGCCTTCAGGGCTTTGCCGGCATCGGCGAAGCCGCCTTCCTGCAACTGCCGGCACGCGGCTTCTTCGTCTTGTTCTTCTTCCCACAGGGGCAGCCATTCACCACCAACCACCACTTCGTTTTCGCTGCCCTCTTCCTCGTCGGGATCGGCAATCACCTGGGCGAAATGCCAGGCCACGCGCCCGCGCCAGTACATCAGCTGTTCGTGGAACGCCGACCAATCGGCGAAACCCAGCATGAAGGCGATGCGCGCCTGATCCTGGGCGCTGTCCGGCAGCATCTGCGTCTGACGATCGGCAATCGCTTGAATGGCATGTTCGGTGTAACGCAGAAACTCGTAACCCTCGCGCAACTCACTGACCACCGCCGGCGGCAGATAGCCCTGCCCTTCCAGCGTGCTCAGCACCTTTAATAAAGGACGCTGTTGCAGGCTCAAGTCGCGGCCGCCGTGGATCAGTTGAAAGGCCTGAGCGATGAACTCAACCTCTCGAATACCGCCGGAACCCAGCTTGATATTGTCGGCCATGCCCTTGCGCCGCACTTCCTGCTGGATCAACTGCTTCATGGTGCGCAGCGCTTCGATCGCCGAAAAATCCAGATAACGGCGGTAAACAAACGGCCGCAGCATGTCGAGCAACTGCGCGCCGGCGACCTGATCGCCCGCCACTACCCGCGCCTTGATCATCGCGTAGCGCTCCCAGTCGCGCCCCTGATCCTGGTAATACTGCTCCAGCGCGTTGAAGCTGAGCACCAGCGCGCCGGACGATCCGTATGGGCGCAAACGCATGTCGACGCGGAAAACAAAACCGTCGACGGTCATCGGATCCAGCGCCTTGATCAGACGCTGGCCGAGACGGATGAAGAATTCCTGATTATCCAGCGAGCGCTTCACGCCGACGGTTTCGCCGCCCTCGGGGTAGGCGAAGATCAGGTCGATGTCGGAAGACAGATTCAGCTCCACTGCACCGAGCTTGCCCATGCCGAGGATAACCATCTGCTGCGGCTCACCGCTGCGCCGGCCGGTCGGCGTGCCGAATTGCTCGCAATGGCGGCTGTACAGCCATTGATAAGCCTGATCGATCGTGGCGTCGGCCATGTCCGAGAGGTCGCGGCAGGTCTGCACCAGATCGGCCTGGCGGGTCAGGTCGCGCCAGATGATCCGCACCTGATGGCGCGCACGCTGGCGGCGCAAGGCGCGGCCGAGTTCGTCTTCGCTCTGCGCGGTGCTAACGGCGGCGGCAATCTGTGCGCACAGTTCGCCGGGCGCAAACGCCCGGTCAAGTTCGCCGGACGCCACCAGCGACAGCAACATCAAAGGGTCACGAATGCTCTGTTCAATGACAAATTCGCTGGCGGCGGTGACGCGGGCCAATTGTGCCCAGCGCTCCGGCGTCCAGTCCGACAGGCCGTGATCGTCTTCAAGGGCGGCGACGGACGTACGGAACGACTGCTCGGTTCGGCTGACCAACGGCAGGAGAATGGCGGGCAGTTCGGCAAGCACGGGCAGGGTCATGGTCTATCCTTGATCGGCGTAATAAGGACCGCTTGTAGTGAATGATGAAAACCCGCTACGTGAAGGACTGTCGAACAAAAGTTAGAAATAGCTGAAATTTCTTCTTCTTTGGCATCCAGCATCAAGCTTTCACCTTATTCGGATGGAAATCGACCCGCCTTAACGATTATTCTCACAACGCAGTCGGAGGCCACAAGCCTTTCATCTGTAGTTTTACTACTCGTCTATACATTCGAAAGGCT
>Ga0308159_1005265_pt1 | contig 11114 bp, 12 predicted proteins | sample PhyCR1_FD_201040 | JGI IMG/M metagenome (GOLD analysis project Ga0308159, IMG submission 201040) | Phyllosphere microbial communities from UC Gill Tract Community Farm, Albany, California, United States - DLSLC.R1 | ecosystem: Host-associated > Plants > Phyllosphere > Unclassified | place: USA...
TGCCGCCGCTGCTCGAGCACCTCGAATCGCTGCTGTCGGGCACCGGCGAAGCCCTCGATCTCCAGACCTTCAAGCTGGTCGACCAGCTCTCCGGGCGCAGCATGGGCCTGCGTGCCGACACCACGCCGCAGGTCGCGCGCATCGACGCCCACCTGCTCAACCGCAGCGGGGTGGCGCGCCTGTGCTACTGCGGTCCGGTGCTCCACACCCGGCCCGACCGGCCCCATGCCACGCGCGAACCGCTCCAGTTCGGCGCCGAGATCTACGGCCATGCCGGCCGCGAAGCCGACCTCGAGGCGCTGCTGCTGGCGCTCGACTGCCTGCGCGCCGCGGGCATCGAACGCCCGCTCGTCGACCTGGCCGACGTGCGCATCGTCCGCTCGCTGTTCGGCGGCGTCATGGTGTCGCCCGACGTCATCGAGGACGTCCATGCGGCCCTGGCCGCCAAGGATGCGAGCACGCTGGCCGAGCTCACCCGCAGCTTCCCGGCGGCGGCCCGCGAAGGCCTGCAGGCGCTGCTGCACCTGTACGGCGACGTGAAGGTGCTGGACGAAGCCGCGCGCGCCCTGAAGGGCACGCCGGCAGTCCAGGCCGCGCTCGACCACCTGCGCTGGCTGGCGGCCCAGCTGGGCGACGCAACAGTGAGCTTCGACCTGGCCGACCTGCGCGGCTACGCGTACTACAGCGGCGTGCGCTTCGGCATCTACGCCGAGGGCGCGGCCGACTCGCTGGCCCGTGGCGGGCGCTACGACGAGGTGGGCGCCGTGTTCGGACGCAACCGCCCGGCCGTGGGCTTCAGCCTCGATGTGCGCGAGCTGGTTGGCGTGCTGCCGGCACGGCCGCTGCGCGCGGCCATCCGTGCGCCCTGGAGCGACGCCGATGCGGGCCTGCGTGCCGCCATCGCCGCGTTGCGTGCACAGGGCGAGACCGTCGTCTGCATGCTGCCGGGCCACGGCAGCGAGATCGACGAGTTCCATTGCGACCGCCAGCTCGTGCAGCGCGGCACCGCCTGGGCCGTCCAGCCCATCTGATTCCTGTTTTTTCGAGCGATACATCATGAGCGTGACTACCGGACGTAACGTCGTCGTCGTCGGCACCCAATGGGGCGACGAGGGCAAGGGCAAGCTGGTCGACTGGCTGACGGAGAGCGCGCAAGGCGTGGTCCGGTTCCAGGGCGGCCACAACGCGGGCCACACGCTGGTCATCAACGGCGTGAAGACGGCGCTGCACCTGATTCCCAGCGGCATCATGCGACCCGGCGTCACCTGCTACATCGGCAACGGCGTGGTGCTCTCGGCGGCCAAGCTCTTCGAGGAGATCGAGGGGCTGGAGAAGGCCGGCGTGGAGGTGCGCTCGCGCCTGCGCGTGTCCGAGGCCTGCCCGCTGATCCTGCCCTTCCATGCCGCGCTGGACGTGGCACGCGAGGCCTACCGCGAGAAGGGCGGCATCGAGAAGATCGGCACCACCGGCCGCGGCATCGGCCCGGCCTACGAGGACAAGATCGCGCGTCGCGCGCTTCGCGTGCAGGACCTGAAGCACCCCAAGCGCTTCGGCGAGAAGCTGCGGGTGCTGCTGGACCTGCACAACCACGTGCTGACGCAGGTGCTGAGCGCGCCGGCCATCGGCTACGACATGGTCTACGACGAGGCGATGAAGCATGCCGAGCTGCTCAAGCCCATGATCGCCGACGTCTCGCGCGAGCTGAACGAGGCACACCGCAACGGCGCCAACCTGCTGTTCGAAGGCGCGCAAGGCACGCTGCTCGACGTCGACCACGGCACCTACCCCTACGTCACCTCGAGCAACTGCGTCGCCGGCAACGCGGCCGCCGGCTCGGGCGTGGGCCCGGGCATGCTGCACTACGTGCTGGGCATCACCAAGGCCTACTGCACGCGGGTGGGTGGCGGTCCGTTCCCCACCGAACTCGACTGGGAAACGCCCGGCACGCCCGGCTACCACATGAGCACCGTGGGCGCCGAGAAGGGCGTCACCACCGGCCGCTCGCGCCGCTGCGGCTGGTTCGACGCCGCGCTGCTCAAGCGCTCGGCGCAGGTCAACGGCCTGTCGGGCCTGTGCATCACCAAGCTGGACGTGCTCGACGGCCTCGACAAGCTCGAGCTGTGCACGGGCTACGAAATCGACGGTGAGCACATCGACATCCTCCCCCTGGGCGCCGACGAGATCGAACGCTGCGTGCCGGTCTACGAGACCATGGAAGGCTGGAGCGACAGCACGGTCGGCGTGACGCAGTACGACAAGCTGCCGGTCAATGCCCGCCTGTACCTGCAGCGCATCGAGCAGGTCACCGGCGTGCCCATTGCCATGATCTCCACCAGCCCGGACCGCGACCACACGATCATGATGCGGCATCCGTACCTGGCCGATTGACGCGTCAGGACGCCGGACAGCCCCACCCCACCTGCGCCCCCAGCCATCCAATCAGGAGCAAACGCCCCATGTTGACCGAAGACGGCAAGCACCTCTACGTGAGCTATGACGAATACCACAACCTGATCGAGAAGCTCGCGATCAAGGTGCACCAGTCGGGCTGGGAGTTCGACAACATCCTGTGCCTGGCGCGCGGCGGCATGCGGCCCGGCGACGTGCTCTCGCGCATCTTCGACAAGCCGCTGGCCATCATGTCGACCAGCTCCTACCGTGCCGAGGCCGGCACGGTGCAGGGGCACCTCGACATCGCCCACTACATCACCACGCCCAAAGGCGAGATCGCGGGCAAGGTGCTGCTGGTCGACGACCTGGCGGACTCGGGCCACACGCTCAACGCCGTGGTCGAACTGCTCAAGACCAAGTACGCGCCCATCACCGAACTGCGCAGCGCGGTGCTGTGGACCAAGGGCCTGTCGAGCTTCACGCCCGACTACTCGGTGGAATTCCTGCCCACCAACCCGTGGATCCACCAGCCTTTCGAGGGCTACGACAACATGACGCCGGCCAGGCTGCTGGCGAAGTGGTCGGTCTGACATCTCTTCGCCGACGATGAAAAAAGCCGCTTCTCCGAGCGGCTTTTCTTTTTGGCCCCGTGGCGCCAGAGGGCCTAGGGAGCGGCGCCCTCCGCCATCCGTCGCACCGCTGCGCACAGCGGGCTCGCCGCGTCCTCGAAGCCATGGATCGCGCTCAGGTGATCGGCGCCCGGCTGCGGCATCAACTCCCCCGCGTTGCCCATGGCGTGCCAGGCCTGGAGCATGCGCGTGGACTGCTGCTCGAAGGCCGGCTGCTCGCGCTCGCCCCAGGTCAGCACCACCGGCGTGCGGCAAGGCCGCACGACATTCAGCGGCGTGTTGCGCAGCACGATGCCGTCGTCCAGCTGGATGGCCGGCTGCAGATAGCTGTAGCGCAGCGGCGCGATGTCGTACAGCCCGCTGACCAGCACCGCGCCGGCGAAGGGATCGTCCGGCAGCCCGTACTGCGCCTGCCACGGCGTGTTCAGCAGCATCGCGCCCAGGTGGCCGCCCGCCGAGTGGCCGCCGATCACCACGCGGCGCGGGTCGCCCCCGTGCTCGCCGATGTGGCGCAGCACCCAGGCGGCCGCGGCGCGCACTTGGCGCACGATCTCGTCGAGCGTGACGGCGGGGCACAGCGCATAGTCGACCAGCACGGTGGTGAAATCCATCGCATGCGGCCCGAAGGCCACCTGCGCGAAATCGCGTGCGGCGTTGGCGCGCCAGTAGCCGCCGTGGATGAAGAAGAAGACCGGTGCGCCGGGCCGCCTTGCCGGCACGATGTCGACGGTCTCGGCCAGCGTGGGGCCATACGGCACGTTGGCGCGGTAGGGCAGTTCGGCCTGCGCCTGCGCGCTGCGCTGCGTCTGGCGCCGCGCGGCGGCATCGACGTCTGCGACGCGCAGGCGGGGGTTGTAGGCTTCGTCGATCGCCTGCAGGCTCTCGAAACCATGGGGCAAGGGCAGAGGCATGCACCCATTGTGCCGCGCGGCATGCGGGCGGCGGCCGGGCCGCGCCACGCATCCGGGCTAGGATCGCCGCATGACGAAGCCCGCGACCGACCTGATCCATCACCCCTACACCCCGCCCGACACCTTCGATGCCCCGCAGCCCGGCGTCTTCAAGGCGTCCACCGTCTTCTTCAAGGATGTGGCGGCGATGCGCGCGCGGGACTGGCGTTCCAAGGTGGGCTACACCTACGGCCTGCACGGCACGCCCACCACCTTCACGCTGGAGGAGCGCCTTGCGACGCTGGAGGGCGGCACCGAGTGCCTGCTGGTGCCCAGCGGTCTCGCCTCGATCGCGCTGACGGACTTCGCGCTGCTCAAGCGCGGCGACGAGGTGCTCATCCCCGACAACGCCTACGGCCCCAACAAGGCACTGGCCACCGGCGAACTGGCCAACTTCGGCGTCACGCACCGGCTCTACGACGCGATGAATGCGGCCGACCTGGCGGCCAAGATCTCCGAGCGCACGCGCTTGGTCTGGGTGGAGGCGCCCGGCTCCGTGACCATGGAGTTCCCCGACCTGCGCGCGCTGGTCGCCGCCTGCCGTGCGCGCGGTGTGCTGGTGGCGTTGGACAACACATGGGGCGCAGGCCTGGCCTTCGACCCCTTCGACCTGGCGCGCAGCGGCGAGGGCGTCGACGTCTCGGTGCATGCGTTGACCAAGTACCCCAGCGGCGGCGGCGACGTGCTGATGGGCAGCGTGGTCACGCGAGATCCCGCGCTGCACCTGAAGCTCAAGCTCAGCCACATGCGCATGGGCTACGGCGTCGGCGTGAACGATGTCGAGTCGGTCCTTCGCTCGCTGCCCAGCCTGCCGCTGCGCTACGCGGCGCACGACCGGGCCTCGCGGGACCTGGCGCACTGGCTGGGCGAGCGCGAGGAGGTCGCGCAGGTGCTGCACCCGGCGTTGGAAGGTTCGCCGGGCCATGACCACTGGAAGGCGCTGTGCGGCGCGACCGACCTAGCGGCCGGGCTGTTCTCCATCGTCTTCCACGAGCGCTACGGCACCGAATCGGTCGACCGGTTCTGCGACAGCCTGCGGCTGTTCCGGCTGGGCTATTCCTGGGGCGGTCCGACCAGCCTCGTGGTGCCCTACGACATCGGCCTGATGCGCGACGCCTCGGTCGCCCGCTGGTCGCACAAGGGCACGCTGGTGCGCTTTTCCGTCGGCCTGGAGGACGTGGACGACCTGCGCGCCGACCTCGCACAGGCGCTGGCGCGGCTCTGAGCACGGGCGCGGCGCCGCGTAGGCGGGGCCGGTTTTATCGCTTACATTGCACCGCAGGGCGGCCCCGACCCCGGGGCACATCGACACAGGAGCCAACGTGGCCACACCCAACTACGGATATGAAAAGCGCCAGAAGGAGCTCGCCAAGAAAAAGAAGAAGGAAGACAAGCTGCGGGCCAAGGCCGAGCGCAAGCTCAATCCGGGCAGCACCGACGGTGCGGACAGTGAGCCGGCGTCGCTCGAGCAGGACGCGCCCGCCACCCCGGGGGCGCCGCCCAAGGACGACTGAGTGCCGCCTGGCCGCCCGGCTTCGGGGCGGCCGACACATACGAACAACCGCTGCCGGCCTTGCCGGCAGCGGTTTTTTGCATTCGGAGCGTGCCGGCGGGTCGCCTGGCCGTGTGGAGGCCGCGGACCGCTCAGCGGGCGTTCTGGATCAACTTGCGCAGCTCGGGCCACACGTTGTCCAGCATGCGCGTCTGTGCCACCGCCAGCGGATGGATGCGGTCGGCCTGGAACAACGTCGCGGCGTCGGGCGCGTCGGCCACGTTCTTGAGCAGGAAGGGCACCAGCGCCGACTTCGTGGCCGCCGCCACCTTCGGGAACACCTCGCCGAAGCGGCGGGTGTAGTCGTTGCCGTAGTTCGGCGGCACCTGGATGCCCACCAGCAGCACCTTCGCACCCGCCGCCTGCGCGGCCCGCGTCATCTGCGTCAGGTTGTCCTCGGTGCTGGGCAGGGGCAGGCCGCGCAGCGCATCGTTGGCGCCCAATTCGAGCACCACGATGTCGGGCTTGTGCTGCGCCAGCAGGCCCGGCAGCCGGGCGCGGCCGCCCGAGGTGGTGTCGCCGCTGATGCTGGCGTTGACCACGCCGGCCGTCACCTTCTGCTCGGCCAGGCGCTTCTGCAGCAGCGGCACCCAGCCGTCGCCGCGCCGAAGCCCGTATTCGGCCGACAGCGAGTCGCCCACCACCAGCACCAGCGGCCGGACCGGCGAGGGCGCCGCCGGGGCCTGCGCCCAGGCGGAAGACCCCACGGCGGCGGCCGCCACTGCGGCGAGCACGCTGCGCAGGCTAAAGTCACGTCGATTCATCCAGCCGATCACTTGCATCCTTTCATGTCTTCGAGCCCCGCTTCCGCATCGCCGATCGTCAGCGTCGAGCATGTGTTCAAGTCCGTCACCGATTCGGCGGGCACGCTGGACATTCTGCGCGACATCGATTTCACCCTCGGCGCGCGGGAGACTGCCGCCATCGTCGGCGCCTCGGGCTCGGGCAAGAGCACGCTGTTGTCCATCGTGGCCGGGCTGGACGTGCCCTCCCGCGGCACCGTGCGCATCGCGGGCGACGACCTCTTCGCCATCGACGAGGACGAACGCGCCGCCCTGCGTGCCAGACAGATCGGTTTCGTGTTCCAGAGTTTCCAGTTGCTGGGGAACCTGACCGCGCTCGAGAACGTGATGCTGCCGTTGGAGCTCTCTGACCGCTCCGACGTGCAGCGGACGGCCCGCAAGGCCGCCACCGAGATGCTGGGCCGCGTCGGCCTGGGCCAGCGCCTGTCGCACTACCCCAAGGTGCTCTCGGGCGGCGAGCAGCAGCGCGTGGCGCTGGCGCGCGCCTTCGTCGTGCAGCCGCAGCTGCTGCTGGCCGACGAGCCCACGGGCAGCCTGGACTTCGCGACAGGCGAGCAGGTGATGCGGCTGATGTTCGACCTCAACCGCGAACTGGGCACCACGCTCGTGCTGGTCACGCACGACCGCGGCATCGCGGCCCAGTGCGAACGCCGCATCACCATCGAGGCGGGGCGCGTGGCGAGCAACGAGATTGCCACGCCGGACGGGCCCGAAGCGCGCGTGGATGCGGCCCAGGCGGCGATCAACGCCGTAGCGCCCTGAACGACGAGGCACGGCACGCGCCATGACCCGACTGCCTGCCGAAGCCATCGCCGCCCTGGAGCGCGGCGACCTCATCGATGCCATCAAGTGCACCCGCGAGGCGACCGGCCTGGGCCTCAAGGAGTCGAAGGACCTGGTCGAGCGCTACGCGAAGGGCGAGGCTGGCGTCGACGCCGCCGAAGGCAAGGACGACTTCGAGAACCTGCTGCAGGGACATCCCACACCCGCGTCGGCGCTGCCCGCGGTCGCGCGCTCGGCGCTGCAGCGCGGCCAGGTGCTCGAGGCCATCAAGCTCACGCGCGAAGCCACGGGCCTCGGCCTGAAGGAGGCCAAGGACCTGGTCGACGCAGCGCGCGCTGCCGACGGGTCCGTGCCTGGCCTGGCCGCCGCGGGTGCCACCTTCGACCCGATGCACGAGCCGGGCCGCGTGCGCGGCGGCGGCAGCCGCGCGGCGCTGGTCGTCGTGCTGCTGCTCGGCCTGCTGCTGGCCTGGTGGTTGTTCGGCCGGTGATGGTTCCTGCCTACCGGGCCGAAGGCCGCGACGAAGGCCAGGCGTCCGCGTGCCGGGCCGGGAGCGGGCTGCCCATCGCCTGACACCGGCGCCGGCAGCCTACAGGGAGCGGCCGGGCGCAGCCTCGATAATCGGCCGCGATATGGCTTCCTCCCCCAAAGTGATCTTCGGCTTCCACGCCGTCGGCGTGCGGCTCAAGACCGCACCGGCCTCGGTGATCGAGGTGCTCTTCGATGCCAGCCGGCGCGATGCGCGCATGAAGCAGTTCATCGCCCGTGCGCAGGAGGCTGGCGTGAGGCTCATCGAAGCCGACGGCATCCGCCTGGCCAAGCTGGCCGGCAGCCATGGCCACCAGGGCGTGGCCGCGCGCGTGGAGGCCGTCGCCCAGACCCATTCGCTCGACGACCTGCTCGATGGCCTCGAGGCCGCGGGCACGGTGCCGCTCCTGCTGGTGCTCGACGGCGTGACCGACCCGCACAACCTCGGCGCCTGCCTGCGCGTGGCCGACGGTGCCGGTGCGCATGCCGTCATCGCCCCGAAGGACCACGCCGCCGGCATCAACGCCACCGTGGCCAAGGTGGCCAGCGGCGCTGCCGAGACGGTGCCGTACTTCATGGTCACCAACCTGGCGCGCACGCTCAATGAACTGAAAGAGCGCAACATCTGGTGCGTAGGCACCAGCGACGACGCACCGGGCACGCTGTACCAGTGCGACTTCAGGCGCCCGCTGGCCCTGGTGCTCGGTGCCGAAGGGCAGGGCATGCGCCAGCTCACGCGCAAGACCTGCGACGAGCTGGTCAGCATTCCCATGGCCGGCGCGGTCGAGAGCCTGAACGTCTCCGTCGCCAGCGGCGTGTGCCTGTACGAAGCCCTGCGGCAGCGTCAGCCCATGGCCGGCTGAGCGTCATGCCGACGCACTAACATCCAAATCCACATCCAGCAGCGGGAGCATTGAGAACCATGGAGCACGATCCCATCGACGGCCTGAAGATCACCGACAAGCTGGTCTTCGATCTGCAACTGGCGCTGTACCTCGACCTCATCGCCGTGCTCGAACGCGCGGGCGCCGTGAGCTACCGGCAGATGGCCGCGCGCGTGCTCAACCTCAGCCTGATCGCGCAGAACGACGGCGACCAGCCGCTGGCCAACGTGCTCGAAGGCATTGCCGGCGGCTTCGCGAGCCAGGAGAACGGGCTGTCGCTGGGCGTGCTCAAGGCCGCGAGCGAACTGCGCAACGACGAGGCGCTGGGCGACATCCCTTCGCGGCCCGAAGGGCTCTGAGCGGCGCGCGTGGGCGCGAGCGGCGCTTGCCGCCTAGCGTGCGCGCCTGCCGCTATCCCGCGGCGCCCGAGCCGAACAGCGCCATCACGGTCGTCCTCAGCCACCGATTGGCCGCGTCCTGGTGGTAGCGGGCATGCCAGTGCTGCCGTACCGCGAAGCCCTCGACCGCCACGGGGCAGCGGAACACCGACAGGCCGTTGGCCTGCGCCAGGGTCTCCCCGATGTGGCGCGGCAGCGTGGCAACCAGGTCGGTGCTGCGGATGATCGCGCCCAGGCCGAGAAAACCCGGCAGTTCCAGCACCACGTCGCGCTCGATGCGCGCGCGCGCCAGCGCCTGCTCCAGCAACTGCGCGCCGGTCCCTGCCGCGATGGTGATGTGGCCCTCGGCCCGGTACTGCCGGATGCCCAGCCGGCCCCGCAGCCGGGGATGGTGCGCGTTGGCCAGGCAGACCCAGTCCTGTTCGTAGAGCTGCTGCTGGTACACGCCGTTGCCCAGCCATGGCACGTAGCCGATGGCCAGGTCCGCCTCACCCGACTCCAGCGCCCGTTCGGTGTTCCCGTCGATGCGGGCCGCCTCCAGGCGCACGCCCGGCGCCTGGGCGCGCACGTTCGCCAGCAGGCGGGGCAGCAGGGCCACATGGCTGGCGTCGGTCATGCAGATGCGAAAGCGCCGGCGGGCGGTCGCCGGGTTGAAGTCGGGCTCCCATGAGCTCAGCCGGCGCACCGACTCCAGCACGTCGCGGCAGGGGCCGATGAGTGCGTCGGCCTGCGGGGTGGGCGCCATGCCGCCCGGCGTGCGGACGAACAGCGGGTCCTTCAGGTGCGCGCGCAGGCGGTTGAGCCAGATGCTGACCGTCGGCTGGCTCTGCCCCAGCTGCTCGGCCACGCGCGTGACGCTGCGCGCGGCGTAGAGCAGGTCAAAGAGCTGCAGCAGCTTGAGCTCGGGGAGGTCGAGGGTGCCCATGCGCCGATATTGCACCAGGCAATGAAGCTATTGCAATCATTGCATTGCGGGCGGGGGTGGCGCTGCCTATCGTCACGGCTCCTGAAGGAGACATTGTGAAGATTGCGATCCTGGGTGCGGGCGCACTCGGCTGTGCCATCGGCGCCGCGCTGACCGAGGCGGGCCACGAAACCTGGTTGATCAACCGCTCCGCCGTCCATGTCGAGGCCATGCAGCGCGCCGGCCTGCGCGTGGATGATGCCGCCGGCACGCGCCGCGTGGCGGTGAACGCATCCACGACGGCCGCAGACGCCGGCGTGGTGGACCTGGTGGTCGTGCTGGTCAAGTCCTTCCACACCGACGCCGCCATGCGCGGTGCGCTGAGCCTGGTGGGACCGCAGACCGCGGTCCTGTCTCTTCAGAACGGCTTGGGACACGAAGACCTGCTGGCCGACATCGTCGGGCGCGAGCGGCTGCTGGCCGGCAAGACCTACGTGGGTGGGGTGATGCGCGGGCCGGGCCACATCCAGTCGGGCGTCGCGGGCAAGGCGACCTACATCGGAGAACTGGACGGCCGACGGACCGCGCGGGTGGCGTCGATCGCCGCCGCCTTCGATGCCGCGGGCCTGCACACCCTCGTCAGCGACAACATCCTCGGCACCATGTGGGACAAGCTGCTGGTGAACGTGGCCACGGGTGCCATCACCGGCATCACGGGGCTCACCTACGGCCAGCTCTACGACGAGCCGCTGCTCAAGGCCACGGCCCTGGCCGCGGTGCAGGAGGCCATCGATGCCGCGCAGGCGGCCGGCGTGCGGCTCTCGATGACCGAGCCCGAGCAGGCGTGGGCCCTGGCGTCGGCAGGCCTGCCTCCGGCCTTCAAAACCTCGATGCTGCAGAGCCTGGAAAAAGGCTCGGTGACCGAGGTCGACTTCATCAACGGCTCGGTCGTGCGCTGGGGCCGGCGCCACGGCGTCCCCACGCCGGTCAACGCCACGCTGGTGGCCTGCATCAAGGGCATCGAGCGCGCCATGGCCGACCAGACCCACAAGGAGACCTCCGCATGATCCATCCCAAGAAAGCCTACCTGGAGCACGTTGCCATCTGGGTCAAGGACATCCACTGGCACATCGACTTCTTCCAGCAGGTGTTCGGCATGGGCATGCGGGAGGTCGACGGGCCCGCCGAGGCGCCGCGCCAATACTGGACGCTGGGCGGCCTGCAGTTCATCCACGACCCGGACCATCAGGCGCCCGAAGGCCGCCTGGCCCACCTGGGGGTGATGTGCGAGG
>Ga0308159_1005266_pt1 | contig 11109 bp, 9 predicted proteins | sample PhyCR1_FD_201040 | JGI IMG/M metagenome (GOLD analysis project Ga0308159, IMG submission 201040) | Phyllosphere microbial communities from UC Gill Tract Community Farm, Albany, California, United States - DLSLC.R1 | ecosystem: Host-associated > Plants > Phyllosphere > Unclassified | place: USA...
GCAATTCTGGGTCAGTCACTCCCGCTGCCGAAAGAGCTGGCCGATCGCGCCGAGCTGGCGTTGCTGTCTCACGACCTGTCCGCCGATTTCAGCGAACTGCGTAAATTCCTGATGGCGTTGCCAGAGTAATTGCCGCAGAAACACAAAAAGGCCATCGGATGATGGCCTTTTTTATGCATTTAAGAGCGGGCTACGTGGTCGATAAACGGCTAGTGGATATCCGCGCGGGTAAACACCAGTTCGTTGCCCTGCGAACGCGCAGAGTCGAACTGATATCCTTCCAAATCAAACTCCTGCAACTGTTTACGCTGTGTCAGACGCTCCTGGATGATAAAGCGGCTCATTAATCCACGCGCTTTTTTGGCATAGAAACTGATGACTTTGAACTGGCCGTTTTTCTCGTCGAGGAACACCGGCTTGATGATTTCACCTTCCAGCTTCGACGGTTTAACCGCTTTGAAATACTCGTCGGAAGCCAGATTGACAAGCAGGTTATCGCCTTGCTGCTTGAGAATGGCGTTGAGTTTCTCCGTCAGCAAATCTCCCCAGAAGTGATAGAGATTGCTGCCTTCGTTATTTTTCAGGCGAATACCCATCTCGAGGCGGTATGGCTGCATCAGGTCCAGCGGGCGCAGCAGGCCGTACAGTCCTGACAGCATACGCAGGTGCTGCTGCGCGAAATCGAAATCGTGTTCGCTGAAGTTTTCGGCTTGAAGACCGGTATAAACATCACCTTTAAACGCCAGAATCGCCTGTCGCGCATTCTCGGGGGTAAAATCAGGCTGCCAGCTGTTGAAACGCTCGGCGTTGAGATGCGCGAGTTTGTCGCTGATGCCCATCAGGCTGGCAATCTCGGCGGGCGAGAGCTTTTTGGCAATCGAAATCAGTTGGCTGGATTTATCCAGCAGTTCAGGCTGCGTGTAGCGACGGGTGGCAAGCTCACTTTCGTAATCAAGCGTTTTGGCTGGAGAAATAATAGTCAGCATAAAGGCGTCCAGTTGGTCTGCGCGGTGAATCTGCAGGAAATTAAAAGGCTGTTTTTCGATGTTTTAGAGAGCCAGTTTATCAAAGAAACGCCTGAATTAGAAAAATCGTACCGATAGGCTGTGCCTTCGTGCGGGCTATTTCCAAATGCCGACCTCCAACTGACCTTTCAGCTCCGGAAAACTGTCGGGATTGAAGACGGGAACCCGTCCCATCGCGCATTGGCGTTCGTAATCTTTAATTACCCTGAGCGCCAGACCCGAAAGCAGCACAATGGCGGTAAGATTGATGATGGTGATCACTGCCAGCGAAATGCTCGCCGTCTGCACCAGCAACGGCGTGCTGACAAGGCAACCGGCCAGCAGCAGCACCAGCATCAGCACGCGCAGCAGATAAATCGATCCCGTTTTCCCGCGTTGCAAAAACAGCAGATTGTTCTCGCAATACAGGTAGTTGGCAATCATGGTGGTAAACCCGAAGGCCAGCATGAACAGCGCCAGTATTTGCGGCCCGACGGTGCCGACACTGGCGTTGACCGCGAGCGCCAGCAGCCCGATGCCGCTGATGCGATCGGTGGGAGCATTCAGCAAACCCGACGACAGAATGATCATCGCCGTAGCGCTCGAGACAACGAAAGTATCGACCAGAATGCCGAGCATCTGCGAAAAGCCCTGACTGGCCGGATGCCTCGCGGCGGCGAGGGCGGCGATATGCGGCGTGGATCCGGAACCCGCCTCATTGGAAAACAGACCTTGCTGAATCCCCTGCGTCAGGGCCAGCGTCACGCCGTAGCCCAGGGCCCCGGCGGCAAACTCCTGCAACCCGAAAGCGCTGCGGAAAATCAGCATGAACACGGCGGGGAGGCGGGCGAGGTTATCGGCCATGACCCAGCAGGCCAGCAGCAGATAGCCAAGACTCATCAGCGGCGCAAGCCAGACGGACATTCTGGAGATGGCCTGCAAACCGCCAAACAGGGTGAGCGTAAAGACCACGCCGAGCGCGATTGCCGTATACCGTGGATTGAAGTCGAAGGCACCGGAGAGGGCATGAACGACCGCTTTGGCCTGCAAGGCGTTGAAAACGATACTGACGGTGAGCATCATCAATACGGAAAACAGCACGCCCATCCAGCGCATACCCAGGCCACGGGTCATATATTCGGAAGGTCCGCCGCGAAACTGCTGGCGTTGATCGGTGGTTTTAAAAATCTGCGCCAGCGTGTTTTCCACCAGTGCCATCGGCATGCCGAGAAGGGAGATTACCCACATCCAGAAAATGGCGCCGGGTCCGCCTGCGGCAAGCGACATGGCCACGCCGACCAGACTGCCGACCCCGATTCGCCCCGACAGCGTTACCGCCAGCGCCTGCCAGCCTGAAAGGCCACGCCGGTCGTCGTTATTGTCGCGTTTAAGGCTGCGAAACATTTCCGGCCAGCGGCGAAACTGCACGAAGCGGGTACGCAACGTGAGATAGATTCCGAAACCGAGCAGGAAATAGATAAGGATCGATTCCCATAAAATATCGTCGAGAAAGTTAAGCAAACTGGCCATTCAAATCCCTATTCCTTAAATAACGCATGGCTAATCCATCATCCTTTGCCTATTTTTTACCCATTTATTGCACTAATAATCAACTTTTAATATGCAAAACTTTCACAGCCACATCTGCCTTGCGCATGTCATCGCGCATGTTATCATCAAGAGAAGGCAAGGCATGAAAATGCCTCAACGATAATCTACAAACGATGAGATATGCCACAATGACCGATAAACTTACTTCTCTACGCGAACTGACCAAAGTCGTTGCAGACACCGGTGATATCGCGGCAATCAAGCTGTATCAGCCTCAGGATGCTACGACCAACCCTTCACTGATCCTCAACGCTGCACAGATCCCTGAATACCGTAAACTGATTGACGAAGCGATTGCCTGGGCAAAAGACCAGAGCAGCGATCGTGAGCAGCAGATTACCGATGCGGCCGATAAACTTGCCGTAAACATCGGCCTCGAAATTTTGAAACTGGTTCCAGGCCGTATTTCCACCGAAGTTGACGCGCGTCTGTCTTACGACACCGAAGCCAGCATCGCCAAGGCGCACCGCTTCATCAAGCTGTACAACGACCACGGCATCAGCAACGACCGTATCCTGATTAAACTGGCGTCTACCTGGCAGGGCATCCGTGCCGCCGAGCAGCTGGAAAAAGAAGGCATCAACTGTAACCTGACGCTGCTGTTCTCCTTCGCCCAGGCGCGTGCCTGTGCCGAAGCCGGTGCCTACCTGATTTCCCCGTTCGTTGGGCGTATCCTCGACTGGTACAAAACCAACGGCGACAAGAAAGAGTTCGCGCCAAACGAAGACCCGGGTGTAGTTTCCGTTACCGAGATCTACGAATACTACAAACAGCACGGCTATGAAACCGTTGTTATGGGCGCAAGCTTCCGTAACACCGATGAAATCATCGAGCTGGCCGGTTGTGACCGTCTGACCATCGGACCTGCACTGCTGAAAGAGCTGAAAGAAACCGAAGGTACCGTTGAGCGCAAGCTGTCCTACACCGGTGAAGTAAAACCTCGTCCAGAGCCGCTGACCGAATCTCAGTTCTACTGGGAGCACAACCAGGATCCTATGGCTATCGACAAGCTGGCCGACGGCATCCGCAAGTTTGCCGTAGACCAGGGCAAGCTTGAAAAAATGATCGCCGACCTGCTGTAATCGTCGACGCGCCGTGAAAACGGTGAAATAAATGAAAGAGGTGGCTCAGGCCACCTTTTTTTATGTCTTTTTGCAGCAAAAATCGGGTTTGTTACTCCTGCACGCATGCAGGTTACCGATATACTCGAGTTTTATTTGGCACGACAGCGCGACAACTTGGCGCGCGCTATTTTTATCGTCATTCAGGAGGCGTGAAATGGATAAATTACGAATTGGTCTGGTGTCGGTTTCCGACCGGGCGTCGAGCGGTGTCTATCAGGATAAAGGCATTCCGGCGCTGGAAGAGTGGCTTCAGCAGGCGCTAACGACCCCTTTCAGCCTTGAAAAACGCCTGATCCCCGATGAACAGCCGCTGATTGAGCAGGCGATTTGCGAGCTGGTGGACGAAGCCGGTTGTCATCTGGTGCTTACCACCGGCGGCACGGGGCCGGCACGACGTGATGTGACGCCCGACGCCACGATGGCGATTGCCGACAGAATCATGCCGGGCTTCGGCGAACAAATGCGCCAGATAAGCCTGCACTTCGTGCCTACCGCGATTTTGTCGCGTCAGGTCGGGGTTATTCGTAAACAGGCGCTGATTCTCAACCTGCCGGGCCAGCCAAAATCCATCAAAGAGACGCTGGAAGGGCTGAAAGATGCCGAAGGTAAGGTCATAGTGTCAGGAATATTTGCCAGCGTACCTTATTGTATACAGTTGCTTGACGGACCCTACGTGGAAACGCAGAGCAGCGTGGTAGCAGCTTTTCGTCCCAAGAGCGCAATCCGCGAGATAAAAAGCTGAAGTTGACTTTTTTCTGCTATAAGATTCAGACTCTGTGGTGTGAAAATTATTTGCCGCTTATAGTAATCTTTACTTTACACAAGGCGGCAGTTTTTTTCCCTACACGGCTTCGGGTATCTTATGCAACACGACAATAATCGCCGGCTTAACCGGCAGGACTACAAAACCCTCTCCCTCGCGGCATTGGGCGGCGCGCTGGAATTCTACGACTTCATCATTTTCGTCTTCTTTGCCGCAGTTATCGGCGATCTGTTTTTCCCGGCCTCCATGCCCGACTGGTTACGGCAGGTGCAGACCTTCGGCATTTTTGCAGCAGGGTATCTGGCCCGTCCGCTCGGCGGCATCGTCATGGCGCATTTTGGCGATCGCGTAGGCCGTAAACGGATGTTCAGCCTCAGTATTCTGCTGATGGCGTTGCCGACGCTGGCGATTGGCCTGCTGCCGACCTATTCCTCCATCGGCATTGCCGCGCCTCTTCTATTACTGCTGATGCGTCTGTTACAGGGCGCGGCGATAGGCGGCGAAGTGCCGGGGGCGTGGGTGTTTGTTGCCGAACACGTGCCGCAAAAGCGCATCGGATTTGCCTGCGGAACGCTGACGTCCGGCCTGACCGCCGGGATCCTGCTGGGTTCTCTGGTGGCGACCTTGATGACCACCCTGATGCCCGCGTCTTCCATCACGGCCGGTGGGTGGCGTATTCCGTTCTTTATCGGCGGTATTTTCGGGCTGATTGCGCTGTATCTGCGCCGCTGGCTGCATGAAACACCGGTATTCGTCGAGATGAAGGCCAGCAAGGCCCTGTCGGAAGGCCTGCCGCTGAAATCGGTGATGCGTGACCACAAGAAAGAGATTGTGGTGTCAATGCTGATGACCTGGCTGCTGTCGGCCTGCATCGTGGTGGTGATTCTGATGACGCCAACCTTCCTGCAAAAGCAGTGGGGCATTCCGGCGGCGCAGGCATTGCAGGCCAACAGCATGGCAACCATTGCCCTGCTGTTCGGCTGCGTGATGGCGGGCTGGGCGGCGGATCGCTTTGGCGCCAGCAAAACCTTCATTGTCGGCAGCCTGTTTCTGGGAGTCTGTACCTGGGCGTTCTACCACTTGGTCGCGCAGGACAGTACGCTGCTTAAGCCGCTATATACACTCGCCGGCTTCAGCATCGGCATTGTCGGTGCGGTGCCGTTTGTGATGGTGCGCGCGTTTCCCGCCGAGGTGCGCTTCACCGGCCTGTCTTTCTCCTATAACTTGTCGTACGCGATATTTGGCGGCCTGACCCCGATTTTCGTTACGCTGGTCATGCGCCTGACGCCGATGGCGCCCGCCTATTATGTTCTGGCGCTGGCGGCTCTTGGTTTGGGGCTGGGTCTGTTCCTCAATCGCGACATCAACCATACCGCAAAGCGTGAAAATCGGCTGATCGACTCCCTTCCGGGCGCGTGATAACGGCCCATTCCGTCTAAAAATGATCCCAAAGGGCAATAACGCGAATTTTTTTTTGTTATTGCCCTTGATGCTGAGTTACTTGGCCCCATCTTATTCTCAACCGCAGTTGTTACCGCCGGTCTTAAGCAATATCGGACAGTTGAAATCAAAAAAACCGTCCGCATATAGAGTAACAACCTCAACGAATAATGAATTTTAGTGGAGACGTTTTAGATGGGTAGAATTATTGGGATCGACCTCGGTACCACCAACTCTTGTGTAGCGATCATGGATGGCACTACTGCACGTGTGCTTGAAAACGCCGAAGGGGACCGTACCACACCTTCAATTATTGCTTATGCGCAGGATGGTGAAATCCTGGTTGGCCAACCTGCTAAGCGTCAGGCTGTCACTAACCCGCAAAACACCCTGTTTGCGATCAAGCGTCTGATCGGTCGTCGTTTCCAGGACGAAGAAGTTCAGCGTGACAAGGGCATCATGCCTTACAGCATCGTGGGTGCTGAAAACGGTGACGCCTGGATCGACGTGAAAGGTCAGAAAATCGCACCTCCGCAGATCTCTGCCGAAGTGTTGAAGAAAATGAAGAAAACCGCTGAAGATTATCTGGGCGAGCCAGTGACCGAAGCTGTTATCACCGTTCCGGCCTACTTCAACGATGCGCAGCGTCAGGCGACCAAAGACGCCGGCCGTATCGCAGGTCTGGAAGTAAAACGTATCATCAACGAACCAACTGCAGCGGCACTGGCTTACGGCCTGGATCGCGAAGTCGGTAACCGCACCATCGCGGTATACGACCTGGGCGGTGGTACTTTCGATATCTCCATCATCGAAATCGACGAAGTTGACGGCGAGAAAACCTTTGAAGTTCTGTCTACCAACGGTGACACCCACCTCGGTGGTGAAGACTTCGACAGCCGTCTGATCAACTACCTCGTTGAAGAATTTAAGAAAGATCAGGGCATGGATCTGCGTAACGATCCTCTGGCCATGCAGCGTCTGAAAGAAGCGGCAGAGAAAGCGAAAATCGAACTTTCTTCTGCACAGCAGACCGACGTGAATCTGCCATACATCACTGCCGATGGCAGCGGCCCGAAACACATGAACATCAAAGTAACCCGTGCAAAACTGGAATCTCTGGTTGAAGACCTGGTTACCCGTTCCATCGAGCCTCTGAAAGTTGCGCTGAAAGATGCCGGCCTGTCTGTTTCCGACATCCAGGACGTGATTCTGGTCGGTGGTCAGACCCGTATGCCAATGGTTCAGAAGAAAGTTGCTGACTTCTTCGGTAAAGAGCCACGTAAAGACGTTAACCCGGACGAAGCCGTTGCTATCGGTGCTGCGGTTCAGGGTGGCGTGTTGTCTGGTGATGTTAAAGACGTTCTGCTGCTGGACGTGACTCCACTGTCCCTGGGTATCGAAACCATGGGCGGCGTGATGACTCCGCTTATCACCAAGAACACCACTATCCCGACCAAGCACAGCCAGGTGTTCTCTACTGCCGAAGACAACCAGTCTGCAGTAACCATCCACGTGGTGCAGGGCGAGCGTAAACGTTGTGCCGACAACAAATCTCTGGGTCAATTCAACCTGGACGGTATTCAGGCAGCACCACGCGGCATGGCACAGATCGAAGTGACCTTCGACCTGGATGCCGACGGTATCCTGCACGTGTCTGCGAAAGACAAGAACACCGGCCGTGAGCAGAAGATCACCATCAAGGCTTCTTCTGGTCTGAGCGAAGAAGAAATCCAGAAAATGGTTAACGACGCGGAAGCCAATGCCGAGTCAGACCGTAAATTCGAAGAGCTGGTCCAGACGCGCAACCAGGCAGATCACCTGATTCACGGCACGCGCAAGCAACTGGAAGAAGCGGGCGACAAACTGCCGGCCGAAGACAAAACTGCTATCGAAGATGCGCTGAAAGCACTGGAAGTCGCTGCGAAAGGCGAAGATAAAGCCGACATCGAAGCGAAAACCCAGGCACTGGTGCAGGTTTCCGGCAAACTGATGGAAATGGCTCAGCAGCAGGCACAAGCTGAAGGCGGCGACGCCAATGCGCCGAAAGACGACGACGTTGTCGACGCTGAGTTCGAAGAAGTCAAAGACAAAAAATAAGCCCTTGAGGCACAGTAATCAATAGGTTGCCGCAGCTTGCGGTCACCGGTTGATAATTAGCACGGGCGTCGGGGAAACTCTGCGCCCGTGCACGCATGTTGAGGGTAGCAAAAGCATGGCGAAGCAAGATTACTATGAGATTTTGGGCGTCTCCAAAACAGCGGACGAGCGCGAAATCAAAAAGGCTTATAAGCGCCTGGCGATGAAACATCACCCTGACCGCAATCAGGGCGATAAAGATTCCGAAAGCAAATTTAAAGAAATTAAAGAAGCCTATGAAATCCTGACCGACGCGCAAAAGCGTGCGGCCTATGATCAGTACGGTCACGCAGCCTTCGAACAAGGCGGCATGGGTGGCGGCGGTGGGGGTTACGGCGGCGGCGGTGCAGACTTCAGCGACATCTTTGGTGACGTCTTTGGCGATATCTTTGGTGGTGGCCGTCGTCAACGCGCCAGCCGTGGCGCTGACCTGCGCTACAACATGGACCTGACTCTCGAAGAGGCGGTGCGTGGCGTAACCAAAGAAATTCGTATTCCTACGCTGGAAGAGTGTGACGTCTGCCACGGCAGCGGCGCGAAAGCGGGCAGCAAGCCTGTGACCTGTAGCACCTGTCACGGACAGGGCCAGGTGCAGATGCGTCAGGGCTTCTTTACCGTACAGCAGGCGTGTCCGACCTGTCACGGTCGCGGCAGCGTTATCAAGGATCCTTGCAGCAAGTGTCACGGCCATGGCCGCGTAGAGCGCGCCAAGACGCTGTCGGTGAAAATCCCGGCAGGTGTCGACACCGGCGACCGTATCCGTCTTGAAGGTGAAGGCGAAGCAGGCGAGCAGGGCGCACCGGCAGGTGATTTGTACGTTCAGGTTCAGGTTAAAGCGCACAAGATTTTCGAGCGCGAAGGCAACAACCTGTACTGCGAAGTGCCTATCAACTTTGCCATGGCGGCGCTGGGCGGCGAGATTGAAGTCCCGACGCTGGACGGCCGCGTAAGTCTGAAGATTCCTTCGGAAACGCAGACCGGCAAAATGTTCCGCATGCGTGGACGCGGTGTGAAATCCGTTCGCGGCGGTGCGCAGGGCGATCTGCTTTGCCGCGTTGTGGTCGAAACGCCGGTCAGCCTCAGCGAGAAGCAAAAGCAGCTGCTGCGTGATCTCGAAGAGAGCTTTGGCGGCGCATCGGGCGAGAAAAACAGCCCGCGTTCCAAAAGCTTCCTTGATGGCGTGAAGAAGTTCTTTGACGACCTGACGCGCTAATCTTTCAGGCGCAAACCGAACAGGCAAAATCCCCGACCGAGAGGTTGGGGATTTTTATTTGTGCACATTATCAGTACACTTCAGCACTCATTCCGCGCGAATGTTCTTTGCGGACCTTGTCTTCAAAAGGAGTGTTAAAAAGTGACAAACTTGATTCGCCAGTTCCTGCGTATGGAAGCGTCGGGCGGGATCGTCTTAATCGTGGCAGCCCTTGTAGCGCTTATCATGGCCAATACCTCGCTAAGCGGCCTGTACCTCGAATTTCTCAATACTCCCGTCTCTCTGGGGATCGGCCAGCATGGCCTCGACAAACCGCTGCTGCTGTGGATTAACGACGGTCTGATGGCCATCTTCTTCCTGATGGTCGGCCTTGAGGTTAAACGCGAATTAATTGAAGGCGCGTTATCGAGTCGGGAGCAGGCGCTGTTTCCGGCGATTGCCGCGCTTGGCGGCATGATTGCGCCTGCGCTTGTCTATCTGGCCTTCAACGGCGCGGATGACGTGGCGCGTCAGGGTTGGGCGATTCCGGCAGCCACCGACATCGCCTTCGCGCTCGGCGTGATGGCACTGCTCGGGTCGCGCGTGCCCACCAGCCTGAAAGTGTTTCTGCTGGCGCTGGCAATTATCGATGACCTTGGCGCTATCGTTATCATTGCAGTCTTTTTCAGCCACGATGCGTCCGTGACCGCGCTGGTGCTGTCTGCGCTTTCAATTCTGGCGCTGGGCTGGCTCAACTGGCGCGGCGTCACGAATCTGACGCCCTATGTGGTGCTCGGGATTTTCCTGTGGGTGTGCATCTTGCAGTCCGGCATTCATGCCACGCTGGCAGGCGTCATCCTCGGCTTCCTGATTCCGCTGCGCACTCGGGGAACATCACCGGCGCGTCGCGTCGAGCACGGCATTCATCCCTGGGTCGCCTGGTTGATTCTGCCGCTGTTCGCCTTTGCCAACGCGGGCGTATCGCTACAGGGTGTTTCGAGCGAAGGGCTGTTCTCGCTGTTGCCGATGGGCATTGCGGCCGGGCTGCTGTTTGGCAAGCCGATAGGCATCATGCTGTTCTGCTGGGGCTCGATGAAGCTGAAAATCACCCGACTGCCAAAGGGCGTAAGCTTTAAACAGATTGCGGCGGTGTCAGTGTTGTGCGGTATCGGCTTTACGATGTCGATCTTTTTGGCGTCGCTGGCTTTTGGCGATGCGGATGCCTCGATGATGGTGTATGCCAAGATAGGGATTTTGCTGGGATCGGTGCTGTCGGCCGTATTGGGCTATCTGCTGCTGGGAAGCGTGCTCCCGGTGAAGCGGGTGAAAGGCTAGGCAAAAAATGGAAATAAAAAAACCGGCAGATGCCGGTTTTTTTATCAAGCTCTCAACAAAATGCGATTATTGCATTGCGTTGATTTGCGCAGTCAGGTTTGACTTATGACGCGCAGCTTTGTTCTTGTGGATCAGGCCTTTGCAGGACTGACGGTCCACAATTGGTTGCATTGCATTGAATGCATTTTGTGCAGCTTCTTTGTCACCAGCTGCAATAGCCGCGTGTACCTTCTTGATAAAGGTACGCATCATTGAACGACGGCTAGCATTGTGCTGACGGCGTTTTTCAGATTGTACGGCGCGTTTCTTAGCTGATTTGATGTTAGCCAAGGTCCAACTCCCAAATATTTTTCTATTGAGGACAATTCGAAGGCCGAGGAATATGCCTTTTCGGACTTCTTTTGTCAACGGATTTGTGCAAATAAGCGCCGTTTCTTTGCTCGAACTTCATCCGAACTTCAAGCGACGCTTGTTACGTTGTGATGGCGCAGGATTTTAACAGCT
>Ga0308159_1005269_pt1 | contig 11107 bp, 10 predicted proteins | sample PhyCR1_FD_201040 | JGI IMG/M metagenome (GOLD analysis project Ga0308159, IMG submission 201040) | Phyllosphere microbial communities from UC Gill Tract Community Farm, Albany, California, United States - DLSLC.R1 | ecosystem: Host-associated > Plants > Phyllosphere > Unclassified | place: USA...
TGTCGTCGGGGTATGTCGTGGCGTCGACTCGAACGATGTTGGCCGGCCACACCAAACCGAAGCCAAAACCACTTGCCTGGTCATCCGACAATTCATGCGGTTCACTGCCCGTGTTCCGGAGCAGCGCCTGCACCAGCTGATTGGACGTGGCATTCGGCGAGCGCTGCTCTGCCAGGGCTAGAGTTCCAGCGACGAGAGGCGCCGAGAAGGATGATCCCGAGCCTCGTCCCGCGCTGTCCCAGCCGCCGCTGGAGCTACCCACTGTGGTGAGGCCCACCCCGGGGGCGACCACGGTGGTACGCGGATAGGCCAGCGAGCGACCGTCGTCGTAGGTGTTCAGTCGGCCCGCCTCGTCGACCGCAGATGCGACGATCACGCCTTGATATTCGCGGAGTCCGGCGAGGTCTCGTGTGGTGGGGTTGGGGCCCGAAGCGATCACGATGACGCCCTTGGCGATGGCGTTCGCGATGACGTCCGAGTCTCCAGGCTCCTTCCCCGCGGCGACCGAAGTCGTGATGATGTCGGCGCCATCGTCGAGGGCACGCTGTACGCCGAGTGCGACTGCGGTGAGTTGATCTCCGTACTCGGCGGCCGTGCAGGGCTCATCGTCCGTCTGAGTTCCGAGGCTGTAGAACGTCACCTCGGCGTCGGGCGCGATTCCGCGGATACTGCCGGGTCCTTGTCCACTACCGATGATCTGCGCCACCACGGTCGTGCCGTGTCCGGCGCCCACAGTGCGTTCTGTCGTGGTCGGTGCGGAAACTTCCGCGCAGAGTGGACGAGGGTCGACCTTCAGATTGCGACCCGCGAAGACGGGGAGATCGGGGTTGATATTGCTGTCTATCACGGCGATCTTCACGCCGGCGCCCGTCCACCCTTCGGCATGGATGGCGGCCACACCGTACGCGTCGTACCACCAGTCGCCGGTAGTCGTGGCGGTCGCAGGCTCCGTGGGAGCCGCGACGAGGACCATCGCCATTGCGGCGGCGCCGAGACCCGCCATCAGGCGAGTTCTCCAGCGGGGCCTCATCCGCCGAATCCTGACCTTGCGGCAGCGGCATCGCCGGAAGGAGTGGACGTTTGTGTCGAGGAGACCGCCGGAGTCGTCCCGTTAGCGATGTCGTCGATGAGCGCAGCCGCGCTTTGAGCTTCACTGGCGCTGATCTGGTCGCGCTCGCGGAGTAGGGCGACGGCTTGTGCGAGCGCATCGGCATTACGTAGGGCGAACTCGCGGACTTCCTGCACCCGTGCGGCGATCTCGGCGGCAACGCCCTCGAGCTTCTTCGTGTAGGCCTCGGGAGCGTCCTCTTCGCGGTTGCCGTGGACGACCGTGATCGACGTATCACTGGGCAGCTCGTCGCTTGCTCGGCGGATGCGCGAGACGTGGTAATCGCCCACTCCGTCTTCGACGCGGATCATTCCGACCATGTCCAGGTTCCTTTCGCGCGGCACGAACGGGGATCCTGACCGTCGCTGTGAGCGTCGCCCCCCGGTTTCGCTTGCGAGTCAATGATGGCGTATCTGCCGAGTTGGGCAAATCGGTTATCCACAGCCGCCGAGCTTCTTCCCGGTCGCTATCGGTATTGCTGCTCAGCCGCCCCGGAACGGGGCGCTCGACGCGGTCAATAGCGCGCGGAGAACCCACCGTCGGTATGCAGCAGCTGACCGCTGATCCAGCGGCCCTCGTCGGACAGCAGGAAAGCGGTGACGCCCGCGATGTCGCGGGGTGTCCCGAGACGGGCCAGGGGATGGTGCGCGGGCAACTCGTCGCGGGTGGTGTCGTCCATCCAGCCGGTGTCTATGGGGCCGGGATTCACGACGTTGGCGGAGATGCGGCGCGGACCGAGCTCGCGTGCGGCCGAGATGACGATCCGATCGAGAGCCCCTTTCGAGGCGCCATAGGGCAGATTGCCGGTGGTGTGATCGCTCGTAAAGGCGACGATGGCGCCGCCCGTGGCGTCAACCTGCCGGGCGAACGCGGCGATCATCAGCAGAGATGCGCGAGCGTTCACCGCGATGTGTCGATCGAAGCTCTCGGCGGTGGTGTCGATGATGCCGGATTCGATCCCGTGGGCGTGGCTCAGGACCAGAGCCTGGATCGGCCCGCGATCGCTTGAGACCCGTTCGATGAGTTTCGTGGGGCCCATGACGTCCGCAAGATCACAGGGGTAGTCAGCGTCGGAGAGGTCGCTCGTCACGACGTCCCAGCCGTCACTTCTGAGCCGGGGCACGATGCCCGCGGCGATGCTGTTGGGTCGAGCTGCTCCGGTTATCAAGGCGAGAGGCATGGGGCTGAGCGTAGAGGGCACACGTGACACTCTCGTATGCGCCTCTCGCCCGCCCTGCGCGGATTGGAGGCCCCGCCTGCGGCGCGCGGGTCGACAAGCCAGCGCGGATCCTCCGCCCCACAGTCGACAAGACCATCTCAGGTGTGCGGGCACAGCGAGGCGGCCCCGTCACACGGGCCCCGCCATACGGTCCTCGTCACTAGGTCCTCGTCACTCGGGCCCCGCCACACCAGCACTTGTGTCACGAGACCCCCGCCGCCCGACCCCAGCGTGAAGCGCCCGGCCGCGCGCGAAGGCTCAGCCCGCGGAATCAAAACCGTGCGTCAGAAGGGTGGGGGTGTGCCGTCGTCGTCGTCGTCGGGGTCGGGTGGGGGTGCGTCGTCGGGAAGGAATCGGACGGCGGGGGAGTAGGGGAGGGGCTCGTCGGTATAGGTCCGCCCGGTGGGGCTGGTCCATTGGAGGACCCCGCCGGGCAGTTGTTTCACGGTCCAGCGGGTGAACTGCTTCTGGGTGTGGTGGCGTTGGCAGAGGTGGGCGAGGTTGGCGAGATGTGTGGGCCCGCCGAGGGCGTGGTCGCGGGTGTGGTCGACGTCGCATCTGATCGCGGGAACGGTGCATCCGGGCCAACGGCAGCGGCGGTCGCGGGCGCGGAGGTGTCGATCGATGGCGGTGGTGCGGTGATAGGTGTCGGTGTGGAGGACGGCGCCGGTGATGGGGTGGGTGATGACGCGGTCCCAGGGGAGGGTGGTGGCTTCCGCGAGGTCGCGAGCTGTGGCGGCATCGAGGGGGCCGTGCCCGATGAGTTCGGCGGGATCGTGGTTCTCGGTGGTGGGGTCGAGGATCGTGAGGGCCGGGACGACGACTTGGACGCGGGCGCGGATGGCTCCGAGGGTGCCGGGGCCGTCGTCGGTGCGGGTGGGGTCGGCTTCGGGGGCTGCGGTGAGGAGCAGGTCGGTGAGGATGTCGGCCCGGAGCTGCGCGGTGGTGCGTTCGTCGCTCGCCGCCTGGGGGTCATTGGGGCGGGCGTCGATGACGGCTCTGGCTTGAAGGGTGAGGCGGTCGTGTATTCCCACTGCGAGGACGGTGGGGAGGGTGGCGACGAGGTCCGACATTCCGTCGTCGCGGGTCACGACCCTCACACATCGGGTGTCGCGGCCGCGGTGGTGGCGCTCGGTGAGGGTGGTGGGGTGCAGGCGCTCGGCGAGGGTGGCGAGGCGTGAACGGAGGCGCCCGGGGCTGAGGCCTTCTGCGGTGGTCACCGCGAGGGCGTCGAACTGCTCCCGAACCTCGACGGGGAGCGGTGAGCCGACATCGAGGATGGTGTTCACGTGGGTGCGGGTCAGGGCCCCGGACTCCCACGCCGACAACGTCTCGGGGTAGTCGTCGACGAGACTCATCGCCCGGGTGATCTGGGTCTGCACGGTGCGGTCGGAGAGATTCTCGGCCGCGGCGATTTCGGATGCCACCTCGCGCAGCGCGAGTTCGGCGGCGCGAGAGGACGCGCAGAGCCCCGCCATGAGGTCGAGGGCGAGGTGGCCGGCCTCGGCGAGGGCGCGGGTGCGCGCAGCGTCGGCTGCAGCGAGGGCGATGCTGGCGCGGTGGACCTCATCGACGAGGACCGACAGAACGCGGGGTCCGTCGGTGGGGTTCGTCGGGGAGGAGCCATCGTGCATGTGTGCACGCTAGCGGTGACCTCCGACATTTCGTCGGGGAGAAAACCCCAGGTGGGGATAGCTTCTCGCGGAGAAGGCCTGTGGAGGAACGGGGGCCGGAGGGACACGTTTGGGAGGGGGAGATGACGGGGCAGGAACCGCCATGAGCGGTGGCCTCGACAGGCTCAGCCGCCTTACGCGCAAGCGGGGGTGACGTTTCGCCTGGTCGGTGGCCTCGACGGGCTCAGCCGCCTCGCGTGGAGGCGGGCGGTGACTCTGCCCCCGCTCACCAACGGAACACGCGAGCGAGCCGCGGTGCTCACCGATCGCGCAGCGCCGCCCGCACGAGCTCGACCGCGTCGTCCGCTGACACCCCGAGGCGGCGCACAGCCTCGACGTACGTTCGCGCCGCACCCGCGGCGCGAGCGAAGGCTGCGTCGGCCCCCTTCACGAACGTGCCGGCACGGCCGCGCGTCTCGACGTAGCCCGCTTCCTCGAGCTCTCGATACGTGCGCGCCACGGTGTTCGCGGCGAGACCGAGCTCGGCCGCGAGCGTGCGCACGGGCGGCAGCCGCGTCCCCGCGACGAGCTCGCCGCTGTCGATCTGCGCGATGACCTGCGCCCGCACCTGCTCGAACGGCGGCACCGACGAGGTGGCATCCATGGAGAGATCCATCGCTCAGTCGTTCAGACCGAAGAGGTCGAGGGGGTGGGTGAGGCGCCACCACGGGCTCGGCGGGTCGATCTCGCCGGTGAGCTTCACATCGACCGTGTCGGCGTCGACGGGACCGGTCGCGGTCAGGGTCCCGACGGTCGAGCCCGCCGTGGTGGTGTCGCCGAGGCTGAAGGACGTGGACGTCTGCGCCGCGCCGCCGTTCCACAGCACGACCGTGGCGTCGGAGGCGGTCACGAGATCGATGTCGGGACCCCACAGCGTCTCAGCCTTGCCGACCAGCGTGCCGGCGGGCACCGAGGGCTTTCGTTGCAGCTCCTGCTCGATGCGGGCGAAAAGGTCGCGCGCCGCCTGATTGCGGCTGTCAGGTCCGGGCTGACCGAGCACGGCCGCGTACGCGCGCACGGTGGCGGTGCCGACGGTGATGTCTTTGGCCGTGAGCAGGTTCCAGGCGTCGAGAGTGCCGGTCTTCACGCCGATGACACCGGGGTCGGCGAGCAGTGCGTTGCCGTTCGTGAACGTACCCGCCCCCGGCAGGGTCAGCTCGGGGGTGCGGACGATCTCGGCGATCACGGGGTTGGCGAGGGCCCGCTCGGCGAGGGCGATGAGCGCGGCGGGGGTCGCGGTGTTGCCCGCTTCGATCCCCGTGGGGTTGACGATCGTGATCCCCTCGATGCCCCGCTCGGCGAGGTACTGGGTCGCGGCGGCCGAGAATTCGGCATCCGTTCCGAAGAGGTCCGTCGAGAGGCGCTGCGCGTAGTTGTTGGCGGAGGCGATGAGCATGCCCTGCAGCATCTGCAGCTGGGTGAGGCTGCCGTCGACGGGGACGTCGAGCGAGGATTCGCCGCGGGCGCGGTACTGCCAGTAGTCGGCGCTGTCGGCCTGCGTGAAGCTGTAGCTCTTGCCCTGCTCTCCCGGGGCGAGCGGCAGCCGATCGAGAACGACCAGGGCGGTGACGACCTTGGTGATGCTGGCGATCGATTCGGGAGCACTGGCCGACGACGACAGGGTGTCGGGGACGCCGTCGATCGCGATCGCGGCTTCGCCCTCGGCAGGCCACGCCGGAACCGCCGTCGCTGCGGCGATCGGCTGCACGGCCACCGGCCGGGTCGTCGGCATCACGGCATTCAGCGGCCAGAGCAGCGTCGTCGCCGCATAGGCGGCGACGATCAGCACGAAGAAAAGCGCGGGAAGGACGGTGCCGGGCCGCAGGATCGGGCGACGAGCGCCGGCGAGCAGATCGGCAGAGCGCGAGGGGGCGCCCGAGACGACGAACGTCGGCGCCGGTCGCGGGGCTCCCGCGTCGTCGGGATCGACCCAGAGCAACGCGCCGAGCGCGACGGGAAGCGGCTTCGCGGGACCGACTACCGCGGGCTCGCTCGCCCCGGCGGGCGCGTCGCCGGAGGGGGCACCGGATGCCGTGGTCTCGGTCTCGGCGCGGGCGGAGACCACCGCATCGCCCGGCGTCGTCGGCTCGGAGCGCACGGCGGGCGACGTGGCATCCGGGATCGAGAGGGCGGGGCCCAGATCGCCCGTCGTCGACAGGGCGGGTCCGAAGTCGCCGGAGGTCGCCGCGCGAGGCGAGGAATCCTGTGCACGCAGCGCACGCCGTGAGGCCGGGGTCTGCTCGTGCACCCGCCCACGCTACCCCGCGACACCCCTCTATACTCATCACGACAACCACGGGAGTCCGGTGAGCCGGGCTGAGAGGAAGCGAACCCACGCTTCGACCGTCGAACCTGATCCGGATCATGCCGGCGCAGGGAGGAGAAAAAATGCACACGTCCACGTCTGCCACCGCGAACCGCTCTTCGGTCGCCACCACGGACCGTTTCCGGTGGCGCGTCGTCGACATCGTCGTCGCCGCCGTCCTGGGCGTCGCGATCGGCCTGCTCTTCTGGGGCTGGAACACCGTCGGCGGCGTCTGGTTCACCGCGATGGATGCCGTCACCCCGGGCCTGGGCGGGATCGCGGTCGGCATCTGGCTGATCGGCGGTGTCATCGGCGGCCTCGTCATCCGCAAGCCCGGCGCGGCGCTTCTCGTCGAGCTGATCGCGGCCATCGTCTCGGCGCTGATCGGCAACGTGTGGGGCGTCACCACGATCTTCTCGGGGCTCGCGCAGGGCCTCGGCGCCGAGCTCATCTTCCTGGCCTTCCTCTATCTGCGGTTCACGCTGCCCGTCGCGATGCTCGCCGGCGTCGGGGCCGGTATCGGGGCCTGGGTGCTCGAACTGTTCCTTTCCGGCAACCTCGCCAAGTCCCTCGAGTTCAACCTCATCTATCTCGGCACCCTCGTCGTCTCGGGTGCCCTGCTGGCCGGTCTCGTCGGCTGGCTGCTGGTGCGCGCTCTCGCCGCCACCGGAGCGCTCAGCCGCTTCGCTGCGGGCCGGGAAGCGCGCCGCGACGTCTGATGACGGGCCCCGCACGCGTCGACGTCGAGGGGTGGGGGTGGCGATACGCCGGCCGTAAGCTCCCCGCGACGCGCGAGGTCGACCTCGTCATCGAGCCCGGGGAGCGCGTGCTGCTGCTCGGCGCCTCGGGGGCCGGCAAGTCGACCCTGCTCGCGGGACTGGCCGGACTGCTCGGCGGCAGCGACGAGGGCGAGACCACCGGCCGCATCCTCGTCGACGGCGCCCCGCCCGAGACGCAGCGGGGGAGCATCGGCCTGGTGCTTCAGGATCCCGAGGCGGGCATCGTGCTGTCGAAGGTCGGCGACGACGTCGCCTTCGGCTGCGAGAACCTCGGCGTGCCCGCGGCGCAGATCCCGGCACGGGTGGCCGAGGCCGTGGCATCCGTGGGTCTCGCCGTTCCCCTCGACCGCCCCACCAAGGCGCTGTCGGGCGGCCAGAAGCAGCGCCTTGCCCTCGCGGGCGTGCTCGCGATGCGCCCGGGACTCCTCTTGCTCGACGAACCCACGGCCAACCTCGACCCCGAGGGCGTCGCCGAGGTCCGCGCCGCGGTGGACCGGGTCGTCGCGCGCGAGGGCACCACGCTCGTGCTCATCGAACACCGCACGGCGGTGTGGGCCGATTTGATGACCCGCGTCGTCGTCCTCGCACCGGGCGGGGGAGTGCTGGCCGACGGATCGCCCGACCGGGTCTTCGCCGAGCACGGGGATGCCCTGGCCGCGGCGGGGGTGTGGGTTCCCGGGCGCCCCGTCGACCTCCCCGTGCTCGAGCCCGTTTCGGCGCCGGATGCCGTCCTGCGGACGTCCGCCCTGTCGATCGGGCGCGAGAAGCACACGATCGTGGCCTCCGGGCTCGATGTCGTTCTCCCCCGCGGGGCCGGAACGGTGATCACGGGGCCGAACGGCGCGGGTAAGTCCACCCTCGCGCTCACCCTCGCGGGTCTTCTCCCCGAGCTCGCGGGCGAGGTCGTCGCGGCCGAAGAGCTCGCCGCGCGCGGGGTCCGGCGCCCCTCGCGTTGGCGCTCGACCGAGTTGCTGACCCGCATCGGCACCGTCTTCCAAGAGCCCGAGCACCAGTTCCTCGCCTCGACCCTGCGCGATGAGCTCGCCGTCGGACCCCGTGCCCTCCGCATGGCGCCGACCGAGGTCGACCGCATCGTCGACGAGTTGCTCGAGCGCCTCGACCTGGCATCCCTCGCCCTGGCCCATCCCTTCACCCTGTCGGGGGGACAGAAAAGGCGCTTGTCGGTCGCGACGGTGCTCGCGGCGTCTCCGGCGGTGATCGTGCTCGACGAACCGACCTTCGGTCAGGACCGTCGGGGGTGGATCGAGCTCGTCGCCCTGCTGCAGCGCGAGATCGCGCGCGGACGCACGGTCGTCGCCGTCACGCACGACGCCGACGTGGTGCGCCACCTCGGGCAGCACCGCATCCGGCTGGGGGACGCCGCGTGACCGCCCTCGTCGACCGCCCGCGCGCGGCCTGGCTCGACGGGGTGAACCCCGTGACGAAGGTCGCGATGGTCATCGTCCTCGCGGCCCCCTTGCTGATCTCGATCGACGCGGTGAGCGCGGCGACGGCGCTGATCCTCGAGCTGCTGTGCGTGCCGGTGACGGGGGTGGCATACGCCACCGTGCTGAAGCGTCTCGTGCCGGTGATCGTCTTCGCCCCCGTCGCCGCGGTCAGCATGCTGCTCTACGCCCGGCCGGGGGGAACCGTCTACGGCACCTTTGTCTTCGCCACGGTCAGCGACGACTCGATCGCCCTGTCGCTCGCCGTGCTGGTACGCGTCGTGGCCCTTGCCCTGCCGATCATCCTGCTCTTCGCGCGCACCGACCCCACCGAGCTCGCCGACGCCCTCGCGCAAGTGGCGAAGCTCCCCAGCCGTTTCGTGCTGGGCGTGCTCGCCGGGGCGCGCACGGTAGGCCTGTTCGTCGACGACTGGCGCACGATGAGCCTGGCCCGTCGCGCCCGAGGCCTCGGCGATCGGGGCGCGCTCCGCCGCTTCTTCTCGATGGCGTTCGTGCTGCTGGTCTTCGCCGTGCGGCGCGGCACGAAGCTCGCCACCGCGATGGAGGCTCGCGGGTTCGGCTCCGACATCGCGCGCACGTGGGCGCGTCCGTCGGCGCTCTCGGCTCGGGATGCCGCAGCCCTCGGCGCAGCCGTCGCGCTCATCGCCGTGGCGCTCTCGGCGGCGGTGGTGTCGGGGGCGTTCCGGGTGGTGGGGACGTAGGTCGCGTCGCGTGCGGGCCGGGCCGCGGGGGAGCGCTCAGAACACGTACTCGAAGCAGAGCGAGCGCGGCATCGTCTCGAGATAGGGCTCGTAGACGGGGATCGGCGTGAAGCCGGCGGCGGCGTAGACGCGCAGCGACTCCGGTTGCATGCGACCGCTCTGCAGGATCACCCGGCGCGCGCCCCCGCGCCGGGCGAGGTCGACCACGGTCGCGGTGAGTGCCGTGCCGATGCCGCGCCGCCGGCCGGCCGGCTTCACGATCAGGCGTTTGAGCTCCCACTCCTCGCCGAGGCGGCGGAGGATGACGTGCCCGAGCGGGGTGTCGTCGGCATCGAGGGCGAGGAGCGTCGCGACGACCTGCTCGGGGTGGACCGCCAGGGCCTCCCCGCGCTTCGCGGCGACCTCGGGTGTGTCATCGGCGTCGGCGTCGCGGTACCGCTCATCGAGGTCGGCGTCGAGCACGCCCCGTAACGCGACGGCACGGGGGTCGTCGACATCGACCTTCTCGATACGGAAGCCGGGGTCGTTCATCCGTCGAGCCTAGGCGGCGCGGCGGCAGCTGCAGTGCGGTCGCGGGCCGGAGGGTGCGGCTGGTGTCCGAAATGAGTGATCGCTGGGGCGGATCGGTTCCGACATCGGCAGAATGAGGACGGGGGATGCCATGGGATCGTCGTTCGGAGTGCTCGCCGTGTGCGTGGCTGTCGCGGGCGCCGTGATGTTCGTCATCATGCCCCGCCTCGGCTCACCCGGGCCCATGACGCTCTTTCTTCGCTTCGCTTCCGTCGCCGGGGTGATGGCCGCCGGCTCGATCGCGATGTTCTTCCTCCACGGCGCGGGCGGCGGCATCGTGACCCTCGTGCTCGCAGACGTGGCGATGGTGCTCGCCCCCGCCTTTCTCCTCGTCGCGTTGAGCGCGCTCGAGGGTCGTCGCGTGCGACGGACCTCGGTTGTCGTCCTCCTCCTGGTGCTCGCGGTCGCCGCGGTCACCGCGTCCATTCCTCTCCCGGGCTCGCTCGGGGTGATGGCCGTCGCGCTCGCCGTGACCTGTGGGGCGTGCGCGTGGGTCGCCAGCCACTCTCGCCTCGAGCCCTTCGGCCCGCTCCGCGTGATCGCCGTGACGAACGCCGTCTTCGCGGTCTATGCGCTCGTGCATGCGATCGTGGGCGTCGTGGTCGGGTGGGACTCGGCGTTCTTCCGCTCCGTCTTCTCGTTCGCCCCCGCGACGATCCTCGGGGCGTTCGCGGTGCTCGCCATCGGAACGGCGGTGATGCGCGTGCGCTTCGGGCCCGGCGCTGAGGTCGCGCCGTGCCCCGCGGGGGCGGCGGTCGTCGTGGGGGACTGGGATCTCGCCTCCGCGGCGTATGGCCCCGATCGTGTGCGCGGCCTCGTCGCCGACCTGCGTGCTGCGGCACGCGATCTCGACCCCGCCGCAGCCAATGTGCCGAGGGGGGCCGAGACGCACGTGCCGGATGCGGTCGCGGTGCTCGGTGATCGGCTGCGGAGCGCCTACGGGTGGGAGCCGGAGCAGACGATCCTGCTCGTCGACGGAGCGGCCACCGCCGCGATCCGCACGCAGCGGGGGCGCGGTGCGAATAAGAAGTGCGGCGCGGCGCGGTCCTGAGTCTCGACTACAGTGGCACTGGGTTTCAGCCTTCGAAGGAGAACGCATGGATATCGCAGGAGCATCCGCCCTCGTCACCGGCGGCGCCTCGGGTCTCGGACTCGCCACAGCGCGTCGACTCACGGCGGCCGGAGCGCGTGTCACGATCGTCGACCTGCCGTCGTCGAACGGGGCTGCGGTCGCCGAGGAGCTGGGCGGCTCCTTCGCCGCCGCCGACGTGACCGATGCCGAGCAG
>Ga0308159_1005270_pt1 | contig 11105 bp, 8 predicted proteins | sample PhyCR1_FD_201040 | JGI IMG/M metagenome (GOLD analysis project Ga0308159, IMG submission 201040) | Phyllosphere microbial communities from UC Gill Tract Community Farm, Albany, California, United States - DLSLC.R1 | ecosystem: Host-associated > Plants > Phyllosphere > Unclassified | place: USA...
GAGATTTTCTGTTTTCGAAAATGCCAGTCGGGAGTTCAATAACCAAACCATACTGGCTATCGGCAAAAACCAAATTTGACGCGACAACGTGGTTTGAGGAAATCATCAAACCCGGCGGAAAAATCTTGAAGCGCACTATCAACTTTGATATTGAACTTTATAACCGAACACGGCTTTCAGATCCCATAAATACGACTCTGTTGCAATCGTTTCAATATTGGATTGCCTATCAGGTTCACCCTAGATACACCGGGGGTGACATGTTATCCCCAGATTACGCTCACGCACAGCTGACTAAAGCACTGCAACTCGCAGATTTCATAATCATTAATGGCGAATACTTCCAGATTTGTGAGCATGAATTCGCACTCATCAGTGAAAATAGTATCAACAACTTGTTGGCGGATCTGACTAACCGACCTACTAGCGAAGGAATATATGAATACCGTAAAAATCTTACGACTTGGATTAAAAACCGGCTTCATTTAGTAACGGACCAAGACATCACAGAAGCACTTAAATCAAACGCTTTCGTGGCGGTTACAGACGACGAAGTCAGAACGCTTGATCTTGACGCCGAGCAGTTACTAAAAGCGCGGGTGCTATTAATAAAGCAAGGATTCTATGACAATGAACATGGCACTCAAGTATTCCGCGCAGCCCCTATCATCGCCGATATCTACAAAAATACACTCAACGGTCTGTACATTAGACCTCGAAGATTTAGCGAGCTGGATCTTGGTGAAAAACGCTTCAAAGGCGAATTCCCAGCAGTTGAGGTCCGTGCCAATCAATATGATGGCGCTTCGCATAAGGTCATGGATCGCTACATTGAAACCTTGCGTAAGATCGCACTTATCAAAGAATGCGACACCGGGGTGCCTCAATCTACCCTAATGAATATATCGAAGGATCGAATCATAGCTGGCAAGACATTTGCCGCGCCAGGCAGGTACAGGACCGCGCCCGTCGATGTGACACTACTGGCGATCAAAAACAGCATTGAATTTAGCTTTGAGAATGCTGACTGGATTCTCGATGCTGTGTGTACCGTTGTCGAAGCCAAATCTAAGCTTGGATTAGACTCTAAGATAAGCTTTCAGGACTTTGCGATGATTGCGATGCCGCAAGCGGCGTTAGCACACGGTATCACGCAATGGTCACTAACTAGATCAGACGCTGAATTCTATAACAAGCTTCGCGCAAACTCGTCTCTCGCCGAGCTTTATCAGGTCTTGATAGGATCTGTGCAAATCTTGGTTGGCGCAGTCATGGCTAGACGAAGAGATGAGCTAATTGACCTAGACGGCAGCGCATGCTTGGTTGATGCTAAGGGTGACCCCTGTTTAGATCCACTGACCAACCCTGAACTACCGGAAAACGCTAACAAACGCTACTTCCTCGTGTTTCAAGGCGAAAAAACTGGCGCTGCGGGTAACCGTCAGACGCTTAGGAGACCCCTGTTACGTGTTGCAGCAATTTTCATTCATAAGCTGATGCGCTTTGGTATTCGCCTGCGAGAGCTTGGTTTAGATAACGGCTCTGGCAAGCTCTTTAAAAACATTAGTCGGCTGAATGGTTTAGTGACTGATTGCGCTCAAACGATGCATTATAACAACTTCAACATCGCATGCGACTACTTTCAGTTACCAACAATCACCATCGATAATATTGAGAAACGCTACTATATTCGCCAACACCAACTACGTCGATTCTTTGCGATAGCGTTTTTCTGGGGAACAGACAACCCCGACTTCAAAACGTTGAGTTATATGTTGGGACATACTGACGCCCGCATGTTTTATCTTTACGTGACAGAACATGTAACTGGTCGAATTCTTCGAGAGGCCAAGGCAAATCGCATACAAGCAAGTCTTATCAGCGGCGCCCATGATATCGAGGGCATCGATATACTCATCGACAAATTGAGAAAAGAGTATAACGCTAAGCAAGTGCATGTTAAAACTTATGCAGAGGTTTTTGGGAGTATTCGCCCATTGCATGACGCGGGGATCATCAAAACCGCGCCAAGCTTCGAAGAGTACGTTCGCTCTTACTCTTGCGAGGGGGATATTTTGCAGTATTTGAATAACGGCATCATCATCCTCGAACCCGATTTTTTCGAAGTGCAAACTCCCAAACGGGAAATAGTTTCCCGCTTCAATCTTGTGTTGAAAGTAAAGGATCTAGAATGACTTCATCGTCAAAGAGCGTTGAATCAGTGACGCGAAAATACGAATTCCTCAGGCAGATTATTGTCGAGGGCACCCTTGACATTCAGCCCCCGCTCGCGGACGGGTTACTGTCTCAGGCATCGTTCGCCGCTCTTATAAACGCAGACCATTCGCTGAATGCCATCTCTCTTAACAATCTAAAAAATACGGCGGAGGAGATTATCCCTGGCGGCTTCGCCACATTAGATAGCATGCGTAGACAGGCTCATTCGATACTCAAGCCCCCTGCGCCTGTAAGTGCCGCCCCACGGTCCGATTCAAAAGCCGAGCTTATAAAGCAAAATGCTTTCCTGAAGCGATTAATAGTAACGCTTCAAGAAGACAACATGCACCTTACATATGTAATTCGAGATTTACACAAAAAATACCGTGCAATCTCGACCATACACCCACAATCGGTCAAGGCACGATACGAACAAGATACAAAAGAAATTCACATCATTTTGGCCGGAATCGGCCAAAACGTCTTGAGCTAGTATCATGCACCACAGATATAAAACGGTAGTCTATACACTAAGCCCCGACTTCAACCTGCCGGACACCGTCAGCATCGAAGGAAAATTAAGTTCCCGAAGTGCCGGGAACTTGCCGTTTATTACTGACCCAGATGGGCGGCCGTCCTTTTATGGCAACATGTTTATGCTTAGCTTGTATGACAGCAATTACTCAATAGAGGACGGGGGCGGCACGCTTAGAGAATATGCAAATCAGTTAGCTCATATTATAAGATTCACCCACGATAGCCAAATTAGTTTTTTAGATATGACCGACTCTCGCTTTTGGAACTTTCGGAACTGGATTCGCGCAAGGCGAGATAGCAATAACCGAAAGACCGGCATCCCCCGCACGAACAGAATTTTACGATTTACTTTGGAGTTTTTGAACTTTATCGGCCTTGAGGTTGGATTACCTGAATTCGTAAGTGCTAACGGAGCCATCAGAAGTGAAAAGATTCTCAAGCCGTCGACGAGACGTGCTTCTGGCAAGCCAACCTATATACGTGTTTGGGATCATGCATGTATTTTGGAAGATGACGGTTCTACCAAGCAAGGTTACGCAATCGGTACAGAAACCTTAGCAAAATTGGAGTCTGAAATCGACAGGATTTCCTCGCGCTTCATTATGCGCCGCTCTCAGGTGATGGTTGAGTTGTTTAAATACACAGCAGGCCGACGAGCTGAGGTTGGGAACATAAGAGTTCCTGACATTAGAAAGGCACTTGACTGTGATTCGCCCGAACCAATGCTTACGCTTTCATCCAGAAAAGGCGAACGCGGAGCGAAACGCGAAATCCCTGTGCCAAGACACGTTCTCGAAGATGCACTTGAATTCGTTGAAACCGAGAGGAAATCGCTACTCAAAGAAATGGGTTTACCGCAAGCTCAGGCCCCTCTGCTCTTCATCAGCGTCCGGACAGGGAAACCTCTCTCCGTCAAATACATATCTACGCAATTCTGGAACCTTAAAAAGAAAGCGAAGATAAGTGAAAAAGCTCACGCACATATGCTACGGCATCTGGCAATATCCAAAAGATTCGAACAACGTGCTAATAATCTGATCGGAGCGACGACCAGCCCGCTGATTACAATCGACGTCATTATTGACAGCATATCATTGGAACTCATGCAGTTCTCCGGACACACAAGCAAGCAGTCTCTGGATGTATATGCAAAGTTAGAAAAACAAAAAATCCTTAAGCGCGTATTAGAGGATGCTCGTTTACCTCCTCAAAAATCGTTATCTGAAATCAATATACTCAATAAGTTATTGATAGAAATATCGAATATGCGGCCCGATGAAATTGAGGACTTCTTGAAGGCTAAAAGAGATGAGTTGCTTCAAGAAGGCCCCGAATCCAATAGACCCTGATGGACTTCATGCTAAATCTCTCAAATCTTTGTGTCACGAACACCTAATAATTTCAAGGAGCTTACGCATGATCGATTCTGCGTTTTTCACAACGGTATGCACCTTCTTTGGGAATCGCCATCAAAACGAGTCAGATGCTTCGGCTTCGCCACAATCAGAGGTCAGTAGACCGAGCATTGCTGATCTCCACTCGAATAGCGATCCCAACGACGGGGTCTATGCACCCGCGTTCTACCGGCTTCGGCTCGCAATCCGCCAATGTTTCCTTTGGTGCGCTTCCGGTCCGAGCGGCCAGTGCGGTGAAATGTCCATCAAATTCACTTCTTGGCCACGCAGCATTTCCGCGCCAGATAGTACCGAAGCGGCCTTTCAATACGGTTTAGTTTTTCAGGATCTCCCTTGGCTCTCAGATAACCTTACAGAGACCCGGTATTACCCTTCGCCAGTGCAAAGCCAATTGGCTTTTGAGGGGAGCGACGAACAATCCGATGTCTTGCTCGTCGAGGCAGATACCGAATCCTGCGAACGGTACGATTACAAATGGACGCCGAACGTCTCCCAAGCCATCGCATATGCCGAGAAGGTTCGCGTAGGTGCCATAAATACCATTCGAGACTATCCGGGAATCGATCTCAGCTCCGCTCCTGGAGGTATTGGCATCATCGTAAAAACGCTCGATGAGGCCCGTATGGTCATGAGCGACATACTGACGCTCATTGACTCTGAGCAAATTACTGCCGACCTGTTCAAATTCGTCATCCCGACTGACGCATTACACCTGGATGAAAACACTGACTTCCGGTCTGCGCTTTACGAGGTGCTACCTTTGCACCGAGTAGCTGTTCCGGGAATGCCCCCTCGTGACGAGGAGCTAGATAACGACGATCACTACAACCATTGCTGTTCAGAAAAGTCGTCTGATGAAGCGCGTCAGCTTCTTATGGAGCTTGAGGCACAGAATCCGCTGTCTGATCTCATTTGCGAAGTCTTAGCAATGTTCCCCGCCGACCAAGATCAAGAAGTCGGTGCGCCCCTGCTGTGGTTCTTGGACAATATGCACCCTTTGACTCGGTACATGGTTAGCCGCGAGCTTGTCTCAGTGACCCCTGAAGGCAAATACGTCGCCTGGGTGAGCGAGTTCGCTAAAGGTTATAGCCTGTCACAGAAGCGAGACATGCTCGCCCTCCTCGCCGCCAAAACCCAAGAGACGTACGGCGTCACTTGTGGTTACGTCGTGGGACAGGACACATGGTCCACGTCCCCTCTTCACTTTGCGGTCAGCGACCACCTGTGGTCAGGGTATTACTACAATATTGGCTTCAAACGTGAAGACGCTGCTTTTACCGACCACGATTCAGAAGGCAACGTTTAGCAAAACGTTAGCGTTAGTCAAGACGACTCCAAGTAATTTGAACGAGTGTTATTGTCCGACTACTCTTTGAATGCTACCCAAAGGAGGGAAATTACGGTGACCAACAAGCATGCAATGGAACTGAAACAGGCGCTCGTCGCGGTATTCGCGACAGCAGCGAGTATGGGGATTGACGTCGACGAGCTGGCAGAGATGGCGGCAACCGAATTAACCGAAGAAGAAGTGGCGGATTGGTTCAACCAGTTCAAGCCAGGTGCAGTGAATGAGCTTCGATATTGCCGGGACTTGGTGAAGGGCTTCGATCTCGTTGATCATTAGCCTGTGAGACGGGGCCACTCTAACCGTGACGTGCGACTTTTTTGATGTATCTGTCTCTCATCCTCAATCCCTTGACGGTAAAGCTATCGGCCAATTAGCCCTAGGGAAGTCGCCGGCCTAGGTCACGGTGCGGCCGTCCGGGACATGGGGAAATGCAGGGCGCTGTCGCAGGCTTTTTGCGAATATGCCCAAGTGATGCAGCACAAAAAATGCCGATTACCTGCTAGCGCCGGGAATGGGTGATTTAGGACGAACGGAAGCATCTCATATCGGATGAAAGCTACGTCCGGAGTATCGGAAAGCAGGGTCAAATTTGTCGGCCATTACAGCAAAGGCTGTTCGATGATTACAGCACAAGCGTTGTCCACTATGACGTGAAACCCAGAATGAGCGTGCGCATCTATCCACATTTGGACAGCAGTCATCCGGTCATCCTATACACCTCAGAAATGCACCAACTGCCCTGATGAAATCGTTGGGCGTTGCCAAAGGGTACCAATACGACCCCGCTGAGGTCGGCAGTGTCGCATTGACCCAAACGTGTTTCCCTGACGAATTAGGGGGGCGGATATACTACCAGCCGACTGGAAAGGGCTTGGAAGCTAAGGTTAAAGATAAGCTGGTTCAACTGAGAAGAAAGCGGTCGGCAGCACTGCGAGACAAAACCAGCAAGCCCCAGTGATCGCAATTAGCGGCCCTCAGTTCCTAGCTGTTTATCACAACAGGTAACACTCTTGGCTCTGTTCAGTCGCAACCTGTCGACCTGTACGGCCTTGGCCAGCCTCATCGAAGTGGATGATGAACGCATCATCGAACAGCCACCCACGCGGGATTGCTCAACAGGATCGAAAGTCGCCAAAGCTGTGGAGTAGGAGCTGAAATCCACCCCCCCAAAACAACGATTCGTGACCCTATACACCAGCTCACACCCCTCTGTGGACCGCTTCCGAGGGGCGGGTAAAAGGTAGCGATCACAGACCGCTGCGCTGAGGTGGCCACCGCCCTCTCCACTTCATAACGCGCGGTTCAAGGCGGATGTTTTGATGGAGAAATATCAACCAAGCCGACTGCCCTCACGCGTAATTATGTGCGCAATCAAATAATCCGTAAGTCATCATGATGGATGCTCCGAGCTACACCATCGGGGTAACCAGTTTTGGCCGCCTAAAGAATTCTGCCTGTAGGAATGAAAATTTATCAACGAAATTAAGGTATTACTGGGATCTTGATCACTAGCATTGCGGATTCAACAATTAGTTTTTAGGATAGCCATACGCCACCTCAATGTGTTGGCGAAAGCGAAAGGACCGCTGCTTTATGATTACGAAAATCACCAAACTGAAGAATTACGGAATATTCAGAGACTTCAAACCAGACCAGATGCAAGACTTTGGGAAAATCAATTTGATTTTCGGCTGGAATGGAAGTGGAAAATCCACGCTCTCCACCATTTTCGAATCCCTAGAAAAAGGTAAAAATCTTAAATCTGATTCAGACCCAGTAAGTGAGTTTTCGGTAAGTTTCAATGACGGATCCAACGTTACTGAGAAGACCATTCAGCAGTCCACTAAAGCAGTCCGAACCTTCAACGAAGGATTTATAAAAGACAACATCGATTGGAACAACTCAGTAAAAAGCATTCTGCTCATAGCAAAAGAAAAAATTGAAGAACGAAAACTGCTTGAAAAGCTCAAAACCGACCAAAAGAAGAGTTTAGAGACAACACAAAAAACCAGAGATCTAGAGCTGAAAGCCACCACAGAATTACAAAAATTCTTAACCGACAGTGCCAAACGTACGAAATCAAGCCTTCAAGTTATCGGAACTGATGATAGCCACTACCTGAATTACAACAGGACCAAGCTCGAAAACTTCATAAACAACAATGCAGAACTTATAAAAGATCCAGCTTCCATTCTCAAAAATGAAGAATTGGTAGAATTAGTTGTAGCAGCAAGGCCAGAGAGCAAACCGTCGCTATCCCCGATCCCAAACACGCTTGCTTTAGCGAAGTTAACAGAGGCGGCATCACGCCTAGAAGGACTGCTGAAAACCACTGCAACAAATATTGTGCTGGACCGACTGAGGGACAATCCTGATATACAACACTGGGTACAAGCTGGTCTATCGATCCATGCTACACATTCATCTGACAGCTGTGAATTCTGCGGCACCGCACTTGATACGAAGCGCATAGACGAAATAAATGCACATTTTAGTGACGAGTATAAAAAGTTTCAAACTCGGCTAATGAGTGCTGAGCAATGGCTCATCCAGCAACGCATAGATTTTAATGGTATCGATCTGGAAGAGCTTCTCTACGAGGAGTTTCGTGAGAAATTCATCACCCTAAAAGAAAATCTTTCCAAACAAATAACGCTAATAAACAGCACCATCGAGGCATGGAAGATATTACTAAATGAAAAAATAAATGATCCATTCAGAACCAACTTCGAAGTACCAACAATAAGCGAGCCCGCCTACAACAGCCTGGGAGTAGCTCTTGATGAAATCAATAAAATCATAACAACACACAACAAGAAAACTGCTGACTTCGCGCAAGAGACTGGCCAATCTAAGAAAAAGATCGAGCTTCATTACGCAGCTTTAGAGGTTAAAGATTTCACTTACTTCTCTAAAATTAGCAAGCGCGACGGTCATACTAAGCAACTTACAGAACTGGGCACACAGACCCAGAGTCGACAAAAGGAAATTGAAAGACTAGAGGCCACATTATCGAACGAAGCTCTTGGTGCAGAGCAATTTAACGCTCACCTTAAAAACTTTCTCGGCAGAGACGATCTCCGTCTTCGCTTCAACCCACAGCTCTTAGGCTATCAGATCATTCGTGGCGAAGAATCTCGCCATGCTAAAAATTTGAGCGAGGGCGAGAAAACCGCAATAGCTTTTGTATACTTTATAACCAAGCTTTCTGAAGGAGATGTGGGCATAGACAAACTGGCAGTCATTGTAGACGATCCGATCTCAAGCTTTGACTCCAATCATTTATTCCATGCTTATTCATTCCTACGATATCACTGCGATAAAGCCGCTCAACTTTTCGTGCTCACGCACAACTTCAATTTTTTTAAGTTGATTAGGGACTGGCTCCATAGTACAAATTCCAATAGATCCAAAAAGCAAAAAGTAGAGAATTGTTTTTTCTATGTCGTGGAAGCCAGTACAGGCTATCCACGAACTTCCCAGCTAAAAAATGCGCCTAAAAGCCTACACGACTATAACTCCGAGTACCACTACCTCTTCGGACGCTTATATGCATACCATGCCAAGCGAGAAATTGACCGGGACGAGGCGTTCCTTACTGCAAATTTGGCCAGAAAGATTTTGGAATCATTTTTCAGTTTTAAATACCCTCTTCAGAAAGGCGATATGGCCGCTTTATTTCAACAAGGCCTTACTGGATGCACGCTGACTACCGCCCAAACGAAGGAAAAGATATACAGATTCATAAATAAATACTCTCATAACGCGACAATTGAACTTGGCGAGGACTCCAGCGAGAACCTAATTGGAGAAAGCTATAATATTATTGCCGATGTATTTATATGGATATCCGAGGTCGACCGCACACATTATGACCAAATGATTACAGTGTCGGGACATACTCCCTTGCCTGTGCTGGCTGACTTATCGGTTTCTATAAAACCGACTGATCTCTTGGAGCTAGCTCTTCCAGATCCAGCCGCGACACCCACGTCGCATACTCTCTAGGCAAGCACTCGCCCATGCTGTTAAGGCTACGGCGTGGGTTCTTATTGATATGATTAAGATCCTTAACATCTAGGCGCAAAATCTCGATGAGCAGCTTTACAGGTAACCCACAAGATTTGGCTGAAAAAATAACTTACGAATTAGAAGCTTTAGAGTTCTTAAGACGGGAGCTGTTCGATCACACCGAAAAACCAGATGGAAGTATGGATATCACTCTCGGGGATCTTGCCGAAAACGGTAATTTGCGAGCCACCGTAAACGTCGTCATTTCAGAAAGTATTTCGGCAAGCGCTGTAGGCACCGCCCTTTCCAAATTAAAGCCTCTAGCATTCAGCGCCTGTTTCAAGCTTCACGATATGATTGTAGAGTGGATTCTTAGAGCGAATGAGTGCACTGACTGGCAATTTTCAAAAAAGATCTCGACATACAAAAAACTTAAGAACGCCAAAACATTAACCGAACCAGATTTATTTGTGCAAAGTGGTGAAATCAGTGAAGTATTCTGGGGACTTTACCAATCTTTGGTGAGTTTTCGAAACCCAATTTCGCATAGCGGCGGCACGCGGATCAATGCGGATGGCGCGATAGAAATCGAAAGACATGAGTCAGTGCTAATACTGACCCACAGCGAGCTTGGGTCCTATATAAGGGCCATGAGCATAATCGCGAATCATTATATAGGTTCAATCTCCATAGACCCCCATCTAGCGTATTTATTGAATTTCGATTTATCCTCATTGAAAAAGCACCACGATGTTGCTCTGCCGAATCCCCGGACGCCTATACTAACAAAATTAAATGTTGAAATACCCGCAGAGAACCTTGAAAGCATCACACCTATAAAGACAACTATTGATTTTGGGACGCTACGACAACGAATGTTACAAACATATTCGCCGGATGACTCTTCAAGATTATTTTACTCGACATACATTCGTGCGTCTACGGCAGTCGATAGAGCCGCGTGGCTGTTCCCAATACAAACGACTCCGTTTGGAGTCGTTACATTAACGGTTGGCGATGAGCAGTTCGACAAATACCTGGTCGACTTTTGAGTTCCAAGCAACACACCTAGATCAAATAATTGAGTCGTATGAGGGCAGCCCACGTTCAGAAGCATTCACCTGAGGAACTCGCCTCCACTGAATGGAAGCAAGCGCCCTCAAATCAAACAGTCAACTTACGGCAACGGCCTGACCGCCACCAGCGACCAAGGCATGGTCGGTGATAATAGACGATGCATCGGAGCATAGGAACATAACGGCATCTGCAATCTCCTCGGGCTTGCCCAGTCAACCGATTGGCTCACCAGCAATCATCTGCTTATGCCGCTTCTCTGATCCAGCAGACACCCGGCCGAGCATTGGGGTATCAATGCTCCCAGCTTGTAAGACGCGATTCACTCACCACGGCATAATCGGCCCCTTAGGCCCTCCATTAATGCAGGAGGTGCCCCCTTGAGACCCTCAAGACGTGGGCATGCCACTCGGCACCCATCATGCGTGGCAGATTGCTATCCCGTCAGGTACGATTGTGACCCGATCAACGCCTGGAGGCGGACTGGAATGAGTTTCTCCCTA
>Ga0308159_1005273_pt1 | contig 11102 bp, 9 predicted proteins | sample PhyCR1_FD_201040 | JGI IMG/M metagenome (GOLD analysis project Ga0308159, IMG submission 201040) | Phyllosphere microbial communities from UC Gill Tract Community Farm, Albany, California, United States - DLSLC.R1 | ecosystem: Host-associated > Plants > Phyllosphere > Unclassified | place: USA...
CTGCTGGGGTACTTCGGCGAGGCGTCCGAGCCCTGCGGGAATTGCGACAACTGCCTGAACCCGCCGGCCGTCTGGGACGGCACGGACGCGGCGCGCAAGCTGCTGTCCACCATCTACCGCGTGCACGAAGCGAGCGGCCTGACCTTCGGCACCGGGCACATCATGGACATCGTGCGCGGCAAGGACACGGAGAAGATCCGGCAGTTCGGCCACGACAAGCTCTCCACCTTCGGCGTGGGCAAGGAATACACCGAGCCGCAGCTGCGCGGCGTGCTGCGCCAGCTGCTCGCCACGGGCGCGGTGGGCCTGCACAAGGTGATGCTGGAGAGCGGCCACAGCTTCGACACGCTGGTGCTGACCGACGGCTCCCGTCCGGTGCTCAAGGGCCAGACGGCCGTGCAGCTGCGGGAATCCACCGCCAGCACGCCGGCCAGGCGCACCCGCCGCAGCACCGCGCCGCCGGCCGCCGCCGCCAACCTGGGGCCGGATGCGCAGGCGCGCTTCATCAACCTCAAGGCCTGGCGCGCGGAGGTGGCGCGCGAGCACAACCTGCCGGCCTACGTGATCTTCCACGACGCCACGCTGGCGGCCATCGCCGAGCGCGATCCGTCGTCCCTGGACGACCTGCAGGGCATCACCGGCATGGGCGCCAAGAAGCTCGAAGCCTATGGCGCGGACGTGGTGCGCGTGTGCGGCGCCAGCGCCTGAGCCGGGCGCGGCCCCTCCGCTTCAGAACTGCACCTCGACCTGCAGGCTGTCCTGGTAGAGCCCGGGCGGCACGGCCGGCTGGTCGGGGTAGATGGTGGCGGTGTAGGGCAGCGTCTGCGGCGTGAGGCCGTCGGCCACGCCGGTGCCCGCGACGCGGGCCGCGCCCTCGGTGCCCCAGACGCCACCGCCGGGCCGGAAGATGTCGTAGGCCAGCCGGTTGCTGCCCGAGCTCATGTGCCGCCGGCCGCCCTGCGGCGCCCCACCGGCCGTGATGCCCACCGTGTAGTTCAGCCCCTGCGTGCAGGTCAGCGTCAGGTTCTGCGTGACGGAGCTGAAGGCCCCCGGCAGCGGCGCCGAACCGAAATGCAGGTCGGGCGCGGTGATGGCGCAGTCGTTGGTCACCACCAGCTGCACGGTCAGTGTCCGGTCCACGTTGCCGTTGCGCGGCATGCCCACGCAGATGTTGCCCAGGCCCAGCAAACCTTCGCAGAGGTTGGCGTATTCCCAGTTCACCGTGATGGTGTCGGTGTAGGTGCCGGCGGGCACGTTCGCGCCGAGGGTGGTGGCGATGCGCAGCGGCAGGCTGGCCGTGTTGTTGCTCAGCAGGCCGAGCACGGCGGCACCGGACGCGTTGATGACCAGCAGGCCTTGCGTGTACGAAGCCCCGCCCAGGTCGGTGATGCGATAGGGGATCTGCCGCGCGCCGTTCTTGAGCGTCAGGCCCGTGGTGGGCGAGGTGATCTTCGCGCGCACCGTGGGCGTGCCCAGCGCCGACAGCACGATGCCTCCGCAGCCCAGCGTGAACTGGGCCGACGTGGTGATGGCCGGGCCCTGCCGCACCCGGAACGACGATGCCGTGCCCAGCGAGCCGCCGGTTTCCGCCGTCACGCACGCGGCCTGCGCCGCCGGCAGGCCGGCCATCAGCGCGCCGGCGCAGGCTGCAAGCCACGCGGCGCCCTGCATCTTCCTTCTCGTCATGTGCGCTGCCCCGGTGTGGCCGGCCCAGCGCGGCCCGCGCCTTCCGCTTCGGTGAGGCAGGTCACGAGCAGATCCCGCGCGGCGGCATAGGCGGCCTCGTCGAACTCCGCCCGGCAGGGCGGCGCCCCGTCCGGGGGCTGCGCCACCAGCGTGTTGCGCGGGTGCAGCCGCGTGAGGTAGACGACCCCGTCCCAGCCCACCACCGAAGGCACCTGCCCCTGTTCATGCAGCACGGCGCTGCCGGGCGGCAACGGCCGGCCCCCGGCGTCCAGCAGCGTGATGGTGGCGGTACGCATCTTCAGCACCGGCAGCGAAACGAAGGCGCCCATGCCGCGCGGCACCGCGACCTTCTTTTCCAGCGCCGGAACATGCATGTCGGCCGGCATTTCCAGCGCATTCAGGGCGAAGCGGCCGTTGTAGTACGAGGTCACGCCCGGCACCAGCAGATAGCCGCGCTCGTCGGTGCGGCCCATGGGCTGGTTGTCATAGGTCACCTCCACGTCGGGCACGCCCTCGGTGGAGACCAGCGCGAAGCTGTCGGTGATGCGGTTGGCGGCGAAGGCATAGCCGTCCATCCACCCCAGGGAGCCCGCAGCGCCCGCCCACTGCGATGGTGCGCCGGGCGTGCCGAACACGCCAGCCTGGGCCAGCAGCGCGCGGCTGCGGTGCTGCACCGCGGCCTGCGTGTAGCGGCCCTCGCGCTCGCTGGTGATCGACTGGCTGGCATTCCAGCCCCAGCCCCCCTCGATCGGAACGCTTCGCTGGTAGCTCGCCTGCGCCTGGTTGCGCCCGCCGGTGTGCGAGAAGGCGACCTGCGCCGAGGTGTCGTCGCCCAACAGGTAGGTCAGCTGCATCCGCAGTTGCGTATCGCCCGTGTCCACCGTGCGGCCGGCCGTCAGCGACAGGAACAGGTCACGCTGCAGCGACGTGCTGAAGCTGGCGTAGGCCAGCCGGTTGCGCTCGTTCAGCGCGCCGCGCAGATCCACCCAGCCCAGGTTGAAGCTGCCCACGCGGGTGTTCAGGTGCGCGTTGATCTGCCGGCTGCGCCGCTGCAGCCGGAAGCCGTCGCGCGCGGCGGTGCTGGCATCGCCGTACCCCGCCGTGCGCCCCAGCTGCTGTGCCGAAATGCCGCCCAGCGCCGATTCGTACTGGTAGCCCAGGCTGTACTGCCAGCCCCCACCGGTTCCCGTAACTATTCCAGCATCCGTGCCGCGCACCTGTCCGCGGGTGGCCGACGCCGACGTCACGCCCCATTGCCCCAGCCGGTTCACCGTGCCCAGGCCGAGCACCGCCAGGTCGCGCCCGGCCTGGGCCTGGCCCTCCAGCGTCCAGCGGTCGGTGATGCCGCGCCGGTACACGCCTGAACCCAGCGCCTGACCGTAGGCGAGGTTGCGGATGCCGAAGTCCCGCCGCAGGGCGCCCAGCGACAGCGAATAGTCCGTCCAGCCGGGCCGCAGCAGCTGGCTGCTGACGTAGAACGGCACCTCGGTGCTCACGCGCCGGCCCAGCGCGTCGGTGGTGACGACGGACGCGATGCCGCTGCCCGACACCGTGGGCAGGCCGCCCAGGGTGAAGGGCCCGGGCTGCACGTTCTGGCGCGTGGCGCGGAACCCGTTGACGAACACATCCACGGCGGATGGCACGGCGGCCTGGCCGGCGAATTCCGGCAGTGGGTAGGTCACCAGGTCGGGCCGGGTGGAGAAGTTGCGCGACCACTGCACACCGCCTAGGCGCACCGGCGTGGACCAAGGGAGGGAGCCGGTCACCATGTCGCCCACCGTCCATTCGGTGGCGGCCACCGGGTCGGTGCGTGTCCAGCGGGTGTCGTAGCGCAGGTAGCCGGAAGTCCCGCCTCCGCTGTCCGCATGGCGCAGGATTCCCGTGTTCGAGCCGATGCCGAGCGGGCCGAAATAGCGCTGCTCCGACCAGACGGAGGCGGTGGTCGCGCTCACCGGGCCGGTGCGCGACCGCTGGGCGTAGACGTCGTAGTTCAGCAGCCAGCCGCTGCCGGCAGACAGCTGCAGGGGCTCGCGGTCCTCGGGCTGCAGCCGCTGCGCCGGCAGCCAGGCGGGCGGCACCTGCACGGCCAGCTGCTGCGCGGCCGCATCGTACCGCGTCGACACGCCGGGCAGGCTTTCCAGCACCACCGGCGTGCCGTCAGGCGCGTCGGCGGGCAGGTGCCACTGCCGCAGCACGGCCGCGTCGATGGCGTGGTGGCCGGGGCCGTGCCGGGTCACTTTGATCAGCTCGCCCGCGGGTCGGCCGTTGAGGGTGACCTCCAGGTACAGCGTGACCGGCCCGCGTGGGTCGGTGCCTTGGGCCGCTGCAGGCGGCGCGGCCGCCGCCGGCAGGGCGCCTGCCCCCAGCGCATGCGGCAGGCAGCCCAGCAGCACCAGCCAGCCGGCGGTGCGCAGCAGGGGGGAGGGGCGGTCATGGCGCTGCACGGGGAACCAGGGCAGGCCGCCCGTTGACGGTGGCCTTCAGCAGCAGGGGACCTGCGGGCGGGGCGGGCAGTTCCCACTGCCGTTCGCTGCCGGGCAGCACATAACCCAGCAGGCCGGGGTTGATCGCGGTTTCGCGGGCGGCATCGGCCGCCTGCCAGCTGACGGCGGTGAGCCGCGCGTGGGCGCGGCCGGCGTTGCGCAGCACCAGCCGGTGCGTGTCGCCATCGCTGGCGATGCGCCAGGACAGGTTTGCCTCCAGCGGCTGCGCGGCCTCGCCGTTCAGGGCGGCCAGCGCGGTGGCCGACATGCGGGGGCCCGCCGCACCGGCGCCGTAGACGAACAGCGGGATGGCATAGCGCACCTGCAACTGCACCCCCAGCGCCGGAGCAGGCGCCGGACCACCGGCGGACTGCGCTGCGCCCGCGGGCCGGGGCAATTCGTCCACGATCACGCGGTAGGCATCTTCCGAGAGCGGAGAGGCCGGCACCAAGGCCATCAGCCGGACCAGCTGGCGCGCACCGGGCGCGATGTCGGCGATGGGCGGGCTGGGGATGACGTCCTTTTGCGCATCGAACTGGTCGTCGCCCTGGTCCTGCGTCCAGCCCATCACCCGCACCTGCACGCTGACCGGCTCCTCGCCCCGGTTCTCGATCCACAGGGCGACGGCGCGCTGGCCGCCGGCGATCATCGGATCGACCGGCCAGATCATGAGCGGGGCGGCGGCGTGCGCTGGCGGCGCCCAGGCCCCCAGCCCGGCGCAGGCCGCCAGCAGCCAGCCGCCCAGAAAGGTGGCGCGGCTCACCATGTCAGCGTCACCTGCACGGTGTCGGTGTAGAGCCCGGCGGCCAAGCCGCTGCCCGGCAGCGACGCGGTGCCCACGATGGGCAGCGCCGTGGCGGTGGCGCCCAGGGGCAGGTCCACCACGGTGTTCGGTGGCAGCGGCGCCGTGGCCGCGCCGGCCAGCGCCAGCGCGTAGGGAATGAACTGCCCGGCGTTGTTGGACAGGCGCCGCTGCGTGCCCTGCGCGTGCAGGCCGGCGTTGGCACTGATGCTGGCCTGCGTGCCCGGCGTGCATTCGATGCGGGCCTGCAGGCCGCCGCCGCCCGCCAGCGCGGTGATGCTGGCCGCGCCCACGGCGGGATGGGTGCCGAAGTCGATCCGACCGAACGGCACGTTGGCGGTCTGCTGCGGCGCGCCCGAGACGATGCAGCCCCGCACGACCGAGGCCGTCACCAGCATCGGCGCCGTCGTGGGAATGGAGGCCGGCACGGCCAGTGCGGGCGCTGCCAGCAGCGCGGCGCCGAGCCACCGACCGCGCAGGTGGCGAGGGCGGCGGGGGGCGGTACGGGCGTGCGCATTCCCGTCCACAAGAGGACTTCTCGACATGGCGCCCCCCGCGTCAGAAGGTGAGCGTGACCTGCAGCTGGTCGGTGTAGGTGCCGGCCGGCAGGGCGTTGGGGGTGGTCTTGTTGACCAGGCCGTAGATGGGCAGCACGAAGGCGGAGCCGGTGATGGGCACGGCAATGCCGGTGACGGCGGACGACAGCGGATACGGCGTGGTGTGGCCCGGGTCCTGGTAGACGTCATAGGCCAGGAAGGCGCTGCCGTTGCTCATGGCGCGCTGGCCCACGCCCGACGTGCCCTGTCCGGCATGGTTGCCGGGACTGACGGCGATGTTGATGGCGGACACCTCGGGCGAGCACACCACCTGCGTGGTGCCGCCGCCTTCACCGCCGGTGGCCACGGCGGTGGCGGTGCCGACGAAGGTGGAGGGCCGCACGCCGAAGTCGAGCGTGCCGAAGTTGGCGCCGCTCACGGTGCCTGGCCCACCGAAGATGATGCAGCCCGAAGTGAGCGTGATCTGCGCATTGAGCTGGCCGGTGATGGCCGCTGCCGGCGCCGCCAGGCCCAGGCTCAGGGCGCCGAGGGTGAGCGCTGCCGCGCAGCGTCGCAGGCGGAGGGGGGTGGACGGGGTCGGCTCCAGGGCCGAGGGTTGGGGGGAGTGGGAATCCGGGCTGGCTCGCATCGCTGTCTCCTGGCTGATGAAAGAAAACCGGAAGGCGCCGAGCGTGAACGGGTGGGCCCGGTCTACGCCCACGGGCCCTTCGGCCCGTGCCTTTCCGCCGTCGACAGCAGCTCCCTGCAGCAAGGCGGGGCGTTTGGCGAAGAGGACAGTGGGTGAACCTTCGGGCAAAGACTGCCCTGGCACGACCGAGCAACGGATCCTCTCGCCACCCACGCTTTGCGCGCTGGCTGACTGCCATCTTGCGTCCACGCCCGCTCGGCGAGCGTTGGTCGCAAAAACAGTGGAAACCCTGCCTCGGCCTTTTGATGTCGGCAAGACGACTTGCCGTTCCGACTACGCGGTCTTTGCTTTATATCTCAACGACTTTTATATCTCAACGCTTGAGCAAAAGGGCCTGCCGCAGCAGCCGAGATGCACGATTGCGAATCTGGAACGGGCTGTGGCCCGGTGCCGGCCGCAGCTTGGCGAACGAACACGCATCCAGGAAGTCCTGCAGGATGGGCGTGTCGTCCAGCGCCACCGCGTCCTTGGCGCGGAATTCGGGGTGCCACTGCGTTGCCGCGATGTAGCCCTTGCCTCGGCTGGGGCGGCGGCGGATCGCTTCGGGCACGCCGTCCGGATGGCTCCAGGCTTCCACGTCGAAGCCCGGCGCCAGGTTCTTGATGCCCTGGTGATGGATGCTATTGACCACCACGCGCTGCTGGCGCGGGTACATCGCGGACAGCCGCGTGCCCGGGACGAGATCGATCTCGTGGAAATGCTGGTCGTAGGTGACGGCGTTGCGGTGCTGCTGCGCGCCGGGGTGCTGGGTCTCGATGTCCTGGTAGAGCGTGCCGCCGAACGCCACGTTGATGAGCTGCAGGCCGCGGCACACGCCGAAGATCGGCTTGCCGGCCTGCTCGAAGGCCTCCACCACCGCCAGGTCGTACAGGTCGCGGATGCGGTCGCCCAGCCAGGCGTCCTTCAGCGGCACCTCGCCGTAGCTGCCCGGCCACACGTCGGCGCCGCCATGCATCACCACCCCGTCCAGCCATTCGGCGTAGTGCGCCAGCGTCACGTCGCCGCGCGCGGTTTCACCGGTGGGGCAGGGCACCATCACCACCATCGCGCCGGCCGACATGATCCAGTGCGCGATGGTTTGCTCCACGTACTGGAGCGTCTTGTTGGTGAAGAGCGACCGGGCCGGGTCGGCGTGCGAGAAGCAGGCCGACAGGCCGATCTTGAGGCGTTTCGACGACGTCATGGGCGTGGCATTCCGCAGGGGCGGGCGTGTCTCCCAGGAGCGCTGGGGTGACCGGGCGCGGGGTTGCGCAAGACTGAAGGCATGGGTCGTTTGTAACCGCCGCAGCCGATCCCTCCTGTAGGAGCGCGGCGACCCGGCGCGTCGGTTGCAAAACGAAGCGAGGCCTGCAGCGCGCGCCGCGATACTGTGCGCATGCCTGGCTCGATGCACCTTCTCGCTGCCCTCGGGCGCGCGGGCCGGCCCCGGCGCGACGGACAGCGGCGCCTGCCCTCGCTGAGCGCCACCGTGGCAGCAGGCGCTGCGGCCTTGCTGCTGGTGTGGGCCGCCAGCCTGACTTCACCCTGGGATCGTCTGGAGATGAAGGTGTTCGACACCTTCACCGCGCTCGCCGCCCCGGGCCGCAGCGCGGTGCCCGTGGCGGTGCTGAGCATCGACCCGGCCACCGCGGCCCAGGAAGCGGGCGGTGCGCCCTCCACGCGCAGTCTGCATGCGCGCCTGCTGGACCGGCTGCAGGCCGATGGCGCGGCCGCCGTGGGCTTCGACCTGGCGTTCGATCAGCCCGCCGGTGCTGCGGAAGACGCCGCTTTCGAGCGGTCGGTCGCGGCCGCCTCGTCGGTGGTGCTGGCCTTCGCGCCAGCGGCGGCGCCTCAGGATGCCCTCGCCCAGGCCGCCGCCCTGCCGCTGCAGCGTTTTCTGGCGGCAGGAGCCGTGCCGGGCGACGCCCAGGTGCGGCCGGATGGCGATGGGGTCGTGCGCCGGGCCAATGCCCACATCAACAGCTTCGCCGGAAAGCTGGCTGCGCTGGCCGATGCGCGTGCGGCCCGCACGCACCGCGCAGCAGCGCCCTCGGAGTTCGTCGTGTACCGCGGCCCGCCGGGCACGTTCGACACCCGGCCCTGGCGCGAGGCGCTGGAGCCCGGCGTGCTGCCGCCTGGCTTCTTCCGCGGCAAGATCGTGCTCGTCGGCCACACCCTGCCGGCAGACCGGAGCAGCGCAGTGCCCGGCGGCCTCTTCGCCTCGCCGTTCGCTCTGGGGGCCGGCGAACGGCACTTCCCGGCCGTGGAGCTGCAGGCCACCTTGATCGACAACCAGCTCACCGGCGCGCGGCTGCGCAGCGTGGACAGCGGCTGGTCCCCGGTCGTGCTGATGCTCGGCCTGCCGCTGCTGCTGGCGGGCGGCTGGCGCTGGCCCGGCGCCGCCGGAGCGTTCGCGCTGGCCGGTGCCGGCGCCATGGTGGTGGCCTCCTGGCTGCTGTTCCAGCGCGGGCTCTGGTGGCCGCCGCTCTTCCCGGCCCTCGCGGTGCTGGCCAGTTACGCCGCTGCCGTGGGGCTGGCACCCCGGGCGACATTGCGGCGAAAGGCAACGGTCGGCAAGCAAACGCAACGGTCGCCCGGCGGCAATTGAAGAGCGGGGACCAGGCCCCACTGTGCAGGTTCCAACCACAAGGAGCCGCCCATGCAAGTACAGGTACAGACCGACGACCACATCGATGGCAGCGAGGCCATGAACCGCTGGATCCAGGACGAAGCCAATGCCCGCCTCTCCCGGTTCCGCGACCACCTGACCCGGGTGGAGGTGCATTTCTCCGATCTGGACGCCGGCCGCTCGAACGGTGCGGACAAGCGCTGCAACATCGAGGCCCGCGCCGCCGGCCGTCCGCCCCTGGCGGTGAACGCCGACGCCGGCAAGGTACCGGAAGCCTTTACCGCCGCCGTCGACAAGCTGGTGCGCGCGCTGGACAACGATCTGGGGCGCCTCAAGGACAAGGCCGGACGCGAGACCATCCGCACGGTGGACGGCGCCCTGCCCTGAGGACGCGCCTAGATGGGGCGACCCTGGCGCCCCTTGAGCGGCATCAGGGCGTCTTCGGTATGCGCCGCTGGGGCACCGTGCCCCCGGCGTCCACCATGCGCACGCTGCGTTCGTGCGCGCCCCGGGCGAGCGAATCGATCAGCGTCGCCTCGGGCAGGTTCTTCCAGTAGCGCGTCGGCATTTCGCGCCGCATCATCGCCAGCTTCAGGCGGGCAGGGTTGAACGTGTGCTGGTAGTAGGTCAGCCATAGCGCCTCGCCCGCATCGGGCGGCGGCGCATCGGCGCGCGTGGCGCCCGGGCCGACCTGCAGCGTGCCGCCATCCCAGCGCAGGCTGCATTCGGGCGTCAGGATGGCCCAGCGCATCTGCGTGAAGCGCTGCACGAAGAATGCCGCGTTCGCCTGCGCGATGTGGTGGTCGGGCTCGAACCAGGCCACGTGCAGCGGCTCGGCCTCGCCGTCGTCCACTGCCCGGAACCGCACGAAGGCGCGCATCTTGTGCATGTCGCGCCGCACCGCCGCCGCCATGCGCTGCATGCGCGCCAGGTCGGGGTCGAGCGCATCGTGCCGCAGTGCCGGGTCGTGCACCAGGCGCCACAGGGCGCGGTAGAGCAGGGCGTAGCGGTCGGCGTCGCTGTGCAGCGCCACATGGCCGCCCAGCGTGACGAAAGCGCGGGGCACGCGCAGCGCTGCGGTGGTCGATTCGGGCCCGGAGCCTGCGGCCGCTTCGGGCGCCCCATCCGCCGGAGGCTCAGGGTTGACCGGTGCGACCCCGCCGGCTGCATCGTTCTCCGGGGCGTCCGCTGGGCCGTCCGCTGCCGGCATGCCTTCCGCCAACCCGCCGAACAGATCACCTTCCGCCGCGCCGGCCACCTCCCAGTGCACTGCATCCGGTTCGAGGCCCGCCTGCAGGCAGCTGCGCGCGGCCTCGCGAAAGCCGGGCCAGTCGGCCGCATGGCTCAGCGTGACGGCGTGCGGCATGCCTGGCTGCCTGCGTCAGGCAAAGAGCGACGCCTGCACCGGCGGTGGAGCGAGGTGCGCGCGCAGGCGGGCCGGGTCGCGCAGCCGGTCGGCGGGGCGGTGGTCGGTCACGGTGACGAAGGGCAGCACCTTGCCCAGCGGCACATGCAGCTGGCCCAGGTCGGCATGGCGCAGCCGCCGCACGCGGCGGGCCGACAGCAGCTTGTCCACCGTGCGCACGCCCAGGCCCGGCACGCGCAGCAGGCGCTCGCGCGGGGCGGTGTTCAGGTCGACGGGGAACAGCTCGGGGTGGGCGACGGCCCAAGCCAGCTTCGGGTCCATGTCCAGCGACAGCATGCCGGCCGCTGCGTTCGCATCGCCACCGGATGCCGCAGCGGGCGGCACGATCTCGTCGTGCGTGAAGCCGTAGAAGCGCATCAGCCAGTCGGCCTGGTAGAGCCGGTGTTCGCGCACCAGCGGGGGCGCCGACAGCGGTAGCGAGCGCGAGGCGTCGGGGATGGGGCTGAAGGCCGAGTAGTACACCCGGCGCAGCCCGTAGCCGCCGTAGAGCCGGGCGCTGGTGGCGAGGATGGTGCGGTCGTCGGCGGCGTCGGCGCCCACGATCATCTGCGTGCTCTGCCCGCCCGGCGCGAACCGGGGCGCCTCGGCGCGGCGCGTGCGCCCGGGCATCGAGACGATCTGCGGGGCGCCGCCGCGCGGCTGCTGCTGGGCGCGGGCCTGGCGGGCATCGTCGATGTGCGTGGCCAGCCGGCCCATCGAGCGCTGGATGGCCGCGCCGTCCTTCTCGGGCGCCAGCGCCGCGAGCCCGTCCGAGGTCGGCAGCTCGATGTTGATGCTGAGCCGGTCGGCATAGCGGCCGGCGCGCAGCAGCAGCTCGGGCGATGCATCGGGGATCGTCTTCAGGTGGATGTA
>Ga0308159_1005275_pt1 | contig 11100 bp, 7 predicted proteins | sample PhyCR1_FD_201040 | JGI IMG/M metagenome (GOLD analysis project Ga0308159, IMG submission 201040) | Phyllosphere microbial communities from UC Gill Tract Community Farm, Albany, California, United States - DLSLC.R1 | ecosystem: Host-associated > Plants > Phyllosphere > Unclassified | place: USA...
ATGTGCTCTGCGCAATTTGGAATGTGTAATTTATATGGGCGAAGTAGATATTGAGCGTCAGGCACCAAACGTTGCCAGGATGAAAATGTTGGGCGCTAAAGTAGTACCTGCAAGTTCTGGAAGTAAAACACTTAAAGATGCCACTAACGAGGCCATGCGAGACTGGATCAATAATCCGGTTGATACCCATTACATCATCGGTTCGGTGGTTGGGCCACATCCTTACCCAGATATGGTTGCCATTTTCCAGTCTATTATCTCCGAGGAAACAAAAAAACAGCTAATTGAGCAAACTGGTAATGATCAGCCTGACTATGTTTTAGCTTGTGTTGGTGGTGGAAGTAATGCCATGGGTATGTTTTATCATTTCATGGATGATGAAGATGTGAAGCTTATTGCGGTTGAAGCAGCTGGTAAAGGTGTTTCAAGTGGATTTTCTGCAGCAACAACCTATCTTGGAAAAGAAGGGGTTTTACATGGAAGCCGGAGTATTTTAATGCAAACAGATGATGGACAGGTGGTGGAGCCGCATTCGGTTTCTGCTGGTTTGGATTATCCGGGAATTGGTCCGCAACATGCCCATTTATTCAAAACTGGCCGCGGGAAATACGTTTCCATTACCGATGAGGAAAGTTTGGATGCTGGCTTGTTGTTAACACAATTGGAGGGAATAATACCCGCAATAGAAAGCGCACATGCATTAGCCTATTTAGAAAAAATGGAATTTAAAGGTGGCGAAAATGTGGTGGTTTGCTTATCAGGACGGGGCGATAAGGACTTAGATACTTACATTAAATATTTTAAATTATAAAGATAAGTCGTCATTGCGAGGTACGAAGCAATCTTAATGCTTTGGATTTATTAACCTTGCTATCGTTTTAGGATTGCTTCGTGCCTCGCAACGACGAAAAGTTGAAAACAATGAACAGAATCAAACAACTCTTCGAAGAGAAAAAAAATATATTGTCAATTTATTATACCGCTGGTTTCCCAAATATTGGCGATACGATTAAAATTGCTGAAGCTTTAGAAAAATCTGGTGCTGATATGCTAGAGATCGGATTCCCATATTCAGATCCTGTTGCTGATGGTCCGGTAATTCAGGCCAGTAGTAAAAAGTCGCTAGATCAAGGCATGAACTTAAAGCTGCTCTTTGAGCAACTTAAGGATTTGCGCAAAAGCGTAACTATTCCTGTTTTACTCATGGGATATGTAAATCCGGTTTTGCAATTCGGTGTAAAAAACTTTTGTAAAGCTTGTGCTGAAGTAGGAGTAGATGGCTGCATTGTACCCGATTTGCCGATGGTAGAATACGAAGAATTTTACAAAGGCTGTTTCGAAGAACACAATCTGAGCAACGTATTTTTGATTACTCCACAAACCGCTGATGAGCGTATCCATAAAATTGATGGCTTAACAAACGGTTTCATTTACCTGCTTTCTTCTTCAGCAACAACTGGTAAAAACCTCGAAGTAGGCAATACCACGGAAAATTACTTCAGCAGAATTAAGAATATGAATTTAAAAAATCCAACCATGATTGGATTTGGGATTAGCGATAAGCAAACTTTTGATAAAGCCTGTTCTTATGCAAATGGGGCAATAATTGGTACCGCTTTCGTAAAAGCTATCGAGAATGGGAATATCGAAGAGAATGTAAGTGAGTTTATGAAGAAGTTTAAATCTTAAGGTCGTGACCGTAAAGCAAATTTCGTCATTGCGAGGCACGAAACAATCCCCAGTTCTGGTCGTAGCGTCTCGCTACGATCTTTTGTTTTTTTGTCCTGGCCGGAATGGCTTTTTTTGTTGATTCTAAAAGGAAAAAAACATCGACTGAAAATACCTCACCCCGCCCTCTCCTGAAAGAGAAGGAGCTGTTCGTGAAATTTAGGCTATATTGAAGAAAACGGAGATGATGTGGTGGGGCTTAGTTGGATAGGAAGTTGTGCGAGTAAATTTTATAAATCGTCATTTTAACCGTAGCAGAGAACTCTTTTAGATGAGTTGGTACAAGATTCAAAGATTTTTCCATTGTGCTGCGTTTCATTCGAATTGACGGCTTTTTGTGTTTTTATCTTATCCAATCTTCATAACTCATTTCAAACTTTACTTCCCCTTTATTTACCATCCCGACATTTTTCCAGCCTTGTTTTTCGTAAAACTTTTCGGCTCTGGTGTTCGGTGCGGTTCCTAGCCAAACCATTTTTTTTGTTTGGTTGAAGTACCAATCCATCATCAATCGATGGAGCGCTTTGCCGATTCCCTTTTCTTCAAATTCTGGCATAACGAATAAAGCCCAGATATTGTTCTCCTTCAAATCAACGATAGAGAAGCCTACTATATTTCCATCAATTTCGCAGACCCATCCTCGGCCACGTTGGGTTAAAAATTCCTCACAATCTGCATCGGTGACGAGTAAAGGGTTAGACAAGGTGTTCTCCTTAACGGAATGTCGAACGATTTGGATTTTAGCGATATCGGATATTTCTGCCTGGCGGTAAATCATAAAACTAAAATATTGAATTTTTTTTTATAAATCGTCCTTTAGATTTGTATCAGTATCTTATTTAGGGGTTAATTGAATTTTACAATTAGTTTAGCTTTGAATAAAATATTTAAAAGATTACCTAAATCGGTAGCGGCACATTAATGGTTCGTCAAGGTTTTATACCTATGAAATGATGCAATCCGCTACCGATTTTCTCCCTTGGTGACCAGATAACAATTAGGGCAGTACCCATTATTAAGGACTTGGATGGATGGGTTGGAAATTAGGTAACCGTTACAAACATAAAAAATAACATGATGATTAGCACCACAAAATTCTTTATCGGTATTGATGTTTCGAAACCCTACTTTGATGCTTCTCTGATGGCGGTGGTTAATCATTTAAAGCAGTCCGTTGAGACTGCCCGCTTTGACAACAATGCCACAGGGACCAAGACCTTTGACAAATGGCTTAAAAACCATAAGGTAACCTTTGATGAGCAGTCTCTTGTTGTCATTGAAAACACGGGAATCTATCACCGTCTGATTTGGTCTTTCTGCAGTAGGAAACACCTGCCCATCCACATTGGCAATGCGGCACATATCAAGTGGAGCTTTGGCATAGCCAGGGGAAAGAATGATAAGATAGACAGCCTCCGTTTATGTAATTATGCCTACAGGGAATCGGACACCTTAACTGCTATAGCGCCTTTGAGCCCCGTTCTGCTACACCTTAAAGACTTTATCTCTGCCAGGACAAAACTGCTCAAACAGATCACAAGCCTGGGGGTTTCCATTAAGGAACTGGGAAACGTAAATGAGAAACCACATCAGAAACTGATTGAGAGATCACTAAGATCAGCCATTGATGGCATAGCTAAATCCATCAGCAATATTGAGACCGAAATCAAGAAAATAATTGAAGAGAACAAAGCTTTCAAAAGCAATTATAAATTGCTGCTCAGCATCCCGGGAATAGGACATGTAACTGCTGTATATCTTATCGGTTGCACGGCTAACTTTGCAGGTAGCCCCAGCGGAAAACAACTAGCCTGCTATGCAGGCGTAGCGCCGTTTGAGCACAGCAGTTGCATAAGCATAAAAGGTAAGACAAGGTTTCATAGAATGGCCAACAAGGAACTCAAAAGATTGTTGCATCTGTGCGCCCTATCTGCTATTCAACACAACCTAGAAATCAAAAACTACGACAACAGAAAAAAGGATGAGGGAAAGCATGGCATGAGTATTTTAAATGCAATTAGAAACAAAATAGTGCTTAGGGTCGCGGCGGTTGTCAAAAACCAGATGCCTTTTAAAAATAACCATAAAATAGCAGCATAAAACTTGTATTTATCATAACAATCATTTCGAGCGCAGTGGAGAAATCTTTGTCTTAGTGGTTGGTATCTTACCATCCACGTGTTTATGATCGTTTCGGTTGATGAGACACCAACCGATGGAAAAAAGTATTAAATTCATTTTCATTGTCATCATTTCGACCCTAGTGAACTTTAAAGCAAGTTTGGCATGATTCAAAGATTTCTCAATTGCGCTGCGCTTCATTCGAAATGACGATGAGTTGCTTTCCAAAAAGAAAAACGTCTGCTTGTCACGATTTTTGTGAGTCACCAAAATCTGTCTACAATATTAATTACTTCTAGAATCCTTGTTTAAACTATCTGCAGGTAATAGTTACCATGTCCAAATTTCATTTGACAATTCAATGATTGTCAATTTCTGAAATGGTTCTACATTTGCTTAACGGTGTTAGATTATTTACACTTAATAAATTCCAGTCATGGGAAGCAAAGAAAGAATTTTACGTTTAAAAGAAGAAACCAGAACCAGTATTCTGGATGCAGCCTTGAACATTGTTCAAACGGAAGGGTGGCAGGCTTTAAGTATGCGTAAAATTGCCGACCAGATTGAGTATACAGCGCCGATCATTTATGAATATTTTCCAAATAAAGAAGGTATTTTGCTGGAATTAACAAGAAGAGGTTATCAGATTTTGGGCAAAGCGATTCGTGAAGCCCGTGATGATCACGAAAAGCCTGAAGATAAAATGGAAGCCATGTGGGTAGCCTATTGGAACTTTGCTTTTTCACACAAAGAATTTTACCAGTTAATGTATGGTGTGGATATGGTTTGTTGCACAGTGAAAAATTCTATGCAAGAAGCTGAACAAGTTTCTGCCATGCTAGGCGATGTGATTGAATCTTTATTTACAAACAAACCAGTATCTGAAGATGATATCTGCATGAAGTACTATACCTACTGGTCTATCATTCACGGGTTAATCTCAATCAATCTAGTACGCCCAAATGGTAGAACAACTGACGATCTTAACCAACAAATTTTAAAAGACGCCATCAAAGGTATCACGCTATCTATTAACAGTTAAAAATTTTTTAATCTATCATTTAACACTGTTAGATTATTTATACACTTTAAATCCATAATAAATTATATTTCATATGAATGCTATCCATCGCCTATTTATTTCACTTAACACTGTTAAACAGTTTAATAATGTTAAGTCAGTGTTAATTTTATTTACACTCTCTGTAGCTTTAGTAAGTTGTAAATCATCGCCTGACCAAGCTGCAGCTGCACCACCACCGCCTGTTTTGCCTGTTAGTATGGTCAATGAAAGCACAGAAACAACTTTCATCGAATACCCAGCATCTATTCAGGGAGCGGTTGATATTGATGTTAGACCACAAGTTAGCGGTTATTTACAAAGCGTGTTGGTTAACGAAGGAGCCTTTGTTTCAGCTGGGCAAACGCTTTTTAAGATCAATGAAAACCCATACCGTGAAGCACTGAACAATGCAAAAGCAAGTTTGCATGCAGCGGAAGCTGCCATTCTTAATGCACAATTGGAAGTTGATAAGCTAACACCACTTGTTCAGAATAAGGTTGTTTCTGAGTTTCAGTTAAAAACAGCTAAAACAGCCTATAAAATTGCCCAGGCAAATGCCGAGCAAGCTAAAGCAAGTGTCGCTTCAGCCAAAATTAACCTGGGTTATACCAATGTTAAGGCAACGGTTAGTGGCTACATCGGCCGCATACCTAAAAAGCAAGGAAGTTTGGTATCGCCAACCGATCAAACTGCTTTAACTCAATTATCTGATATCCACGAAGTGCATGTTTACTTCGCACTTGCAGAAAACGATTTCAACAGTTTCAATACAAATTATCCAGGTAAATCTCCTGCAGATAGAATCAAACATCTTCCGGCTGTTGAGTTGGTTCTTGCCGACAATTCTATCTATCCGATCAAAGGAAAGATTGATATGATTGATGGTCAGTTTGATAAAAACACTGGTGCAATTACATTAAGAGCAAGTTTTCCAAATGCCAGCGGAACTTTACGTTCGGGAAATACAGGCAAACTTCGCCTTGGTTTGAAACACGATGATGCCATTCTAATTCCTCAGTCGGCTACTGTAGAAATGCAGGATAAAGTTTTTGTATTCGCTTTGAACAAAGGCAACAAGGTGAGCAAAATGCCTATCACTGTTATCGGTAAAAGTGGAAACAACTACCTGATCAAAGACGGCGTAAAATCTGGCGACCAAATCGTGCTAAGTGGCTTAGATCGTTTGCAGGAAGGACAGGTGATTACCCCTGAAAAAGCTACTGATAAAGCAGCGAGCTTAAAGAAATAGTTGGGAGTTTGAGGTCTTGAGTTTGGAGGAAAATTCCTTGATTTCGAGACTAAAAAACTTAAAGCATACAATAAGAACAAAAAATAAATAAAAAACAATGTTCAAGATATTTATACAAAGGCCGGTACTGGCAACCGTAATCTCCATTTTATTGGTGATATTAGGTGTACTTGGTCTTACGAAGTTGCCTTTGCAACAATTCCCTGATATTGCGCCGCCATCGGTTTTGGTTACAGCTGTATATCCGGGTGCGAATGCCGAAACGGTTTTACGTTCGGTTGCACCATCGCTAGAAGAATCCATCAATGGGGTAGAAAACATGACTTATATGAGTTCTACTGCAAGTAACGATGGTTCGTTAGCCATTACCGTTTTCTTTAAATTAGGTACAAATGCAGATCAGGCTGCGGTAAATGTTCAAAACCGTGTGGCCCAGGCTACGAGTCAGTTGCCGACCGAAGTGGTACAACAAGGGGTAACCACGGCAAAACAGCAAAACAGTTTCATCATGGCCATTGGTTTATACACCGATGATGAGAAGAAATATGATCAGACTTTCATTGCCAACTATGCCCAAATCAACATCATCCCGGAGATCAAACGTATCCCTGGAGTAGGTTCGGCCGCTATTTTTGGTGGAGTAAAAGATTATTCGATGCGGGTTTGGTTAAATCCAACCCAAATGGCTACTTACCAGGTTACGCCAAATGAAATCATGAAAGCCATTCAGGATAAAAGTTTGGAGGCAGCTCCAGGTAAATTTGGCGAAAAAAGTAAAGAGGTTTTCGAGTATGTAATTAAGTATAAAGGTAAACTAACTAAACCCGAAGAATATGAAAATATAGCTATACGTGCAAATGCCGATGGTTCTGTTTTGCACCTGAAAGATGTAGCGAGGATAGAACTTGGGGCTTATTCTTACAACAGTATTACCCGCATCAACGGTAAAAAAGCGATCGTAATGGGCATTATCCAGTTGGCGGGGTCCAACTCGAACGATATTCAGGTTGCGATTAACAAGCTGATGGATAAACAGGAAAAAAGTTTTCCAGCCGGAATTAAAAAGAATATTTTCTACAGTACAAAAGTTTCTTTAGATCAATCTATTGAGCAGGTAGAGCATACTCTTGTTGAAGCCTTTATATTGGTATTTATCGTGGTATTCCTGTTTCTGCAAGATTTCCGCTCAACCCTGATCCCAGCTATTGCTGTTCCAGTAGCCATTTTAGGTACTTTCTTTTTTATGCAGTTGTTTGGATTCTCCATCAATCTGTTAACACTTTTCGCCCTCATTCTGGCCATTGGTATTGTGGTTGATGATGCGATTGTCGTGGTGGAAGCAGTGCATGCGAAGATGGAGCACAAGCATTTAGGTCCGAAAGCGGCAACCCATGAAGCGATGCATGAAATTACCGGTGCCATCATTTCCATTACTTTGGTTATGGCTGCGGTATTTCTACCTGTCGGTTTTATGGAAGGTTCAACAGGCGTATTTTACAGGCAGTTTGCCTTTACCATGGCCATCGCCATTGTAATTTCTGCAGTAAATGCGTTGACTTTAAGTCCGGCACTAGCGGCCTTGTTTCTAAAAGACAATCATTCCACACCTAGTGACAAGCCAGCTGTTAAACCAAACTTCAAGCAAAGGTTTTTCAACGGGTTTAACCACAGTTTTAACTCCTTAACTAACCGTTACGTTGGCGGATTAAAGTTTTTGGTTCGACACAAATGGTTGAGCATGGGTGGTTTAGCGTTAATTACATTGGCGACGGTTTTTATGGTTAAAACTACTCCTGCGGGCTTTATTCCAACCGAAGATCAAGGTTTTATTGCCATTGCAGTAAACACGCCTTCGGGAACTTCATTGGATGGAACGCAGAAAGTAATGACACAAGCAGAGGATTTGTTGAGCAAGCTTGATGCCTCAAGAGATGTTACCGCCATTTCCGGCTTCAACCTTTTAACCAATTCTACCAGTCCATCATCGGCTGTAGTGTTTGTACTCTTGAAACCAAATGAAGAACGGGGTGCTGTAAAAAATATTGAAGAGATTATGAACCAGGTTCGTGGTCAATTAGGTGCCATCTCTGGTGGAAGTTTCTTTGTATTCAGTTTCCCAACCGTACCAGGATTTAGTAATGTGGAAGCGCTGGATATGGTGCTTCAGGATAAAACAGGTGGTAAACTGGATAAGTTTAGTGGCATTTCGCAAGAGTTTATTGGCGAGTTGATGAAACGTCCGGAGATTGCGGTAGCTTTTACGAGTTTTAAGGCAGATTATCCACAATTACAACTGGATATTAATGATGAAAAAGCCGATCAGCTGGGCGTGAATGTGAAAGATATTCTGCAAACGATGCAAACCTATTTCGGTAGTGCACAGGCTTCAGACTTTAACCGCTTTGGTAAATATTATCGTGTTGTTGTTCAGGCTGATGTTCAGGACAGGGCAGACCCATCGACCATTGACAGGGTATTTGTGAAAAGTAACCGGGGCGAAATGGTACCGATTAACACGCTGGTGAAATTGAGCCGTATTTATGGTTCTGAAACCGCGTCGAGATATAATTTGTTCAACTCTATCTCTATCAATGCCATTCCAAAACCAGGCTATAGTTCAGGACAAGCAATTAAAGCCATTGAAGAAGTTGCGGAGAAACAATTGCCTGCCGGTTACAGCTACGAATTTTCAGGACAAACCCGTGAAGAGATTTCTTCAGGCGGACAATCTACCGTGATATTCTTACTGTGTCTGGTATTTATTTACTTCCTGCTTTCGGCACAGTATGAGAGTTATATCTTACCATTGGCGGTAATTTTATCTATTCCTGCCGGAATATTCGGGGTATTTGTTGCGATTGGTTTAACGGGAATCCAAAATAACATTTATGTACAGGTAGCATTGATTATGTTGATTGGATTGCTCGCCAAAAATGCAATTTTAATTGTGGAGTTTGGTGTTCAACGAAGGAGGGCAGGACAGCCCTTGGTGGCTGCGGCTTTAGAGGCTGCAAAATCGAGGCTCCGTCCGATCATTATGACTTCCCTGGCTTTCATTGTTGGTTTGATACCGATGATGGGGGCAACTGGCCCATCGGCGCAGGGTAACCATTCGATTAGTATCGGGGCTGCCGGAGGTATGGTTTCGGGGGTATTTTTAGGTTTGTTTATCATTCCTGTACTCTTTGTCATCTTCCAGGCCATCCAGGAAAAATTTTCAAAAAAATCACAAGAGGAGGTTCCACATTATTATGAAGAAGCTCCTATAAATCATGAATTATATGAAACGGTTTAATATTCTTACCATCCTGCTCCTTGCTTTAATCTGGAGCGGATGTTCAGTTTCCAAAGATGTATCCTTGCCAAATCTTGTGCCGGGGTTATTTAGAAACGCCATACAAAAAGACTCTTCGAGTGTTGGAGATTTGCCTTTAAAAAACTTCATCAACGACCTTACGGTTCAAAATTTAATTGATACCGCTTTGGTTAAAAATGTTGATATGCAACTTGCTTTGAAAAACATCGATGCTGCAGAAGTTTTGTTCAAACAGTCGAAGTTGGGTTATTTACCAGAATTGAAGTTGCAGGTTGCCGCGAGTTCCAGCCGCCCATCTGATAATAGTTTGAACGGCTTAAGTTTGAACCAGTTTACTGGCTCAACTCATATTGAAGACTATACGGCCAACCTTGGCGTACTTTGGGAAGCCGATATCTGGGGTAAAATCCGCAATCAAAAAGCTGGTGCTTTAGCCAGTTTTTTGCAAACCGAAGAAGCCCGTAAAGCAGTTCAAACCAGATTGGTAGCCAATGTTGCACAAGGCTATTATAATTTGTTGATGTTGGATGCGCAACTGGAAATCGCCAGGAAAAATTTAAAGCTAAACGATAGCACTTTGCGGATTATCAATTTACAGTTTGATGCCGGGCAAGTTACTTCGCTTGCTATTCAGCAGGCAGAGGCGCAGCAGTTAAATGCAGCGCAACTGATTCCAAGATTGGAGCAAAATGTTACTTTACAGGAGAATGCGCTGAGTGTTTTAATCGGCATCTTGCCAAAGGCAATAGATCGTACGAGCCGTTTGGATAAAATGGCTATTCCACAGGATTTGAATGCGGGCTTTCCTTCCTCACTGTTAAGTCGCAGACCCGATATTAAATCTGCAGAGCTGGCGCTGAATGTAGCCAATGCCAAGGTTGGGGTGGCTACTGCAAGTTTATATCCTTCTTTAGTGATCAGCGCAAGTGGTGGGGTTAATTCTTTCAAAGCAAGCAACTGGTTTAGCATGCCGGCATCATTATTCGGGTTAGTTTCCGGAGGAATTACGCAGCCGATTTTCCAACGGGGACAGCTGAAATCTAACCTGGCACTGGCAAAGATTGACCGCGAAAAAACGGTTATTCAATTCCGCCAGTCGGTGATTAATGCGGTAGGTGAGGTTTCTGATGAGTTAACAAAAGTAGAAAAGTTAAAAACACAATACAGCATTGCTGCCAAGAGGGCACAAACGCTACAGCAGGCTTCGAAAAATGCAAGCTTATTGTTTAAAAGCGGTATGGCCAACTACCTGGAGGTAATTACTGCCCAGGGAAATTTGTTGCAAAGCGAACTGGAGTTGACCACCATTAAAACAGAGCAGTTAAATGCCGTGGTGGGTTTGTATAGAAGTTTAGGCGGAGGCTGGAATTAGCCCCCATCTGCCCTGCGGGCACCTTCCCCCTGAAAGGGGAAGCATAGCATGATGGAAAGGGCGGTGTGCAATAGGGTTGTTATGTTTGTTATAATCCTATTAAGAAATGCGAATGCTCAATGTTTTTAATTACTCTTTCCTAATATAAATAAAAAGCACAGAGAATCTTGTTTAGTGTGATCAGTTCTCTGTGTTTTTTTTGTGAAATCTGAGTTTCCTCTGTGGTTAATGTTCTAAACTGTACCCACATT
>Ga0308159_1005278_pt1 | contig 11097 bp, 11 predicted proteins | sample PhyCR1_FD_201040 | JGI IMG/M metagenome (GOLD analysis project Ga0308159, IMG submission 201040) | Phyllosphere microbial communities from UC Gill Tract Community Farm, Albany, California, United States - DLSLC.R1 | ecosystem: Host-associated > Plants > Phyllosphere > Unclassified | place: USA...
GCGATCGCTGTATTGCTGCTCGGACGGCGTGCGTGGTCGTGGCGCACCCGTGACGTACCTGTCCCATACGGCATCCTTCCATTCCCACGAAAGGATCGCACCATCAAACCGTGGGATCAAACACCTAATCAGCAAAGGCTACGGAAACCAGGCCGCCTTCGACCTGCACCAGACAACGGAACAGCTATATCACTGCCTGCTGCTCACGCTGACGCTGTACAGCCCGAAGTCACACAAGCTGAACTTTCTGCGCAGCCAGGCCGAACCGCTCGTCCATGAGCTTATCGCCGTCTGGCCGCGCGACACGAAGTTCGCGCAGCGCTGTTTCGAACTGCTGCGCCAGGCCTATGTCAACGCGCGCTACTCGCCGCACTACAAGGTAACGCCGGCCGAACTCGAATGGCTCGCCGAACGCGTCGAGCTGCTCCAGCAGATCGTCAAGCAGGCCTGCGAAAAGCGGCTCGCGCAGGCCTGACGTCCGTCAGCCTGCGCTCGTGTCATCGGCAAAGGCGCGCCGCCCGCGACGCGTCCAGATCAGCCGATAGCGATCGCCATCCTCGCCGCGCAGCCTGCTCGCCACATCGACGAGCGCGCCATAGATCAGTGCCCGGTCGTCGTCGGTCAGTTCGATCAGACCGGCCTTGGCGATCAGACCGCCCAGTTCGATCAACTGGCGGGTGCGTTCGCGCCGTTTCACCTGCCACGCGCGCATGTCATGCCGCGCCCGGCGGGGCTGGAGTCGGGCGCGGAGAACCGCTGTCCGTCGCAGGGCCGCTATCGTTACGGTGAGCGCTTTGGCGTGCGCCGGATTTCGCGCGAAAGAACGCCGCCCCGCGCGCGTGCTGCGCCTCCTTCGCACTTGCGCCTGTCGCCTCCACCGCCAGCAGCAGCGCGCCGACCAGTTGCTCAATCCGCAGCGCATCCGCTCCGGTCGCGATCACCAGCTCGCCCAGCTGCTCGCGCTTGCGGGCCTTCAGCTGCCTGGCCTTGTCATCGAGCGCTTTCAGCTTGGCGTCATAGTCGCGGGGTTTGCGCATGGGATCATCCTTCCGTTGTGGGGCAAGGATAATCCAGTTATCGGGGTGTTCGATCAGCTGCAATGTGCCGGGATATCTTGGGATGAACGCGTCCCGAGACAGATGAAATCTTCGAAGGGCGCGCTTATACGTCGTGCCGACGTCGCTTGTGTAGTGTAAGTGGATTGCCGTCATGGCGATCTACCATTTCTCCGCCAAGATCATCTCGCGCGCCAACGGCTCGTCGGCGCTGGCGGCAGCGGTCTATCGCTCCGCCTCGCGGCTGCATGATCAGCGACTCGATCGCCACCATGATTTCTCGAACAAGGCCGGCGTCGTTCATTCCGAAGTGCTGCTGCCCGGTGGTGCGCCCGAGGCTTGGCGCGACCGGGAAGCGCTGTGGAATGCAGTCGAGGCGGTGGAAGTCCGCAAGGACGCGCAGCTCGCCCGCGAGGTCGAGTTCGCCATCCCGCGCGAGTTCGACCAGGCGGAAGGCATCCGGCTCGCGCGCGAGTTCGTCGAAAGGGAATTTGTCGGACGCGGCATGGTGGCCGATCTCAACGTGCATTGGGATGTGGGTGCAGACGGTGAGCCCAAGCCCCATGCCCATGTCATGCTGACCCTTCGCGAGGTGAACGAGGAGAGCTTTGGCAAGAAGAACCGTGACTGGAACCGCACCGATTTGCTCGAGACCTGGCGCGAGCGTTGGGCGGGGCATGTAAACGCCCGGTTGGCCGAACTCGACATCGATGCGCGGGTCGATCACCGCAGCCTGGAAGCGCAGGGCATCGCCCTCGAGCCCCAGCACAAGATCGGCCCCGCCGCATCACGCATGGTCGAGCAGGGGCTCAGCAGCGAGCGGATCGTCGAGCATCACGCCATTGCCCGCGCCAATGGCGAGAAGATCCTCGCCAACCCGGCGATCGCCCTGGATGCGATCACGCGCACCCAGGCAACCTTCACCACCCGCGACCTGGCGATTTTCGTCCATCGCCACAGTGAAGGAAAGGACCAGTTCGACCAGGTGATGACGGCGGTCCGCGCCGCGCCCGAACTCGTCAAGCTCGGCAAGGATGGACGCGGGCAAGAACGCTTCACCAGCCGCGACATGGTCGACACCGAAGCGCGGCTGCAGCGGGCCACGGTAAAGCTCGAGGCGAGCCGCCGCCACGGGCTTAGCGATCAGCATTGCAAGCTGGCGCTGGTCCGTGCCGAAACACGCGGGCTGACCCTGTCGCCTGAGCAGCGCAGCGCCTTTGACCATGTCACCAGCGGCCGGGGGCTTGGTGTCGTCGTCGGCTATGCCGGGACCGGCAAGTCGGCGATGCTGGGCGTGGCGCGTGAAGCCTGGGAGAGTGCCGGTTATCACGTCCAGGGTCTGGCACTCTCGGGTATTGCCGCCGAGAACCTCGAAACCGGCTCGGGCATTGCCTCGCGCACCATCGCCAGCCTCGAGCATCAATGGGGGCAAGGGCGCGAACTGTTCAACGACAAGTCGATCCTCGTCATCGACGAGGCCGGGATGATCGGTACGCGCCAGCTCGAGCGGGTGATCGCAGAGGCCGCAAAGCGCGACGCCAAGGTCGTGCTCGTCGGCGACCCCGAACAGCTCCAGGCGATCGAAGCCGGGGCGGCGTTCCGCAGCGTCTCTGAGCGCCATGGCAGTATCGAGATCACCCACATTCGCCGCCAGCGCGAAGACTGGCAGCGCATGGCGACACGCCAGCTTGCTACCGAGCGGACCGGTGAAGCGCTGTCGGCATACCAGCAGCACGACGCGATCCATGTCGCCGAGACCCGCGAGGCGGCGCGTGTCGATCTCATCAACCGCTGGGATCGGCAGCGCCAAGCCGAGCCTGGTGCCAGCCGTATCATCCTCACCCACACCAATGACGAGGTGGTGCTGCTCAACCAGGCAGCGCGCGGGCGATTGCGTGCGCGGGAGGAACTCGGCGATGATGTCACCCTGCAGGTCGAGAAGGGCGAGCGGCATTTCGCTACCGGCGACCGGGTGATGTTCGGACGCAACGAGCGCAGCCTGGGCGTCAAGAACGGCTCGCTCGGCCGGATCGAAAGTGTGACCGCGACCCGCATGGCGGTAATGCTCGACAATGGCACGGCCGTATCGTTCGACCTCAAGGATTATGCCGCGGTCGATCACGGCTATGCCGCCACCATCCATAAGGCGCAGGGCATGACCGTTGACCGGGTGCATGTGCTGGCGACGCCGGGGCTCGATCGGCACGCTGTCTATGTCGCGATGTCACGGCATCGTGAGGGTGTCGATCTCCACTATGGCCGGGACGACTTTGCCGATCCTGATCGCTTGGCCGCCACGCTGTCGCGCGAGCGGGGCAAGGACATGGCGTCGGACTATGCGAGAGAGCCTACGGTCCAGGTGTCGCGCGCCTTTGCCGAGCGGCGCAACATCCGCGATCAGCACGACACACCGGCGCCGAAACGCAACATGTTTGATGGCCTGCGGTTGCGCAGGTCGAATCCCACGCCGTCGCTCGATCCCGTCGCGCCGCCCTCGCCGAGCAAACCTACCATCGCCGCGCACGCTCGCGCATCCGAGCTTGGCGATGCCGTGGTCCGCCATGGCCGCATCGTCCAGGCCATGCGGCATGCGCAAAGCATCGGTGCCTCTTACACACCGGAGCAGCGACAAGAATTGCGGACGAGCCGAGCGTTGCTCGACACGTTTGCCCCGCAAGCTTCGCAGAATCTTGAACGGGCCATGGCGTGTGATCTGCGTCTGATCGGGGAGACCGCCCAGGGGCGCACGACAGCGGCGATCCGAGCCATGCAGCTAGAAGCCGAGATGCGCGACAGCCCAGCGTTACGCGCCGATGTCTTCGTGCAGCGCTGGCAAGCGCTCGAGCGACAGCGACGCCTGCTGCTGCGCGATCATGAGGAGACGCGGGCCAACCGGATCGCAGACCGGATGATGGGCATGGCCAAGGGTCTGGAGCGCGATCCGCAGGTCGAGTCCATCTTGCGCAATCGCAAGGTGCAGCTGGGTCTTGGCAACAGCACCGGCGCCAGCATCGGCCGGGAGCTCGAGCAGATGATCGGGCGGACCCGCAGCCGTGGAATTGGCATCGGGATGTAGCGCAGGCGGCAGGTGTTCAGCCGTGGGCTAACAAACCGGGGCTTTTAACCCGTCGAGTTATCGCGGAGCCGAATGGGCCCATAAGCCAAACAACATATACATGATTAACATAACATTTATTATCGATTTTTCCCTATGGCGAGGGTACATTCCAGATCGAAGTACGAAAAGTGGAAACGCTGGCAGCGCTGCGGGGATCGCGAACTGCTATGCGTTTGGTCGAGACAAGGTGTACACCTGTGTCGTCGTCGCTTGCTTCGTCTTCCCGTTTTGGCTGCGCACAAAATTACGACGCAGGAACGACCGCTAACCACCAAAGCGGACAGGCCGCTTCCGCCCAGTTTAGGACCTTCGACACCGCTCGACTACTTCCTGATATTGGACGTTCGTTCAGCTGCCCCTAAACTGCTGCTACTCCGGCTCCGCTCGCCAGGCTGGCTGCCGCGATCAGGGATTTGCCGTCGACCCGTCGATGATGCGGGCCAAGAACGACATCAGCATTAGCGCATGCATCGCATATTCCCGATCCGCCGGGCGCACCTCATGGCTGTGCGGACTGCGGATGAAGGCCCTCCAGCCCTGCATCAGAAGCAGCGAGCCTCGTTGGATGTTCCGGTCCGTGTCGGTGGCGAGCGCCGTCGGCACCGTGAGGACCGGGTGATTGGGACTGAAAACTCTGCCGATCTCGCCGTCGGAGTCGTCGGCTGCGCCGGCCTTCTGCCGGAACAGCGTCGCCAGGTCGACGCAGCACGTGAGTATGAGCGCGTGATAGTCCGGTTGTTCCTGCTGGAGTGCTAGCGCCAGCCGAGGACGGAAGCGCGCATGGATGTATCCCTCCAGTTCGCCCAGGTCGTCGGTGGGCAGCTGTAATGCGTATGCCTCGGCCTTCGCCATGATGTCCGGCACGTCGAACAGGACGATGTCATGCCAGTCGTTGGGCTCGCAAAAGTGGATGTGCCTCGCCAGGTCGCCGCGCCGCCCTCCCGGGAAGTCGGCGGGAAGAATGGCCTCGAGCGCCTGCTGATGCGCCGTCAGCGCCGCCTTGAGCGCGTTGCGCGCCGCCTCGCTCTAGTAATCCTCCCTGTCGCGGATCGCGAGACCCGCGATCTCGATGAGTTTGCGGCAAATCCGACTGACGTTGATCGAGAACTCCAGGGCGACGTTGGGCACGGGCGACTCCTTACAAGGCCCGGACGATGTACCGGGCTTCCCCCTACAGCTAACCAGGTACGCCGATAGCGTCGACTTAGCCGACCAAGTTCACGCTACGCTAGCTGCCGAGCACCTACTCCTGAACGAAAGGGCGCTGGCCTGGCCTGGTTACTCAAACCGGCCATCCCGCTTCCCACCCCAATGCGACATTCGCCGGGTATGACCGAGCCCGCTGCTGGGGCAGCGGGTTCGGGGTCAGGAGCTGCGAGGTGACTGCATCAGCGGGGCAGCGCTGCGCTGTTTGGAGGCTTCAGGCTGCCCCCGCTGCCACTCGGTATGTCGCACTTCGGCTTGAAACCGCATGCCCCCCGCGCGAGGACATCGGTCAGTCTCCGGTCGCGCCCGAATGAAAATTCGGGTTAGATCGAGATTTGGTGTAGCAGGTTTCGTTCAGCATTTGACCCGCACCATGTAATCGTGGAAGAGGACCGCCATGTTCCGCAAGATCGCTCTCATTGCTCTGCCCCTATACGCAACTGGCTGCGCAAGCGGATCGATCACGCCCGGGACGCTGCCTGAGGGGGCCACAAGCGGCGCGTACACGACCATGGATACGCAGACTGTTGCGGCGTGTATCGCAGGTGCGATTGGGGGTAGCGTGCAGACCGTTGGGGATCGATTGCTCGTCGCATCGACCCGTCAGGCGGGATTGAGCTACAGCATCGGTCCCAACAAGCGCGATATTGTCTATCCGACGCAGGTGGCGATTACGGGCGTCGATACCGATAATGCGGAAGCAGAGCGTGTCGACGGCTGCCTGGTTTCGTCCGAGCGGACGAAGTGAGGCCATGGCTGGCAATCGTGGGAGCCGCGCTGTCGAGTGCCCCAGCATTGCCCGCGGCGTCTCCCGCGCCAACCTTTGTCTATTGCTCGGCGCAGAGTACTAGTCAGCGCGGGCCTGGGTTGATTGTCACCACTATCTTCCCGGCTCGACTGGAACTGGCGTTCATCCGAAGTGCCTTCGTAAATTATCTGCGTACATCCTATGCGCCGTACGGCAATGGATGGGTCTTTTCCGAAGACCAGGCTAGCTGCGTCGGCTTTCCAAATCGCCGTCGGGCAGAAATTCAAAAGGCACTCGACGTCTCGCGTGTCCCGCAACCCACCCAGTCGGTCTTTACCGTCAGCTTCCAGATCGGCTGAACTGCGCAGGCCGGTCGGGTGGTTCGGGTTGCTGGTTGGTGCAATGGCGGCGTCGGTGCTCGGGGCGCATGCGGATGCACGATCCGTAATGCTACCACAGCCGGCGGGACTGTCCGGAATTCTGTGCGGGAGGCCGTTATCGTCATCAGATGACGAACCGCTCGCCAAAGATGATGGCGAACTGGGTCTTTGCGTCCGACCATTCGCGGGGCGGACGTTTCCACTCCTGAGCGGCGGTATTGAGTACGAGGTATAGCAGCTTCATCGCGGCATCGTCACCGGGGAAGTGGCCGCGGGTCCGCACAACCCTTCGCAGTTTCGAGTTCAGCGCCTCGATGGCGTTGGTGGTGTAGATGATCCGGCGGACGCCCTCGGGGAAAGCAAAGAACGGGATCACCTGGTCCCAATGGCGCCGCCAGATCTGCGCGATCGCCGGGTGCCGCTTGCCCCAGGGACCGACCTCGAAGGCGTCCAGCGCCGCTAGGCCGGCCTCGGCCGTCTCGGCGCGGTAGACGCTTCGGAGCGCCTGCGCGATCGGCTTGCGGTCCTTCCACGACGCAAAGCTAATCGAGTTGCGCAATAGGTGAACGATGCAGGTCTGGACGACCGTCTCCGGGAAGGTCGCGTTGATCGCCTCCGCAAAGCCCTTCAGGCCATCGACGACGGCGATCAGGATATCGGCCACCCTGCGGTTCCTAAGTTCGTTCATCACCCGCAGCCAGAATTTGGCGCCCTCGGTCTGCTCGATCTAGATGCCCAGGATGTCATTGGTGCCGTCGGGCAGGATGCCGAGTGCGATGTATACCGCCTTGTTGCGGACGAAACCCTCGTCGCGGATCTTCACTCGGATGGCGTCGAAGAACACCAGCGGATAGCAGGTGTCGAGCAGGCGGCCCTGCCATTGCGCCACGGTTTCCAGCACCGCGTCGGTCACCGTCGAGATCAGGTCCGGCGACACCTCGACGCCGTACAGCTCCTCCAGGTGCCCGCAAATCTCGCGCACCGTCATGCCGCGCGCGTACATCGAGATGATCTTGCCGTCGAAATCCGGAAAGCGGCGCTGGTATTTGGCAATGAGCTTGGGGGCGAATGTACCCGCCCGGTCACGTGGAATGTCCAGCGTCACTTTCGACGCCCCGTCAGCATCGTCTTGCGAGACGACCCGTTACGCCGGTTGCCGACACTATCAGCGCTCTCGTTCTCCAGATGATCGTCGAGTTCCGCCGACAGCATCCGCTCCGAAAACGCCTTCTTCAATTCGTCGAGCGACCCGTCCTTTGCGAACAACTCCTGTGGAGCACGGCCAGCCAGCAGCTGGTCTCGAACGTCCTTGTCGATTGCCATATCGATGGTCCTTCCCGTCCATCACTATAGCCTCCCGCACAGAATTCCGGACAGTCCCCAGCCGGCCCCGCCCAGGCTCTCGCTACGCCACTTTTGACCCTTCGCGCCGTACGATCAGCACCACCCGCTTGTCGTCTAATCGGTCAAGCCGTTTGCCAAGGTTCTCGTAGTCGATCTGCTTTTGCGCATCGTTGTTGTCTTTGAGGTCGGGACGGGTCTAGCTCCGGCAGGGCGGAAGCTCGAGAAGCGGGTATTAGGTCATGGCAGCCACCTTCGGGTCAAAGGCTCGCCCCTCGATCTACATTCGGTGCAGGATCACCGCCAGCTTGCGTGTGAGCGCAACGCGCACCTTCCAGAAGCCCGATCTCTGGCCAACCGCGGCAGCCCAGTCCTTCAGCGCCAACGCGCGCGGGGTCCGCGACAGCATGAAATTGACCGCTTCGAACAGCAGCTAGCGGGTGAGACGATATCCACACTTGAAAATGCGGCAGTTGATGTCGACCTGGCCTGACTGGTAGCGGCGAGGATAAGACTGAGATAGGTGCCGACATCCTGCGAGCGTCGGAACCAGGAAAAATCCTCGATGGTGGTCAAGACGCTGACGGCTATCAGCGGTCCGACGCCGGGCATCGTCATCATCAAGCCACAGGCGCCGCTTTGCCGGGCGACCCGGCCAAGCTGCTTGGCAATGGCAAGCTGTTGCTTCCGCAATGTGCCCAGCATCGCCAGAAAGCTCTCGAACAATGCGGCGTCGCCCGGACCTGACGTTCGAAGTTGCCACCCTTGCCGGGCCCGGCCGGAATGCCAAAAATCTTCGCCAGGCCGCGTATCTTGTTAATAAGCGAGGGTGCTGCTGCCGACCGGCCGGTCTCGCGTGATCAGGAGCGCATGCAACCGGTGCGCCTCCATCGAACGAACAGCGACCGGTCGGTACCAGCCCTAGCGGACCAGCCGAGCCAAGCCAAACGCGTCGTTGCAATCCGTCTTGTTCTTCTGCAGCTTCAGCGTTCCTGGAGCATGCCTGGCATGAAGGCACACGACCGACAGCTCTCGCTAGGTCAAAGCATGCCAAAGCCACACCGTCATCGGGCCTATCTCAATACCGATCCTCACGGCTCCTGCTGCCCTCCGCGCCAGCACGGCCGCAATAGCGTCTGTGTCCGTTCGCGACTTACCGTCCCATATGCGACCGCCCGTTTCGTCCACGGCGCAGATCGCGGTCTCCTTCATCGGCACATTCAGGCAAACATAGCAGGTGATCTTGCGTCCTCCGCTTCGGGGGACGACAGGCTATATTAGGGAGTACGGCTCCTGATTACGCGATGTGGTTTGCCGACTGGCCGGCGGAATCGCGCAGCGCTGTCACCTGCCGATAGCCATATTGCCCGGCCAGGATGGGGATTCCCTCGGTCGACCTTCCTCGTCACCCGCCTTCATCGTCCGCATTGTCATAGTCGATGAACCACCAAACGGGTTCAGCTCCTCCGTACTCAGCGGGCGATAGCGGCCCAATCAACGCCCATATGCCCATCGCTCACCCGGCATTGCTGCCCCAAAAACCGTCTTGAGCAACGCCAACTTACCGCATTCACGAAGCCTAGGGGCGAAGAACCGCGAGCACTTCCCGGCCGGTCGTCGTGGGATGATAGGTATCGCGGATATGCTTGACCTGTTCGGCCGTCGGCCGCACGCCCGCAGCCAGTGCCGCCTCCATCGCTTCCGCCCACGGTTCGACCTCGCGCGGCCGGTCGATGAGACCCGCATAGCCGAGGGTCACTTCGGGCAAGGCAAATGCCTTGCTGACCAAGGTCGGGACCCCCAATCCCAAGGCCTCGATAGCGGGCATCCCGAACCCCTCATACAGCGACGGCATTACGAATAGGCGAGCATTGGCGTAAAATTGGCCGAGTTCGGCATCGCTGACGAAGCCAGTAATATGCACCCGGCCGCGCACGGCAGGCGACAGCGAATTTTGAATGAAAGCCAGATTGGCTTCCGATGCCGAGCCGACGAGATAGAGCCTGAGAGATGGATTCCCAGTTGCGATCCGTTCGAATGCCTTGAGCAGGGTCGCAACGTTCTTGTGTGGAAACTGATGGCAGACCGACAGGATATAGGGATGCTTGACCATCTCCAGTACGCTATCACTCGCCCGCACAGCAGGCTGTTCCAGCCGCTCAAAGTCGATTGGGCTATGAACGACCGTGCAGCGTGATGCTGCATCCTCTCCAAAATTCTCTCGGACAAGGTTCCATTCGGAATGGGATATCAAGATAACCGAGTCCGCAGTCTTAAACATTTTGGGCAAATAAAAGTCGAGCCACTGACGACGCTTTTTCGAATGATATTCGGGCAGGCACCGGTATTGGATGTCGTGAAGGACGACCGCATTTTTGCGACGCCTGGACAGGAGATTTGGTGGGCAAAAATAGTTCGGAAACAGCGTCCAATCTTGATCGCCGCGGCGACGTTGCTGAAACAGGAATTCCTCGGCAAAACGAACGTTCTTTGGCCCGGGAAGTGCCCCCTCGCGGTGTAGTTCCACATGGTCTTCCATGCCGGCCCAATCCAGGAAATCGCGTGATAGGTCGGCATCACGGCCATAATGCATATCGACCCGAGCACCCGCCCCCACGAGCCCACGCAGCAGATTATAGATCCAAAATTCCGTTCCGCCGATCTGACTGTGCCGGATTGTATAGAGGGGAACGTGGATGTTCTGCATTTGGTCGGTCCTGTCCCATGAAAGCCTGCGCGGCTTGATCGTGTCGCGAGTGATCTGTCAACGATGGATTAATGTATCAGGGTATCAGGCCGATTGGATATTCCGCGTGATGTGACTGACGTGAGCCCTCTGGATTGGTCCATTCTTTGTGAGAAATTCCCGGTTAGGTTTGGCAGGTGCCGAACGAGGAAATCCGCCGATGAAGCAGTCGAGGTTCAGGGAGCAGCAAATAGCGTTCATCCTCAAGCAGGCCGAGCATGGAACAACCGTCAAGGAGGTTTGCCGGAAGGCCGGCATATCAATCCAGACCTACTATCGATGGCGTAGCAAATATGGAGGCTGATGCCGTCGAAGATGAAGCGCCTGAAGGTGCTGTAGGCGCAGAACATCCGGCTGAAGCGGCTGGTGGCCAACCTTAGCCTAGGTGTTTGATCCCACGGTTTGATGGTGCGATCCTTTCGTGGGAATGGAAGGATGCCGTATGGGACAGGTACGTCACGGGTGCGCCACGACCACGCACGCCGTCCGAGCAGCAATACAGC
>Ga0308159_1005281_pt1 | contig 11095 bp, 4 predicted proteins | sample PhyCR1_FD_201040 | JGI IMG/M metagenome (GOLD analysis project Ga0308159, IMG submission 201040) | Phyllosphere microbial communities from UC Gill Tract Community Farm, Albany, California, United States - DLSLC.R1 | ecosystem: Host-associated > Plants > Phyllosphere > Unclassified | place: USA...
TATCAATTCACAATTGAAATACATGCGAACGCAGGATGTTGGATTTAATGCCAATCAGGTTGTTTATGTCAAAAACTTAACGCTCTTTAACAATCCAGTCAAGTTTGGTTCTGTCAGTTTTAATCCAGTAAGAGATAGGTTAATGCGGATTCCAGGAGTAAAATCTGCTACGGTTGCAAGTTTCATCCCTGGCGGCCAGAATGGAATAAATAGTTATGCCTATCAAGCGACCAAGGCGAACATCGATTTCGTAAACGTAGATTTTGACTATTTTGAAACCCTGAATATAAAATTAAAAGAAGGCCGCTTTTTCTCAAATGCCTTTGTAACAGATACTGTCAATTCTGCCATCATTAACGAAAGCGCAGTGGCAAAATATGGTCTTAAAAACCCTGTTGGCCAGATCATCAAAGGCTGTAATATCGATTATAAAATTGTAGGCGTAATTAAAGATTTTAAAACCCAGGGTTTCGAAAGTACGGTACAGCCTACAATATATACGATTAAGGACCCCTGTGGAAGTTACAAAACACAAATCCTTCTGAAGATAGAGGAAAATAAAATGACCGATGCGCTGGCTGCTTTGAAGGCGCAATGGCCGCAGATTAATCCGCTAGATGGTGAAGATTTCAGGTACGAATTTTTAGATGAGCTTTATGGCAAACTATTTAAAAAGCAAGAGCAACTGCAATCGGTGTTTTTTGCAGCGGCTTTGCTCACCATCTTTATTGCCGTTTTAGGTTTGTTTGCCTTTGCAAAATACATCACTAACGGCAGAATCAAAGAAATCGCTGTGCGAAAAATTTTAGGGGCAAGCGATGTTCAGATTTTCAAGTTGATTAACAGTTCTTTTTTTATCATGGTGCTCTTAGCCAATTTAATTTCCTGGCCGGTGGCTTATATCCTGACTAAAAAATGGCTGGAAACCTTTGCCTACCGAATTGATTTACCGATACTGCCGTTTTTGCTAAGTGCTGCCATCACCATTTTGTTAACGGTAGTTACCGTAAGCATTCAGGCTAAAAAAGCGGTAAAGGCTAATCCTGTTGATGCTTTGAAATACGAATAAAATCGAGTTAACAGTTGCGGGTTACCAGTTATAAGTCTGGGCTCGCAACAGGTAACACATAACCCATAACCCAAATATGTTCAGATTAAATTTAAAAATCGCTTTGCGAAACCTTTGGAAGAATAAAATTTCATCTTTCATTAATGTAATCGGTTTGGCTATTGGCCTTGCAGCTTGTTTAATGTTGCTGCTCTATGTATCATACGAATGGAACTTTGATAAGCAAGCCAAAAACTGGCAAAATGTTTATATAGCGATGACCAATGTTCCGGGTGAAGGTGGGAAAATTGGTGGTACTTTTTATGGTTCAACCACTGCGTTAGGTCCGCTGCTGAAGGATAAACTTCCCGAAGCGAAATACGTTGCACGGATGGACTATGGCAAAAAAAGCCTGATAGCAAATGGACAAAATAGTTATAAAAAAGATTCAAAATTTGCTGAGCCCGATATTCTCAAAATGTACGATTATGAGTTTATTTACGGGGATGCTAAAACTGCGCTAAATAATCCACTTTCAGTAATTTTAACAGAAAGTACGGCAAAAACGCTCTTCGGAACCAATGATGTTCTGAATAAATCGGTTCGTTTTCAAGACAAAGAAAACTTAACAATTACCGGAGTAATTAAAGATTTGCCAGAAAATAGTTCGAACAGGTTCGATTTTTTAATGCCCTGGTCGTTTTACGAAATCGTTGATGAGAGCGCCAAAGATTTAAACTGGACAAATTACAGTTTCGTAACGATGGTTACCCTAAACGCTGATGCCAATATTGATATGGTAAATCGTAAAGTAGACGAATTGGTCAAAAAAAGCGCCGAACAAACAGAGCAATCGCAACCAAACTTTTTATACCAAGCCAGTAAACTTCACTTGTTTGGTACATTTGAAAATGGGAAACCAGTTGGAGGAGATATTGAGCAAATCTGGCTTTTCATGGGGTTAGCATTTGGGATATTGCTTATTGCCTGTATCAATTTTATGAACATGGCAACTGCCAAATCAGAGAAAAGAGCTAAAGAAGTTGGAATTAAGAAAACCATTGGGGCGAATCGTACCTCGTTAATTCTCCAGTTTTTAACCGAATCAATGGTGCTCACATTGGTTGCTGTAGTAGTTTCAATTGCTTTGATAGAACTTTGTCTGCCTGCATTTAATCAGTTACTCAATATAAATCTTGGAATTTCGTATTTCAATACCGCAAGTTGGGTAGGTATAATGACAATTGTAATTGCAACTGGTTTAATTGCCGGCAGTTATCCTGCGTTCTACCTATCTTCTTTTAATCCAATCCAAACGCTAAAAAGGAAAGTCAAGGCCAGAGGATTTCTAACGATAAGTTTAAGGCAAGTATTGGTGGTAGGCCAGTTTTGTTTTGCCATTATATTGATTATTGCCACTTTGGTTATTTATCGCCAAATCCAATACGTCAAAAATAAGCCGGTTGGCTTTGATGTAAATGCCTTGGTAGAAATTCCTCAGGATGGTGAGTTGAAAGGTAAATTTGAACTGTTCAAAACTGAAATGCTGAAGTCTGGTGCAGTAACATCGATGTATCAATCATCCGTTAGCCTTTCTCACCGCGGTCGGAATTTTATGGATATTAAATGGGATGGGATGACAAAGCCCGAAAATACGGTGATGTTTAACCAGGTAGCCACCTCTTACGATTTTACCAAAACCAACGGAATTAAATTATTAGAGGGAAGAGATTTTTCTAAAAACTTCGCCTCAGATACCGGTGCGTTACTGGTAAGTGCCTCGGCCGTAAAAGTGTTTGGCTATAAAAATCCTATTGGCAAAAGGGTAAATCTTTATGGCACTAATGCTTATATCATCGGAGTATTTGACGATTACGTTTGGGATTCGCCATACAAATCCAATAATCCACAGGTGGTTTTCTTAAATCCTGCGCAAACAGGCACCATCACGATTCGCTTAAATAGCGCCAATAATTTGCAAAGCAACATCGAAACCATCAGTAGAATTACGAAGGCTTTCAATCCTGCTTATCCAACAGAGATTACTTTTATAAATTCATTATACCAGGAGAAATATAAGTCAGAAAAAACCTTAGGTATTCTTTCCAACCTGTTCGGCGGACTAGCGATTTTCGTATCCTGCCTGGGTTTATTCGGTTTGGTTGCCTACAGTGCCGAGCAACGTACTAAAGAATTTGGCGTACGCAAAGTGCTTGGCGCATCGGTTGCTAATCTGATGCAATTGCTTTCTCTTTCATTCATCAAAATGATTGTGGTCGCCATTATTGTTGCGGTTCCAATAAGTTACCTGGCGATGAATAGATGGCTCAAGAATTTCGAATTCCATACCGAGATTTCCTGGTGGATTATTCCCTTGGCAGCAATAGCAACACTATTAATGGCTTTAATTACGGTGAGCTTTCAAGCATATAAAACAGCAAAAGCTAATCCGGTTGATGCTTTGAAATACGAATAGAATCGAGTTAACAGTTGCGGGTTACCAGTTATAAGTCTGAGCTCGCAACAAGTAACACATAACCCGTAACCAATTATGTTCAAACTTAACTTAAAAATCGCATTACGAAACCTTTGGAAAAACAAGCGGTTCAGCTTGATTAATATCGGTGGATTAGCTATCGGATTGGCGAGCTGTATGCTGTTATTGCTGTACGTTTTTTACGAGTTTAGTTTCGATAAACAGTATGAAAACTACAAAACGACTTACGTAGCGCATACCAATATGACGGCCAATGGAAAAGTGCACACCTGGGCCTGGACGCCTGGATTGTTAGCGCCAGAATTAAAAGCCAAATATCCTGCAGTTGTTAATGCAGCAAGATCTTCCTACCCATTTGAGCAACTAATCAGCTACGATGATAAAAAAATCAAGAATAAAGGTTTATTTGCCGATCCGGAATTTATCAAAATACTCGACTACAAATTTTTAAGTGGGAATGCTTTTTCTCCACTTGATAATATAAATAGCGTTATTCTTACTCAATCACTAGCGCATAAATTATTTGGAAACCAAAATCCACTTGGTAAAATTGTAAAACTTGATAATGAGGATGGACTAAAAGTTGAAGCCGTTATCGCTGATTTACCAGAAAACACCAGCATCAAATTTGATTATTTGATGCCTTGGAAATTAAATGAACAAAAACAAAAATGGATCAAGGAGCAAGGCTGGGGAAGCAACTTTTGTTTAACCATTGTGGAACTTCAAAATAGTGATTTGTTTGAGAAATTAAATGCTTCTCTTAAAAACATATATAAAGTTCATGATAGCAAGCTAGATAATAATGAACTTTTTCTGCATCCCCTTTCCAAATTACATCTTTACAATGAGTTTGAAAACGGTAAATCTGCGGGAGGAAAAATAGACCAGTTACGAATTTTTTTCATGCTCGCCATCTGTATCCTGCTGATAGCTTGTGTAAATTTTATGAATTTATCTACCGCCCGGTCCGAGAAAAGAGCAAAAGAAGTTGGTGTCCGTAAAGCAATTGGGTCTAGCAGAAAAGCACTTGTTGCTCAGTTTATTTTAGAAAGCACTTTACTGGCCCTCATCGGAACAATAATTGCGTTTATCTTAGTAGAAATTAGTCTTCCATATTTTAATTCCATCCTAAATATCAACTTAATAATTCAATACAACGATTGGCGATACTGGCTTACCTTGGTTGGTCTGGTGCTAGTTACGGGGTTGCTTGCAGGCAGCTATCCTGCATTCTATCTCTCATCTTTCGATCCCGTTAAGGTGCTAAAAGGTTTCGGCGTAAAAACGGGTTCAGCCATTTCTGTTAGAAAAGTGCTTGTCGTTTCCCAATTCGTATTTGCAGCATGTTTAATTATTTGCACAGTGGTAATTTATCAGCAGTTAACTTATATTAAAAATAAACCATTAGGATATAGTCAAGGGAATTTAGTTCAAATGGCAGCTTTAGGTAACTTAAGGCAAACGAGTAAACTTGAACTTTTAAAAACCAAGATTTTGAAATCTGGCGCTGCGACCAGCGTTTCTCTGCTGAGTATGAATATTGATGAAGGAGGAAATAACACATCAGATATCAATTGGCCTGGAAAAAATCCTAACGACAAAGTTTTATTTAATCAACGTGGAATTGGTTACGATTTTATTGCAACTACCGGTACCGAGATGATAGCAGGAAGAGAATTTAAAGCCGAATTCCCTGGCGATTCCAATAAAGTTTTAATTAATGAAGCTGCAGCCAAAATCATGTCGCTTAAAAACCCGGTAGGAACTGTGATTGATTATGATGAATATAAATGTACCATTATTGGTGTAATGAAGGATTTTGTCGCAGAATCACCCTATCAAAAAGTTGCGCCAATGATTTTCAACAGAGCTTATCATGATGATGGAGGTGTAATTCTCATTCGCTTAAATGAAGCTGAAAATATAAGTGCCTCTTTATCGAAAATCGATGCAATGGTAAAAGCAATAAATCCCGATTATCCTATAGATCGGGTATTTGTAAGTGATTCATTTGAAGAGAAATATAATTCTGAAAAGCTTTTAGGAACGCTCTCTAATTGGTTTGGAGGTTTTGCAATTTTTATTTCTTGCTTAGGCTTACTTGGATTAGCATTGTTTATGGCAGAACAGCGTAAAAAGGAAATTAGCATCAGGAAGGTATTGGGCGCTAGCACAAGCCATATACTTACTCTACTCAATAAAGATTTTGTCAAGTTAGTAGCAATTGCCAATCTGATCGCATTCCCTTTAGCGTATGTCATCATAAACAAATGGTTGTCGGCATTCGAGTATCGGATCAATATATCGGTATTGCCTTTTGTAATGGCCTTTGCGGTTTCTTTCCTGATTGCCGTTTTGACGGTCAGTATTCAATCGATAAAGGTTGCAAAAGCAAATGCTGTCGATGCACTTAAATATGAATAACCTGTCCGTTCGATTTTGAACAAACATTTGTTCGGAATCGAACAGTTTATATTGCTGATTTATTGTAAATTACTGATAATCAACTTATTGAAACCTGTTGTTTATAGTGGTATAAAATTGGCACAACCAGCATCAGGTCAGAAAGCTTCATTTCAAAACTGAAATTCTCCAGCAAATTAAAAACATGTTCAAACTCAACTTAAAAATCGCCTGGCGAAACCTTTGGAAAAACAAGGGTTATACTTTCATCAATGTTCTTGGTTTATCCATTGGGATGGCCAGTTGTATTCTCATTTTTATTTTTATCCGTTATCAAATGAGTTTTGATGAGGGCTTTAAAAACGAGGATCGAATTTACCGTTTAACTACTAATTGGACTTCCGCCGATGGATTTGAAGAATCACAAGGCGTACCTAAACCAGCGCCGGCTGCGTTTCGTAATGATTTCAAAAATCAAATTGAAAAAGTTGGAGCTATTTGTCAAGATGGTGGAATTATCAAAGTAAAAGATAATGCCGGGAAGGAGAAAATTAAGACTTTGGAAGACGTTTTTTATGCAGAGCCTCAATTCTTTCAAATCATGAGTTTTGAATGGTTACAAGGAAGTCCGGTAGAATCATTAAGTCAGCCTAATACCGTGGTTTTATCGAAAGACATGGCTACCAAACTTTTTGGCGACTGGAATAAGGCCGTAGGTAAAACCATTAATTACCAAAATCGCGATGATTTTACGGTTACGGGCATTTTACAGGAGATGCCACAAAACAGTTCTTTTCCGCTAAATATTGTGGTTTCTTACCAAACCTTTAGAAATCATAACAATGAGAGATTCGATAATTGGGGCAATGTTTCTTCAAATGATGAATGTTATTTTCTTTTAAAGGATGGTGTATCAATTGATGAAGTTCGAGGTGCTTTATCAAAGTTTTCTGACAAATATTTCCAAAGAGATAACATATCTAAACAAGAAATTGGTGCACAACCTTTGGGCGATATACATTACAATGAAAACCTAGGAAATTTTTCAAGCAAAACAATGTCAAAAAAAGAGCTTTATGGTTTAGGAATCATTGGCGCATTTTTGATGCTTACGGCTTGTATAAACTTTATTAATCTTGCTACTGCACAAGCGGTAAGCAGAAGCAAAGAAGTAGGCGTTCGTAAAGTAATGGGAAGTTTAAGAAAGCAATTGGTATTTCAATTTCTTACCGAAACATTAACCATTAGCATATTTGCTTTGATTGTAGCCTGTGTCTTAGCAGAAGTTTCTATGCCAGGAATGAGAAATTTATTTCATGAAAATATTTCTTTCAGTGTGATTCAGCATCCCATCATTTTCTTGTTTATGATTGGGCTAGTCATTATCGTAAGTTTTTTAGCAGGGTTTTATCCAGCAATGGTGATGTCTGGTTTTAGTCCAGCTTTGGCAATTAAAAATAAGATTACTGCAAATGCCGGAGGCTTAAGCTTACGTAAGGTTTTAGTTGTGGTTCAGTTTTCTATTACTGTAGTGTTAATTATTGGTACACTCGTAGTTTTAAAACAAATGAATTATATGAGAGAGAAACCATTGGGTTTTAACCCTTCGGCAATTGCACTCGTAAATGTTCGAAATGATAGTTTAACCTTGATTAAATATCAAATTTTACAAGAAAGGATTTCCAAAATACCCGGTGTATTAACGACGAGTTTTTGTAGAAATCCACCATCATCCAGCAATAATAACGAAACTAATTTTAACTATAATAGTACAGAAAAAGCCAATTTTCAGGCTAATGCAAAAATTGCTGATGAAAATTACTTTAAAACTTTCGGATTAACATTTGTTGCCGGTAAAGCATTTTCTAAAAGCGATACCATAAAAGAAGTTGTGGTTAATGAAACAACTTTAAGAAAATTAAATGTGGTTAATTTTAATGATGCATTAGGTAAAAAAATTAAAATTTTTGGTAAAGAAGCAACCTTAGTGGGAGTGGTTAGAGATTTTAATAATTTGAGCCTGCACGACCCAATATCGCCAATTATCATTACTACAGTTAAAGACAACTACCAAAATATAGCCGTAAAAATGGATAGCAAACGTATACTATCCATCATGCCTCAGATAGAAAAAATATGGAATAATACCTTCCCAGAAAATTTTTACAGAGCCTCTTTTGTAGATGATGATATTAGTCAGTATTATGAGACGGAAAGGGTTATGGGGGTCTTATTTAAGGTTTTTGCATGCATCATCATATTCATTTCATTCATTGGATTATTCGGCCTAATTTCTTTCGTAGCCACTCAGCGAACCAAAGAAGTAGCCATTAGAAAGGTACTTGGAGCCTCGACGGTTGAATTAGTAAAAATGTTAAATGGATCATTTTTATTGATGGTTTTTATCGCAAACCTGGTGGCCTGGCCGTTGGCTTATTTACTGGTTTCAAAATGGCTTTCGGGTTTTGCTTATCGAATCGACATCAGCATTTGGCCCTTTGTTTTGGCAATGATTATATCAATGGCTATAACTTTAATAACAGTTTCCATTCGCTCTTATAAAGCCGCGGTAGCCAACACAATTGATGCACTTAAATATGAATAAAGGAGGGAAGGCGAAGGTTTTAAGGTGAAGGGTGAAAGCATACGGAACCTTCCACCCTTCACCCTTTTTATCCTTCAACCTTTAGAAATATGTTCAAACTTAACTTAAAAATCGCGTGGCGGAACCTTTGGAAAAACAAGGTTTATGCAGCCATAAATATAGGCGGATTGGCACTTGGATTAACGGCTTTTGTGTTGATGCTTTTGTACATTAACCGTGAAATAAGTTACGATAAATGGGATCCGGGTCTGGAGGATGTTTATCAGCTCAGAGAGCATCATGATTATTCAGCACCAGACAATAAACAACACTGGATGGAGGTTAACGACTCTAGAATGGCTGACTTGGTTCGTGATAAAATACCTCAATTTAAATATGTAACCCAAGTAGATCAAGACTGGGGAGATGGTTTCTCTATTAAGTTGGCGAATTCAGACCCATTTGTGATCAAGCATATCCGAGATACTGATTCATTGTTTTTCAAGGTTTTTCCTTATAAGTTTATTCAAGGCGATAGATTAACGGCAATCAACAAGCCAAATACTATTGTTGTTAAAAAAAGCCTTGCCATCAAAATATTTGGTACAGAGCGTGTTGTCGGGAAAGAAATTAAGATATTAACCTGGCCCCAAGATCCTGGCACTTTAATGACTGTAACAGGTGTAGTAGAAGACCCTTTAACCCCATCAAGCGTAGATTTTAGTGCCATCACACATACAGGAAATATCGAAAAAGATCCCATTCAAATCAATAATTTTAGGCATTGCGAAATCTACACTGTAGCCAATACGCAATTAGATACAGCTCAAATAAACCAAACTTTGCATAAGGTTTATGTGGATTATAAAAAGGCTTCATTTTTGCAAAGAAACATAACTTATGCCGATTACTATAAAAACGAAAAAACACCAGGATTAAAAATTATTCCTTTACAACGGGTTTATGCCACTCCATCTTTTGATAGAAGTTGGGTGGATAATGTGAAACCTATTGTTATTCTTTCCATATTTTTGCTCTTGGTATCTATCATTAACTTTGTTAACATGGCAACCGCTCAATCGGTGCAAAGGGCAAAAGAAGTTGGCGTTAAAAAAGTATTAGGTGCATACAAACGGCAATTGGTTATTCAGTTTTTGCTGGAGGCGGCCCTGCAAACTTCAGCAGCCTTTTTTATCTGTATTATTTTGGTGGAAGTTTTATTGCCTGCATTTAGTAACCATTTTAATATCAATATCAGCTTTTGGCACAATGCAGAATTTTCAGCCGTTGCCCTACAATTAGTTGGTTTATTTGTTTTGGTAACGTTGCTTGCAGGTTTTTATCCTGCCTGGATTTTATCAAAATATAATCCGGTTAAGGTACTTAAAGGCAATTACGAAAACAGCTTCAAGGGGATTTTATTGCGAAACGGGCTGGTTGTAGTTCAATTTATTATTGCAATTGCTTTTATTATTGGAGTTGGTGTGATGTATCAACAAACGAGTTTTGTAGCAAATAAAGATTTGGGTTTTAGTAGAGATAAGCTCATTAACATTTCTTCTGAATTTGATGAGGATAATCAATTTGCAATACAGATTAAAAAAATTACCGGTGTTAAATATGTTGCTACAACAACACAGGTAATGGGCAACACTTTTAATACGGGAACAGAGATTACTTTTGAAAATAAAAATTATAATTTAAATCGAGTTACAGTAACAATGGATGCTTTGCCGGCATTGGGAGCAAAGTTGGTAAGTGGGAGAATTTTTTCCCGAGAATTTAAACAAGATACCATTAACACAGCTGTGATAAATGAGGCAGCTGCAAAGCTAATAGGTAAAGAATTGGTGGGTAAACAGTTTAAAGAAGGTGGAAATATTTTTCAGATCATAGGTGTGATTAAGGATTATAATAATGAAGGCTTTGATAAGACTGTGCTACCAACAGTCTACAGAGTAACTCACTTGGGTGGCATGTCTTCAATTAACAATCTATTGGTTAGGTTCGATAGTGATCACTATAAACCAGCACTCAGATCTATAGAGGCAGAATGGAAAAAAGCATATCCGAACTTCCCTATGGTTTACACCACTGTTGAAGATGCTTTTCAAATGGCAATGAACACAACCCGCAAGCAGATGCAAATCACAGTCCTCTTCTGTACGATTTCGATTATACTTTCTCTATTAGGTTTATTTGCACTATCTACCTTTGTAGCGAAAAGAAGAACGAGAGAAATTGCAGTTAGGAAAGTGCTTGGTGCATCTAACATTGAAATTATAAGCCTTTTAAACCGATCATTTTTATTATTGATTATCACTGCAAATTTGATCAGCTGGCCAATTTCTTATATCATTTTGAAAAAATGGTTAGACGGTTTTGCTTATCGGATAGATATGCCAGTTTTTCCCTTCGCTATGGCAACGATAGTTTCCATCATTATTACAATACTCACGGTAAGCATTCAAGCCAGAAAAGCCGCGGTAGCCAACACAATTGATGCACTTAAATATGAATAAAGGAGGGAAGGTTTTAAGGTAAAGGGTTAAAGCATCAG
>Ga0308159_1005282_pt1 | contig 11093 bp, 7 predicted proteins | sample PhyCR1_FD_201040 | JGI IMG/M metagenome (GOLD analysis project Ga0308159, IMG submission 201040) | Phyllosphere microbial communities from UC Gill Tract Community Farm, Albany, California, United States - DLSLC.R1 | ecosystem: Host-associated > Plants > Phyllosphere > Unclassified | place: USA...
TCGATTCCGCAATATTTGCCCAACGTGGGTCTGTCAACAATTTTAATCCTAACATGTGGTGGTGTAAGTGAGCTGCAAAATTAAGAATTTCCCGCAGATCGACGCAGAATTAAAAACCGCAGATTGAAATAGATTCATAAGTTCTATTCTAAATCCGCGACCATCTGCGAACCTTATCATCTTAAATCTACGGAAAATTAATTCTACCCGAATAAAAACCTTTATTTTACAGAAATTTTAAATAATGAGTGCAAAAAAAATATTAATCATTGGATTGGTTTGGCCTGAGCCTACTTCATCAGCAGCGGGAACAAGAATGATTCAATTGGTTGATTTGTTTTTGCAGAAAGGTTGTCAGGTCACTTTTGCCTCCGCGGCATCGAAAAGTGATTTCAGTTTTGATTTCTCACACACTTCAGTAGTTGAGGAGTCAATAAAACTGAATGATGAAAGTTTCAATTTATTTCTTCAAAAGTTAAACCCCGATATTGTACTCTTTGATCGCTTTATGGTTGAGGAACAATATGGTTGGCGGGTCCAGCAGGAATGCCCCGATGCGCTTCGGATTTTAGACACTGAAGATTTACATAGCCTGCGAAGTGCCAGACAGCAAAGTGATAAGAAGCAGTCGGAAATCGATTTATTTTCTGATACAGCAAAAAGAGAAATTGCTTCGATTCTGCGTTGCGATCTTTCATTAATTATTTCTGAGGTGGAAATGAAAATTTTGGAAGAAACTTTTAAAATCGATCTTTCATTACTCTACTACCTCCCGTTTCTTGAAAACGAAATCACAGAAGAGTCCATTAAAAATTGGACACCTTTTGAAGAAAGGGCAGATTTTGTTTTCATCGGTAATTTTTTACACGAACCAAATTGGAACACCGTCCAGGTATTGAAAACCAAAATCTGGCCAGCGTTAAGGAAAAAACTACCTGGCGTAAATATGAATATATACGGTTCTTATGCCTCTCAAAAAGTGTTACAGTTAGAAAATAAAAACGAAAAGTTTTTTATTCGTGGAAGAGCCACTGATGCAAGGCAAACGATTTCGAAGCACAGAATTTTACTCGCTCCTATCCAGTTCGGTGCAGGTGTTAAAGGCAAATTTATCGATGCCATGCAAGTCGGAACGCCATCTATTACCACTTCAGTTGGTGCTGAGGCCATGAAAGGTTCGCTGGATTGGGATGGATTTATTGAAGATGACTTAGTGGATTTTATCGAGAAAGCGATTTTGCTTTACAATGATAAAACGGTTTGGTCTGTAGCTCAACAAAATGGCATTAAGATCATTAATGAGCGATATTTGTCTACGCATTTTGCTGACTCATTTATAAGTGTTTTGGAAAATCTGGATATCCAGAAACATCGCCAGCATAATTTTATTGGTCAGATTTTAAATCATCATACTATGCAAAGCACAAAGTATATGTCGTTGTGGATTGAAGAGAAGAATAGAAAGTAGTTTGTCTTAGCCAGACAGGCTTTCCCCTTTTTCTTGATAGAAATGAACACTGCCGAGTGTTTCTACCTGTTTAGTAGCAGTGTTCAGCTCCCCTCCTTATTTTCAAGGAAGGGTTGGGGGTGGTTTGCTTCCCAAAAGCGTTTTACTTCTGTTCATAAACCTGATTGGCGGGGAAAGCCCAAATTTTTTCTGTTTGGCTTGTACCAAAAGCAGGGCTGCTTTTCGCGAAGGATTACAGAACCATTCATTTCCAATCAGGATTTAAAGATTTTCAGGATAGGAAAAGATTACGGCCCAGGATTTTAGGATTGAAAGATGAAACAGAACTTACGGCTTTTATCTCCGAACTTTCCGCTCTTGGGCTTATCGGCTTTCTTTACAACATTAAAACATTTCAATCTCTAAACATTGCAACAATCTGCGTAAATTCGCAGCATGGCAAAAATTTCAATTAACCTTGCTACAGGTTCGTTTCAAAAGGAAGAAATTATAGTAGGTATAGATTTAGGCACCACAAACAGTTTGGTTGCTTTTATCAATCCTGATAAAAACCCGCAGGTAATTAATGATGCTGGTAAGGGGATTTTGGTCCCTTCGGTAGTATATTTCAACAGCCAAAACGAAGCGATTGTGGGTAATGAAGCGAAAGAATTCTTAACTACAGACCCAGCCAACACCATATTTTCAGTGAAGCGATTACTTGGCCGCTCTTACAAAGATGTTGCTGAACACAAAGATATATTTTCTTACAAAGTGATTGATGATGACACAGATGCTTTGGTAAAAATTCAGGCAGGAGATCGTTTTTATACGCCAATCGAATTATCTGCTGAAATTTTAAAAGAACTGAAAGCAAGGGCAGAACATGCTTTAAAAACACCTGTGAATCGGGCCGTTATAACTGTTCCGGCGTACTTTAATGATAGTCAGCGGCAGGCCACAAGGGATGCCGGAAAACTTGCCGGCCTTGACGTAATGCGGATTGTTAACGAACCAACCGCAGCAAGTTTGGCCTACGGAATCGGGCTTGATCCGACTGAGCAAAAAACCATTGCCGTTTACGATTTAGGTGGAGGAACTTTTGATGTTTCTATCCTCCAAATTCAAAATGGAATTTTCGAGGTTTTGGCTACCAATGGCAACACTTACCTCGGCGGCGATGATTTCGACCGGGCGATTTTAAACTATTGGATTGAAAATAATAAACTTGATTTTGTAGCGGTTGCTGCGGATAATATTTTAATGCAAACCTTACGTTTAAAGGCTGAAGCAGCTAAAAAAGCGCTTTCTACTCAAAATTTATACAACGAGCAGGTTGGCGAAATCTGGTGTACTTTGGATAAGCAAACTTTTGAGCAACTCATTACCGCAAAGGTGGATGAAACCATCACTGCATGTAAAAATGCTTTGAAAGATGCAGATTTAACTTCAGCAGATATTGATGAAGTAATTTTAGTTGGCGGTTCTACCCGTACGCCATTTGTAAAGCAGGCGGTAGAGAATTTCTTTAGCAAAAAACCGCAGGATAATATTAATCCTGATGAAGTTGTGGCCTTAGGGGCTGCTATCCAGGCTGATGTTTTGGCAGGAAATCGTTCTGATATTTTATTGCTTGATGTTACGCCTCTTTCGCTTGGGATCGAAACGATGGGTGGTTTAATGGATGTAATTATCTCTCGTAACAGCAAAGTACCTACCAAAGCTGGTCGCCAATACACCACTTCGATTGATGGGCAGGTAAATATGAAAATTTCTGTTTACCAGGGTGAACGCGATTTGGTAAAGGAGAATCGTAAACTAGCGGAATTTGATTTGAAAGGGATTCCGGCGATGCCTGCAGGTTTGCCAAAAGTAGACATCAATTTTTTGTTAAATGCTGATGGAATTTTAACTGTACAGGCCATTGAACTCCGTTCGGGTGTAAAACAGGAAATTGAGATTACGCCAAGTTATGGCTTAAGCGATGATACTGTTGAAAAAATGTTGTTAGATAGCATTGAATTTGCGCAAAGCGATGTGGAACAACGCATGTTAATTGAGGCTCGAAGTGAGGGCGAACAACTCCTTTACACTGCAGAGCGGTTTATTGAAAAGCATGCTGAACATTTAACAGAAGCAGAAATTGCAGAAACAAAAGTTCATATCGAAGCTTTGAAAACGGCTTTAGCCACACAGGAAAAAGATACGATTTTGAAAAAAGCCGATGAGTTGAATGAGTTCACTCGTCCGTTTGCTGAACGTGTAATGGACGCGGCGATTTCCACAGCGATGAAAGGTAAGAAGATAGAGTAAGGCTGAAGATGAGTGTTTGATAATTTAGGTTAAATAGCCATGCTGAATGTGTTTCGGATTTTTTGATTTACCATCTAAGAGATTTAAGGAAGTTTAATGCAGTTCGATTTTAATGAAAATTACACTTCTTAAAATTTTGAAAATTCGTCATGTTAAGCTCTGAAATCAAAATACTAGATTGGATAGGAAATTTTAAGGAAATGGTTGCTCAAATAAAGGTTAAAGACAATGGAAACTTAGGATTTATAATAATCCCAATTTGCTTATTTCCTTTATTTTTTCTTGCGGCTTCTGGAATTTTTAGTTTAGATTATTTGAAAGCTTTTATTGTAATAGTCATAATATTTATTATTTATATGGTATTTGCTGTAAAATTCTTGAAAGGTCAAGAAGATGTTTATGCAATTATTGCTGATGAGAATGAAATAACAATCAGAAATATCGGGAAATACGAATGGAGAGAAATTGAAAGCATAAAGTCTGAAAGGACTTCATTATTTAGCTATGATAGAAATAAGAATAAATTTTTAAATGTAATATTGAATAATGGGAAAAAAATCAGGATTAATGCGACCAACTTTGATTATCCAATAGAGGAGCTAGAAACCATATTCAATTCCTTAGGAAATCTGGAAAATTAATTCTCCTTTTCTTACCATACATCAAAACTTCTCTGCCCCTAACCTATTAACTTTGCTATATAAATCTTAGCAATTATGGAATTAGGTATCGGCATGTTCGGCGATTTGCAAGTTAATGCAAAGGGAGAAATTCAACCCGCCCAACAAAGACTTCAGGAAATTATAGAAGAAATTAAATTGATGGATGAAGTAGGATTAGATTTCTACGGCATCGGTGAACACCATCGTCCTGATTATGCAGTTTCGAGTCCAGAGATTATTTTGGCTGCAGCCGCAACGGTTACCAAAAATATTAAGTTGAGTAGTGCGGTATCGGTTCTTAGCTCATCAGATCCAGTAAAGCTTTACCAAAACTTTGCCACTATCGATTTAATTTCAAACGGCAGAGCCGAATTAATGGCTGGTCGCGGGAGTTTTATAGAATCCTTTCCATTATTCGGGTACAATCTTCAGGATTACGATGAACTTTATGAGGAGAAATTAGCGCTGCTTTTAAAAATTAACGAAGAACCAAAAATAACCTGGAAGGGAAAATTCAGGCCAGAGCTGGTTAAACAGGAGGTTCTACCCCGGGCTGTTAATGATCATTTAAAAATCTGGGTGGCTGTTGGGGGTACACCAGAATCGGTTGAACGTGCGGGACGATTGGGTTTACCCGTGATGTTTGCGATTATTGGTGGGCAGCCTTCCCAATTTAAACCGCTATTTGATTACTACAAAAAAGTTTATCAGGCTTACGGGCACGATATGAATAAATTTGAAGTCGGTGTACATATGCACTCACTATTTGGCGAGGATAGCCAGGAAACAGCAGATTATTATTATCCCTTATACTCCGCTCAAATGAATAGAGTAGGAAAAAGCCGTGGTTGGCCTCCGTTCCAAAGAAATCAATTTGAAGCTGGCAGAAGTGCTAACGGCGCTTTGATTATTGGCGATGCCGCAGAATCTGTGGATAAAATCCTTGCTATGGAAGAAACCCTTGGCTTAACCCGTTTCTCAGCACACATGGACGTTGGCGGACCTTCACATGTGGCAATGATGAAATCGATAGAAATCTTCGGACACAAAATCGCCCCGGAAGTGAGAAAAGCTTTGAGCAAATAGTCTCAGATCGTCCTTTCGAAATGAGCTTTTCGCGATTGAGAAATCTTTGAAATGGCAAACTTCGGTTTTTGAAAATTCTTGGCTCGGCTCAAAAAAAGCACGTAATAAACGCTTAATACTTGTTACCTTTCGAAATCAGATTGACGAAAGTATAAACATAACAACCTACACAAACGCCTAATAAGCTTTCGAGCAAGGCAAAAATTATTATTATAGCAGTTAGTGTTAAGGCCACTGTTAAGAAGTTCAGTATAAATGTCGCGGTAATCAATAGGCAGAAGACAAAGCCCATGGTTGCCGCGAATTTTTTAGGCGCTAAATCGGTCATTTTAGGCTTTAAGCTGAAAGCGTTAGCTAAATTAATGGCTACAAACTTCATCGGACTAAACTTTCCAGAACTAAAAGCCCTTAAAGCAAAATCGACGGTTAGGAAAAACATCACCCAATAATTTGAGAATATAACACAGCCAATTGCAATGCATGCAACTATAAATGCAATCAATCTAACTACATTTTCATTTACTCTTTCTGCAGAGATGGGACAGGATATTTCCATTTATCTTTTTTTCAAAGCTACCAATTTAAATACACCAATCGAATATTTTCCTTAACCTTGTAAAATTCATTCCTATATTTAATAAATTAACGACTACCGAAAATATAGAATGGATAATTCAGAGAGATTAAACTTCCTTTTAATGAAGCTCGAAAATTTACTGATAAGGCAACAAGGTTTTGAGGCAGAAATAGAAGCTTTAAAACAGGAAGTGAGGGCTTTACAATCGCCTGGCGCTACTTATGTTCAACCTTCAACACCAATTGCCGAACCTATTCTTGCACCTCCACCTAGAAATACTCCGCCAAGTACGGTAAATCAAAATAACCCTGCACCACAAGCTGCTCCAAGTCCATTCCAACCGCCCGTAAATCAACCGCAAAGTAATTTTGCAGATCGGTTTACACGGGAAAACATGGTTAAATCGGATTTTGAGAAGTTCATCGGAGAAAATCTGATCAGCAAAATTGGTATTCTCATATTAATTCTTGGTGTATGCATCGGGGCAAAATACGCTATAGATCATGATATGATCAGCCCGCTCACCCGGATTGTTTTGGGCTATGCGGTTGGTGCCGGATTAATGGCTTTCGCAATTAAACTGAAAGAGAAATACGAAAACTTTTCGGCTGTATTAGTCAGTGGTGCCATCGCCATCATGTATTTTATTACCTATGCAGCTTATGATTTCTATTCGCTTATTCCGCAAGCCTTAGCATTTCTGCTGATGGTTGTCTTCACTTCTTTTACTGTTGTAGCTGCCATAAAATACAACAAACAGGTTATTGCCCATATTGGTTTGGTTGGTGCTTATGCTGTTCCATTTTTGCTCAGCGATGGTTCAGGAAAGATTGGCGTATTGTTTACCTATATGGCTATCATCAACATCGGCATCCTGATTTTGAGTTTTAAAAAATATTGGAAGCCACTTTTTTATGCATCTTTCGGCCTAACCTGGATCATATTTCTTTCCTGGCGATTAAATTTAAGAGGCCAAGAAGATCATTTCGCCCTATCGCTTTTATTTTCTTCAGTGTTTTTCATCATTTTTTACATTACCAATTTAGCTTATAAGATGTCAAAAAAGGAAATGTTTGGCTTTAGTGATGTCGTTGTTTTGCTTTTGAATTCTTTCATTTACTACGGAATCGGATATTTTATTCTAGCTGCTAACAAAAATAGTGTTGAATTACTGGGGCTTTTTACGCTCGCCAACGCAGTGATCCACTTTGCAGTAAGCTTAATTATCTACAAGAAGCAGCTTGCTGACAAAAACCTATTTTACTTGATTTTAGCCATGGTGATCACTTTTATTACGATGGCGGTTCCGGTGCAGCTTAATGGCGGTTGGGTAACTATTTTCTGGGCAGTTGAGGGCGCTGTACTCTTCTATTTGGCTAGGGTTAAAGGAATTGCTATCTACGAAAAGTTATCATTTCCATTAATACTTTTAGCATTCTTCAGTCTTTTAGAAGATTGGGCAAGGTTTAACGACATAGATTATGGAAATGCACCACATGTGCTTCCATTCTTTAATGTTAGCTTTTTAACTGCTTGTATCTTCATTGGTAGTTTTGCCTGGATGCTGAACATCAACACTAAGGAAACCCAAAAATCTGGCGAGTGGCTCTGGATAAGAAGCATTTTGAATTATGCGCTTCCATCAATTCTTGTTTTAACTGTTTACATTACTTTCCGAATAGAAATTGTCCGTTATTTCAGCGGTTTATTAGAGTCAACAAAAGTTACACTCCGTCAAAGAAATGGTTTTGACGATGCAAGTCATGCTTTCAATTATAATTACGAAACCCTTACAACGGCTTGGCTTTATATCTATTCTATGTTTTTTGCAACTGCGCTAACCTTTCTAAATATTAAAAAAATTCAGAAAAACGAACTTGCCATTGCAAATCTTATCATCAACCTGGTGATGATTTTACTTTTCCTAACTAATGGATTATACACGCTTAGTGAACTGCGTGATAACTATTTATCAACGAAAAACGAATATTTTAATATCAGTTCATTTAATATTGTTATCCGATATATATCGATAGCATTTTTTGCACTTCTTATCGCTCAATGTTATTATTTGCAAAACTCAGGGCTGCTTAAAAAGAACTTCAAAACTATGTTCGAGTACCTGCTTTACATTTCAATTTTATGGGTAATTAGCAGTGAGTTGATTAACATTTTGGAGCTATCCGGAACAGATAAGAGTTACAAACTTGGTTTGAGCATTCTTTGGGGAATTTACTCCTTATTCCTCATCGGAATGGGACTTGCAAAAAACAAAAAACATTTAAGGATTGGAGCAATAGTATTATTTGGCATAACGTTAATTAAACTTTTCTTTTATGATATTTATTCGTTGAGTACAATCGCTAAAACTGTGGTTTTTGTTTCTTTAGGTGTGCTTTTACTTATAATTTCTTTTCTCTACAACAAATACAAACATTTAATTATTGATGATGTTAAAACTGAAAATTAGTATTCTTTTAGTGCTTTTGCTTGGTCATGGAATTGCTCAAGCACAAACCAGCCGCTATAAATTTAAAAGAGATATTCGCGGTGTTAATGCAATTTGGCATAGCATAAAATTACCCGAACAACTGTATGCAGCCGAAAATAAGGGCTTCCAGGACTTAAGGATTTTTGGTGTAAATGGAAAAGATACCACTGAAGTTCCTTATTTGCTAAAGCAGCGGGTAGATCAATTTATTTCGAAGGAAGTAGACTTTGCAATAATTAATAAAAGTTCGGATTTAGGCCTTTATTATTTCACATTTCAAGCCAATGTGGCGACTACAATTAATCAAATTAATTTATCATTCAAACAAAGTAATTTTGATTGGCAGGCTACTTTGGAAGGCAGCAACGATAATTTAAAATGGTTTTCTATTTTGAAAGATTACCGCATTCTTTCAATTAAAAATATTGATACCGATTATCAGTTTACTAAATTGAGTTTTCCAGATTCAAAATATCAGTATTTCAGAATTGCTTTGAAAAGCCCAGTTCAGCCAGAATTATTAGAAGCAAAAATTTTTAAAACCGATACTATAAATGGCACTTATCAGGATGTAAAATATAAAACTTATCAATTATATAATGATGCAAAAGCTAAGGAGACAGTCATAACCGTTGATTTAACCCGTCTAACGCCTGTATCAAATTTTAAGCTTAATGTTAACAGCGACTTTGACTTTTATCGATCTTTTAAAATCGAATACGCTACTGACAGTGTCAGAACAGAAAAAGGCATGCAATTTAATTATGCTGAGTTATATAACGGAACTTTGAGTTCGCTCGAGCCCTCAGAATTTAATTTTCCAAACACCATTGCCTCGACATTGAAAATAACCATACAAAATAACGACAATAAACCTTTAAGCGTCAGCGGGCTAGAACTGAAAGGAAATATTTTCGAACTGGTTGCTCGTTTCGATATCCCAACTCTCCATTACGCTTTATATTATAGAAATAACACAGTTGTTGCCCCAAATTATGAAATTGAAAAGTTTGAAAGCAAAATCCCGTCTGTTTTAGCTGCTTTAACCATTGGCAAAGAGGAGCAAAATCCAGCGTATACTGAAAAAATTGAGAAACCATTATTTGAAAACAAGGCTTGGTTATGGGTATTAATGGCAGTTATTATAGCATTGTTAGGTTGGTTTTCATTTAAAATGTTGAGGAATTAAGATCCTATTATAATAAAAGTCAAGCATGACATCGAAAACTCGATATGCTAAGAAGTTTGATATTTCATGTTAATTATATAGAGACAAATACAGAGATCATCTGATTAATTAAAAACATGAAGAACATTTTTCAATTCGCAGTAACTAGCGAAGTAATTGAAAGAATAACAAATTAAGCCCACATACCTCACAGCTTTGGGGTAAAATGAACGTTTCTCAAATGCTGGCCCATTGCAATGTAAGTTATGAATTGGTGTATGATACCAAACATGCAAAGCCTAATCCATTTATGAAATTCATCATGAAAGCTCTTGTAAAGAACATTGTCGTAAGCGAAAAACCTTATAAAAGAAATAGCCAAACTGCGCCATCGTTCGTAGTTACTGATGAGAAGGAATTTGAGAAAAAAAATCGCTTAATTTCTTACATCAATTAAACACAAGAGTTGGGCGAAGATGATTTCAACGGAAAAGATTCACACTCTATTGGGAAGCTAACCAAAACAGAATGGAACAAAATGTTTTACAAGCACTTAGACCATCACTCAAATCAGTTTGGAGCTTAGAATTTAATTTATTTATGTAAATTCATAGTATGAAAAGATTAACGAATTTAATTGTGTTAATCATCTCTTTCATTCTATGCACTTCCTGGGGTTTCTTTGCGCACCAAAGAATAAACAACATTGAAATTTTCACCCTTCCGCAAGGCATGATCGTATTTTACAAGAAAAATACAAAGTTTATCACTGAACATAGACCCTAATAAACGAAGATATGCTGATACCCTGGAAGCACCCAGGCACTATTTCGATGTAGAAAAATATGAGAAAGATATCGATAGTATTCCTGAAAAATGGAACGATGCATTAGCGAAATATGGCGAAAAACATCTCAATACAAATGGGATAGTGCCATGGCAAATTCAGCGTACCTATTTTAGTCTGGTAAAAGCATTTGCTAGTCGTGATTCGATTAAAATTTTAAAATATTCTGCAGATCTAGGTCATTATATAGGTGATGCTCACGTACCGTTGCACACTACTGCAAACCACAACGGCCAATTAACAAATCAGGTTGGCATTCATGCCTTTTGGGAGAGTAGATTACTGGAGTTATTTGCTTCGAATTATAACTTTGTTGTCGGCAAAGCGAAATACATCGAAAATCCTTTAAAAGAAGCATGGAAGATCGTTAAACATACCCATAGCCTGGTGGATACGGTTTTAACCTTGGAAGCAACACTGGCAGCAGCTTTTCCTTCCGATAAAAAATATAGCTTCTCTGAACGAAACAATACCGTTTTAAAACAGTTTTCCGTAGAATATT
>Ga0308159_1005283_pt1 | contig 11092 bp, 12 predicted proteins | sample PhyCR1_FD_201040 | JGI IMG/M metagenome (GOLD analysis project Ga0308159, IMG submission 201040) | Phyllosphere microbial communities from UC Gill Tract Community Farm, Albany, California, United States - DLSLC.R1 | ecosystem: Host-associated > Plants > Phyllosphere > Unclassified | place: USA...
GGCGCTGCCCGACGCGGTCATCGCCGCCTTCGCCTCGCCCTATGAGGTGCAGCTGAAGCCCGGCTATGCGCTGGCCCAGGCCATGCAGGACGAGAACGAGGTGCGGGTCATCACCCGCGTCGCTGCCCATATCGCAGATGAACAGGCTCAGCGGCGCGAAGCGGGCCAGCCCACCATTCCGCCGACCGATGTGCTGCGCCGATTGCTGGGCGCGTCGAAGGCGGTGGAGGAAGGCCGGGCGCCTGAATCCTATCGCTACATGACCGGTCATGGCCGCGAAGTACTGTCAATTCAGTCAATCAACCGCCACGGGGTGACCGTGCGCCTTCATGCCCATCCGAATGCCGAGGTCGAAGAGGCCGTCAACGCCTTGCGCGACATGTTGGCGCATCTCGAGGCGACGGGGCAGGGGTTGAAGCGCTAAGTGTTTCCCCGGGGAAACATGAGGGCGGGAGGAGTGCATGGTCCTCCTTGCCGGAGCATGAAATTGACCGATGTTTCCTTGGAGAAACATCGGTCAACCGGCGCGAATCTGCCGCCACTCATGAGTTTTCTGAATCACCACGATTTTCCGCTTTCGTCTCGCCTGCAACCGATTCAGGATGGGGTCATGCCGATCGCGCGCGAACACCGCTGGCTCTATCCGATCGACTGGCGTGAATTGTCGGCGCTGATCCGCTTCGGTCGCGCCAAGGGGCGGTGCGAGCATTGTGGGCGGCCGCATGGTCACGCCGTTATGCATCTGGGCGACGGCCGCTGGTGGGACGACGGACGCAGACGGTGGCGTGACGCAAAGGGGCGAAAGGTGAGGGGGCTGGCCAGCCCGACCGCGATGCTTGCCGGGCAGCCAGGTCTTGCGGGAATCGCACCGCCCTTACCGTTCCGCGTAACGCGCGTGCTGCTGGCCAGCGCCCATCTCAATCACAATCCCGGCGACAACCGGCCACGTAATTTGGCGGCGCTGTGCCAAGCCTGTCACATGCGCCACGACGCGCGCGAGCATCGCCGTCGTCGCCTGTGCAATCACTTTCGGGCCAGCGCCATCGGCGACCTGTTCGCCTGATCGAGCGTGCAGCCAAGGCCATTGGGTATAGTGCGTACGACCTGCGGCTAACCCCAATTTCGCCACCCTGCGAAGAGTTGTGTCGCTGTCGACGAATTCATACTCGAAAGCACGAACTCAAACGCGGTTTGGCCGCTATTCCCAGCGGTAGCCCCGGGTCCCCTCCCCAAAGTTCGTGCTTTCGAGTATGAAATCCAACATGACGCGAACCACCACGCCCGCCCGTAAAAAAGACGCCATTTCCGCCCGCTCGGGCGGTCGGCCGCAGGGCGACCTGTTCTACCTCGACAGCCCACTCACCAGCGAGATCCGCGGCGAACGGTCGCTGATGGCCTTTCCCTTCTTCGCGCTCAGCAAGACCGCCTGGATGAAGCCGCTGACCTATTCCCACGCCAATGTTGCGATCGAGGTCCGGCCCTCGGCCAAGGGGGTGGCGACCATCTATGACAAGGAGATTGTCCTTTATATCGCCAGCCTGATGGCGGCCAAGATCGAACGCGGCGAGGAGGTGGGGCAGGACTTCATCTTCACCGCGCATGACCTGTTCTCGGTCACCGGCTCGAACCATTCGGCGCGCTCGTACCAGCGGCTGTCCGAGGCGCTGGAGCGGCTGCAGGGTACGCAGATCAAGACCAATATCGAGGCGGGCGGGGAAGGGGAGGAGGGCTTCTTCTCGTGGCTGTCCGAGGCGCGGTTGCACTATTCCAAGACGCGCACCGGCGAGCGCCGCCTGAAGGCGGTGAAGGTGCGTCTGTGCGACTGGCTGCACCGCGCGATCCTGCGCGACAAGCAGGTGTTGGCCTATGCCGCGGCCTATTTCCAGTTGGGGCCGGTCGAGCGGCGCATCTACGAGGTGGCCTGCGCCACCGCCGAGGACGGGCGGCTGGAGATCGACCTGGCGACCTTCCGGCTGCAAGTCGGATATCAGAACCCGCTCGCCAATTTTCGTGCCGCGATGAAGGCGATCGCGCAGGCCGATGCCATCCCCGACTTCCAAGTCGCGATCATCGAGGATGCCGAGTCCGAACCGACCGAGGGCCGGGGGAGGGGCCGCCGCGCGCCGTCCGCGCGGGTGATCGTCACGGCCCGTCCCAGGGCGCTGGAGGACTTGGCGGAAGCGGACGCGAATCACGTCGATCCGTGATTCGCGGACCGACGATCAATTCATACTCGATAGCACGAACTATCCATCTGAATTGATACTTGATAGCACGAAGTCTTCGCTGAATTCATACTCGATAGCACGAATGATGTTGCCGATTTCGAGCGTTATCTAGCAGTTTTTTTGATTTCCTACTCGAAAGCACGAATCGTGACTGCTTTCTTTGTTGGAAATTACCTGCAAGGTTGCCCCCTATCGCGGGTCGCAGATCTGCGAAGGCAGCATATGGGAGCGGTCGTGACCACATAAAGGAAAGCCCGGCACGAAGGCCGGGCATCCCAGGTATTACAGGAGCGACGTCGCCAAACGTCGATCCGGGGTCTCACTAGCCCTCTCCTGATACGCCTGTCGCCCCTGCGGTTCAAGGATGCGCGCTTCGCGCCACGTTCTTTCTTTGTCTTTTTTGGTCCGGCCCCGGATATAAGGGGAAGGAAGATGACGGCGTTCACCTTTGGTGAAGCGACGACGCGCGTGCTTGCGCAAGTGGCGAGCGGGCAGGGGGGGCGACGCTCCCGCTCGTCCGTGCGGCGCGACAGTATCGAGGCGGGGACGTTCGAAGACGCCTTCTTCGCCAAGCCCGCCAAGGGCGAGTGCGACCGGCTGATCCGCATGGCGCGCGTGGCGCTCGACACCGGACGTCGGATCAAGCGCGAAGCGCGGGGGCAGGGCAGGGACCTGACCGGTGCCGAACATCTGTTGGCCAGCCTGACCGCAGGTGCGGTGCGCGTTTATGAGGAACTCTGCACGCTTGCCCGACTGAACGGTGGCAAGGTTTATCCCAGCTACGACCGGCTGGCCTCGGCCACTGCGCTCGGCCGCGCCACCGTCGCGCGTGCGATCCAGATTTTGGAGGACGCCGGTTTTCTCGTCCGCCAACGCCGCTTCCGCCGGATCGAAGGAGAAGGGCCGGGGCCGCGCTTCGAGCAGACGTCGAATGCTTATCGGGTGGTTGCGCCCAAGCGGCTGCTGTCCCTGCTCCCCCGCTGGCTTCGCCCCGCGCCGGCACCCAACGATACGGTCCAGCACGTGGCCGACGAGGCTGAGGAACAAAAGCGGCTGAAAGGTCAGTTGTCATGCTGTGAACTGGCGCAGATCACCGTGGGCGGTTCGCTCGGCCGGATGTTGGCACGGCTTGGTGCAGTGATTGATCAAATGACGCATTCACGCGAGTCTCACCCCGATCCTGAATCTCTTCCCATTTTATCTTAGAGCCCGCCTCATAATTCGAGCTTAGCGATGCGTTGGATCATTCGCCTGATGGATGCAATTGAGGTGGTCCCGCCTTCCTGAACAGTTTAGCGTGTGGGCTAAGCTATACCCCGGTTGGTTTACGCCGCCATTCTGTTGAACGGCATGTCCGTATACCTCGTCCGGCGTTCGGCCGGCGAGGCAGGAGTGAGGCTGCTACCCGTTGTAATAGCTGACTCACCGGCCGAGCCCGGTTCGCAATTGGGAGCCGGGCCCGAATGCGTTCGGATAGACGCATTCGTACTTCATCGACCGCCAAAGCTGCTCGATAAAGACGTTGTCCATCCAGCGGCCGCGTCCGTCCATGCTGATCCGCACCTCGGCCTCGCGCAACACGTTGGTGAAGTCGGTGCTGGTGAACTGGCTGCGGCGAGCCGGAGCTATTGGGGCTACGACACGAAAGTGTGATCTGCGTACGCCAAGCGTGAACGATAGGCGAACACGTGGCCGCGTCATGCAGCGAGCAACGATGCGGGTGTGCGTAGCGGCCTGAGCTGGCCGACCGGAGGGCGGTCGTCGGTGTTCCAGCGGTAGTCGCCGGTGAGCGAGATATGTTCCCACCCGAGCGGTGCGATGTGGCGGGCAGTTTCGGGAGGCACGGCCATGCCGGCGATGGCCTGTTCGAGGTAGCGGGTGTTCCACAGGATGATGGCGGCTACGAGCAGGTTGAGGCCGGAGGCGCGGTAGGTCTGGTTTTCGAACCGGCGGTCTTGCAGTTCGCCGAGCTGGTTGAAGAACAGCGCTCGGGCGAGCGCGTTGCGCGCCTCTCCCTTGTTGAGCCCGGCTTGGGCACGCCGGCGCAGGTCGATGTCGCGCAACCAGTCGAGCGTTCGATCCGACCGACCTCGCGCAACGCCAGGGCAAGGCCGTTCTGGCGTGGATAGGCGGACAACCGGCGCAGCATCGCGGAGGCGGTGACGGCGCCGCTGCGGATCGAAGTGACGAGCCGGAGCAACTCGTCCCAATGGTCTGCGACGTGGCCGACCGCGACCGGATCGCCGGTCAGGCCGGCGAGCAGCGCCCCGGCATCCTGCTGCGGCAGCAGATGCAGGCGTCGTTTCTTCAGATCCCGCAAACGCGGCGCGAAGCGGTAGCCGAAGACATGGTCGGAGGCCCCGCCGGTATCGGTGTAATGTTCTTCGATCGACAGACCGGTGGCATGGTAGAGCAGCCCGTCGAGGACATAGGGTGCCTCGCCCGCCGTCGCCGCGATCACCCGGCTTGCGAACGGGTCATATTGGTCCGAGATGTGGGTGTAGAAGCTGACCCCGGGCTCGTTGCCGTTACGCGCGTTGATCTCACCGATCGCAGCACCGCGCCCCCCGGCGTGGAAGAGCTGGCCGTCGCCCCAGAGGGCACTTAGCGGCAGGGAGCAATGCGCGTCGATCAGTCGCGCCAGCGCCTCACCATAGGCGGTGTCGCTGACGTACCAGTCATGCAGGTGCGCGAGTTGGCGCAGGGTGGCCGCCTGGCAGGTATCCGCCATGCGGATCAGGCCGAGATTGATGCCGTCCGCCAGGATTACGGTGAGAAGCGCATTGCGATCATCGCCCGGTCGACCGGAGCGGCGATGAGTGAAGCATTCGGAAAAGCCGGTCCAGCCATCGACCTCCAGCAATAGATCGGTGATCTTCACGCGGGGCAGGCGATCGTAGACCATGCGCCGCACGTCCTCCGCATCGGGCGGGGTTGCGGCCTTCAGCGGCGAGATTACGAGACCATCGGCATCGAGCCGCACCTGGGGCAGTTCGCCCTGCCGGGCGAGTGCCGTGACCTGTTCGATCGCGGTATCGAGGCGGGCTCGGCGACCGGCAATAAAGGTATCGAAGTCAGTCTCGATCGCCAGCGGCAACGGTCCGCGCTCACATATCGCGGCGAAGGTGGCGGGTGGCAGGAGGTAACTGTCGGAAGCACGATACTGGCGACTTTCCTCCACCCATATGTCGCCGGCACGCAGCCGGTCGCGCAACTGGGTGAGAGCGCACAGTTCATAGGCCGCGCGGACAACCTGCCCGTCGCGCAGCACAAACGGCCGCCACGATGGCGACACGAAGCGAAGCGGCGGATCGTCGGGCAGGCGTCGCCTGCCGGTCCGATAAACCTCACCGACCACCCGGACCGCATCAAGCAGCCCCTGCACCGGGCCGGCACCCCGGAAAGTGAAGGCGCCCAGGAACGGCCCGATCACCGCGCGCAGCGAGCGATGCCGGTCGATCAGCTCGGCGGTACGGTCGGTCGTCTCCGGCGCGACCAGGATTTCCGCTTCCCCGACCGCCGCCCTCAGTTTTTCCCAATCGATCGCCATCGCGGCGAGCGAGTCCAGCCCTCGCGCCCGTGCATCGACAGCAGGCGGCACGAGCCGGTGAGCAGGCGCAACTGCGCCTGGAGCGCGCGGATCGCACCCAGCGCCTTGTCGCGCGTCCGGTTCTCGGCGCGCCGCATCATGCTGCCGAGGAGCTTGTCCATCATCGTCAGCACCGCATCGGCGAGGCTCTCGCGAAGCCGCAGCGCTGCTGCCGCCAGAACGGCATGGCGGCGCCGGTCGGGCAGTTCCGCTAGATGCTGCGACGTGATCCGCACGGCTTCGTCGGCGATGCGGTCGAAGGCTGCGGCCGGGATCGTTGCGGCCCGTGCCGGTGCCATTCCGATCGCCCGGACATGATCCAGTCGTTCGAGCAGGCGCATGACGTTGCGCGGTGCCGGCGACAGCGGCGGGTTGCGCAGCCACGACAGCCACGTCGCACCCTGGTCGCCACGATGGGCGAGCAGCGCATCGAGGCGGGTACGTCCGCCATCACCCAGCCCCTGGGTCAGCACATCGTGGACGAGTTCGTCGGCTTGGCGGCGCGCTCGTCGTACGATCGCCTCGATAACAGTGACGGGCGGCAGCAACAGGCGACGACGTCGCATTTCGTCGATGACGATCTCGGCCAGCTGGACTGGCTGGATGATGGTCTGCGCCACGGGCATGGCGAAGGCGGCCAGGGCGTGGAAGTCGGTCCGGCCGAACGCCTGATAGCCCATGCGCCGTGCCAGATCGGCGAGATGCGCACGTCGTGTCGGGTCACGATGGCCATAGTCGCGCCAGGCCGCCTCTGCACATCGAGCTGACGGGCGACAAACGACAGGACCGAGACGGGCGGCGTCTCGTCCGCGCCGAGTACCCGCCCGGGCCAGCGCATATAAAGGAGCGTCATGGCGTAGCCGAGCTGCGATGCGGGACCACGCCGGATCAAGACCCAATCGAGATCCTCGCGCGTCAGGGTGAAATGTCGCGCGATCTCGCGTTCGTCGGCCGGTGGATCGAGCTGACGCGCCAGCGCCTCGCGGGTGAGCAGGCGTCGCCTCGCCATGACCCTGAACCTCCTTGAGGCTGTCCGTCAGACGGTGATTGGACGGCCAGCGTGAATGTGTCCGTCAACTCTGGACCTTCGACGGCGATTCGGACAAGACCACGTCAAGATGGGAAAACGGACACTTCGGACCCGCGCATGGCGCTGATCGGCTATGCGCGCGTCTCCACCGCCGACCAGAAGTTGGCGCTCCAGCATGACGCGCTGATCCGCGCCGGTTGCGAGCGCACGTTCGACGATCAGGCATCGGGGGCCAGGGCCGACCGGCCGGGGCTGGCCGAGGCGCTCGCCTATCTGCGGGCCGGCGACACGCTGGTCGTCTGGAAGCTCGACCGGCTCGGTCGCTCGATGCACCATCTGATCGCGCAGGTCGGCGACCTGGCGGCGCGCGGGATCGGGTTTCGCTCACTGACCGAGAATATCGACACCACGACACCGGGCGGAATGCTGGTGTTCAACATCTTCGGCAGTCTGGCCCAGTTCGAGCGCGACCTGATCCGCGAGCGCACCCAGGCCGGATTGCGCGCCGCGCGCGAACGCGGGGCGCAGGGTGGTCGGCGTCCAGTCGTTACCCCCGACAAGCTGCGCAAGGCGCGCGCGCATATTGCTGCGGGCCTGACGGTGCGCGAGGCAGCCGCCCGGCTGAAGATTGGCAAGACCGCGCTCTACAAGGCGTTGGAAGGTGCGGGCGCACAACGCGTCGGCGAAACGGCAGGGACAGGCGCATGACAGGCGAACGCGATCCGAACATCGTCACCTCCGGCCTGTCCGGCATCGTCACCGAGCAGGGCATCACGGTCGAGGTCCACATCATCCGCCTCGAAGACGAGCCGGGCTGGACGCTGGAAGTGGTGAACCACAGCGGCACCTCGACCGTGTGGGACGATCCCTTTGCCACCGACGATGCCGCATGGGCCGCTTTCCGCCACACCGTCGAGAAAGAGGGCATGCGCGCCTTTCTCGATCAGGCCGTCGTGATCCCGTTTCGGCGCTGAATGCGTTAGTAGGCCAAGAGCAGGAGATCGACGATGCCGACAAGCGCCAGGCCGCTGTGGATCCTGACCGGATTGCTGCTCGCCTTCTATCCGGTTCTGAATTTCGTCTACTGGCCGCAGGTCCTTCGCTCGGGTGTGCTGCCTCCCAATGGCGACAGCATTGGCATCCCCATGTACGGCAGCATCCTGGTGACGATCGTCGCGTCGCCCATCGTGCTGGGCATCGCCTGGCTTTGTCTTCGACGCTATGATCCAGCTACCCGCCTTGCCAAGATCAGGTGGGATCGCCCCATCCGCACGGTCGCGGCCAGCTTGGTGTTCGGAGGGGCTGCCGTGCTGTGCGTCTTCGCCAGCGTCGCTGAACTGGGTCATGCGATGCCGTGGTACGAATACCTCTGGGCCGGATATGCGCTGGCATGGGTGCCTTGGTTGCTCGGTATACGAGCCGCCGTGATCGATCAGGAAAATACGGCAGGCGACTGAACCCCGCCGTTCACCGCTCGTTCGCTCCTACCGTACGCAGAATGCACTTTCGTGCAGTCACCCCTTGAAGGGCATCATCCTCGCCGGCCGCACGGGCAACGCGGCTCCATCCGGCGACATTGGTCGTCAACAAGCATCTGCTGCCGGTCTACGACAAGCCGATGATCTATTATCCGCTGTTGGCGCTGATGCTCGCCGGCATTCGGGATATCCTGATCATCTTCAGCCCCGATTATCTGCCGCATTACCGCACTTTGTTCGGCGACGGATCGGCGCTGGGCCTGAAAATCGCCTATGCCGAGCAGCCCGCGCCTGAGGGGCTGCCGCAAGCGTTCACGATCGGGCGCGACTGGATCGCAGGGCAGGCGATGACGCTGGTGCTCGGCGACAACATCTTCTTTGGCAACGGCCTGCGCACCTTGCTACGCCGCGCCGTCGCCCGGATCGAGGCGGAGGGTGGCGCCACGCTCTTCTCCTACCGGGTCGACGATCCCGAACACTATGGCGTCATCGCCTCGATGACGACGGACGGGCGGTGTCCCTCGAGGAAAAGCCCGAACGCCCACGCTCGAACCAGACCGTGACCGGCCTCTACATGTTCGACGCCGGCGTCTGCGACCATTCCGAGGCGCTCGTGCCCTCGGCACGGGGCGAGCTGGAGATCACCGACCTTGCGCGCCGCTACATGGATGCCGGCACGCTCCACGTCGAGCCGATGGGCCGCGGCTTCGCCTGGCTCGACACCGGCATGCACGACAGCCTGCTTGAGGCCGTCGAGTTCGTCCGCACCATCCAGCACCGCCAGGGCATCCAGATCGCCTGCCTGGAAGAGATCGCCTACCTCCAGGGCCTCATTACCCGCGAGGCGGCGGAGGCGCGGGGCCAGGTGCTCGCCAAGACCGCCTACGGCCGCGCGATCCTGACCGCGATCGCGGGAACGCCCGTCCCGCAGGGGGACCGAAGGGCGGGCAAGCGGCGGCAGCGACCCTTTACCGACGTGCCGTGAGCGCGTATGGCGGACGCACCCCCATCACCGGTGGACGGGTCTTGCCGGTAGGACCGGATTGAGATCATCCGCCATTGTCGTTAAGGATCCGGCGCTTCTGTTCGCGAGGTTTTCCGGGCGGTTAGGTGTATGGGCATGCTGGGCAACGCCGATACCTTTTCCCGGCCCTCTCCTTCTTCCAGGCAGTTGATGACGACCTCCGATCCCAAGAGTGTGAAGACGCATTGGCGCCCGCGCAGCGTGCTGCTGCAGTTCCGCGCCATCGCCTATCTGCTGTGCTGCGACATGGCGGCGATCTTCGGTGGCTTCGCGATCGCCGCCATGTCGCGTCAGTCGATCATCGTCGACAGCGGCTGGCTGGTCTTCGCCCTCGTGCTGATGCCGCTCTACGCGCTGATCGCCTCCAATCTCGATGCCTATGATTCCGAAAATCTGCAGGATCCGTTCGGCGCGATCCGTCGCGGCATCCAGGCGCTGGCGATTGCGATCAGCTGCGTCATCCTGGCCGCCTTCTACCTAAAGTCGGCGACCGCCTTTCCGCGCCTGACGATCGGCCTCGGATCCGCGCTGGCCGCCTTGCTGCTGGTGACGGGACGCTATGTGTTCGTCCGCCATCTCACGTGGTTCGTCGGCGGCAATCCGTTCAGCTCGATTCTGCTGTGCGACCGCGGCGCGCCAATCCCGCCGGGCAACTTCTCGATGGTGATGGCGGCGGAATCCTATTTTGATCCGGAAGCGCACGATCCGCACATGTACGATCGCCTCGCGACGCTGGTCGCCAGCGCCGACCGCGTCGTCGTCACCTGCGCGCCCGAACATCGCATGGCCTGGGCCAAGGCGCTGCGCGGCGCGAACGTGCAGAGCGAGATCGTCGTCCCTGAACTGGCGGCGATGGCGCCGCTCGGCCTCGGTCCCAATCGCGACGTGCCGTCGGTCATCGTCGCGGCGGGGCCGCTCGACCTGACCGACCGGATCGTCAAGCGCCTGTTCGATATCGCGCTCGCCTCGGCCGCCTTGCTGTGCCTGTTGCCGTTGCTCGTCCTCACCGCGATCGCGGTACGGCTGAACAGCCCGGGGCCGATCCTATTCAAACAGGTGCGCATCGGCCGCGGCAACCAGATGTTCCAAATGCTCAAGTTCCGCTCGATGTACGTCCAGCAGTTGGACGGCGCCGGCCATCGCTCCGCCTCGCGCAACGACGACCGGATCACCCGGGTCGGGCGGATCATCCGCAAGACCAGCATCGACGAACTGCCGCAGCTGGTGAACGTGCTGAAGGGCGACATGAGCATCGTCGGTCCCCGCCCGCATGCCCTGGGGTCACGCGCCGCAGACAAGCTGTTCTGGGAAGTCGACCAGCGCTATTGGGACCGCCACGCGACCAAGCCGGGCCTCACCGGCCTTGCCCAGGTTCGCGGCTTCCGCGGTGCGACCCTGGTCGAGGACGATCTGCGCAATCGCCTGCAGGCGGACCTCGAATATCTTGAAAATTGGTCGATCTGGCGGGATATCAAGATCATCTTCCTGACCGTCCGCGTCATCCTCCACCGCAACGCCTTTTGACGACCGGCCCCTATCGGCGCGTGCGACGGGACGAAGGGAAAGTTTATGGCACTTTTGTGAAAGGGGGCTATGCTGCGCAAGTCACCGCCGGATACGGGCGGGGCACCACAGGAGCAGGCATGGTTGAAATCGCGCTTGGGTATGCGGTTGGCTCGGTAGTTCTGGGCCTGTGCCTGGGTGGAGCGACACAGGTGATAAAGACGCGCATACCGTATTGAC
>Ga0308159_1005284_pt1 | contig 11091 bp, 10 predicted proteins | sample PhyCR1_FD_201040 | JGI IMG/M metagenome (GOLD analysis project Ga0308159, IMG submission 201040) | Phyllosphere microbial communities from UC Gill Tract Community Farm, Albany, California, United States - DLSLC.R1 | ecosystem: Host-associated > Plants > Phyllosphere > Unclassified | place: USA...
ACACGACGGTGATCTGCGCGCCGGCGGGTGCGGCCACGGCAAGCATCGTGACGAGGGCGGCACCGAAGGAAAAACTGCGGAACATGGGTTCACTCCTGGAAGGGTGGTGGTGTGTTGCGACCAGGGTGGTTTAGCGAACGGCGCATGAACCCAGCCTGAACCCGTCGTTCAGCTACGGTTCAGGAACCGCGCCTAATCGACAGGATCGAGACGTTGGATCGGCCGGTCGAACGCTACTCATTGTTGGCGGCTCGGCAGGCGCCCGGATGGCGGCCTCCATCGGCTTACATAGCGCCGCCAGCTTCAGGCGTCTGCGGTGGGACTGCGGGTGTTCAGACGAAGATAACGTATCAAGGGTTCAGGACAAAAGGTCATGAGAACTGCCAGGGCATCGGTACCCAGGCATAGCCGGCTTCGATCTTCAGCAGGCGGCCGAGACCGGGGAAGGGGTAGTGGAAGCCCAGCACTGGGATACGGTCGGTCACCGCCCGGTCGAAGAGACGCCGGCGGGCCGCCAGGGCGGCTGCCGGGTCGCGGTCCGGCCCGGGGCGCCAGGCACGGTCCACGTTGACCACGGGGTGGTAGGCGAGGTCGGTCGTCAGTAGCAGCTGGTCGGTCCCGGAATGCACCAGGAAGGCCGCCATGCCGGGTGTGTGGCCAGGTGCGGCGAGGGTGGCAAGACCCGGCACGATCTCGTCGCCTGCCTCGTAGAGCACGACGTCGCGGGCGACCGGCTCGACGCTGCGCTTGATGGCGGCGGCAAAGCGGCGGCGGAACTCCTCCGTTACGGGCATGTAGGACAGGTCCGGCTCGCCACGGACAAAGAACGCCCAGTCGGCCCGTGGCGCGAAGATGGTGGCGCGCGGGAACGCGCGGCCGCCATCCGCCGCCCGCAGGTTCCCGACGTGATCGGGGTGGGTGTGCGAGATCACCACAGCGTCGATATCCGCCGGCGCCAGTCCGATAGCGGCTAGGTTGGCGAACAGGCGGCCGCCATGCGGCCCCATGGTCTGCCCTGCGCCGGCCTCCAACAGGATGCGCCTGCCCGCCGTCTCGATCAGCAGGGTGTTCAGGCTCAGGGTGAGATGGTCGACCGGCAGGAAGGCGCGGCGGAGCGCCTCCTGCAACTCACCGTCCGGCGCATCGATGGCATAGATCCGCGGCGGGCCGCCGATCACGCCATCGCTCAGCACCGTCGCGGCGATGTCGCCGACCCGGAAGTGGTAGTGGCCAACATTGCCACGAGGTGGAACTGCGGGCTGCGCGGCGGCCTGGCGAGCGGAGCCGCTGGCCAGGAGAAGAGGCGCGGCGCCGGTAAGGGTGGTCAGCGCAGCCCTGCGGCGGTAGCCCGTTGAATGCTGCACTTGGCGTCTCCCTTCATTCTTGAGTGGGCCACACGGCCGTTGCAGCCTCGCTTCAGCGGATTGGCCCGCCCTGTCCTCAAGATGACCGTGTCGACATGTGCACATAAGCGGGCCTAACCTGAGCGGCTTGATAAGCAGGGCTTCGCAATGCAGCCGCTTCGCCTCGATAGCCTGGACGCCTTCGCGGCAGTCGTCCGATGCGGCGGCTTCAGGGCCGCGGCGGCGGAGCGCGGGATCTCGTCGTCCGCGCTGAGCCAGACCGTCGCGGCGCTGGAGGCAGCGCTAGGCATCCGCCTGCTGAACCGGACGACGCGGAGCATCGCGCCTACCGAGGCGGGAGAGCGCCTGCTGGAGCGGCTGCGCCCGGCGCTGGACGACATCCGGCTGGCGATCGACGGGCTCGACCAGTTGCGGGAAAATCCTTCGGGCACCGTGCGCATCAACGCGCCCGGACCCGCAGCGGACCACGCCCTTTGCCCCCTGGCCTTCGACTTCATGCGGCTCTACCCGGAGGTAAAGGTAGAGATTGTCAGCGACGCGGCGATCGTTGACATCGTCGAGCGCGGCTTCGATGCCGGCGTGCGGTTCGGCAAGCAGGTGGCGAAGGACATGATCGCGGTGCCGCTGGGGCCATCGCTGCGCTACGCAATCGTGGCCGCGCCCGACTACCTGCGACTGCGGGGCACGCCCGCCACGCCGCACGACCTTGTCCGGCACGATTGCGTCCGCCGCCGCTTCCCCGGCGGCACCCTAGCCATCTGGCGTTTCGTGAAGGACGGCGAGATCCTGGAGCTCACGCCCGACGGACGCCTGACGCTCAGCTCGGCGCACCAGGAACTGCAGGCGGCCATCGCCGGCCAGGGCATCGCGCATGTCTTCGAAGACTATGCCCGGGCGCATGTCGAGCGCGGCGAACTGACCGAGGTGCTGCGCGACTGGAGCCCTGAGCTGCCAGGGTGGTTTCTTTACTACCCAAACCGCCGCCACACCGGCGCTGCGATGCGCGCCTTTCTGAACCATCTTCGTACCTACGGATGGCGGGGTGGCAGAGGCGACTATGCAGGGACGCCTGATCAGGCCGAGGAAGAGCACCAGACCCGCCGGCCGGGGACGCTGGCGTGACTTCCCAGCCAACCGCCCATGAAGGCCGACCAGGTTGCTGCGAAGGTCAGGATCAGGATCTATCCCAACCGGAGGTGAAGCCACAGGCCGACCTTGGAGAAGAGGAGCGGGATGAGGCCGAGGAGCCCCATTCTACGAGGTTCATACTGTGAGGTTCGGGCATTGGCAGAACCTTGTGGCTGAGTGAGCCACAGCATCACCCATCAGGACGCAGCGGCCTCGCCGGAACCGGACCTTGACCTTTCTGATACTGTCTTTGCGGCCGTAGAACGGCCGGCTGTCGGGAGGGAGCAAGACGGCACATGACGGCATGGTTCCCGACATCTCAAGCCTATTTTACATAATCTTAATTATGCGGGAATTTGCCTTTCTGAAGGATGGTGGCCTTCCCGTCCCGCAACCAGCGGACAGCTTTCATGGTCTCCCCGCTCAACTATCTCCGAAGCGACGCCCGTGGTTGTGGCGATGATCATTCGCCTCATCATAGACGTACCTGACGCGGGACAAGCATTGTGCCTGAGATACTTCCGTCATCGGTCCAGCACGGGGAGCGCCCACGTTGGGCCGAATGGCTATTCCTGCATCGTTCCCGTATCCAGCTTGCTACTGTAACGTTACGGTCAGGTACCTTCATGGAGAAACCCCGTGCCTGAGATCATCGAGTTCGGTTCCTTCCAACTTCATTTCCTGCGCGACAAGCACGACACCGCCGGCAGTCTCGATATGTTCGAGCTGATCCTGCAGCCTGAAGGCCGGATGCCGGTGCCGCATTACCATGAGAGCTGGGAGGAAACGGCCTACGGCATCGCCGGCACCGTGACCTACACGGTCGAGGGCCAGGACCACGAGGTCGGGCCCGGCGGCAGCCTGTTCATCCCGCGCGGCCAGGTCCATAGCTTCACCAATCGCAGCGGCGCGGTCGCGCGTTGCCTCTGCATCCTGACGCCGGGCGTCCTCGGGCCCGAGTATTTCCGCGAGCTGGCGGTGCTGATCGCCGCCGGCAAGCCGGACCCGGCGAAGGCGCGGGAGATCATGCTGCGGCATGGCCTGGTGCCCGCCTAAGGGCGCGGGCCTCGCTCAGCAGCGTTGCAGCCGCGCCCTCACCCATTCATGCGTGTGGGTCAACGTGGCCATGGCCATGCGGGTGCGGAAATGGATGTAACCGTGCGGTGCCTCGGGCACCAGTTGCAGCTCCACCTCGGCCGCCTCGCGCCAGCGCCTTGCCAACTCCAGGGTGTCGTCGCGGAGAGGGTCCAGCGTCCCGGTGAACATCAGAGCTGGCGGCATGTCCGTGAGGTCGCCGTACAGCGGCGATAGCGTTGGTTCGCGGCGCGCGGCTTCGCTCAGCCCCGGCGTCAGCAGGCCCATCGCCGCGTGCAGGCTGGGGCCGTGCAGCACCAGCGTCTCCGGCCCCGCCCGCCGCACGCTCTCCGTACCGGCGAGGTCGTAGACGCCATAATACAGCACGGCGCCGGCCACGCGGCGCAGCAGGTCCGGCCAAGCCTTCAGTTGCAGAAGGGTCGCCGCCGCCAGATGCCCGCCAGCCGACTCACCGGTCAGGATGACGGGCAGGCCCACGTATTCTGGCAGCCCGCCCTGCAGCAGCCAGCGCGCGGCAACCACGCAATCCTGCATCAACCCCTCCAGCGGCGCACTGAGAAGAAGCCGGTAATCGACGGAGACGACCGCGACCTCGCAGGCCTGGATCATCGCGGCATTCAGGTGGTCATCCATCCGGGCATTGCCCATCACCCAGCCACCGCCATGGAAGTCCAACACCACGCCACGCACGGTGCCGGCGGGGCGCAGGATGCGGACGGTCACGCGCAACCCCTCCATCTCCACCTGCCGTGTCTCCACCGCAAGGCCCGCACGGCGCAGCCGTCGGTCCGCACCGATCTGCGAAGCACGCAGCAAGGATTGCATCACCATCGGGCCAAACCGGCTGCGGACGCGGAATCGCGGTGCCCAGTACAGCATGCGATTCAGCCGCCGGGCCTCTTCAAGTGTGGCGTCGTCCAAATGCATCATCGGCAGCGCGGTGCTCTCCGTGGAAGGCTGGCCGGCTTGGCGGCAGGCCGTCACGGCTAGAAAAGCGCCGCATGTCTCGCCGGTTGCTGGAAGCGGCCGATGATCCCGCCTTCGCAACAGCTTGGCGCTTGACGTTGCCGGTGGTGGGTAGCGTCCCTTTGGGAGGGCGCCCCCTCCCCGCCGGCTCAGCCCGGCCCGGCGGCCACCTTGCTCTCAATGCGGATCTCGACCTCCTCGGGCTGCAGCGCCTGGCCATTGGCGGAGACGACGCCCAGGCGCCGCACCGGTTCGCCGTGAATCTTGTCCACCATCGCGGTCATCGCCTCGCCCGGCTGGTAGAGATGGTCCTCCCCCCACTGCCGCAGCGCCACCAGCACCACCTGCAACCGCTGGCCCTTCGCGGTCAGGTGGTACTCGCAACGATCGCTGCGTTCTGGGGAGGGATGAGTCTCCAGGATGCCGTCCTCCACCATCTTGCGCAGCCGCGCGGTGAGGATGTTGGGCGCCAGGCCCAGGCTCTCCTGGAAGTCGCTGAAGCGGCAGGCGCCGCGCAGGGCGTCCCGCACCAGCAGCAGCGTCCACCAGTCGCCGATCATGTCCAGGGACCGGGCCACGGGGCAGCGGGCGTTGCCGAAGCTCTTTCGACGCATGGGCGGCCTCCTGCTGGGCGGTTTCGCTTGCAGGATTATAGTGTGGCGCGCCGGAGATGAACAGACTATCGTTTTTATAGCTGGCGGCGGCGGACGGCGCGACCCCCAGGAACTTGGCTTCCGAAACGCAGATCCGCCGTCCCGATGGGGGAAACAGCCCGATGCGCATGCTTGTGGTGGGGGCCGGCTCGACCGGTGGTTACTTTGGGGCGCGCCTGGCCGCCGCGGGGCGCGACGTCACCTTCCTGGTGCGCCCGGCGCGCGCAGCGCAGTTGGCGCAGGATGGCCTGCAAGTGCGCAGCCAGGCGGGGGACCTGGCGCTGCAACCCCGGCTGGTCACCGCCGACCGTATCGATGGCCCCTACGACGCGGTGCTGCTGACGGTGAAGGCCTACGCGCTGGATGCGGCGCTGCGCGACGTGGCGCCGGCCGTCGGCCCGGACACCGTGGTCCTGCCCGTGCTGAACGGCATGCGGCAGGTGGAGGCGATCACCACGCGCTTCGGCGCGCAGGCCCTGGGTGGCTGCGTCTGCAAGGTCGCGGCCGAACTGGACCCGCAGGGCCGCATCATCCACCTCGCGCCGTTCCACGACCTTGCCTATGGCGAGATGTCGGGCGAGGAATCGCCCCGCATGCAGGCGCTGGATGCCTTCATGCAGGGCGCCGGCTTCACCGCCCGCCTCTCCCCCGCCATCCAGCGGGAGATGTGGGAGAAGTGGGTCCTGCTCGCCTCCCTCGGCGCGATTACCAGCCTGATGCGCGGCAATATCGGTGAGGTTCAGGCGGCGCCGGGCGGCGAGGCCTTCGCCAACGCGCTGCTGGATGAGGTGGTGGGCATCGTCCGTGCTGTCGGCACAGCACCTTCCGAATCCTTCCTGGCCACCGCGCGGGCGCAGCTGACGGCGAAGGATTCGAAGCAGACATCCTCGATGTACCGCGATCTGTTGAAGGGCGCGCCGATCGAGGCCGAGCAGATCGTCGGCGACCTGCTGGCACGCGGGCGGCAGGCGGGGGTGCCGGCGCCGTTGCTCGGTGCCGCCTTCACGCATCTCTCCGTGTACCAGAACCGACTCGCCCAGCCATGAACGACGCCGCCTTGGCGCCGCCGGTGGTGGTGGCGCCGGCGCGGCCCTCGCGGCGGGAGCTGTTCCTGGCTGGCCCGATCGGCGCCACCCTGTTCCTGCTCTCCTGGCCCAACGTACTGGTCAACCTGGCGCAGGCCAGCACCGGACTGGTGGAGACCTGGTGGCTCTCCTATCTCGGCACCGATACCCTGGCCGGGATGGCCATCGTCTTCCCGGTGGTCATGCTGATGCAGATGATGTCGGGCGGTGCCATCGGCGGCGGCATCGCTTCCGCCATCGCGCGCGCCATCGGCGGTGGCCGGCAGGCGGAAGCCGATGCGCTGGTGCTGCACGCGCTGGTCATCAACCTGGCGCTGGGCGCCATCTTCTCGGTGCTGGTGCTGGGCTTCGGCCCTTCGCTCTACCGGGCACTGGGCGGGGATGGCGCGGTGCTGGATGTGGCGTTGGCCTATTCCAACGTCGTCTTCGCCGGCATCGTGCTGCTCTGGGTCATGAACGGCCTGGCCAGCATCATCCGCGGCACCGGCAACATGCTGGTCCCTGCCCTGGCGATCTGCGGCGGCGTGCTGGTGCTGGTGCCGCTCTCGCCGCTGCTGATCTTCGGCATCGGTCCTTTCCCCCGCCTCGGTGTCGCCGGCGGCGGGGTAGCGCTGCTGCTCTATTATCTCGGTGCCACGGTGTTCTTCGCCTGGTACATCCTCAGCGGGCGCAACCCGGCGCGCTTCCGCCGGGTGCCGCTGCAAGGGCGGCTGTTCCGGGAGATCCTGCGTGTCGGAGGTCTGGCGGCGCTGACCTCGCTGCAGACCAACCTGACCATCGCCATCACCACGGCCCTGGTGGGGCGTTGGTTCGGCCCGGCGGATATTGCCGGCTTCGGCACGGCGGCGCGGCTGGAATACCTGCTGATGCCGCTGGTCTTTGGCATCGGCAGCTCCCTTGTGGCCATGGTCGGCATGAATATCGGCGCGGGGCAGGAACGCCGGGCGCTGCGCATTGCCTTCACCGGCGGCATCGCCGCCTTCGCCATCACCGAGGCCATCGGCGCGGCGGCGGCGATCTGGCCGGAAGCCTGGCTGGGGCTGTTCGGCAGCGACCCGGCCATGCTGGCCGCCGGCGGCGCCTATCTGCGCATCGTCGGGCCGTTCTACGGCTTCTACGGGCTGGGCTTCGCGCTTTACTTCGCCTGCCAGGGTGCCGGGCGGCTATTGTGGCCGCTGCTGGCGGGGCTGCTGCGGCTGGTCATCGCGGCGGCGGGCGGCTGGCTGATGCTGGGCCTCACCGGCTCGGAGACCTGGCTTTACGCGGCCTTGGCGCTCGGCCTGATCGTCTATGGCGCCATCATCACGGCGACGACCGCCCGCTGGGGCCGGCGAGCGGCGTGACGCGCGACCCGGACGGTGGCCATGGCGCGCCGGGTCGGTAGAATGCCGTAGCGCGTGATGGCTTGAGATGAACCCAACGAAAAGCCTGAAGCACGCGATCAAACAAAGACGGAGAGCATGGTACGTGGATGAATGTGAACGCATCATGCTCCAGGGGCCGCGCGGCCCTGCAGGGGGAGATATAACACCATGAAGATCATCGTCACCGGCGGCGCCGGCTTTCTGGGCAGCCGCGTCATCCGCGCGTTGCTGGCGGCACGGGACCAGAAGGCGGGCCTGCCGGCATTCGACAGCATTGTCGCCGTCGACCTCGCGCCCTGCCCGGTGGAGGATGAGCGCGTCGCCTCCCTGACCGGCGACATATCCGACCCCGCCTTCGCCCGGCAGGTGGTCGGCCCGGACACGGTCGGCGTCTATCACCTCGCCGCCGTGCTGAGCGGCCAGTCGGAGCAGGATTTCGACCTCAGCCTGCGCGTCAATGTCGATGGCACGCGCGCGTTGCTGGAGGCCGCGCGGGCCACCGGCGCCTGCCCGCGCTTCGTCTTCGCCTCCTCCCTCGCCGTGTTCGGCGGCGAGATGCCGGACGTGGTGCCGGAGACGATGGCGCTGATGCCCGCTTCCTCCTACGGCGCGCAGAAGGCGATCGGCGAACTGCTGGTGAACGACTATTCCCGCAAGGGCTTCATCGATGGCCGCGTCTGCCGCCTGCCGACCATCGTGGTGCGGCCGGGCAAGCCGAACTCCGCCGCGTCCTCCTTCGCCAGCGGCATCATCCGCGAACCGCTATCGGGCGTCGCCTCCAACTGCCCGGTGCCGCTGGAGACGTGGATGTGGCTTTCCTCCCCCGATGTCGTCGTGGCCAACCTGGTGCACGCGCTTGCGGTGGACGGGGCCAGCATCGGCGCATGGCGCACGCTGAACCTGCCGGGCCTCTGCGTCACGGTGGCGGAAATGCTGGCGAGCCTGGAACGGGTCGGCGGCGCGGCTCCGCGCGCACTGGTCACCCAGCAGCCGGAGCAGCGCATCATCGACATCGTCTGCTCCTGGCCCGGGGCGTTCGACGTCACCCGCCCGCTGGCGCTCGGCTTCACGCGGGATGCGGATTTCGATGCGGCGGTGCGGCAATACAAGGACGAATTCGTCCGCTAGGGCGTGATGGCTGGAGGTGGAATCGCCGAAAGCCTGAATCACGCGAATCAGCACAGGTATGGAGCATGGTGTGTGAACGAATGTGAACGCATCATGCTCTAACACAGCCGGTGCGGGGGCCACGCGGCCCCCGCCCGCAGGCATTACAAGCTGGGTAGCAGCGCGGCGAGCAGCAACGCCGGCAACGGCGCCGCCGCCCAGGCCAGCACCAGGCGCGGCGCATAGGTCAGCGTCAGCGCCAGCAGCAGCGCCGCCGCATGCAGCACCCCGGCCCACCACACCAGTCCGAACCCCCAGCCATGCTGCAGCACCGCTGGCAACAGCGACAGCGCGAGCAGCGACCACCCGGCCGAGACGCCCAGCCGGCGCCGGGCCGGCGGGATGCGCCGGGTGCGGAACACCTGCTCGTAGTGCCGTTCCATACCGAGGCACAGCCCGGCAAAGCCAGCGCAGGCCAGTGCGAAGCTCAGCACGATCATGACGTGGCCCTGGCCGGCCGGGGCACGGCCGCGTTACGGGTGCGCGCCGCCGTGGTCTGGTGGCGCGCCACCTTCCAGGCCAGGAAGCCCAGCACCGCCGCGCAGCCCAGCAGGCCCAGGTCGAACCAGAAGCGCACCCAGTCGCCCGCCATCAGGCTGGCGCCCACGTGGCGCTGCGTCAGCAACAGGTTTAGCACCGGCAGCAGCGCGAAGGCCGCCGCGCCCAGCGCGAACTGCTCCACCCAGGCCTGCCGGCGCGGGCGCAGCAGCGGGTGCACGGCGCAGAAGCCCCAGGCCAGGAAGAAGACATGCACTTCCCACGCACCGCGCTGCGCCATGTCCTGCGGCAGCAGGCGGTTGGCCCAGAAGAACGCCGCCATGGCGAAGGGCAGACCGGCGATGGTGGCGACGTTCAGGTGCTCCGCCAGCCTGGTGCCGAAACCCGGCTGGCCCTTCTTGGCCGCCTGCTGCCGCTGCTTCACCGCCCATAGCACGCAGCCGGTGGCCACCATGACGGTGCCGGCCAGTCCGGCCAGCACGAACAACCCGCGCAGCAGTGGCCCGGCGAAGCGGCCGATATGCAGGCCGTACATCACGCCGCGCGTCTCCGCCGCCGGCCCGCCCTCGCCCCTTGTACTCAGCAGGGCGCCGGTGGCGCCGCTGAAGGTCATGCTCTGCGGGTTGAAGGACAGGCGCTCCGCATCGTCGCGGACGAGCTGGATGGTGGCGCTGGCATCGTTGGGGTTGGCTACCTGCACGCGGCCCAGGGCGCCGCCCTGCCATTGCTGCCGCGCCTGCTCCACCAGCGGGGCGATGGGCACCAGCGGCACCGGCTGGCCCTGCGGCCGCCGTGCCGGCGCGTTGCCGAATACCTCCGCATTGAAGGCGCCGCGCTGGTTGGGATAGGCGCGCTCGATCCCCCAGGGCATCGTCATCAGCATGAAGATCACCAGGCCGGTATAGGTGATCATCAGGTGGTAGGGCAGCGCCAGCACGGCGCAGAGATTATGCCCGTCCAGCCAGGAACGTTGCCCCTTGGCCGGGCGGAAGGTGAAGAAGTCGGCGAAGATGCGCCGGTGGGTGATGATGCCGCTGACGATGGCGACCAGCATGAACATGGTGCAGATGCTGACGATCCAGCGGCCCCAGAACGCGCTCATGTAATGCAGCTGGAAATGGAAGCGGTAGAAGAACTCGCCGCCCAGCGTATCCCGTGCCGCGATCGGCTGGCCGGTGGCGGCATCCAGCACCGCGTTGCGGAAGCCCCGCCCTTCGGCGGTGGGGTCGCGCCAGAAGACGCGGATCGAGGAATCGCGCGGCTCCGGCAGGCTGATGAACCAGCTGGGCGAGTTGGGTGCCAGGGACTGCATGGCCGCTACGGCGACCTCGGCATCGCGCGGGCCGGGCGTGGCGGCGGCGATCTCGGGCCGCATCCAGTAGGAGATCTCCGGTCGCAGATAGGCGGCCGTGCCGGTCAGGAACACCGCGAACAGCACCCAGCCGACCAGCAGGCCGGACCAGGTGTGCAGCCACGCCATGCTCTGGCGGAACCCGTCCTTCATGCGCCCGATCCCGGTATCAGCAGGGCAAGCGCCAGCAGCGCCGCCGGTATGGCCAGCCCCAGCCAGGCCCGCGCCACGCTGCGCGCGGCGATGGCCCAGACGATGGCGCCGGCAAAGATGGCGAAGCTCGCCATGCTGGCCGTCAGCACGGCCTCAGCTTTCGGCATCGGCAGGCTGGTGGAGAGCAGCATGGTGGAAAGGGCGGCGATGCCGTAGCCGCCCCCCACCCCACCCAGGACGCGAAGGCCGATGCCGGCCACGCGCCGC
>Ga0308159_1005285_pt1 | contig 11090 bp, 7 predicted proteins | sample PhyCR1_FD_201040 | JGI IMG/M metagenome (GOLD analysis project Ga0308159, IMG submission 201040) | Phyllosphere microbial communities from UC Gill Tract Community Farm, Albany, California, United States - DLSLC.R1 | ecosystem: Host-associated > Plants > Phyllosphere > Unclassified | place: USA...
GACGGGATACGAGGATTGGTCGCATTGGTTGCCCTGCGATCGCGCCCTGGCGGTTCCCTGCGCACGGGTGACGCCGCCCACGCCTTTCACGCGTTCCACCGCGCGTTCCGCCGGCTGGCAATGGCGCATTCCGCTGCAGCACCGGACCGGCAACGGTTACGTCTATTCCAGCGCTCATCTGAGCGAGGAGGAGGCGACCCTCACCCTGATGTCCAATCTCGATGGCAAGGCTCTGGCGGATCCCCGTGCGCTGCGTTTCGTGACGGGTCGCCGCAAGCGCTTCTGGAATCGTAATGTTGTGGCGCTGGGTCTGGCCTCCGGTTTCATGGAGCCGCTGGAATCGACGAGCATCCACCTGGTCCAGAGCGGGATCGCCAAGCTGCTGTCGATGTTCCCCGACCGATCATTCGATCCGGTAGAGATTGAGCGCTACAATCGGGTGGTGGGCGAAGAATACGAACGGATCCGCGACTTCCTGGTGCTGCACTACAACGCCACCCAGCGCGATGACTCCGCATTCTGGAACGATGTCCGGACCATGGCCTTGCCCGAGGGGCTCAAGGAGAAATACGAAATCTACCGCAGCCGTGGTCGGATTTTCCGCGAGAACGACGAACTGTTCAGCGACACAAGCTGGTTCGCCGTGATGGCCGGTCAGAACCTGTGGCCAGCATCCTACGACCCGGTTGCGGACGTGCTGGATGCCGCCGAAACCCGCAAACGCCTGGACAGCATTGCCGGCGTCATCCGCACCTGTGTCGATCAGATGCCCGCGCACGACGCCTTCATCGCCGCTCACTGCACAGCCTGACAAAAGCGGACATTGGGCCGGAGGGAGCGGTTGCGGATCGGCGTTCCGACCTGTCACAAGGGATGGCCAATCCCAACCGGAGTGAAACCAGAGTGCAGTCGGGGAGGGCGTCCTCATACGCGGGCGAGCCGACCGGACGCAGGAGTTCTGTGTTCGTCTGGCTGTATGCGCTGGCCTGGGGCGGCGGCGTCGTCGCCTACGCGCCCTTCCTGACCCTGGTGCTGCCCCTGCGGGTCGAGGCCCTGGCCCCGGACGTCAAGGTCGCACTGCTCAGCCTCATCGCGCTGGTAGGGGCCTTGGTCGCCAGCGTGGTGAACATCCTGGTCGGCGTTCTCAGCGATCGTAGCGTCGGCTCGGTCCGCGGGCGAAGACCCTGGGTGGCGTTGGGGCTGGGGCTGACGCTGGCTTCGTACGCCCTTCTGCCGTTCTGCTCGACCCCCATGACGCTCCTGGCTGGAGTGATCCTGTTTCAGGTGGCGCTTAACACCATGCTCGGGCCACTGGGCGCGATCGCGGCTGACGAAACGCCGGACAGCCAGAAGGGATTCATCAGCGGAGCCATGGGGGCCGGCGGCGCCTTGGGCGTGGTGGCCGGGGTGATTGTGACGGCCTGGCCCCGGGCTGGTCTGGGGACTCAACTCACCATCATCACCGGCCTCGTACTGATCTGCGTTTTGCCGTTCCTGGTGATCTGCAGACGGCGAGGCCCCTTGATCACCGTTCCCGAGCAGGGCCCTGTGATGGTGAAAAGACGCCGCCAAGACCTTGCGCGGGCCTGGATCGCGCGGCTCCTGATCCAGGTTTGCGGCGGGGTTCTGTTTGCCTATCTGATCTTCTATCTCCAGACGGTGGACCGGACCGGGGTGGTCATGCGCCCTGGGGACATAGCCGGCCAGGCAGCCTGGCTGTCAGGCGCGGCGTCGATCGCGCTCATTCCACTGGCTGTTGCGGTCGGCCGGCTGTCAGACCGATCGGGTGTTCGCAGGCCCTTTCTCGTCGGCGCTGCTGCTCTGGTCGCTGTCGGCCTGGTAGTCATGGCCTTTTCGCATCACTGGGCTGCGGCCTTCTTCGGCTATCTGGTTTTCTCATTCGGGGTCGGTCTGTTTCTGACTCTGCAGAACGCCTACGCAATGCAGTTGCTGGCGAACTCCGGGCGTCGTGGGCGAGACATGGGCATTCTCAACCTCACCAACACCCTTCCGGCGATGGTCGCGACCGGACTGGCCTGGGGATTCGCGCGGAGCGGCGACTTCTCGCAGGTCCTGCTGATCCTTGCTGCGCTGGCAGTTGTCGCCGCCACGCTCATGGCGAGGGTCCGCGACCAAAACCTGCTCGCTACCGATGATGATAGCGCGGGCTAGATCGACCCCTAAGGTCGCCGTCTCCCTACTGCCTCGGCCTCAGCGGGTTCCGATCCACTACGGTCTATCCCTCCTCATGCCTCCGCCCAGCCGCGCGCGTGATGATCAGTGCGGGGTCGGAGTGGGCGCTGGCGTGGGCAGGGCGACGCCTTCGATGGCGGGACCGGAAAGCCAGGTCGCCGCAGCCCTCTTCAGCTCGTCCAGCGCCATGCCGCGATAGTCGCCCTCCCAGTCCTTGGCGTCGCGCAGTTTCTGGGGTTCGCGGGCCGATCCGTTGATGACGCCAAACCACCAGCTAGTGGAAGCCCGGCTGTCCGCGATCCGGGCCAGGATTGGGGTCCTGGCGTCATCCAGTTCGGACTGTGTGATCTGCCCGGCGGCGACCTCGGCGACGACGCGTCTGATCGCAGCCTTCACTCGCGCCACATCGGCCGGAGAGGTGACGACATCCACCGAAAGGGCGCCGGCGTCTCCACCATCCTCGAACCTCAGGTTGACTCTCGGACTATAGGCCGCGCCCTGGGCTTCGCGGACCTCGTCACGGATGCGCTCCTGCAGGACGACCCGAAGCAGTTCGAGCGCCCTTTGCTCACGTCGCCGGCCTGGCTCGGAAACGAAGAGCGGCCACAGGGCGGTCAGGGCCGCCTGATCCGCCGGTCCCTCGTGGAAGGCCTCGACGTTGGGGCGGGCGTCGCCATATCGCATGACAAAGGCGTTGACCGCATTGGGCGCAGCCTTGCGCGGCGGAAGCGCGCCGAAGGTTGCGGCGACAAGGTCGATCATCCGGTTTTCCAGCATGTCGCCGACCAGGGTGACCTCAAGCGGCGCCTGGGTCAGGACCGGGCGGTATAGCCGCTCGATGTCCGCCATGGTCATTGCGTCCATCGTCTCGCGCGGTGGCAGAAGGCGGGGGTTGCCCGGCCAGACCGCTTCGCCCAGCGCCAGGGTCAGGACGGCTGCCGGCTGGGTGCGATAGCTTCGATAGACCGCGTCAACCATCTGTCGGCGTTGACCGGGGAAGTCGTCGCGGAATCCGGGATCACTGACCATGGCGGCCATCATCTGAAGCTGCAGTCCGGTGTCGACCGGCGGCGCAGAGGCATAGAGCTGGAAGACGTCGTTCGACATCCGGACGCCCATGCCGAGACGGCGATCGGGAAACAGGTCCTGCATCTCCTGCTGGCTGTGATGTCCCAAACCGCCAAGCGTGACAAAGGCGGAACCGAGGGAGGCCATCTGCAAATCGGCGTCGGCCACGGCGGACCGGCCGCCGCCCATCTCAACGGAAATCTGCACCTGCGCCCGGGTGTAGGCGACGGATTTGACGTTCAGGACCACGCCGTTCTCGAACCGGACGCGGGTGAACCCGGGATCGGCGATAACCTCCCGCGAGGCGATGCGGCCGGGTTCGCCGAAATCGCTGTAGGCCCAGTCGCCAAGCGGGTCGGCGACGGGGCGGGCTTCGGGAGGCGGGGCCTGCATGACCGAGTTCCAGGCTTCGGCGACTTCGTCTTCGGTTGGGGGTTCGGCCATGCGGACGGCGATCAGAGGCGCGGATCCCGACCAGGCGCGGACGAAATCGGCCTGGATGTCGGCCGGGGCGATGTCGGCGACGACGCTGTCGCAGATGCGCGGAACATCGCGCGGCCGGGTGAAGGCGACCGGGTCGAAGCCGTGAACCGGCATGAGGCCGAGCAGGCTCTGCGCCAGGCTTGAGGAGTAGCGATCGCCGGCCTGTCGGATCGCGGTCGTATTGGACCGCTTCTGGGCGCTGACGACACGCGAGATTTCTCCCGCCTCCAGGCCGTGGGCCTCCAGACGCCGGATCTCGACCAGGGCGGCGGAGAAGGCGGCGCGCCAGTCTCCGCCGACTGGCGGCGAGACATTCACGCACAGGGCGTCGCTCTCCCGAGCCCAGGGCGAGATGGCCACCGATGCGCTCGCGAAGGGGGCGTCGGCGCCTTGGCCGAGCAGTTGCAGCCGGCGGTTCAAGCCGGCGATCCAGAGGCCGCGCAGTATCAGTGTCCGCCGCCGGTCACGGGTGTCTGGCCCCAGCGTTTTCCACGGCGACAGCCGGCAGGCGGTGATCCCGGTCGTCAGAGTGGTGTCTGGATAGGTCAACACTGACAGCGGGCGCGCCAGATCAAAGGGCGTGGCTTCGACGCGGGTCATGGGCTCGGCCGGCGGCTGCCAATCGGCGAAGGTTCTGCGGATGCGGGCCTCAAGCGCGTTCAACGGCAGGTCGCCGACAACGACCAGGACGGCGTTGTCGGGCCTGTACCAGGTGCGGTGGAAACGGCTGAGGGCGGCGGCGTCGATGGTCCGGATGGTCTGTGGCGTTCCGATCGGCGAGCGGATGCGGCTTCGCGCGTTCGGCGCCGCGAAGGCCTGATAGGCGTCCGACCAGTCCTTTGCCGGGCCCAGTCGCGTGTTGTGTTCGGCCAGCACCACGCCCTGTTCGCGCTCCACGGCCTCAGGGGTCAGCAGCATGCCGTCGCCGATATTCCGCAGCCAGTTGAAGGCGAGATCCAGCGCTTCCGGGTCGGACTGCGGGAGGTCCAACTCGTAGGTCGTGCCGAACATCGAGGTTGAGGCGTTCTGGTCCCGGCCGAAGGCGACGCCGGCGTGAGCGAACCGCCGCGACAGTTCGCCTTCGGGGATGTTGCGGGTTCCGTTGAAAGCCATGTGCTCAAGAAAGTGCGCCACGCCTCGGTCGGTCTCGGGCTCCTCGTAACTGCCGACATCGAAGCGAAGGCGCATCGATACCCCGCCGACCGGGCGGTCGTTGGTCATCAGCGCGTATCGCAGACCATTCGGAAGCCGGCCCTGCCGGACCGCGGGGTCCGTCGCAATTAGAGCGGCGCCGCGTCCGCGCTGCTGCGCCTCGATCGGATAGCTTGCCGCACAGGCGAGAACACACCCCAGCACGAAGGCGATGAAGACCCTAACCAAGACGCGCCGCCCCACATCCACTGCAACTTGACGTAGAGCGTAGCGGTTAGAAACTGCCTAGCCAAGTGACCAGAAAGGCATGGCGCTCGTGTGCTGACGCGACAGGCCAGACGACGCGGTGGGCCTTGGGAACAGCCTAGTTAGCGACGGCCACGCTGCGCTCGGCGCCCGACCACTTGCCGGCCAGACCCGGCACCTCCTCGAGCTGGCGAACCTCATCAAAGCGGCCGCGCTTCGCGATAGCGCACGATTTCGAAGCCGTGACCCGACAGCGCCTCGACGCCGTCAAGCTCAGCCGCTGTCGCCGAATTCAGGTCAATCACGCGAGGGTCCTTACTGACTGGAGGCGACACGGCGCCTCTGGATGATCCCGGAACGAACAGGGCCGATGCCGGTTCAGGCTCTAACCCCAATCAACTGGAGACCTGGATGACCACCCCTTCTCTGACCGGAAAAACCATCGCCGTGCTCGCCACCGACGGCTTCGAGCAGGTCGAGTTGACCCAGCCCGTCGCAGCCCTCAAGGCCGCGGGCGCTAGCGTCCACATTGTTTCGCCCAAGCCGGGCGTGATCCAGGGCTTCAAACATCACGACAAGGGCGACACCACGCCTGTCGACAAGACGCTCGGGGACGCGTCGCCCGAGGACTATGACGGCCTTCTGCTGCCGGGCGGCGTGATCAACCCGGACGTGCTGAGGCTGGAAGAGGCGGCGATAGCCTTCATTCGCGGCTTTACCGAAAAGGGTAAGCCGGTCGCCGCGATCTGCCATGGCCCCTGGACACTGATCAACGCCGGGGCCGTGAGCGGTCGCCGGATGACGTCCTGGCCATCGCTGGAGATCGATCTTCGCAATGCAGGCGCCGAATGGGTCGACGAGGAAGTCGTCGTCGACCAAGGCCTCGTCACTTCCCGCAAGCCCGATGACCTTCCCGCCTTCTGCGCCAAGATGATCGAGGAGTTTGCAGAGGGGCGGCATCAGGACTGATCGGAAATTGAGCGGCTGCGGCCTGGATAGGGCCGCAGCCGCCGGCCTCGGCCTGGACTGATTTCAGGCAGGCCGGCTGAGCGACAGCTGGACCACGTCGGTCCTCCCCGTGGCGAAGCCGGCCTCGCAGTAGGCCAGATAGAAGCGCCACAGCCGGTCGAAGGTCTCGTCCTTGCCGCTGCTGGATGCATTGAACGCCTGCAGCCACAGGTTCAGCGTGCGGGCGTAGTCTCCGCCGAACTGCCGCAGGCCTGTGGTGACCAGGCCCTGGGCTGCCGTTTCCTGGGCCAGGCGACGGCGTGACGGCAGCATGCCGCCGGGGAAGACGTACTTCTGGATGAAGTCGACCTCCGACCGGTAGGCCTCGAACAGGTCGTCGCGGATGGTGATGATCTGCAACCCGGCTTCGCCGCCAGGGGCGAGCCGGTCGCTCACCACCTTGAAGTAGGTGGGCCACCATTTCTCGCCCACCGCCTCGAACATCTCGATCGAGACGACGCGGTCGAAGGTCTCGGAGGTGTCGCGATAGTCCTGGAGACGCACCTCGACCCGGTCCGACAGGCCGGCGCGGGCCATCCGCTCGACCGTGAACTGCTGCTGCGACGGCGACAGGGTCAGGGCGACGATGGAGCAGCCGATTTCGCGGGCGGCATACTCGGCGAACCCGCCCCATCCGCAGCCGATTTCCAACACGCGGTGATGGGGCTGAAGGTCGATGCTGGCGGCCAGGGCGGCGTACTTCTGCTGCTGGGCCTGCTCGAGCGACAGATCCGGCCGGGTCCACAGGGCCGAGGAATAGGTCATGCTGGGGTCGAGCCAGCGCCCATAGAAGTCGTTGCCCAGATCATAGTGGGCGACGATGTTCTTGCGCGACCCCGCCCGGGTGTTGAGCCGGCCCACGTTGTGGACGACCCAGTTGAAGGCGCGCAGGACCGCGCTGCCGCTGGTCAGCTTGGCCAGGTGGTCGAAGTTGGTCGCCAGCACCATCAGGGTCCGGGCCAGGTCCGGCGTGCGCCACTCGCCGGCCATGTAGCTTTCGGCCAGGCCGATGGCGCCCCCCGACAGGATGCGGCGGATGGCTCGCCAGTCGCGCACGTCGATGACGGCCGGCTCGGGCGAGGAGGGGCCGTAGGTGTGGGCCGCGCGGTCCGGAGTGACGATGGTCAGCCCGCGGCCCTGCCAGTCCTTCTCGGCCGCCTTGAACGCCCAGAAGAACAGGCGCGTCGGACGTGGGCTTGAAGGGCGCTCGCGCAGGCTGGCGTCGTTGACCAAAGGGGCCGTCATGTCTTTCTCCGCGTCGCGAGCGCGCACTTTCGCGACGCCGTACTGAGTTACGTCTCCCAGGCCGGATGGATGACCCGGGCGAGCGAAACTTCGTTCGAAAGCAAAGCTTGCGACCGGCGACATCCGGATCGCAGTTCGCGTCGTAGCTGAGCCTGACTATCCACTGACGACATTGCAGGATTTCATGTTCGACCGCATCACCCCCTCGCACGCGCCCCAGGCGCCTCGTCGCAGGATCGCGGTGGTCGGTTCGGGGGTCTCGGGTCTGGCGACCGCCTGGCTGCTGTCCCAAGGCCATGACGTCAGTCTCTATGAAGCCGGCGATCGGGTCGGCGGACACGCCTGCACGGTCGACACTGTCGATCCCCAGGTCGGCCCGGTGGCGGTCGACAGCGGCTTCATCGTTTATAATGAGCCCAACTATCCAAACTTCACGGCCCTGCTGGCGCACCTCAAGGTCGAGGCCAAGGCGGCTCACATGTCGTTTGCGGTGTCGATGGACGCAGGCGGCTTCGAGTATTCCAGCCACGGCCTGAGGGGGCTGTTCGCCCAGAAGCGCAACCTGGCCAATCCCCGGTTCTGGAGCATGCTGGCCGACCTCAAGCGGTTCCACCGCGAGGCGGAAGGCGACCTGGCCGAGCTGGACCAGTCGCTGTGCTCGCTCGGCCATTATCTCGATCGCAAGCGGTACGGCGAAGGCTTCCGCGACCTGCACCTGCTGCCCCAGGCGGCGGCCATCTGGTCGTCGTCCTCGCGCCAGATGGCGGACTATCCGGCGGCGGCCTTCGTGCGCTTCTATCGCAATCACCGCCTGCTCGAAGTCGACATGAAGCCCAACTGGAAGACGGTCGAAGGCGGCAGTCGGTCCTATGTCTCGGCGCTGCTGGCGGACTTCGGCGGCGAGCTCCTGCTCGGCCACGCCGTCGAGCGGATCGAGCGCGAGCCGGGCCTGGCGACCGTTCACGCCAACGGGACGTCGCGGACCTATGACGCGGTGGTGCTGGCCTGCCACTCCGACCAGGCCCTGGCCATGCTGGCCGAGCCGACCCCGGACGAGACCCGCCTGCTGGGCCAGATCCGGTACGGCCGAAACCGCGTCGTCCTGCACCGGGACGCCAGTCTGATGCCGCGCCGCCGCCACGCCTGGGCGGCCTGGAACTACGTCGGCGAGGCGCCCACGGAAGGCGAGGCGGGCCAGCCGAGCGTCACCTACTGGATGAACCTGCTTCAGGGTCTGCCGGGCGCGAACCTCTTCGTCACCCTCAATCCCGAGCGTGAGCCCGATCCGGCCCTGGTGCTGGCGGATCAGGCTTTCGACCACCCGATCTTCAACGCCGCCGCCCTCGCTGCGCAGAGCCAGCTCTGGTCGCTGCAAGGCGTCAAGGACACCTGGTTCGCCGGCGCCTGGTTCGGCGCAGGCTTCCATGAGGACGGGCTGCAGGCCGGGCTTGCGGTCGCCGAGGCGATCGGCGGCGTGCGCCGGCCCTGGACGGTCGCCAATGAGAGCGGGCGCATCCCCCTGCCGGTCCCGGGTCTGGCGCCGGTCGCGGCGTCGCCGACGGCGGTCCCGTGAGCGGCGGCCCCATCCTGTCAGGCCTCTATTCGGGCACGGTGTTTCACCGGCGCACCCGGCCGCGCGTCCATTTCCTCAAGTACCGCGTCTTCATGCTGCTGATCGACCTCGACGAATGGGCGGGGCTGGTCGGTCGACTAAGGTGGCTTGGAGCCGGGCGGTTCGGACTGATGAGCTTGCGGGCCTCGGACTTCGGCGACCGGTCCGCGACGCCCCTGAAGACCCAGATTGCGCGCCGGATGGCTGAGGCGGGTCTGGACGGCGGCGGGCGGGTCCAGCTGCTGACCATGCCGCGCATCCTCGGCTATGGCTTCAACCCGCTCAGCGTCTTCTTCTGCCACGCGGCGGACGGTCGGCTCAGCGCCATCCTCTATGAGGTGTCCAACACCTTTGGCGGCCGCCACGCCTATCTGATGCCGGTCGAGACCCAGGCTGCGGGCCCGATCCGCCAGTCGGTGGACAAGGCCTTCCACGTCTCGCCCTTCATGGACATGGACCTGGCCTATCGCTTTGTCGTCACCCCGCCGACTGGGGCCGAGGACGAGGCGATCAGCGTCGGCATCACCGTCGAGGACGGGCAGGGGGCCCTGCTGCACACCGCCTTCAACGCGCGCCGGTCGGCGCTGACGGACGCGGCCCTGCTGCGGGCCTGGATCAGCCATCCGCTCCTGACGCTGAAGGTGATCGCCGGTATCCACTGGGAGGCTGTCCGCCTGATGGCCAAGGGCCTGAGGCTGCGGGGCGGGACGGTTCCCGCTTACCCCGTCACCGTGGGCGGCGCCCCCGTATCCAACCTGAGAGGTCATCATGCGTAAGCCCCTATGCGCCCTCCTGACGGCCGTTCTTCTGTCGGCGTCCGCATCCGCATTTGCCCAGGCGCAGGCCCCGGAGCCGCGCGCGACCGTCGATCTCGATCGCTTCATGGGACGCTGGTACGAGATCGCCCGGACGCCCAATGACCACCAGAAGAACTGCTGGGCGGCCAGCCAGGTCTGGTCGCGCCGGGCCGCCAACAGCTTCACAATCGCCCAGACCTGCCACCGCGACAGCCGCGAGGGGCGCGCGACGACCGTCAACACCAGCGCCCGCAGCCTGGACCCCGCCACGAACGCCAAGTGGGAGGCCAGCTTCTTCGCCGGCCTGATCCGTCAGCGCTACTGGGTGATCGACATCGCGCCGGACTACAGCTGGATGATCGCCTCCACCGCAGACGGCCGCTTTCCCGCCCTGCTGTCGCGCAGCCCGACCCTGAGCCCCGCCCGCAAGGCCGAGCTGGTCGCCCGCATGGGCCGCCTCGGGCTGCCCACCCAACAACTGATCAGCCGCTAGAGGTTCCTGAATGCTGTTTGCGCTGAGCGTCGTTTTCGTTGTCATGCTGGTCGTGATGACGGCTGCATGGGCCACGGTGCTCAAGACCGACAACGCGGGCTGGACCGATGTCTTCTGGACCTTCGGCACGGGTGTCGCGGGCGTGATCGCGGCGCTGTCGCCCTGGGCCGGAGAGCCCTCGGCTCGCCAGCTGCTGGTGGCCTGCCTGGTGGCGATCTGGTCGCTCCGGCTGGGGACATACATCGCCATCCGGGTTTTCCAGACCGAGGAGGACCGCCGCTACGCCATGCTCAAGGAGGAGTGGGGCCCGTCGTTCCCTCGCAAACTCTTCGGCCTCGCCATCGTGCAGGCGCCCGCCACGACCCTGCTGTGCGCCTCGATCGCGGCGGCGGCCCTGCGGCCGGGCGAGGGGCTGGTGCTCACCGACTTCATCGGCGCCGCCATCCTGGCCGTAGCCATCCTGGGCGAGAGCGTCGCCGACCAGCAGATGAAGGCCTTCAAGGCCGACAAGGCCAACCACGGCAAGATCATGGATCGGGGCCTTTGGGGCCTGTCGCGCCATCCCAACTATCTGTTCGAATGGCTTGGCTGGGTCGCCTATCCGGTCATGGCGATCAGCTTGGCCCCGGGTTGGCCCTGGGGCTGGCTGGCCTTGATCGCGCCGGTGGTCATGTACCTGATCCTGACCCGGCTGACGGGCGTGCCCCCGCTGGAGGCTGCGATGCTTCAGTCACGCGGCCCTCTCTACGAAGATTACCAGAGACGCGTCGGCGCCTTCTTTCCCCGCCTGACC
>Ga0308159_1005288_pt1 | contig 11086 bp, 11 predicted proteins | sample PhyCR1_FD_201040 | JGI IMG/M metagenome (GOLD analysis project Ga0308159, IMG submission 201040) | Phyllosphere microbial communities from UC Gill Tract Community Farm, Albany, California, United States - DLSLC.R1 | ecosystem: Host-associated > Plants > Phyllosphere > Unclassified | place: USA...
TTGGGCAGCGATAAAAAGAGGATAATAACTAATGGTTCTCGGCAAGCCACAAACAGACCCTACTCTCGAATGGTTCCTGTCTCATTGTCATATACACAAGTATCCATCCAAAAGTACGCTGATTCACCAAGGTGAAAAGGCTGAAACGCTTTACTACATCGTGAAAGGCTCGGTTGCCGTGCTTATCAAGGATGAAGAAGGTAAAGAGATGATACTTTCCTACCTGAATCAGGGTGACTTCATCGGCGAGCTGGGACTCTTCGAAGAAGGTCAGGAACGCAGTGCATGGGTTAGAGCGAAAACTGCCTGTGAAGTGGCCGAAATTTCCTACAAGAAATTCCGTCAGCTTATCCAGGTCAACCCCGACATTCTGATGCGTCTTTCCGCACAGATGGCAAGCCGACTGCAAATTACGTCCGAGAAAGTGGGTAACCTTGCTTTCCTTGATGTAACCGGTCGTATTGCCCAGACTCTGCTGAATCTCGCCAAACAGCCCGATGCCATGACGCATCCCGATGGGATGCAGATAAAGATCACCCGTCAGGAAATCGGTCAAATCGTCGGTTGCTCACGCGAGACGGTAGGGCGAATTCTTAAAATGCTCGAAGATCAAAGCCTGATCTCGGCACACGGTAAAACGATTGTCGTTTACGGCACGCGTTAATCGCTTTAAAAACGGCACGGCGAGTCTTCGTTGTGCCGTTTTTGTCAGACTCTCCTTCACATGACGCTTTGGCGACGACTCTTTTACCACCCTGAAATCAATTATGCGCTGCGACAGACGCTGGTGCTTTGCCTGCCTATCGCCTTTGCCATGCTGTTTGGCGAATTGAAGATGGGGCTGCTGTTTGCGCTCGTTCCTGCCTGCTGCAATATTTCCGGTCTCGACACGCCGCACAAACACTTCTTCAAACGCCTGGCTATCGGCGGTTCGCTGTTTGCCGTCAGCAGTATTCTGCTCCAGCTGATGCTGGTGAACTGGCATGTTCCGCTGCCGTTTATCATGCTCGGCCTGTCGCTGGTTATCGGCGTAACGGGCGAGATAGGCCCCCTGCATGGCCGTTTGCTGTCGGGTGCGCTGGTGGCGTCCATCTTTACCCTCAGTATGGCGGGCGTGGTGCCTATCTGGCATGCGCCGCTGCTGTTTGTGGTCGGCACCGCGTGGTACGGCCTCTTTAACTGGCTGTGGTTCCGACTGTCCGAAGAGCAGCCGATGCGCGAAACCCTAAGCCAGTTGTATAACGAACTCGCCGATTATTTCGAAGCTAAATACTCCTTGCTGACTCAGCACACCGATCCCGAGACTGCGCTGCCACCGCTACTGAAAAGACAGCAGAAAGTGATCGACCTGATTGCCCTGCTCTATCAGCAACTGCATATGCTGCCCACCAACCAGCATCAACATCGCAAACGGCTGCTGCGCAGTTTTCAGGTGGCGCTGGATTTGCAGGAGCACATTACCGTCAGCCTGCATCTGCCTACCGAAGTGCAAAAGCTGGTGGAGGAGAGCCACGCGGAAGCGGTTATCCGCCGCAATGCGCAGGTGATTGGTGCGCGATTGCGGGTGATTGGCGACGACATTCTCTATCATCGCCGTTCCGTGCGTTTCTCGATGGCCAATGAACTGGCGGCGCTGGAGAAGATTGCCTCGCGCTATCGCGAGAATCCCGTTGGTCAGTTTTGCTATTACCATTTCAGCCGCATTGCCCGCCTGCTACGCACCCAGCGCCCGCTGTATCGCCGTGATTTGATGCAGGAGCAGAATAGGCTGCCCTTCTGGGCCGCGCTGAAAAGCTATCTCTCCTTCAAGTCGGCGGCACTGCGCAATGCCGCGCGGCTGGGCGTTATTCTGGCGATAGGCAGTACGCTCGGCATGTTCTTCAATTTGCCAAAACCTTACTGGATTTTGCTTACCACCCTGCTGGTGAGCCAAAACGGCTACAACGCCACGCGGGTGCGGATTCAGCACCGTGCGCTCGGCACGCTGATAGGGCTTATCGCGGCCGCGGGTCTGCTTCAGCTCGCCATTCCGCAAAATTTGACGCTGCTGCTCATGCTGATCATTACCCTTGTCTCCTACACGGTGCTGCGCAAAAATTACGGGTTGGGAATGATTGGCCTGACGGTGACGGCGGTCTATACGTTGCAGATTCTGGCGCTCAATGGCGCGCATTTCCTGCTGCCGCGGCTGATTGATACCCTGATTGGCTGCGCGCTGGCGTTTGGCGGCACTATCTGGCTGTGGCCGCAGTGGCAGAGCGGGATGCTGCGCACCAACGCGCATCAGGCGCTGGAAGCCGATCAGGAAGCCATCAGACGGGTATTGCAGCAAGATCCGGATCCCGCCGAGCTGGCCTACGCGCGCATGAAAGTGAATCAGGCGCATAATCAGCTGTTTACCTCACTGAATCAGGCCATGCAGGAGCCGGGATTCAATTCGCATTATCTGACGGATATGCGGCTTTGGGTAACGCACAGTCAGTTTTTGGTCGACCATATCAACGCCATGACCATTCTTGCGCGCGAGCATTACATGCTGACGCCGAAACTGGCCATCGAGTATTTGCAGACTTGCGAAATTGCCTTGCAGAGTTGTCAGCAGCGTTTAACCACCGACGGAACGAGCAGCGGATCGACGGCGTTTCAGCCGCCGGACATGCATACCGATATGCCCGTTACCGAAATGGAGCGGCATCTGCGCCGCGTGCTTTCCCATCTCAGCGCCATGAACACGATTTCGTCTCTGGCCTGGCGGCAAAGACCGCATCACGGGATCTGGCTTACTCGCCGGGTGAAAGCGTAATCCCTTCTCCCGCCTTTCGACAGGAGAAGGGAAAGCGATTAGCCTACGACTTTCTGTACGGCTTTCTCGAAACGCGCCATGCCTTCGCTGATGTCGTCGAAATCGATCACCAGTGATGGCGCAAAGCGCATTACGTTGGTTCCGGCCACCAGCATCATCAAGCCAGATTCTGCCGCGGCAGTCATAAACTCACCGGCACGGTTTTTGTATTTTTCGCAAAGTTCGGCCCCGATCAGCAGACCCTGACCACGGAACTCGGCAAACACCTGATATTTGGCGTTGATGGCTTCCAGCGCCTGCAGGAACGCCTGGCGACGCTCTTCGATTCCTGCCAGCACTTCTGGCGTATTGATGAGATCCAGTGCCGCTTCTGCCACGGCACAAGCCAGAGGATTGCCGCCGTAAGTGGTGCCGTGTTTGCCCGGCGCCATGACGGATGCCACGTCTTCCGTGGTAATCATCGCGCTTATCGGGAAACCGCCGCCGAGCGCTTTTGCCGTGGTGAGAATGTCGGGCGTCACGCCGTAATGCATATAGCTGAACAGCTTGCCGCTGCGGCCCATGCCGCTTTGCACTTCATCGAAGACCAGCAGTGCCTTGTGCTCGTCGCACAGCGCACGCAGACCTTCCAGGAATGCCTGCGTCGCGGGCGTTACGCCGCCTTCGCCCTGAATCGGCTCGACGACAATGGCGCAGGTGTGGTCATCGATCACCGCTTTCACGGCATCCAGATCGTTAAACGGAACGTGGACGATATCAGCCGGTTTCGGGCCAAAGCCATCGGAGTATTTTGGCTGGCCGCCGACGGACACGGTAAACAGCGTGCGCCCGTGGAACCCGTTATGGAAAGCAATGATTTTGCTCTTGTAAGGGCTATGTTTGGCAGAAGAGTAGTAACGCGCCAGTTTGAAGGCCGCTTCGTTGGCTTCGGCACCGGAGTTGGCGAAGAACACACGATCGGCAAAGGTCGCATCGATGAGCTTCTGCGCCAGACGCAGAGAAGGTTCGTTGGTAAAGACGTTGCTGACGTGCCACAGGGTTTCGCCCTGCCTGTGCAGCGCGTCTACCAGCACCGGATGGCAATGGCCCAGCGCCGTAACCGCGATGCCGCCCGCGAAATCGATATATTCGGTGCCCTGCTGGTCCCAGATACGACTGCCTTTACCTTTGACCGGAATAAACTTGGCGGGTGAATAAACAGGCAAAATCACCCGATCAAATGCATCGCGACCTACTGCTGTTTTTTCTGTCATAGCCTTACTCTCCAATGCGTTTCCGCTGCGCTCAGGTATTCACACTCTAAATGAATGTGAGAATATAATCATAAAATATGCATAAAAAATCACTCACAGGCAAACGTTTATCGTCCCGTCAGTGAGAATATTTGATAATTGCTTAAATTTTAAGGAAATTATCGAGTAATTGATGCCCCTGCTCGCTGAGTATGCTCTCGGGATGGAATTGTACGCCGTGCAAAGGCAGTTCGCGGTGGGCGATCCCCATTATCTCGTCGGGAGAGCTTGCCTGACCGGTCCAGGCGGTTATCTCGAAACAGGCGGGTAACGTGTCGGGTTGCACAACCAGCGAATGATAGCGAGTCACGCGAAGCGGATGATTCAGACCGGTAAATACCCCCCTGCCGTTATGTTCGATAAGCGAGGTTTTACCGTGCATAACCTGACGGGCGCGGACCACCTGCGCACCAAAGCTCTGCGCCATCGCCTGATGTCCGAGACAAACGCCGAGAATCGGTAGCGTATCGGCAAAATGCGCAATCGCCTGAAGCGAGATGCCCGCGTCGTTGGGCGTACAGGGGCCGGGAGAGATGACCAGATGCGAAGGTGCCAGCCGGGTGATGTCGGCAATCTCCAGCTCATCGTTACGTTTTACCACCACCTCGGCCCCAAGCTCGCAGAAGTACTGGTAAAGGTTATAGGTGAAGGAGTCGTAGTTATCGATAATCAGCAGCATGGGTATCCGGTTTGGCGAGGTCTGGTTTTTGCCGGGTCATTCTACCTATTTCGGCGCTGACCCGCAGACTTTTCCCCGCCCGAATCCCTGTCAATCATGTTGCCTGGCCTTACGCGTCGGCCACGATGTGTTTGAACACTTCAGCAAGCGGTTGCTCGTCACCAAAGGCAGCCGCCTTGTTGGCCTCGTTCCAGCGGGTGTTATCGACCTTGCTCCAGTCGATGCCGTAACCTGCGTGCGTCAGCAGTTGCTCGAAGAAAATTCGCTGCGCGCGTCCGCTGCCGTAACGGAAAGGATGCAGCAGGTTTATTTCCGAATAATAGTGTGCAAGCCGCGAATACAGTTCGTCCTGCGGCAAATCGCGCAGGTACGCTTCGTTCTCCAGCGCCTGCATCAGAGTGTTGCCTTCGCGCTCAATGTAGTCGAAATGGCAAAACGGCGTGTCTTCCTTGAAGATATCCACTTCGCGCAACTCGCCCGCCCAGTCGAACAGGTCCTGAAACAGGATTTGATGGATGGCACAAAGGTGCGGCAACCCCATCTTCGGCGGACCCAGCTCGATGGTCGCCGCGCGCAGCGGCGTCAGCGCAAGTTCGGCCTCGCGCAATTGGCTGGCATTCTTGAGGTTGAAACGGTTTTTCAGCACGTCCTTTCCGGGGTACAGATAAGGATCGTCGGCTACCGAAAGCAGTTTATCGCTCATATTTCCCCCTCACTTCTTCAAGACGTGCTGCAATCTGCTCATCCGTTAAATCAATGAGTTCGAGGGTCAGTCCATCCAGCGCCGTGCTGCCTTGAAAGTTGAGGTTTCGTCTTTTGCGGTAGAACTGCTCTTTCTGTTTATCGGTCAGCTTTGTCGCCATACGGCTTCTCCCTTGCGCCAAGAACGTGGAGTTTAAGTATAGACAGGGACACTGATTTTGCCGTTGGACGGGCGGGAATTGCGGATGCGGCTGCCCAAAACGCGTCGTGGGCAGCCCTTGTCAACGCGAGGAAGCGGTTATGGCAGCACTTTGGCGGAAAGGATAACAATCGGCGTCGCCGGCACATTCTCGTACGGCCCGACATTCGTGGTTTTAACGGAAGAAATCTTGTCTACCACGTCCATACCTTTGATAACCTTACCGAATACGGCATAACCGAAATCGGTCTGCCCGTGGTCGAGGAAAGCATTATCCGCCACGTTCAGGAAGAACTGGCTGGTCGCGCTGTCTTTATCGGACGTGCGTGCCATCGAAATGGTGCCGCGCAGGTTACGCAGTCCGTTGTCCGCCTCGTTCTTGATCGGCGGGTTGGTGGTTTTCTGCTGCATATTGGCGGTAAAGCCGCCGCCCTGAACCATAAAGCCCGGGATCACGCGATGGAAAATGGTGTTGTTGTAGAAACCACCCTGCACGTAATCGACAAAATTCTTAACGGAAACCGGTGCCTTCGCATTATCGAGTTCCAGCTCGATATTTCCCGCCGAGGTGGTCAACATCACATGGGTATCCGCAGCCTTGGCTGCAAATGCTGCCGGTGCCATCGCGGTGAGGGAAAGCAAAGCAGTGAAGGTCACTAAAGTACGTTTAAACATAACGGTTCCTTTCTCCAATAGACAAGCCACAAAACGCATTGATTCTAAAGACCCTCACCCCTTCGCGCCAGCCCTTTACCGTTATTTACGCAAAGTCCGCGGTGAGGGGTAATTCAGCGTGTAAAATCAACGGGTTCAGCCTTATCGAGATGTATTGTGCTCGAGGCGGGCCGAGTCTCGGCAATCACCCTGCCGTGACGAATCGAATAGCGGACCGGAACCTGTCTGCGCACGGCATCGAAGCCGCTGTCGGCAGGCAGAATAATCAGGTTGGCGTCGTGCCCGCTCTTGATGCCGTATTCCGGCAGATTCAGGGTTTTGGCGCTGTAGGTCGTAATCAGTTTCAGTCCGTCATTTATCTGCTCATACCCCATCAACTGACAGACATGCAGTCCCATTTGCAACACTTGCAGCATATTGCCGGTGCCCATCGGATACCACGGGTCGAAGACATCGTCGTGTCCGAAACAGACGTTGATCCCGGCTTCCAGCATCTCTTTCACCCGCGTAATGCCACGGCGTTTCGGATAGGTATCAAAGCGGCCCTGCAAATGAATATTGACCAGCGGATTGGCGACAAAGTTGATGCCCGACATCTTGAGCAGCCGAAACAGTCTTGAGGTGTAGGCGCCGTTGTAGGAGTGCATGGCCGTAGTATGACTGGCCGTAACCCGCGCCCCCATGTTTTCGCGCAGCGCCAGCGCCGCCACGGTTTCCACAAAGCGCGACTGTTCATCGTCGATTTCATCGCAGTGCACATCGACCATGCGCTGATATTTCTGCGCCAGCGCAAAGGTTTTGTGCAGCGACTCGACGCCATATTCGCGGGTGAATTCGAAATGCGGAATCGCACCGACGACGTCCGCGCCTAGCTTCAATGCCTCTTCCAGCAAGGCTTCGCCATCGGGATAGGAGATAATGCCCTCCTGCGGGAAGGCGACGATTTGCAGCTCTACCCACGGCGCAACTTCCTGCTTCACTTCCAGCATGGCTTTCAGCGCGGTCAGCGTAGGATCCGAGACATCGACGTGGGTGCGCACATGCTGAATGCCGTTGGCAATCTGCCACTTCAGGGTCATCCACGCGCGTTGTTTTACATCGTCGTGAGTCAGCAGCGCCTTGCGTTCGGCCCAACGTTCGATGCCTTCAAACAATGTGCCCGAGATATTCCAGGACGGCTCACCGGCAGTTTGCGTGGTATCGAGATGAATATGCGGCTCGATAAACGGCGGCAGTGCCAGACCGCCCTGCGCGTCCAGCACCTCTGCGCTGTCTTGTCCGCCGTGCGGCTGCGAGGTTATCTGTCGAATCTTGCCGTTTTCGATATCGATTTGCCACAGCCCCTGTGCATAGGGCATGCGTACGTTTTTGATGGCCCGCAGGCTGGATTGCGTCACCTTTACCTCTCTTTGCCGTCTGTGGTTTTTTTAGACTACTGCAAAACGTGGCCGATGACGCGATGCATACAAAAAAAGCATGAATCTTTTGTGCTTTATTAGCAGCATAACGGTAATGACAAAGGTTCTTATCGATCTGCAATCCGGCACGCAAAGCATGACCAGACAAATTCGGGACAAAAAAACCACGCCCTAAAGCATGGTTTTTTGTTTTGCCCGGTGGACGAAAGAATCAGGGTGCTACAAAACCAATGGCGTCATAGACCTTGCGGAGCGTCTCCTGCGCACGGGCGCGGGCTTTCTCGGCACCTTCGCGCATGACCTGCTGCAGATAGGCTTCGTCCGCACGGTAGGTGTTGTAGCGTTCCTGCAAGGTGGTCAGCATGCCGGTAACCGCTTCGGCAACCGCGCCTTTCAGGTGGCCATACATCTGCCCTTCGAATTCAGCTTCCAGCTCGGCAATGCTTTTGCCATTTACGCCAGAGAGGATATCGAGCAGGTTGGAAACGCCCGGTTTCGCAGCCTGATCGTAACGAATGACCGGTGGCTCTTCGGAATCGGTCATCGCGCGCTTGATCTTCTTGGTCACCGATTTCGGATCTTCCAGCAGGCCAATCACGTTGTTACGGTTGTCGTCCGACTTGGACATTTTCTTGGTCGGATCCTGCAAGGACATCACACGCGCACCGGATTTCGGAATAAACGGCTCGGGGATCTTGAACACGTCACCGTAAAGCGCGTTGAAACGTCCGGCGATATCGCGGCTCAATTCCAGATGCTGCTTCTGGTCTTCACCGACCGGCACCTGATTGGTTTGATACAGCAGAATGTCGGCGGCCATCAATACCGGATAGTCGAAAAGCCCGGCGTTGATGTTGTCGGCGTAGCGCGCAGACTTGTCCTTGAACTGGGTCATACGGCTCAGTTCGCCGAAATAGGTGTAGCAGTTCAGCGCCCAGCCCAGCTGGGAATGCTCAGCAACGTGGGACTGAACGAAAATGGTGCTCTTTTGAGGATCGATCCCGCAGGCCAGATACAGGGCCAGCGTGTCGAGGGTCGCTTTGCGTAACTGAGCAGGATCCTGACGTGCCGTGATTGCGTGCAGGTCAACGATGCAATAAATGCAGTCATAGTCATCCTGCATTTTAACCCATTGACGCAGAGCACCCATGTAGTTACCAATGCTCAATTCACCAGAGGGTTGTGCGCCACTAAAGACGATGGGTTTACTCATTTTTTATGCTTCCTGATCCTTTAAGGGGGATAGCCCGAAGGTGGGCAAAAGGTCGGCAAAGCGTTCAAGAACCCGATCGGGTTGACTCTGCGCAATGGCTTCGCCGTAATTATAACCGTAGGTCATGCCGACACAGCAACATCCCGCTGCCTGTGCCGCCTGAATATCGTTGCGCGAATCGCCGACGAACACCAGTTCGCTGGCGCGCAGACCCAGATTGGCCAGCATCAGATACAGCGGCGCAGGATGCGGTTTTTTCTGCACTACGTCATCGCCGCCCAGAATCTGCGTAAAGAGTCCGTCGAGACCCAGAGAAACCAGTAACGGCGCGACAAACGCCGTCGGCTTGTTGGTAATCAAGCCAAGCGGAATGCCTGCCGCAGCCAGCGCGGTCAGGGTTTCTTTCACCTGCGGATAAAGCGTGCTGCCACGGGCGGCGGTCTGTGCATAATAACTGTCAAATCTGCCGCGTACCTGTTGCAGAAACGCCGGGTCGAGAGAACCTTCGGCCCAGCGCACGGCGCGCTCGACCATGACGTCGGCACCGTTGCCTATCCAGGTGCTGACGCGCTCGACGCCTGCCGCGGGCAGTCCAACATCGACCAAGGCCTTGTCGACCGCCTCGGCCAGACCCGGTGCGCTGTCGACCAGCGTTCCATCAAGGTCGAAGGCAACGCCCAGCGGTGAAAGCGGCTTAGTCATGAGACACGCTGGCCAGCTCGCTGCGCATCTTGTCGATGACGGCGCGGTAGTCTGGCTGGCCGAAAATGGCGGAACCCGCAACAAACATGTCGGCACCGGCAGCGGCTATCTCGGCGATGTTGTCGACCTTGACGCCGCCGTCGATTTCCAGACGAATGTTGTAGCCGCTTTCATCGATACGCTTGCGCACTTCGCGCAGTTTATCGAGGGTGCCCGGAATAAACGACTGACCGCCAAAGCCCGGATTGACCGACATCAGCAGGATAACGTCGAGCTTGTCCATCACGTAATCGAGATAGCTCAGAGGGGTCGCGGGGGTAAACACCAGACCCGCCTTGCACCCGTGCTCACGGATAAGCTGGAGAGTGCGGTCAACGTGGAAAGAAGCTTCGGGATGGAAAGTGATGTAGGTCGCACCCGCATCGGCAAACTGCGGGATCAGGCTATCGACCGGCGTTACCATCAGGTGCACGTCGATAGGTTTGTTGATCCCCTTCTCTTGCAGATACTTGTGCAAGGACTGGCAGACGTTTGGACCGATAGTCAGGTTCGGCACATAGTGATTATCCATGACATCGAAATGCACGACGTCACCGCCGGCTTCCAGTGCTTTCACGGTGTCTTCGCCCAGGCGGGCAAAGTCGGCCGCAAGAATGGATGGAGCAATCAAAAAATCTTTCATCTGCTTCTCCTACGTTGAAAATTCCTTAGCTATACAACGCTAATAGCTCGGTAACCTTGCTGCGCTGCAATATGTTGCTGCTGATGGTTCTTCGCGCCGTCACGACGTGCAGGTCGGCAGCGGCATACCAGTCGCGGGTCAATTCGGTATCATGATTTGAAATCAATACCGGTACCCGCTGTTCTGCCAGCAACTGTTCGGCCAGACGGGCCAGATTTTGCTGGTCGGCCAGACTGAAGCTGTTGGTATGGTAGGCGGTAAAATTCGCCGTGGCAGAAAGCGGTACATAAGGGGGATCACAATACACCACGGATCCGGTCTGCGCCTTCAACAGAGTTTGCTGGTAATGCTCACAGACAAACTGTGCATTCTGTGCTTTTTCGGAGAACCAATACAGCTCTTCCTCAGGGAAATACGGTTTCTTGTAACGTCCAAAGGGCACGTTGAAGGACCCGCTGAGGTTGTAGCGACAAAGGCCGTTGTAGCAGTGACGATTCAGATATAAAAACAGCAGCGAGCGACGATAGATGTCCTTGCAGGCATTGAACTCGTCTCTTAGCTGGTAAAATCGCTCTGACTGGTTGAATTCGGGAGTAAAAAGCTCTCGTGCGTCGCGAATGAACGCCTCGTGACGCGTTTTTACGATGTTATACAGGTTGATGAGATCGCTGTTGATGTCGGCCAGAATATAGGCGTCATAATCGGTGTTCAGAAACACCGA
>Ga0308159_1005292_pt1 | contig 11075 bp, 9 predicted proteins | sample PhyCR1_FD_201040 | JGI IMG/M metagenome (GOLD analysis project Ga0308159, IMG submission 201040) | Phyllosphere microbial communities from UC Gill Tract Community Farm, Albany, California, United States - DLSLC.R1 | ecosystem: Host-associated > Plants > Phyllosphere > Unclassified | place: USA...
CGAGCGCGCGCACCTGGGCGGTGAGGTCGATGGAGTTCGTCACCGGGATGCCGTTGACCTTGGTGATCACGTCGCCCTTTTGGAGTCCGGCCGCCTGCGCCGCCCCTCCGCTGGAGACGTCGGCGATGTAGGCACCGGTCGTGGTCGCTCCCTGGATGGAGGCGGCATCCTGAACCGAGGCACCCAGCAGGCCGTGCGTGGCGGAGCCGTTGTCGATGATCTCCTGCGAGATGCGCTTGGCGATGTCGGAGGGGATCGAGAAGCCGACGCCGATGTTGCCGGACTGTCCGCCCGACGACGATCCGCCGGCGCTCGCGATGGCGACGTTGATGCCGATCAGCTTGCCCTCGTTGTTGACGAGCGCTCCGCCCGAGTTGCCGGGGTTGATGGCGGCGTCGGTCTGGATGACGGCGATCTTGATCGTCTGGTTGGCGGACTGCTGCTGCTGGCCCTGGCCGAAGTCGAAGCGGAACGGGCTCTCCTGGCCGGGCTCCTGCTGCTGCTGGTCGGTGCCGTCGCTCGGGGCGGCAGACGAGGCGACCTGGATCGAGCGGTTCAGCGCGCTGACGATACCGGTGGTGACCGTGTTCGGCAGGTCGAGCGGGGCGCCGACGGCGATGGTGTTGTCGCCGACGTTCAGCTTCGACGAGTCGGCCCACTCGATCGGGGTCAGGCCTGAGGCGTTGTCGAGCTTGATGACCGCGAGGTCGTAGGTGGGGTCGGTGCCGACGACCTTGGCGGAGTAGACCTTGCCGTCGGAGGTCGTGACCGAGATCGCGGCGTTGCCGCTCTGGCCGTCGAGGGTGACCACGTGGGTGTTGGTGAGCACGTAGCCGTCCTGGCTGAGGATGACGCCCGAACCGGTGCCGCCCGACTGCTGAGCCGTGGCGCTGATGGTCACGACGCTGGGGACGACCTTCGCCGCGACCGCGGAGGTGTTGTTGACGTTGTCGGGGTTGTTGACCGTGATGGCCGAGGGGCCCGAGGCCGCCGACGTGTTCGAGCCGCCCCAGAGGGTGAGCCCGGCATAGGTGCCGCCGAGACCGGCACCGCCGCCGACGAGGGCGGCCGCGACCAGCAGGGCGGCGATGCGCGGTGCCGCGCTCTTCTTGCGGGGAGCGGTGGATGTCGAGGACGGCATCGCGAGAGTGGGGTGGGCGTCGGTGGCGGCGGGGCCGAAGGCCTGACCGGTCGGCGAGGTCGCACCCGAGGGGGCGGAGGCGTGACCGGGGTGCACCGACCCGGTGCCCGGGACGGGCGGCGGCCAGGCCGCGGCGGCCGACGCTGGCGAACGCGTGGGAACCGGCGGCGCGTCGTAGCGCGGCGCGGCGGGGGTGGTGGACTCAGGCTGCGGCGACGCGGGAACGGCGCCGTTCGCGGCCGAGTTCGTGGGGTGGCTGTTGTCGTTGCCCTCGGGACGGTTGTCCGTGGTGTCGCTCATGGGATGCTCCTTGTTCCAGGTGCTTCTACGATGACCACCGTTCCTGTGGACCACCTATGACGGGCGTGGGCCGTCTCTATGGGTCTAGCAGCAAGCGACCGCGAGGCATTCCCGCTTGCGCCGGGCCGCCGTGCGGCATTCTTGATCCATGCGACACATCCCCGGCGCCTGGCAGCGCACCGCCCGCGGCGCGGGCCTCCTCGCTCCCGACGGCACGTCTGTTCCCACGATCTTCGCCGAGATGAGCGCGCTCGCAACCGCCACCGGGGCGCTCAACCTCGGACAGGGCTTCCCCGACGAAGACGGGCCGGAAGCGGTTCTGGATGCCGCCCGCGCGGCCATCTCGTCGGGAATCAACCAGTACGCGCCGGGGCGCGGCTTTCCCGACCTGCTCGCGGCGGTCGCCGATCACCAGCGGCGCTTCTACGGGATCGAGCTCGACCCGCAACGCGAGGTGCTCATCACCGTCGGGGCGACCGAGGCGCTCGCCGCGACCCTGCTGGCGCTCGTGGACTCCCCCGACGACGAGGTCGTGGTCTTCGAGCCGTACTACGACTCCTATGCGGCGTGCGTGGCCCTTTCGGGAGCGAAGCTCGTGCCGGTGCCCCTGGAGTGGCCCACCTTTCAGCCCGACCTCGAGCGCCTGGCATCCGCCGTCACCGACCGCACCCGCGTGATCCTCGTGAACGACCCGCACAACCCCACCGGCACGGTGTTCTCGCGCGAGGTGCTCGACGAGGTCGTACGCCTGGCTCACCAGCACGACGCGATCATCGTCACCGACGAGGTGTACGAGCATCTCGTGTTCGACGGCCCGCACGTGCCGATCGCGACGCTGCCCGGGGCCGCGGAACGGACGCTCTCGATCTCATCCGGCGGAAAGACGTTCTCGCTCACCGGGTGGAAGACCGGGTGGGTCACCGGGCCCGCCGAGCTCGTGACGGCCGTGCTCGCCGTGAAGCAGTACCTGACCTACGTGGGCGGCTCGCCCTTCCAGCCGGCGATCGCCGTGGGCCTGCGCCTGCCCGATGCCTTCTTCGCCTCGGTCGCGTCGGAGATGGCCGCCAAGGCCGCCCTGCTGGGCACGGGGCTTCGCGCTGCCGGATTCGACGTGTCCTCCCCCGCGGGCTCGTACTTCACGGTGGTGGATGCCGCCCCGCTCGGCGCCACCGACGCCGACGCATTCTGCCGCGAGCTGCCCGCCCGCGCCGGCGTGGTCGGCATTCCGCTCACCGCGTTCGTGACGCCCGAGCACCGCGGCGACTACGCCACGTTGGTGCGGTTCGCGGCGTGCAAGCGCGTGGAGGTGCTGCAGGAGGCGGCGGAGCGGTTGGCGGGGATGACGCGGGGCTGACGGGGCGGTGGGGCCGAAAGTGCACTGCCGAAACCGGAACGGAAATCCCATCGCGTCTTTGGCCTTGAGAGGCGGCAAAGATCGAGCGGAGGAGACGGTCTCAAAGCTCGGGCATCGCCCAGAAAACACGTCTGTCACAACGCTTCGAGCTACACGCTCACCCGCCACAACCTGCGGACGAGTGATGCAGTGATGGGGAACCTCATAAACTCGCGCGCATGAACACCGACAACCTGCTTCGATCCCGTCGCGCGGGAACGACACGCCGCATCACCCAAGTCGGTGTCTACGTATGGGAGAGCTTCACGGGGCTCTGGATGACGGGTAGGAACTCGCGGAACATAGCCCTCGACGGCCTGCGCGGCGTGGCCATCCTCCTGGTCGTCGCCAGCCACGTCTCTGCAGCACGTCTCCCAGCAGGAGGGATGGTCGGGGTCACGCTGTTCTTCACCCTGTCCGGGTACCTCATCACGGGCCTGCTCGTCCGAGAACAGTCCGACACGGGCCGCGTCGCCTTCCGAGATTTCTACATTCGCCGAGCCCTGCGGTTGCTCCCCGCGATCCTGTTCCTCCTGCTGCTCACCCCGCTCATCCTCTGGGCGGTGCGTGACCCTTCTCTCAGCCCGGAAATTGTCCCGGCATCATTGATCACGCTGTTCTACCTGAGCAACTTCTTCCGAGCCGCCGGCGACCACCTTGTCGTATACGGCCACACGTGGTCCCTCTCGGTAGAGGAGCAGTTTTACATCCTCTGGCCGACGATCTTCGTCCTCATCATCCTCCGCCGCGTGCCGCGCGGCGCACAGTTCTGGATCGTCGCAGTGCTGACCATCCTCTTCGCCGCATTGCGGGTGAGTTCGGCCTTCACGATGCCTTTCGAACGCGCCTACTTCGCACTGGACACCAACGCTTTCGGTCTCCTCGCAGGCGCGGCCTTGGCTCTGAGGCCACCAAATCTGTCGAAACGCGTCGCGTCCTGGCTGACCGTCGGGGCCGTCCTTGCTTTGGCGGCTATCGCGATCTACCCCATCGAGGTCGAGTCACCCGGCTACTACGCGTTCCTCGTCTACGCAGCACCGCTGGCAGCAGCGCTCGCAGTCGTAGCTATCGCCGGCGCGCGACACGCTTCTACGCCGCTAGGCGTGCCGCCCCTCGTATTCTTTGGACGGCTCTCCTACGGCCTCTACCTGTGGCACGAAGTGATCCTTTTCACGAGCCCAGGCGGTCATCCCATCACCGAGAACGGTCGCGTTGTGGCAGCCGCTATAGCCCTCATTATCGCCACCGTCTCATGGATCATCGTTGAGCGACCGGCGCTTCTGCTGAAGAGGCGCTTCGAGCGGGTGAAGCCCGAGACCGCCCTATCCGACATCCGCTGACGCTCCCGCGGGCTGACGTTGCGGTCCCCCACGGTTAGTATCAGCGTGTGGCCAACCCCATCATGAGCACCGCTCGCGTCGGTTGGCAGACCGCCTCCGTCAGCATCGTCACCGTCGCATGGCTCCTGGTCGCCGCCTTCGTCGTAGCCAGAGACCCCTTCCTCGGGCTCGGCGTGGGAGTAGCGCCCATCGTCGCGTACCTCATCGTCCGTTCTGCGACCGTCCGCGTTCTCGCAGTCACCGTCGGCGGGATGATCCTGCTCGGATCCTCAACGGACCTCGGCCCGAACAAGATCATCTACGCCGCCGTCGTCGTCCTGTGCGCGATGATCTCCGGGTACCGGCTGGTGAAGAACCCGCCACCCTACGCCTGGGCATTCCGTCCGCTCACATGGTTCGGCCTCGCAGTCATCGCCATCTTCGGGATCAGCTACCTCGCTTCACCCGCCGGCAGTGACCTCGCCACCTTCGGACGCCAATCGATCTTCTACCTGCTGATCGTGCTCGGCCCCGTCATTGGGCTCGACTCAGGCCGCGACCTCGCACCGCGAGCCGTGTACGCAATCATCGGCGTGATCGGCGTCGTCGCAGCGCTCGGCTTCGCTGCCGACTGGCTCAATCGCCGTGGCGTCACCGCGCTCCCCTTCGGACGCTTCGTACTCTCGAGCCTCGTCCTCCCCGGCCTCGCATTCGGGCTAGCACTCGTCATGGTGTTCCACGCGCGATCCGTTACGGCCCGGATTCTCTGGCTCATCCCCATCATCGCTATACCCATCGCCATGCTGGTTACCGGAACCCGCACGAACCTCATCATCTTCATCGCCATCCTGTTCGTGCTCGGGTCTGTGAAGAAGGCCCGCGTTCCACTTGGTCGCATGATCGTCCTGGTGATTGTGGCCGGCATTGCGGGGGTGGTGCTGTTTCCGATCGCGGTCTCCGTTGCGGTCGCCGACCCCGATTTCATCGCGAACCGAGTGACCGCTCTCGTCAGCGCGCTCACGGGCAACGGCGACGCCTCACAGTCCTTCCGCCAGGACCAGGCGGAGACTGCGGCCGAGATGATCTCCTACAGTCCGTTCTTCGGCTTCGGCCTCGGGTACGCAGTGCCCTTCACGGTCGATTCGCCGCTCCTCACCCCGCTGCGGCTCGGATGGGTGGGCACTGGCCTCGTCGCCTCATTCATCGGCGCGCTGTCGGTGGCCGTGTGGCGCGGAGCTCGCGTCTACTCGCGGACCCCGGCGACCACAGCCTGGTGGGCTTTCCTCGCTATCTGCCTAGCAAACCTGATCTTCGGAACCCCACTCGAGGACCGCGGCTTCGGGTTCGCCGTCATGCTCGCCAGCATGGCCGTAGCCTCGAGCTTCAACGCCTCGCCGATTGCCGATACCCTCACGCCGTGGAACAAGACGAAGCTCGCAAGCCGCTAACTCCGGCTTGAGAACGGCGAGGGAACTCTGTCGCATGGGCCGCCATCGTATGCATCCCCTGCGTCCTCATGTAGGGCTCTATCGTCCGCGCAGAAGTGACGTCCCTTCCGATCGTGTTGGCGATGCTTGAAACTTCCGTCCTCCTCTTCACTGTCATCCAACCGCATGCCGTGCCGCGTGCCCTCGCGCGGGTGCGACGCTGACGCGCGCCGGCAAGGATCACGCGTGAGGTCCTGATCACCGGTGCGTTCCCGATCCGAAAGACAGGATGAAAGCGAGCGCGATCGGTACGCCAGTTCCGATGTGCACGGGTACCTGGGTCGACGCGGTATTCCCATTCGGCCTCAGCGCAAAGCGGATGAGTACGAAAATGATTCCGAGCGCGACGGCCGCCGACCGCGACGTTCACGGCGCTGCCGCTTGCTCAGTGGGCTCAAATCTGCCTCATGTCGATATCCTCGAGGTAGACAACCGGTGTGCCGGCCGCGTCACCACTACTAGCTGCGACGAGCACACCGTCCAAGATCCCGGCACCGAAGCGACGTACCGATGCACTTCTGCCAGTGGCCAGTGCCGGCGAGAGTGACCTGCGGCACGCTCAGATGTGCGCCGTCCGCGAACCCGCTAACCGCAGCGCGCCGGCGTGAACCGCGAGGCCTTATTCACGCGACGTAGTTGAGCATCTTCGCATTGACGACAGCCACGCGCTAATAGCGGTCGCCAGAGTTGGCGCTAGCAGTGTGCGTGAACTGCGACGAGGCCGCGTTGTCATGCTCCGTCGCCTTTGATCGAGCCACGAATGCCGCTTCGCCGGCCGACCACCCCGAGATGTCGATTTTAAAGGTGCGGTTGGCGACGAGGCTGGTGTGCGATGCCACCTCCGGCGCGGTTGTTTCCTCTTCGGTCATCGTGAGATCGCGCGCGACGGCATCAGATGCCAGGTAGGTTCCGCCGCCGGTGGAGCCAATCACGACGATGCAGCATGTTCTGACGCAACTCCCGACGAGGGCAGAAGCGTCAAGCAGTCCTGGTTGAGCCGGACTTCTCGCCTGTCAGCGCGGTGTGACGCGGTATCGCCGCAGCTCCAACGCTGGGTTCACACGCCGCACACGCGCGATTAGGGACGAATCGACATGTGCCACCGCGACGTCGGTCGCGGTGCCCACCTGCGCCAGCATGACGCCCTGTGGGTCGATGATAATCGAATGTCCCACTCCGAGGGGCGGCGGGTGATCGGCCGCTGCCACAAAGAACGTGTTCTCGATCGCGCGTGCCGTCAACAGCGTCTTCCAATGATCTTCCTTCAGCGGCCCGCGGACCCACTCCGCCGGAACAAGCGCCACATCGGCTCCCGCGTCCGCCAGCGTTCGCGACACTTCGGGGAACCGGAGGTCGTAACACGTCATCAGCCCGAAGCGCAGACCATGCACCTCGAAAGTCTGGGGCGGGATGATGTCCCCCGGCTCTACCCAGTCGGACTCACGCTGACCAAAGGCGTCGTATAGGTGCAACTTTCGATACACAGACCGGATACCGTCGGGCCCCACCGCCACGACCGCGTTGCGCACACGACGACCGTCGTCGGCCTTCTCGACCAAGCCAGCGACCACGACGAGGTCGAGTTCAGACGCCAGGGCGATCAACGCGTGCACGAATGGCCCGTCAAGGTCTTCGGCGTTCTCGGCGAGCGATGAGTCGAAGGGGTCGACGAAATAGCTGGAGTACTCGGGGAAGACCACAACCGCGGCGCCACGGGCGGCGGCCCTACGGGCAAGGCGGGTGATGTCAGCCAGGTTCCCCTCGCGAGAGGCCGATGGCGCGAACTGCGCGACGGCGATTCCGACGGTGACGTCGCTCATGGAGTGTTCTCCCTCCCCCGGCGCCGTACGAACGCCGGCACCACGATCCACAGTACGAGGATGATCCCCCCGAACACGAACCCCGACGCCAACGCCCCACCGAACCCCACGACCACGTCGAACACGAACGCCACCACACCGACCAGCAGCAGCGACACGAGCGCGAGCGCCCCACGCAGGGCGTTGTGGCCTACGCGCACGAGGTCTGGCTTCACCTGAAGGCGGAACACCGCGCGATGCAGGGCCACCGGGGCCAGGGCGACGACGGCGCTCAGGCCCGCCAAGCAGATCAGCACCAGGTAGAAGACCCGCTGCCCCAGGTCGAGCTCGGAGAACGACGGCTGGAACGCCAGCGCGAGCAGGAAGCCCGTGAGGATCTGCGTGCCCGTCTGCAACACCCGCAGTTCTTGCAGAATCTCGTTCCAGTTGCGGTCCGCACGCTGCGCGGCCGTTTCGGGACGCCCGTCGGCCACATCGTCAATATCGCTGCTCACCGGGCTATTCTCGCGCGACACTCCCGGGTGGTGTGCCAGGATTTGCGGGTTCGTTCATCTGTGGGTAATGTTTTCTCTTGTGCCGCGGGGTGGAGCAGCTCGGTAGCTCGCTGGGCTCATAACCCAGAGGTCGTAGGTTCAAATCCTGCCCCCGCAACAAGAAGAAGGCCCCGGATCGCGAGATCCGGGGCCTTCTGCCTTACCTACCGTGTCCGCCTAAGGCTGGCCTTGTACTCCGCGCGGGTCGGCCATGGCCCGACGGGCCCAGGCGACGGTTGTCAGACGCAGCGACCGTCGCCGCAGATGTTCGTCGCGACGCGTGTGGAGAACGCGCTGCTCAGACCGAACTGCGCCGCTGGCTCATGGCGGCGGCCGGCGCCGCTGCGACGAGCGCGCCGACGAGGAGCAGTGCGCCCGTATCGCCGTGAACGGTGAGCATCGCGAGACCGGACAAGCCGAGGACGAAAACCGTGGCCCACAGAACGAACACCGCCATGGCGCTCGTCCAAGAAGAGTGCGCAGAATAGGTCCGCAATCGGTCGTTTCGCACGGCGCCTCGCCTTCACCTTGCTCGCGCAATTACAGGGTCTCGCTCGTCGACTCGGTGCCCCTCATCGATCGTGGATTGCGAGAAAAGCCAGCATATCGACGGCCGGGTCCCCCATCTGGGGGACATTGTGCGGCGAGTCGCGGATCCGGTATAAGCAAGCCCTACCCGCTCGAGTCAGTAAAGCAATGTGGACGCATCAGTGCTCAGCCCCACCGTCTGCGAACGCCCTCCTCTGCGGACCGCAGCCTACTCCCCGCGTCCGCGGCCTCGGTCTCGCGCACGAGCTAGCAGTGAGCGGAGAGCGCGCATCGAGCTAGCCCATCCTGATCGAGCGACGTGATCGGCGTCGCGCGCTTCGCCGTCTGTGTCGGTGGCAGAGCGTTATCCAGCTTGCCCCGCCGAAAGCGGACAGGAGAACGGAATTCGTCAAAAGCGAACCCACCAACCCCGTGGTGCGCGTCGCGAACAAGACCCGAAACCGTCGTGCGGCCCCGAGCGCGAAACATTTACGGGACGTCCGTCTGCCAGTCCCCCACCCACCAGTCAGCCAGACCCGCCATACGCTGAGCGACCCGCTGATGCGCTTCTCTGGCGCGCCAGGTCTCGAATGCCGACCGGTCGAGGAAGTGCCCATCCTCGACGATGATTCGCCCTTTTCTGGTGTCGAGCGACATGACGACGGTCCACGCCGTGACCTCCGGTGCATCCCCGACCGCGCGCAGCTCGTCCATGGCCGCAGACACATCCGGGTCCGTGACGTCGTCACGGACCCGGAACAAGACGATGTGTCGAAACATCTACTCGCGAATGGTGTCGACGTGGTCGCGATACCAGGCGACGGTGCGCTCCATACCCTCTTCGAGCGAGATGGATGCCGTCCACCCCGCGTCAGCGAGCTTCGAGACGTCGAGCAGTTTCTGCGGGGTTCCGTCGGGCTTCGATGTGTCCCACTCGGTGTCACCGGTGTAGCCGGTGACACGCGCGATGGTCTCGGCGATCTCGCGGATGGTCACGTCACTGCCGGTGCCGACGTTGACCTGGTCGGGTCCGTCGTAGTGCTCCAGGAGGTGCAGGCACGCGTCGGCCATGTCGTCGGCGTGCAAGAACTCGCGGCGGGGCGTACCAGTCCCCCAGTTCGTGACGCTCGCCGCGCCCGACTGCGCCGCGTCGTCGTACCGGCGAATCAGGGCGGGCAGCACGTGTGCCCCCTTGGGTGAGAAGTTGTCGTTGGGGCCGTACAGGTTTGTCGGCATCGCACTGATCCACGGCAGACCGTACTGACGACGCACTGCCTGCGTCTGCAGGATCCCGGCGATCTTGGCGATCGCGTACGCATCGTTCGTGGGCTCGAGATGGCCCGTGAGCAGTGAATCCTCCCGGATGGGCTGCTCCGCGAACTTCGGATAGATGCACGACGAGCCCAGGAACAGCACGCGCTCGACGTCGTTCGCCAGAGCCGCATCGAGCACGTTCACCTGAATGCGCATGTTGTCGCTCAAGAAGTCCACGGGGTAGGTGGAGTTCGCCAGGATGCCACCTACCTTCGCCGCGGCGAGCACGACGTACTTCGGCTTGGTGTCGCCCATGTACGCGAAGACGGCGTCGCGGTCTTTCAGGTCGAGCTCGGCAGAGGGCTTCCCCACGATGTTCTCGAACCCCGAGGACTGGAGCTTGCGGACGATGGCCGACCCGACGAGCCCGCGGTGACCGGCGACGTAGAACGTCGCGTCGCGGTCGAGCTCGTTCGGGGTGTACTGCACTCCGTCGACGGCAGTGCTCACGCGCGCACTCCGAGCATGTCGCGGTTGGTCCAGGTCGGAAGCGACACGGTGTCGATCCACTCTGAACCCCGCTCGAGAAGAGTGACGTCGGCGTCGACCATGAGCTTCGCCAACTCGTCTCCGTGCACCGAGGGCACCCAGCCGAGCTTGTCAGCGGCCTTCGTCGGATCGCCGATGAGGGCGTCCACCTCGGTCGGCCGCAGGTATCGCTCGTCGAACTTCACGAACTCGGCCCAGTCGAGGCCGACGTGACCGAACGACACCTCGAGGAAGTCTTTGATCGTGTACCCCACGCCGGTGGCGAGCACGAAGTCCTCGGGAGTGTCGGCCTGCAGCATGCGCCACATGCCTTCGACGTACTCCGCGGCATATCCCCAGTCGCGAATCGAGTCGAGGTTGCCGAGGTAGAGGTCTTTCTGCACGCCGGCCTTGATGCGGGCGACTGCGCGCGTGATCTTGCGCGTCACGAAGGTCTCGCCACGGCGGGGCGACTCGTGGTTGAACAAGATGCCGTTGACCGCGTACATGTCGTACGCCTCGCGGTAGTTTTTTGTGATCCAGTAGCTGTAGAGCTTGGCGGCGGCGTAGGGCGAGCGCGGGTAGAACGGGGTCTCCTCGTTCTGCGGCGGCGGCGTCGCGCCGTACAGCTCCGATGTAGAGGCCTGGTAGAACTTCGTCTGGATGCCGGAGAGTCGCACGGCCTCCAAGAGGCGGATGGTTCCGGTGCCGGTGGTGTCGGCGGTGTGCTCCGGCTCATCGAACGAGACGCGTACGTGCGACTGAGCCGCGA
>Ga0308159_1005293_pt1 | contig 11074 bp, 10 predicted proteins | sample PhyCR1_FD_201040 | JGI IMG/M metagenome (GOLD analysis project Ga0308159, IMG submission 201040) | Phyllosphere microbial communities from UC Gill Tract Community Farm, Albany, California, United States - DLSLC.R1 | ecosystem: Host-associated > Plants > Phyllosphere > Unclassified | place: USA...
TTAAACTTTAAGGGCGGGATAATTATCCCGCCCGTTTTATTTAGCTTTTCACAGCATAATTACACTGGAACCACGCTTTCTGCAGTCCCGGAATATGACTCTCCTGCGCAGGTAACGCCTCGACTTTATCAAAGCCTTTATTACTGCAGTAATTCGCCAGATCAATATTCATTGCATCACGATTGACCTTTACCGGGTCAAAACGGTACTGCACGGTATTTGAGCCTGGATCTTCATCTACACGTTCAAATGCCCCGGGTTTGCTGGCAGTACATCCACTCAGCAAAATCAGCGCCAGTGCGCTGGTAATTAGTTTTTTCATTTAGTTATCCTCACGTTGCCGCGCAGTTTATGACGCAGCATGCCGCGCATCCATAGGATTAATGCGCGAAAAATCAAAACTTGAGAAGCTTTTACCGATTAATGTAATACGATTAAACGGCTAGCACTATCATACGCGGCGTGACAAGATGCTTTCAGACAAAACGAAGACTGCACCACACCAGGAAATGCCAAAAATAAAAATCTGTTCCTCTCTTCCCTGCCCGCGCTTAGCGGGCTTTTTTTCGCCCGCCATTCCGCTGCTCAGCTGCCGCTTACTGGCCAGTCAGTGCAATCATTCTACGTAACAGGTTAGCGGCGCGCTTGTCAGGTAATGCCAGAATCGCACTGTAGAGGTCAATCGACATGGCACACAACGATGAGCGATCAACCGCCGTGTCGGCAGGCATATTCAGCTGCTGCAGCTTATCCCCCCACTGCTGATAGAGCCGGGCGACAATCTTTTGCAGATCATCCTGCGCCAGCGCCTTATCCAATGGCTGATCGGGCAATGGACTGTTCAGCAGCAGCTGCTCCATGGCATCCGCCTCTTTGCGATTCAGCGACGGCGGCAGCGTGGTCAGCAGATTGATGCCACCACTCACCTGCGGATAGAGATAACGGAAGCAGAGGCCCGGATCGATTTGGTTCAGCGCCCGCATCTCTTCAACCGAGACGCTGATATAGTTGACGACCGCCGCGTCAGTTCCGCGCATCAGCCGCTGATTAATCACCTCAATCAGCCAGCCACGTAGCTCGCCCGTCGCCTTCTCAGCTGGCTCCCCCGCACGGATGCGCCGGGTCAGCTCCTGGGTCAGCAACAGCCATAACGCCGGTTCCTGAGTCTGCAGCACCCGATAACCGGGCATCTTTGCCAGTTGATTTACCGCCTGCTCACGCTGGCTGGCCTGCAACTGATGCGGCGCAACCCAGCTGAACCAGAGCAGATTCGCCAGTATCAGGGGCAGCAGAAAGATGATCAGCCCCTGCCACAAACGCAGCCGGGTGGTTTTGATCAGTACAATTACAATCAGCGCCAGCAGCGCAAACGCGGCCAGCGTAATAAAAAGCAGAGCATTCATGCGGCGGGATTAATCCTTACGCACATCGATCAGCACAGGACAGTGAGCGCGCTCAATAACGGATGCGCTGACCGAGCCTTTTAACAGCCGATTCAAAGAGGAGAGATGGCGACGTCCCATGATAATCATGCTGGCCTTGAGCTGTTGCGACTGGGCAACGATAGTATCTGCCGCGTCACCCGCCAGAATCATGCCCCGCGCATTAATGCCCGCGCGCAGTAACGGAGCCAGTGCATGGCGCACCACCATTTCTGCCGTATTCTGCTCATCCTGCGCGGCCACAAAATCGGCCGGATCTTCACCCGCATCGATTTCCATTGGCTGATTACAGGAGGAGTAAGCGGGATCGACGCAGCACAGCACGACCACTTCGGCGCGATGCGCCAGCGCTTCTTCAATGGTTAAGGCGACCACTTTTTCCGCTACCGGAGAGTGATCAATGGCCATCAGCAGGGTTTTCATCGAATGCTTATCCTTCTATCGCGGCGACTTTGCCGATTTCACGCACCAGTGCCTCTTTACACTTCAGCATCTCGTCACGAAAACGGGCTTCGTGTCGCAGAAAACGTGCAGAGGGCACCAGCAAAGAGACAGAAAAGCGACCAAACAGCGTATCCAGCGCAAACGCCATGGTAGAGATACCTTCCAGCGTTTCACCGCGATCCACGGCGATACCGGTTTCGCGCACTTCCCTGATAAGTTGCAGCAACTGAGGCAGCGTTTTCACCGTCATATCGGTTAACTCCTGCCAGGCGTCGCCAACGATCGTCCGTACATCTTTTTCACACTCCAGCGCCAGCAACGCCCGTCCACCGGAGGTGCTGTAGAGCGGCAGATTGAGTCCCATATGCGGAACCACCCGAAGCTCACGCGACGCCACCACGTGGTGAATAATCGCCAGCTGGCTGCCGCTGGCGCGCGCCAGCGAGACGGTTTCATTGGTGTCGGAAGAGAGTTTTTCCAGCAGCGGACTGACCAGATCAACCACATCGGTATGTACGCTGGAGATCAGTTTTAACAGCGCCGGCCCCAGACGCAGTCCGCCCGCCCCGCTGCTGCGCACCAGCTCTGCACTGTCGAGCGCGGCAACAATACGCTGCACCGTTGAGCGCGGCAGTTCGACCGCCTGAGCGATCTCACCGAGGCTCATGCCGCCGGGCTGTTCGCCAAGCGCATTAAGAATTTTTGCCGCACGGGCGATGACCTGTATACCGCCCGTTTTTTCATCCTCGCGGCTGGAGGGTTGATGTGCCATAGCGTCGTCCTGTTTGAGCTGCCTTACTGTAGCGCGAATGCCGCACTTTTTACAGCCTGTACCACATTGCAATACAGTATACCGGGATGTAATATTACGACCTGTATCACATCGCAGTACACTGCATCATAATAACGAGATCGCCTGCAATGAATGCTAAGCCTGCCACCGCGCCGGCCCCTCATCCTTTTACACTGCGACTGGCACTGGGATTAGTCGGCGTGCTCATCGCCGCCCTGACCTCCGGGCTGAACGATCGCGTCAGTGATATCGCGCTGGCCGATATCCGTGCCGCTATCGGCATCAGTTACGATCAGGGTAGCTGGATTATCTCTGGTTATCAGGCGGCAGAAGTAGCCGCCATGATGATTGCGCCCTGGTTTGCCGTCACCCTGTCGCTGCGGCGTTTTACGTTAGGCGTGTCGGCGGGATTTATGCTGACCGGCATTCTGCTGCCGCTGGTGCGGGATCCGACGCTGTTTATCACTCTGCGCGTATTGCAGGGCCTGTTTGGCGGCGCCTTACCACCGATGCTGATGACGGTCGCCCTGCGCTTTCTGCCGCCGCCCTTTAAACTTTTTGGCCTGGCGGGCTATGCCCTGACCGCGACGTTTGGCCCCAATATGGCGGCCTCGCTGGCCTCGTTGTGGACCGATCACGTCAGCTGGATGATGGTGTTCTGGCAGGTCGTGCCGTTGATGCTGATCGCTATGCTGCTGACAGGATGGGGATTGCCCCAGGATCCGCTGCGGCCGGAACGCTTTCAGCAGATCGATCTGTTCGGCATGGTGACCGGCTGCAGTGGTGTTGCGCTGCTGATTCTGGTGCTGACCCAGGGTGAGCGCCTCGACTGGCTGAACTCGCCACTGATTACCGGTATGTTGCTCACCGCGCTGCCGCTGCTGCTGGTTTTCCTGATTAATGAGTGGTTTCACCCGCTGCCGCTGTTTAAATTGCAGATGCTCCGACGGCCAAATCTGGCGCATGGCTTGCTGGGCCTGGCCTGCGTGCTCATCCTTGGGCTTTCTGGCTCCGCGCTGCCTTCGGCCTATTTTGCTCAGGTCAGCGGCTTTCGCACCCTTGAGTTTGCCCCGCTGGCGCTGGCGCTGGGTCTGCCGCAACTGCTGATCGCACCGCTGATTGCGGCCCTGCTGAATATCCGCTGGATCGACTGCCGCTGGATGCTGACGGCGGGCGTTGGCCTGCTGGTGACCTCCTGCCTGCTGGGCACACAGATCACCAGTGACTGGGCAAGACAGAATTTCTGGCTGCTGCAGATCCTGCAGGCGTTCGGACAACCGATGATCATTTTGCCGATACTGATGAGCGCCACCAGCGTTGTGGCCCCGCCAGAAGGCCCGTTTGCCTCGGCGATGTTTAATACGGTGCGCGGCTTTTCCAGCATCGCTGCCTCTACGCTGGTTGAGGTTTTCCTTTCGCATCGTGAGCAGTTTCACTCCAGTGTGCTGATTAATCAGGCATCCAGTCGCAGCTGGCTGATGACAGCGCCGACGGCCAGTCAGGCCAGCAGCAGCTTGCCGCTGTTGCCGGATGGCAGCATCAGCGCCGCCGATAATCTCAGCGGATTCGCCACCCTGGTCAGGCATCAGGCCACGATCCTTGGCCTGAGCGACAGCTGGCTGATGCTGACCGGCTTTGCCGCCTGCCTGTTACTGCTTACCGCCATCCTGCCAAAACGGGTGTGGCCGCCTCAAACTTTGATTCAAAACCCTTCCCGGAATAACTGAATATGCGTGCTTTCGAAATGAAAAGAACCCTGCTGCTGAGTCTGTTGCTGCTGGTGTTACTGGCCATCGCTTTTGTGGTCTGGTCACTGATGACCGGCAACGATCACCGCACCAACGACGCTTACGTCAATGCGGACTACACCCTTGTGGCACCGAAAGTCTCGGGCTACATCAGTCACGTGCAGGTGCAGGATAATCAGCAGGTCAAAGCGGGTCAGCTGCTGGCGACGCTGGACGATCGTGACTATCGTGTGGCGCTGGAGAGTGCGGAGGCTGACCTGCAGGTGAGCCAGGCGAAACTGCTGAGCAGCCAGGCACAGCTGGAGCAGCAGCAGTCGGTGATTGATCAGCAGAAAGCCAGCGTGGCGGCCAGCGAAGCCTCTGCGCAGTATGCCGGTCAGAGCGCCGATCGTTATAACCGCCTCTATAAAAGCGGTACCGTGGCAGCCGACGATCAGCAGAAAGCCAGCTCAAACCAGCGCTCGGCGCTGGCAGCTGTGCATCAGAGTCAGGCCGCGCTGGCATCAGCAGTAAAACAGGTGGGAGTGTTACAGGCGGCGGTGCGTTCAGCAGAAGCAGACGTTGCAGCGGCGAAGGCCAGCGTCGATCAGGCCAGGCTGAATCTCTCCTACACCCGCATTACTGCGCCCGTTGACGGCATGGTGGGTCAGCGCTCGGTGCGGACCGGCGCGTACGTATCAGCCGGCACCCGTCTGCTGGCGGTAGTGCCACTGCAGCAAACCTACATTACCGCTAACTATCTTGAGACGCAGTTAAGCGATGTGCGTCCCGGCCAGCGGGTGCGGATCCGGGTGGACGCCCTGCCGGGCGAGACCTTTACTGGTCATGTGGACAGCATCGCACCGGCCACCGGCGCAACTTTTTCGGCGATCTCTCCCGATAACGCCACCGGCAACTACACTAAAGTCGTTCAACGTCTGCCGGTGAAAATTGTGCTGGATGGCGACCAACAGCATCTGGCTCAGTTACGTGTAGGCATGTCGGCGATCCCTGAAATCGAAGTGCCGTAAAATTGTGAGCAATATCTCAGAACGGACCTATTTCATTTGGGGAGGATTACGCGTAAATTAGCGCTCGATCCTGTTCTGAGTTATTCAGATCAACCCGGAAAAGAGCAGACCATGACTGTAAATGGCGATCTCTTTTCCACATCTGTTCGCGTTGCACTGGTTTGGGATCGCCATCATCGTAACCGCTCAGAGGAGTTGCTTTGTGAAATATGCCTTGATGGGAATATCTTTTTTCGCGTTACTTTGGTTCGGAACCTTTGTTCTGCTGCTGAAGTAATGGCGTGACAGTGCCGCCACGGGGCGACCCCTGAGTCGCCCCTGCTGGCTGTCAGCGTTCTTCTTCCATTTTTATGCTGCCTGGCAATATGCCATCGGCACGAAACATCGCTTTAATTCCCCGTACCGCCTGACGAATACGATCGCTGTTCTCTATCAGCGCAAAACGCACGTGCGTGTCGCCATAGTCGCCAAACCCGATACCGGGCGAGACACAGACTTTCGCCTCCTGCAGCAGTTGCTTAGCGAACTCCAGCGACCCAAGATGTGCGTAATGATCCGGTATTTTTGCCCAGACGTACATTGAGGCTTTCGGGTTATCCACCATCCAGCCCGCTTCATGCAATCCTTTGACCAGCACATCACGGCGGCGTTTGTACTGCTCTGCGATGTCGCGCACGCACTGTTGATCCCCTTCCAGCGCCGCAATCGCCGCCACCTGCAGTGGCGTAAAGGTGCCGTAGTCATGATAACTTTTGATTCGCGCCAGCGCGGCAACCAGCTCTTTGTTGCCCACCATGAAACCGATGCGCCAGCCCGCCATGTTGTAGCTTTTTGACAGGGTAAAGAATTCGACGGCGACATCACGCGCGCCCGGCACCTGCATAATCGATGGCGCTTTCCAGCCATCGTAGACGATGTCGGCATAGGCCAGATCGTGGATCACCAGCACGTTGTACTGCTTCGCCAGCGCAATCACCCGTTCAAAAAAGTCGAGCTCCACACACTGTGCGGTGGGGTTGGACGGGAAGCCGAGGATCATCATTTTTGGCTTGGGATAGCTCTCGCGGATGGCACGTTCCAGCTCATTGAAGAAGTCGACACCCGCCACCAGCGGCACCGAGCGCACCTGCGCCCCGGCAATCACCGCACCGTAGATATGAATCGGATAGCTGGGATTGGGCACCAGCACTGTATCACCGTGATCCAGCGTCGCCAGCATCAGGTGCGCCAGGCCTTCTTTGGAACCGATGGTGACAATCGCCTCTGATTCAGGATCGATCTCAACCTGATAGCGATCGGCGTACCAGCGCGAGATCGCCCGGCGCAGGCGCGGAATACCGCGCGAGGTGGAATAACCGTGGGTATCGTCACGCTGCGCCACCTGGCATAACTTTTCGACGATGTGTGGCGGAGTCGGGCCATCCGGGTTGCCCATTGAAAAGTCGATGATATCTTCGCCGCGCCGACGCGCAGCCATCTTCAGTTCAGCGGTGATGTTGAAAACGTAAGGGGGTAAGCGTTCGATACGCGAGAAACGACGGGGTGTGCTGTTATCAGCCATGATGTCCTCTGGATTACGTAAGCGCCCGGACCGTCCGAGCGACGCGGGTCACTGTGGTGACCCGTTACGAACATAACGTGGCGAGGATCATTTTGTCGAGGGTGGCGGAAAATATTTTTATTTTTGCGGATTCAGCCGCCCCAGCAGCCAATCGTTCACCCAGCAGCCGTTCAGCAGATAATTATCCCGTAGCGTGCCCTCCAGCTGAAAGCCGTTTTTCTCCAGAATACGGCGTGACGCCCAGTTCCCTTCAATCACCATCGCTTTGAGTTTGTGGAAATCGGCTTCAAGCAAAAACTGACACAGCGCCGCCAGGGCTTCGCTGCCATATCCCTGACCACAGTGGCGATGCAGCAGCATATAGCCCACCTCCGCCTGACGATATGGCTCCCATTCGGGGCTGCAGCCAAACAGGCCAATCGGCTCACCACTGTCACGACGTCGCGCAACCAGGCAGAGCATATGAAAACTGCTCGCCTGCCAGGGCGCAAGACGCTCGGTGAAGCGCTGGCGGATATCCGCTTCAGCGGGGACTTCGCTCACCCAGGTCATGGTGTCGCGATCTTCATGGACGGCACGAAACAGTTGCCAGTCTTCTGGCTGTAATTTACTCAGGGTTAATCTGGCGGTGACTAGTTGCATCTGCTGCTCCCGATGGGCGCGGTTTTCCAGCAGTCACTGGCGCACCTCATCGCGCAACATAGCAAAACGGCACCTTAGCGACCAGCCTCTGCAGGGCGAAAAAAATGTTCCCCTTTAATGCACTCAACCTTTCCTCTTTTTGCCCATATGCCGTAAAAATTGATCTGAAACACTAACTCCCGCCGTGATTGATCGGGACGCTAGCGGTTCGCGATCACATTTTTTATCATAGAGGCACTTTCCATTGCCGACGAGTCGCCTGTGTCCTCCCACTTCACGATGTTACTGGCAGTATTTGACCGCGCCGCCCTGATGCTGATCTGCCTGTTCTTCCTGACACGCACCCGCCCGTTTCGTCAGCTGCTGCAAAAAGATGAACACACCCGTGCGGAGAAAGTAGCCGTTACTGCCATCTTTTCCCTGTTTGCGCTGTTCAGTACCTGGTCGGGTGTCGATGTCGATGGTTCACTGCTGAATGTGCGGGTCATCGCCGTGATGGCGGGTGGCATTCTGTTTGGTCCCTGGGTCGGGATCGCCACCGGGGTTATCGCCGGTCTGCACCGTTTTCTGATCGATATTCACGGCGTGACCTCCGTGCCCTGCCTGATTACCAGCATCATTGCGGGTGTCGTCGCGGGCGGTATTAATCGCCGGGTACTGAAAGAACACCGCTGGCGTGCCGGTATCGTCGGCGGCATGCTCTGTGAAGCCCTGACGATGTTGCTCATCGTTGTGTGGGCGCGTCCCACCTCACTCGGGCTGGCGATTGTGTCAGAAATTGCTCTGCCGATGATCCTCGGTGCCTCCAGTATCGGCATCATTGTGCTGCTGGTGCAGAGCGTCGAGGGGGAAAAAGAGGCGATTGCCGCCCGCCAGGCCAAGCTGGCGCTGGAGATCGCCAATAAAACTCTGCCGCTGTTTCGTCAGGTGAACAGCGACTCGCTGCGCAACATCTGTGACATTATCCGACGGGAGATCAAAGCCGATGCAGTGGCGATGACCGATAAAAAACAGATTCTGGCCTACGTCGGCTATGGCGAACACAACTATAAACATGGGGATGATGGCATCAGCCCCACCACGGCGCAGTCGATCGCCAGCGGTAAAATTATCATTAAGAACAACGATGAAGCGCATCGCACCAAAGATATTCACTCCATGATCGTGATCCCGCTGTGGGAGAAAGGCAAAGTCACCGGCACGCTGAAAATCTACTATCGCCGCGCACACCGTATTACCGGCTCGCTGAAGGAGATGGCGATTGGCCTGTCACAAATCATCTCAACCCAGCTTGAAGTGTCGCGTGCCGAGCAGCTACGCGAGATGGCTAATAAAGCGGAACTGCGCGCGCTGCAAAGTAAAATAAATCCTCATTTCCTGTTCAACGCCCTGAATGCTATCTCCTCTTCTATCCGGCTCAATCCCGATACCGCCCGCCAGCTGGTGATCAACCTGTCACGCTATCTGCGCTATAACCTGGAACTGAACGACGATGAGCTAATCGACATCCGTAAAGAGCTGTGGCAGGTGAAAGATTACATCGCCATCGAGCAGGCCCGGTTTGGCGATAAGCTGACGATGATCTATGACGTCGATGAGGATCTCCATTTTCTGCTGCCGAGTCTGCTGATCCAGCCTCTGGTGGAGAATGCCATAGTCCATGGCATCCAGCCGTGTAAAGGCAAAGGCGTGGTGACGCTGAGCGTCCGGGATCTGGGCGATCAGGTACGGATCTCGGTGCGGGATACCGGCCAGGGAATCAGTGACGAAGTGATAGCACGGGTGGCACGCAACGAGATGCCCGGTAATAAAATCGGCCTGCTCAATGTGCATCATCGGGTAAAACTTTTGTCGGGTCAGGGATTGAATATCGTGCGGCATCAGCCGGGCACCGAGATTTCCTTTACGCTGAGTAAGAATGGCCAGCGCCTGGCGGAGAATCTGTTATGAAAGCCATTATTGTGGAAGATGAATTCCTGGCGCAGCAGGAGCTGAGCTGGATGATTCAGCATCACAGCAAAATCGAGATTGAAGCCTGTTTTGACGATGGTCTGGACGTGCTGAAATACCTGCAACAGCATCGGGTTGATGTGATTTTCCTCGACATCAACATCCCCTCACTGGATGGCATGCTGCTGGCACAGAATATCCATCAGTTTGCCCACAAGCCACTGATTGTCTTTATTACCGCGTGGAAAGAGCATGCGGTGGAAGCGTTTGAGCTGGAGGCGTTTGACTACATTCTCAAGCCCTATCAGGAGTCGCGAATTGTCACCATGCTGAACAAGCTCGAAGCCACAGCGCAGGCGCAGCAGGCGGTCAGCCATCTCACTGCCACGCCCGCGCCGCAGACGGTCAACCTGATCAAAGATGAGCGTATTATCGTCACTGACGTGAATGATATTTACTACGTTGAGGCGCATGAGAAGCTGACGTTTGTTTATACCCGGCGCGAATCCTACGTGATGTCGATGAATATTACCGAGTTCTGTTCGCGCCTGCCGGAACAGCAATTTTTCCGCTGCCACCGCTCTTTCTGTGTCAGCCTCAGCAAGATTCGTGAAATCGAGCCGTGGTTTAACAATACCTATCTGCTGAAGCTGCGCGATCTGGAGTTTCAGGTGCCGGTCAGCCGCAGTAGGGTGAAGCAGTTTCGACAGCTGATGCGCCTGTAGCGCAGTACGGTTAAAGGCCTGTTCAGAAAGGGGGATGGCGAAGCAGGAGAGCAGCAAAAAGTCCGGGGAATTCCCCGATCCTGCCCCGGTGAAGCAGGCAGATCGGGAAAATCGCTCGCGCGCAGAATGGCAGTGCGCGCGAGGTAAAGCAGAATCAGATTTCGCGACCCAGCGTCTGGCGCAGATGCGCGCCCGCGCCCAGCAGGCCAGGCTGGTCGTGCGTAATCATATAAACCGGGATACTGGCAACATAGTCGCGGAAGCGGCCTTTATCTTCAAACGCCGCACGGAAACCCGACGACTTAAAGAACTCCAGGAAGCGTGGCACGATGCCGCCGGCAATATAGACACCACCAAAGGTGCCGAGATTCAGCGCCAGGTTGCCGCCGAAACGGCCCATGATGACGCAGAACATTGACAGCGCGCGACGGCAGTCGGTGCAGCTGTCATCCAGCGCACGCTGGCTGACATCTTTCGGCTTCAGATTTTCCGGCACGCGATTATCCACTTTAACAATCGCACGATAGAGGTTAACCAGACCGGCACCTGACAGCACACGTTCCGCTGAAACATGGCCCAGTTCTTCGCGCAGCACTTCCAGGATCTGATCTTCTTCTTCACTGTTGGCAGCAAAGTCGACATGACCGCCCTCACCTGGCAGGCTGACCCAGCGCTTGTCCACATGCACCAGATGGCTGACGCCTAATCCGGTGCCGGCACCATAAATCGCGATAGGTTTATCTTTGACTGGCTCTGTAC
>Ga0308159_1005294_pt1 | contig 11070 bp, 9 predicted proteins | sample PhyCR1_FD_201040 | JGI IMG/M metagenome (GOLD analysis project Ga0308159, IMG submission 201040) | Phyllosphere microbial communities from UC Gill Tract Community Farm, Albany, California, United States - DLSLC.R1 | ecosystem: Host-associated > Plants > Phyllosphere > Unclassified | place: USA...
AGCCGGTCCCACAGACTACTCCCGCCCCACAAACACATCCGCCAACACCTGATTCCTCGGCAACCCCGCCAGATACAAACGCTTGGCAAAATCTTCAACGCTGCCCGGACTGCCACAGATCAGGGCCATGCTCCGACGGGAGAGCAAGCGCAGGTCGGCCAGCGTAGTCGCGAGATTCTGTGACGTAACCAGTTGCACCTGTGCTGGCAACCCGGTCAGTTCATCGCGCAAATAGTGCTCACTTTCGTCCCGCGCCAGATGCACAAGACGGATCGCCCCTTGATGATCCTGGCGCAAGGCTTCACGCAACACGCCCCAGAGCGGCCCAAGCCCGGTCCCCGCCGCCAGCAGCAAAAGAGGTCGCTCCTGCCAATCAGGATCGTATTGCAGTGCACCGCCGCGCAGTTCGCCAAGGCCTATGGAATCACCGATTTTCAGCTGTCGGGCGGCATCGATGAATGCGCCGGGCTGGCGGCAATCGAGGTGGAACTCCAGATAACGGTCTTCGCCGGGCAAGCTTGCCAGCGAATAAGGCCTGGCGACCCCGCTGGCGGTCCAGAGCACTAGATGCTGCCCTGCGCGATAACGCAACGGTCGCTCAGGCTCCAGACGCAAACGCAACACCGTCGGGCTCAGCCAGTCACAACCCGATACACGGGCAGGCGAGCCGTCGCGCAGTGGATCAAAGGCCTGAACCGCCAGATCGTCCAGCACTCGGCATTGGCAGGCCAGTCGCCAGCCTTGCAAGCGCTTAACAGGATCAAGCGCTTGGGGCAGTGCGTCAGCAGGTTCGCCCTTGATGCAGCGCACCAGGCACGCATGGCAACTACCGGCGCGGCAACTATAGGGGATTCCGATTCCCGCCTGATTGAGGCTGTCCAGCAAGTTACTTCCCGGGGCGACCGTCCAGCGACGCTCCCCCACCTGCAATTCAGGCATCTACATTTTCCCAGCCAGCCACACATCGATTGCGTCCAGTGCGTTTGGCCATGTACAGCGCCTGATCAGCGCGCTGCAAAGCCTCGTCCAGATTATCGCCACGGTCCAACAAGGTCATGCCAATGGACAGGCTCAGATCAACCTCAGGCAGAATATCGAGCTGGACCTGAGCGAAGGACTCGCGAACCCGCTCGCAACACTCGATCAGTTGCCGCTCGGTACACAGGGGTATCAACAACACGAACTCTTCTCCACCGTAACGGGCCAGTACATCCGAATCGCGCAGACAACCTTCAGCGCGAAGGGCGAACGCCTGCAACACCTGATCACCCGCCGCATGCCCGAAGTTATCGTTGATACGCTTGAAGTGATCCAGATCAATCAGGGCCAGACCGTGGCAGGCGTCACCGTCCAGCAGGTTCAGCTCACGGGCGGCCATGCGCAAAAAGTAGCGGCGATTGTACAGGTTGGTGAGTTCATCGGTGGCGGCAAGCTCTTCAAGTTGCACCATCATGCCGCGCAAAGTTTCTTGATGAGCCTGCAAGGCATAGCGACGCTGGCGCATGCGCTGACGCTGGGAGTACACATAACCGGCAAACAGGCTCAGCCATAACAGCATGACGAACAACGCGCTCATCTGCAGAATCGCCGTGGTGGGATACGGCATTTGCCCGGTGGAGTATTCCCAGTAATTGATCGCCGCGAAGCTGACGAATACCAGCATGGCGCATCGCGCGAAAACCGTGGGCGTGAGCTGAAAGAGGCCGAACAGCAGGATCGGTGCATAGAGCAACAAAAACGCGCCCCGCGCTGTATCCAGGTAGAACACCAGCCAGGTCAGCCAGCCCAAGGCGAGCGTGACTTGAAACTCAGTCAGGCTGGCATCGACGAATCGCTGGTTGTATTTGCTGAGGAAGACCAACAGCAAAGCCAACTGGCTGAATATCACGCAAACATAGCCCACCAGCACAACGTGCAGAGGCTGATGCAGCTCACCAGCAAAAACCGCCAGCCAACTGAGCGTCATCACTACCAGGTAAGTTGCAACGGCGAGGCCAAAACGCTTTAGAAAAAGAGATTGCGTAGCCTCGGAAATTTGTCTCGTGCTCGTCGGGCTCAAAAGGATTCCTTCCCGTAGTGGCACCTGGTCACAACTTTAGCTGCGCGGCTTTGAAATTGCCTGCTCTAACAAGACAAATACGTTCAAAAAAGTTCAAATGCAATCAACATTAACCCTCCAGAGGCTACGGATATCGGGGCGTTACGCCCAGATGCCAGTGTTTACTGGCGCAAGTCGCTCCTACGCCTGACAATAGCGCTCTGCATAACCGATGGATGGACCTGTGCGAACGACGGGTTATACTGCCGCGCCTTTTTGTCGCAGCCCTATAACTTGTTACAACCTTGATACAAAGCGGGTTGTAGATGGCTCGGCACACTATTGAATGTTCCCGACCTGATAGAGGAGCGCGCCCCATGACCGTGATCAAGCAAGACGACCTGATTCAAAGCGTCGCCGATGCCCTGCAATTCATTTCCTACTACCATCCGGTAGATTTCATTCAGGCCATGCACGAGGCGTATCTGCGTGAAGAGTCGCCGGCTGCCCGCGACTCCATGGCGCAGATCCTGATCAACTCGCGCATGTGCGCCACCGGTCACCGCCCGATCTGCCAGGACACCGGTATCGTCACCGTGTTCGTGCGCGTGGGCATGGATGTACGCTGGGACGGCGCCACCATGGGCCTGGACGACATGATCAACGAAGGTGTGCGTCGCGCCTACAACCTGCCGGAAAACGTGCTGCGTGCTTCGATCCTCGCCGACCCGGCCGGTGCGCGTAAAAATACCAAGGACAACACCCCGGCCGTGATCCACTACTCCATCGTCCCGGGTAACACCGTGGAAGTGGACGTGGCGGCCAAAGGCGGCGGCTCGGAAAACAAATCGAAAATGGCGATGCTCAACCCGTCCGACTCGATCGTTGACTGGGTGCTGAAAACCGTTCCGACCATGGGCGCAGGCTGGTGCCCACCGGGCATGCTCGGCATTGGTATCGGCGGTACTGCCGAGAAAGCTGCGGTGATGGCCAAGGAAGTGTTGATGGAATCCATCGACATCCACGAGCTGAAGAAGCGCGGCCCGTCCAACCGTATCGAAGAGATGCGCCTGGAGCTGTTCGAGAAGGTCAACCAGTTGGGCATCGGCGCTCAGGGCCTTGGCGGCCTGACCACCGTACTCGACGTGAAGATCATGGATTACCCGACCCACGCCGCTTCCCTGCCGGTGTGCATGATCCCCAACTGCGCCGCCACCCGTCACGCGCATTTCGTGCTCGACGGTTCCGGCCCTGCGTCACTGGAAGCGCCATCGCTGGACGCCTACCCGGAAATTGTCTGGGAAGCCGGCCCGTCAGCCCGTCGCGTCAACCTCGACACCCTGACCCCGGAAGACGTGCAAAGCTGGAAGCCGGGCGAAACCGTCCTGCTCAACGGCAAAATGCTGACCGGTCGCGATGCTGCCCACAAGCGCATGGTTGAAATGCTCAATAAGGGCGAAACCCTGCCGGTGGACCTCAAAGGTCGCTTCATCTACTACGTCGGCCCGGTTGATCCGGTGCGCGAAGAAGTGGTTGGCCCGGCTGGCCCGACCACCGCGACGCGGATGGACAAGTTCACCCGTCAGATCCTCGAGCAAACCGGCCTGCTGGGCATGATCGGTAAATCCGAGCGCGGCCCTACCGCGATCGAAGCGATCAAGGACCACAAGGCCGTGTACCTGATGGCCGTGGGCGGCGCCGCTTACCTGGTGGCCCAAGCCATCAAGAAGTCGCGTGTAGTGGCCTTCGCCGAACTGGGCATGGAAGCGATCTACGAGTTCGACGTGAAAGACATGCCGGTCACCGTTGCGGTGGACAGCAAGGGCGAATCCGTCCACATCACCGGTCCTGCCATCTGGCAGAAAAAGATCAGTGAAAGCCTGGCGGTAGAAGTGCAGTAAGCGCCCTCCCCCAAGACTGAGGCGACCGCGGCCCATGGCCCGGTCGCTTTTTTATTGCCTGCTGATTCACCTATGGCAAGCGGGTTTATTGTGGTGAGCGGGCTTGCCCCGCTCACCACAAGAAGCCCACTCTTCCTTCAGCCACGACAGCCCCTCACCACAAGATCCAAGCCGCTCATGCTATGGTGCACTCCCCTTACCGTGCCTGCCCATCACCGTATGATCGTGATCCCTCGCCCGCTGCGCCTGACCTTCTACTCCCTGCTGATCATCGCCGGTGCGCTGCTGGCCGCGGCCTTGGCCACGCGCCATGCCGAACGCCAGGCTTTGGTGGACGATGCGGCCCGCGCCAACCAGCAGCTGGCGCTGTACGCCAATTCCCTGCACACCCTGATCGAACGCTACCGCGCCCTGCCCGCCGTGCTGGCGCTGGACTCGGAGATGATCAACGCGCTCAAAGGCCCGTTGGACGCCGGCACCCAGGACCTGCTCAACCGCAAGCTCGAACGCATCAATGGAGCGGCGCAGTCCTCCACCCTGGAGTTGATGGACCGCACCGGCCTGGCCGTGGCCGCCAGCAACTGGAACTTGCCGAGCAGTTATGTCGGGCACAACTACGCGTTTCGGCCGTATTTCAGCCAGACCAAGAGCCAGGGCACCGGGCGCTTTTACGCGGTCGGCGTAACCACCGGGATCCCGGGGTATTTCCTCTCCAGCGCCGTGCTGGATGAACACGAGCAGTTCCTTGGCGCCATGGTGGTGAAACTGGAATTCCCTGAGCTGGAGCGCGAATGGGCCCAGGGCGATGACCTGTTGCTGGTCAGCGACGCACGCGGCATCGTGTTTATCGCCAACCAACCGGGCTGGCGTTATCGCAACCTGCACCCGTTATCGGCCAGCGACCTGGTCGAACTCAAGGCCACCCGCCAATACGACAAGAAACAACTGCAGCCGCTGGACACCCAGACGTTGCAACGCTTCGACGAAAACAGCCACCTGATGCGCGTCAACGGCCCCGAAGGCAACGCCAACTACATCTGGGAGTCCCTGCCGCTGAAAGCCGAGGGCTGGACCCTGCACCTGTTGCGCAAACCCCAGTTCGCTTTTGAAGACCAGCGCAACGCCGGCCTTGCCGCCGCCGGCTCCTGGCTGGCGCTGGTGTTCCTGGTGCTGTTCCTCAGCCAACGCTGGCGCCTGGCCCGTTTGCGCCAGCGCAGCCGCGAAGAACTCGAACAGCTTGTTGAAGAGCGCACCCAGGCCCTGCGCACGGCCCAGGATGGCCTGGTGCAATCGGCGAAATTAGCGGCGCTGGGGCAGATGTCCGCCGCCCTCGCCCATGAGATCAACCAGCCCCTGACCGCCCAGCGCATGCAGTTGGCGACCCTGCGGTTGCTGTTGGACCACGGTCGGGTGGACGACGCCTACAAGGCCCTGACCCCACTGGACGATATGCTCACACGCATGGCCGCGCTGACCGGCCACCTCAAGACCTTTGCGCGCAAAAGCCCCAGCGGCCTGCGCGAACGCCTTGACCTGGCCACCGTGGTCGACCAGTCCCTGCACCTGCTCGACGCGCGCCTGCGTGATGAAGCCATCGGCACCGTGCTGGACCTGACCCGCCCCGCCTGGGTACGCGGCGACGCGATCCGCCTCGAACAGGTGCTGATCAACCTGCTGCGCAACGCCCTCGACGCCATGGCCGACAAACCCCGCAAGCGCCTGGAAATCCGCCTGCATGCCGACCAGCAACTGTGGCAACTCACGGTCAGCGACAGCGGCGGCGGGATTGCCGAAGAGCACCTCAACAGCGTGTTCGACCCGTTCTTTACCACCAAGCCGGTGGGCGACGGGCTCGGCTTGGGCCTGGCGGTTTCCTACGCTATCGTGCACGAATTGGGCGGACGCCTGAGCGCCAGTAACCGTGGCGACGGCGCGGTATTTACCCTGACCTTGCCTATCGCGCTGGAGACACCCGACTTATGTTGAACGCGGTGATTGTGGTCGATGACGAAGCCAGCATTCGGACGGCCGTCGAGCAATGGCTGAGCTTGTCGGGGTTCGAGGTGCAGTTGTTCAGCCGCGCCGAAGCCTGCCTGGCGCAACTGCCCAAGGACTTTCCCGGGGTGATCCTGAGCGACGTGCGCATGCCCGGGCTCAGCGGCCTGGAGCTGCTGGCCGAAGTGCAGCGCCGTGACGCCGACCTGCCCGTCATCCTGCTGACCGGGCATGGCGATGTACCGATGGCCGTCGAAGCCATGCGCGACGGCGCCTACGACTTCCTGGAAAAACCCTTCAGCCCCGATGCCTTGCTCAACAGCCTGCGCCGCGCATTGGACAAGCGCGGGCTGATCCTCGAAAACCGCCGCCTGCACCAACAGGCCGATCATCGGGCGCAGTTGGAGTCGAGCCTGCTCGGCGTGTCCCGTGGCTTGCAGAACCTGCGCCGACAGGTACTCGACCTGGCGACCTTGCCGGTCAACGTGCTGATCCGTGGCGAGACCGGCAGCGGCAAGGAGCTGGTCGCCCGCTGCCTGCATGACTTCGGCCCCCGTGCGAAAAAACCGTTTGTGGCGCTCAATTGCGCGGCGATTCCCGAGCAACTGTTCGAGGCCGAACTGTTCGGCCACGAAAGCGGCGCCTTCACAGGTGCCCAGGGCAAGCGCATCGGCAAACTGGAGTACGCCCATGGCGGTACCCTGTTCCTCGATGAAATCGAAAGCATGCCCCTGGCCCAGCAAGTGAAGCTGTTGCGGGTGTTGCAGGATCAGAAGCTGGAACGCCTGGGCTCCAATCAAAGCATTCATGTGGATTTACGCATCATTGCCGCGACCAAGCCGGACCTGCTGGAAGAAGCCCGCGCCGGGCGCTTTCGCGAAGACCTGGCCTATCGCCTGAACGTTGCACAACTGCGCCTGCCGCCCCTGCGCGAGCGCCGCGAAGACATCCCGCTGCTGTTCGATCACTTTGCCCAAAGCGCCGCCGAGCGCCTGGGCCGCAGCGCGGAACCGCTGAGCGGCGCGCAGTTGGGCCGCCTGCTCAGCCATGACTGGCCGGGCAACGTGCGTGAGCTGGCCAACGTCGCCGAACGCCAGGTGCTGGGCCTTGGCGAGCCGGAGCCGGAAGGGATCGAAGCCGGGCAATCGCTGGCCGCGCAGCAGGAGGCGTTCGAGGCCCATTGCCTGAAGGCTGCATTGACCCGGTATAAAGGCGATATCAAGGCGGTGCTGGCGGAGTTGCAGTTGCCACGGCGCACCTTCAACGAAAAGATGCAGCGCCATGGGTTGGCCAGGGACATGTTCCTGAAAGACGAATGAGCGGATTTCCGCTCATCACCCTCAAAAACATCAGCGACTTTCCGCCCAAAATAAAACCCAGCCCCTTCTAGACCGGGCCTTCATCTACCTGGCACAGCTCCTGCTATAGCCCCAGCCAGGCTGCGCTCGCGCCGCTCCATAAAAACAACTAGATGAAGGATCCTTCAATGGATAACTCCAACACCTTGCCCCTGGGGTCGGCGGCCGCGCCGGCTAAAGAACGCACCACCACCAGCCGCATCAAATCGATCTTCAGCGGATCGGTCGGCAACATGGTCGAGTGGTACGACTGGTATGTCTACGCCGCTTTCTCGCTGTACTTCGCCAAAGCCTTTTTCCCGAAAGGCGACACCACCGCCCAACTGCTCAACACCGCCGCGATCTTCGCCGTGGGCTTCCTGATGCGCCCCATCGGTGGCTGGCTGATGGGCCTGTACGCCGACCGTGCGGGTCGCAAAGCAGCACTGATGGCGTCGGTCCTGCTGATGTGCTTTGGCTCGTTGATCATCGCCCTGAGCCCCGGTTACGAAACCATCGGCGTCGGCGCACCGATCCTGCTGGTGTTCGCCCGCCTGCTGCAAGGCTTGTCGGTCGGTGGCGAATACGGCACCTCGGCCACCTACCTGAGTGAAATGGCAACCAAGGAACGTCGCGGTTTCTTCTCCAGCTTCCAGTACGTGACCCTGATCTCCGGCCAGCTCATCGCCCTGGCCGTGCTGATCGTGCTGCAGCAGATCCTGACCACCGAGCAACTGTACGACTGGGGCTGGCGTATCCCGTTCGCCATCGGCGCCCTGTGCGCAGTGGTCGCGCTGTACCTGCGTCGCGGCATGGAAGAAACCGAGTCGTTCACCAAGAAGGAAAAAGCCAAGGAAAGCGCCATGCGCACCTTGATGCGCCATCCCAAGGAACTGATGACCGTGGTCGGCCTGACCATGGGCGGCACCCTGGCTTTCTACACCTACACCACCTACATGCAGAAGTACCTGGTGAACACCGTCGGCATGAGCATTTCCGACTCCACCACGATCTCGGCGGCAACGCTGTTCCTGTTCATGTGCCTGCAACCGATCGTCGGTGGGCTGTCGGACAAAGTCGGGCGTCGGCCGATCCTGATCGCCTTCGGCATACTCGGCACGCTGTTCACCGTACCGATCCTCACCACCCTGCACACTATCCAGACCTGGTGGGGCGCGTTCTTCCTGATCATGGCCGCGCTGATCATCGTCAGCGGCTACACCTCGATCAACGCCGTGGTCAAGGCTGAACTGTTCCCAACCGAAATCCGCGCCCTGGGCGTGGGCCTGCCCTATGCACTGACCGTGTCGATCTTCGGCGGTACCGCTGAATACATCGCGCTGTGGTTCAAGAGCATCGGCATGGAAACCGGTTACTACTGGTATGTGACCGCGTGTATTGCAGTGTCGCTGGCGGTCTATGTGACCATGAAGGACACACGCAAGCATTCGCGCATCACCACGGACTAACGGTTGGATGCAGTAACAAATGTGGGAGCGGGCAAGCCCCAATGCCAGTCAGTTAAGAGATAGAACGGGCACACAGTAACCTGTGGCGAGCGGGGCAAGCCCGCTCACCACAGTTACAGTGTTCCTCCTTAACTGACTGGCATTGGGGCTTGCCCCCTCCCACATGTTGAATCAGGACACCTCTGCTACCGGGCTCCGGCCATACCGTCGCTGTGCATACGACGCCCCTGCAATCATCACCACCAGCACCGCCGCCAATACCGCCGACGATCCAATGGTGCCGAAATCCAATCCGCCCTTTTCATGGGGCTTGGTCAGGAAGTCGCCCAGGGTTGCACCAAACGGCCGGGTCAGTACAAACGCCACCCAGAACAACAGCACCGACGAGATTTGGGTGAAGTACTTGAGCGCCACCACCGCGGCAATGGTCGAGCCAATCAACAAGGCGCCACCGGCAAAGCCGAGCCCCGAATCGTCCGCCAGGAAGTCGCCCAACGCAGTGCCCAGGGTGTTGGAGAACAGGATCGCCATCCAGTAGAACAGCTCGCCTCGGAAAGTCTGCACCTTGTTCACGTCCAGCGAGTCACCACTGAGGTGCCACAAGGCAAAGATGATCATCAGGATCACGATCAGGATCATCGACCCGGTGGCGTAGCCCAGGCCCAGGGTGCGGTCCATGAAGTCCGACATGGTGGTGCCGGCGGTGCTGGTGGAAAGGATCACGATCCAGTACAGCACCGGGTTGTAGGTTTTCGACCAGAGTTGTGTCACCAGAGTGACCAGGAACACGCTGATAAGGATCATCGAGCTGATGGCGTAACCGACGTTCAGGGTCATCGACAACAAGTCCCCGGCGGTTTCGCCCAGGGTGGTTGCGCAGATTTTCATGACCCAGAACGCCAGGGTGATCTGAGGAAGTTTATTCATGCGGTAGAAGGCTCCGAGGCTCAGTCTTATAGGGGGTATCGACCTTGGGCGCAGACTGAACGGGCCGCTGTGAAAAATAGGTGGCCGCTGAATGAAAATTCCATAGGGCCGATGGAAATTCGTCGCCGTGGATTGCACTATGACGGCCTCCCAGAACCCCGCAGCAGGAACCCGGCCATGCCTGACGATATCCACTTCTACGAACCGGCCAACGGCCACGGCCTGCCACACGACCCGTTCAATGCCATTGTCGGGCCACGGCCGATTGGCTGGATTTCATCCCACGACAATAACGGGCGCCTGAACCTGGCGCCCTACAGTTTTTTCAATGCGTTCAACTACATTCCACCGATCATTGGGTTTTCCAGCGTCGGGCGCAAAGACAGCCTGAACAACATCGAACAGACCGGCGAGTTTGTGTGGAACCTGGCCACCCGCCCGCTGGCCGAGCAGATGAACCAGAGCTGCGCGGCCGTCTCGCCGGAGGTGAATGAGTTCGAGTTGTCCGGCCTGACACCGGTGGCGTCGAAAATCGTCGGCGTGCCGCGAGTGGGCGAGAGCCCGGTGTCGTTCGAGTGCAAGGTGACGCAGATCATCCAGCTGCAGCGCGCCGACCAGCAGTTGGTGCCCAGCTGGCTGGTGCTGGGCGAGGTGGTCGCGGTGCACATTGCCAAGTGGCTGCTCAAGGATGGGGTGTACGACACCGCAGCCGCGGAGCCGATTTTGCGTGGCGGTGGCCCGGCAGACTACTTCCAGCTGGGGCCGGAGGCGTTGTTCAAGATGTATCGCCCAGGCGCCAGCAAACCCTGACTGAAATACACCAAAAAAGTGGGAGGGTCGGCGTTGTTCAGCTGGCGGCGCTCGCCCAGGTCAGTTGACCCTCTTCATCCACACCGATCAACCGTTCAAGCTGCACGGTGGCTGCATCATCGGCATCGGAGGCGGTCTTGAACGTCTGTCCATCCAGGATCTTGTGAAACTGCGGGGCGCCCATGCCATCAAGTGCCTTGACGGCGACGGCGGCGCTGTAGCCCCCTTCACCCGGTACTACGGCGGAAACGGCTTCGTGGTGGGCAAATTGTTTACGTGCCATGTTGCAGGTCCTGGCCAATGGAAAAGTGGGCCATTCTAACCATTAACCGGCCAGTTGCAGGTACTCGCCGTAGGCATTGGCGGCAGAGGCATCGGTGAAGGTCTGGAAGTCCATGCTGCGCACGACCATGTCGTTCAACAGCTCGGTGAAGATCATCAGGGCCGGCGAGTTGAAGTAGGCGCTCATCGCCTGCTCGCTGCTCCAGAAACCCGAGATCAACCAGACATCGGGATCGACCTGGGAATGCTGCAACGAAAATTGCAGGCAACCCTGAGCCTGGCGGCCCGGTTCGATCAAACTGCTCAAGCGT
>Ga0308159_1005296_pt1 | contig 11068 bp, 9 predicted proteins | sample PhyCR1_FD_201040 | JGI IMG/M metagenome (GOLD analysis project Ga0308159, IMG submission 201040) | Phyllosphere microbial communities from UC Gill Tract Community Farm, Albany, California, United States - DLSLC.R1 | ecosystem: Host-associated > Plants > Phyllosphere > Unclassified | place: USA...
AATAAAATAATGCTCTTAGAAATTTTGCCTCAGCAATAATTCTTTTCTTGGTCGTTTCATTCATTGTAATGTTAGGCACATTTGCAATTACTTGGTTGGCTCTGAAAACACCAACATAGAGTGTTTGCCAGGTATCGGCTGTAAGCCCATCATTGTAATTGGTTTGATTGAAACGCATTAGATTGTTCAATCCACCATCACCACCGGATCCAAAACCTTCATCAGATTTTAAAATTCCATGGTAATAAATCCATCGGGAATATAAACTCGCGGTACGGTAAAAAGTACCATAAACCGCATTGATTGCTTTTGTCGCATCGGTTTCATTTTTCCAGAAGCTAACACTAGTTGGTGAGTTTGGATTAACTTCATCAAAATCTCTCTTACAGCCTGCAAGAGCAATGATTCCTACAGTTAATATGACTATATATTTTTTCATGATTCTATTATTAAAATTAAAAACCTACACTTAAACCAAATGAAATGATTCTTGAAGATGGATAATTTCCATTATCTACTCCTGGCTCAAGGTTTGGATTTGCACCTACAACGTCAGGATCTAGACCGCTATATTTCGTAATGGTGAACAAATTTTGTCCGCTCACATACAATCTTGCGCTGCTGATGTTGGCTTTAGAGATTAATTTCTGCGGGAAACTATAACCCAATTCTACATTACGTAATCTTAAGAATGAACCATCTTCAACCCATCTATCGCTATTTCCTCTTGCGTTTTCATTGATTCCTCTATCGTTTGCAGCAAATTGATAACCCAATCTAGGGAAAGTCGTATCGGTATTATTTGGTGTCCATGGATTAATATCTCTTCTGTAGTTTGAGTTACCGTAGCTATCTAAATCTCTCAATACATCGTTATATAATTTCTGTCCGAAAGCGCCATATAACTGGATAGAAAGGGTGAAATCTTTATATCTGGAATTGAATTGCAAACCGCTTGTAAATTTCGGAAATGCTGATCCTGCGTAAACGCGGTCTTTATCGTTTATATCATCATTTGTTCCGCCATCAACCGTATTTTGATAGCGAATATCACCAGGTTTTGCATAAGCACTTTGTGCCCGGTGTGAATTAATTTCTGCCTGATTCTGGAAAATGCCATCAGTTTTTAAAACGAAGTACTCTCCAATTGAGCGACCAACCTGCGTTCTCGTATTTCCAGACTGGATATAATCTTTTGGTAAACCTGTTTCGAGATCCACACCTAAATTACCTAGCGAAAGTACTTTATTTCTTACGATACTGATATTACCAGCAATATCCCATTTAAAATCGCCCTGTAATTTTGGACGATAACCTAAATTAAGTTCTACCCCTTTATTTTGAATGGAACCAATATTTACGATTGGATCACCCTGTAAGTTACCCAAATATCTTGGCAACGGCTGGCTTAGCAATACATCTTCAGAAACTGATCTAAACACATCAAAGTTGATAGTAAACTGATCTTTAAAAAGAGATGCATCAAAACCTAAATTTGTAGTTGTTTTCTCCTCCCATCTTAAATCTCCTGAAGCAAGTTTAGCTTGTATCGCACCTGGTGTGGTCACCTGGTTTGGCCCCAATACTACATCTGGCGCCTGGTTTAAAAAACCGATAAATTGAAACGGACTCAATGTATTCACGCCCAGCACACCATAAGACCCACGGAATTTCAAATCAGAAACCCAATCTATTTTAAAAAAATCTTCTTTCGAAATTCGCCATCCCAAAGCACCAGAAGGGAAATAACCCGTTCTATATTGCTGTGAAAAACGAGAGTCTTTATCGGCTCTGAAAGTAAATGTTGCTAGGTATTTATCATCATAAGTATAGTTTAGTCTACCCAAATAAGAATCTAGTAAAGTTCTATACAAATCACCAGAAGATGTTCTGCTTGCTGTTGGGCTAGAAATTAGGGTGGTAAAATATTGGCCGTCAAATTGAGCTAAGCTGTTTGCACTACCAGAAACGAAATCGCTTTGAGTGGTTTGCTGTGTAAAACCTACAACACCATTAATACTGTGCTTACCAATGTTGTAATTATAATTCAATGTGTGTTCTAACAAATAACTTAGAAATTGTGAGCGGCGTTCGCTTAACTGACTATTTTCTGGTGATTGATTTTGATACCAAGAACCGTCTTTTCTCACCGATTTACTTTTATCAAAACTGGTTTCTATACCGGCATTAAACTTATAATTTAAGCCTTCGATAATTTTGAATTCGACGTAAGCGTTACCGATTAACTTTGCAAAATTAGATCTAACAGAAGTAATGTTGGAAATGGCAACCTGATTACGTGAAAAAGTGTTGATGTTCGCATTTGAACCATAACCCCACCCTCCTGGATTTGCAGTACTGATTAAAGCATTGTCCTGAACCGGAATTAATGGAACACTTGAAAACATATCGTACCATGGGTTGCCGGCAAAGGCACCACCTTGAAACGGCGATTTCGAGGTAGAAGTAGAGAAAGCAAGGTTTTCGCCAAATTTGAAGCGACCTTTAGTTGTTTCGGTATTAACACGGAAGGATGCACGTTCGAATTCACGGGCAATTAATACGCCTTTATCTTTGAAATAACCACCAGAAATAAGGTATTTTGAACCATTACCACCACCAGAGATACTGGCATTGTAATCCTGAACAGAACCTGTTCTCATTGTTTCATCCACCCAATCGGTATTAATTCTACCATTGTAGTTTGCCACACCAGGTTGAATAGCCATTCCTGATGCCTGATAAGCACGGGTATTTGTTGCCGCATATTCTGCAGCATCCATCATATCGTAAGTTTTTGGAACCTGAGAAATACTGTATCTGGTTGCAATACTGATTTTGGCTGGCCCTTCTTTACCTTTTTTCGTAGTGATTAATATAACTCCATTACCTGCCCTTGAACCATAAATGGCAGCTGCAGATGCATCTTTCAAAATTTGAATGTCTTCTACATCATTTGGATTAACGGTAGTATTCGGGTCTGCAATCATTCCATCAATAACATAAAGCGGACTTGCATTACCGAACGTGGCTAAACCACGAATATTAACTACAGCCTCTTGTTCTGGTGCTCCACCATTCCGAACAGAAACACCAGGTGTTTGACCCTGAAGTGCTTCGGGAAGTGAGCGGGAAACTAGTTTTTCAGTGTTTCCGGTATTTACAGAACCCGTTGCACCGGTTAAATCTTTTCTTCTGATGGTTTGGTAACCAATGACCACAACATCATCTAAAGCAGTATTAGATGATTCTAAAGTTACATTAATTACAGCATTTGACCCGACAACAACTTCTTTTGCGCTGAAGCCGATGTAATTAAAAACTAGCGTAGCATTTTCCGGTACGGTGATGCTGTACTTTCCCATTGCATCAGTAACAACTGTTTTACCACCGCCTTTAACGCTAACAGAAACTCCAGGCAGCGTTTCACCGCTGGCATCTTTTACCGTTCCTGAAATTTGAATGTCGGCTTTAAAAGCTTTAATCTCTAAAGCATTTTTATTTGTTGACGAGGCATAACCCGGCGTAATAATCGCTGCCATTACCAAGGGCAAAGCAACTAAGCGCTTGAAGTTACCAACCTGATGGACATGAAATAGATTGAGTAAATTTCTTTTTTTCATAATGTTTACATTTGGTTTTGTTTTGTTGAGAGAAGTAGATATCCGTCTGTTATACGACAGATTTTAAGCAAAGATGTTCGGCTTTTTTTCATCATTTAGAAATAAGTTTATATCGGTTAGTTTGTCAAATCGAAAAGAGATTTAACAATAGCAATGTTAATGCTTTGCGCTATAAAGCGGTATAAAAATTGTTTCTAAATCTATAACAAATGTAGCATCCGCTTTAAAAAATATGCTTCAGGGGATCAGAAATGTAGTTTTATTAAACTCATCGTTCGGTAGTCTAAAATTTGAGCGATATTTTTTTCATCTAAACAGCTGAAACTAAAAAAACCATACTATGAAATATGGCGTTATTTAAACACGTGTCATTAAATAAATTTTATAATTTTACTGCCTAACATTAATCATTAATGCCAATCTTTTCTCTTTCGCCAAAAGACCTTTCAAACTACGATAAGCAGCTTGTACAATTATCCTCAACCAAAGATAAATTTGAATTAATCAGAGAAATTTACAAACGTGTATCTGTTAATGAAACCGAATTGGAAAAATTGGAATTTGCAGTAAACTTATTGCAGGTTCAAGGCAATTATGATTTGCAAAAAGAAGCATTAAGGAAGCAGCACCAAAAGCTTAAAGATATCAGACAAACGATAGACGATAGGATTTTAGTTGTTGAACAGAAACTCTATTTAGGGATTCCAGAAGACCTGGATGAAATGGAGCGTTTAATTACCGAGCAGGAAGCGATTGTTGCCGATCAGGAAAAATTAAATGATGATGAGCTTTCACTGCTGGAAAGCATGAGCCAAATAGACGTTGCGTTTGGGAAACAATTAGCAGAAATCGACCAATCAAGATCCAATCGAGATTTGCCTTTAAAAGCGAAATTAGAAAGACAACTATTGCAGGTTGAAGAAACTGAAAAAAAGATACAGCTCCAATCCAAGCTTTATTCTCTTCTTCCCATACTAATTATTCCAATTATTTTAGATTATTTGGCTTATCGATTAGGCTTAAATGGGACAAAGCAAATTATTTTTTCTCACTATATATTTTTAGTTTCCTTTCTGGGTATCCAAATATTTTTGGCTGATACCATCATTCAAAAAACAGGAAATTACTTGGCCAATAAGCAAGCAGAACTGTTTTTAAAACAAATTTCTGATGAGTTAAGTCATCTTGACAAAGCCAAAAGACAGATAGAAATCAAACATGGTATCAAAGCCGAAGATGTAATTGCTTTAGATATGAACTATTGATTTGTATAGTTTTCCTTTACCACAGCCGCCGTGACCATTAATTGCCCTAAATGCCTCATGGTATGCTCCCCTCCATGAAAAAGTAAGCCCATAACGGTAGAAGGCAAACCCGCTCTACCGATCCCTCTAAATTCAGTCAGGGTATTTATGTCAGTTTCTCTAAGTTGCTTCATGGCGATAATAATTTGCCCATCAAACCTCTCCATCAATGATTGAACAGTGTATCGGGTTTCACTATCAAACCCCTCGTCTTCCAGTTGCCTAAACTGAAATGGTGTTAAACTTTCATTTCTGGCGTAAGTAAAAACACGATCCAACACACCTGAAAGGTGTTGCAGATGAAAGCCTACAGATGCCATACCGGCAGGCTTTTGCCACAAAAGTGTATCAGGAAAATCGAGCAAATAGTCTTGTAATTCTTCTTGCGCCTGTAAAATCGCATGTCCCACGGGCTGTAACAGTGGTTCGAGGTCCTGTAATGGTCCTCTCTGCCAAACTTCTAATTTTGCCATAAATAAATTTTAAGAAATGCCAATTTATAATAAATAGTACAAGTTTGATCTTCCTAGATGATCATTTTTAAAAGTCAATAAATGTGAAACCGAATATTATAGAAATTAAACTTCGTTAGTACCCATTTTTTTAAGCATGCGATAATGGGAAGCCAAGGCTTTTAAGAAAGTCGGGTTTTCATGATAAGGCAATCCGAATTCGGATGCTGTTGCTTTTACTATTCCAGATATCCAGCCATAATGAACATGGCATATTTTCGGAAAGAGGTGATGTTCAATTTGCCTGTTTAATCCGCCAAGAAAAAAGGCAGCAGCAGGACTATTTGTAGCGAAATTTGCTGTGGTATGCATTTGATGTTCAGCCCAAACTTCTTCCATATTACCAACGGCATCAGGAACAGGAAAGGCCGTTCCCTCGACTACGTGTGCCAATTGAAAAACTAACCCCATGGTTACCCCTTGCGCAATATGCAAGATCACAAAACCAATTAACACCTGCCACCAGGCAGCATCCATCACCAGAATTGGAACCGCAATAAATAAAAAATAATATAGAAACTTATAAAAAAACAGATTAAAATATTCGATTTTCGGATGAACATTTTCCCTCGCACCAACCCGCTTCTGAAAGAATTTTTTATAATCTTTTCGCAATGCCCATGAGATCGAGGCCAAGCCGTATAATGGAAAAGCGTACCACTGTTGAAAGCGTTGATGCGGCTTTAGTTCATCTTCCTTACAAATTCGAATTAGTCCTGGCGCAATCTCAATATCTTCATCATGACCAGGAATATTAGTGTAAGTATGGTGAACCACATTGTGTGTAATATTCCAAACATACGGACTGGCGCCAAGCAAGTGGAAGATCATCCCTAACGCTTTATTTACCTTTTTATTTGCAGAAAATGAACCATGAATGGCATCATGGCAAACATTAAAACCTATAAATGCACAGGTAACGCCCAGGCTCAAAGTGAGCAGCGTTAAATAAATAAACTTTACATCCGAAAATAAAATGGTAAAATACAGGATGCAGAAAATGCTTAGAAATATAATTGTTTTCAGCCACATAAATCCATCAGCATTAATCGTTAAACCGCGATTTATAAAACCTTGATTTACCCTTTGCCTAACTTCTGCATAAAAACTGTTACAACCTGCTGAAGGAAATTTGGTGATGATTTTCATTTTTCTGGTTTTACCTACCCGCTGTACAGGGGCGATACTCCGAGTTCATCAAGATGACATCCTCAATTGGATGACGTGTAAAGATATGAACGTAATATGATATACTTTGGTTTTCAGGCGCTTATTTTATCGCTTTAAAATAAATTTCAATATTGTTATTTATCAAGCAATTTTTTGCAACATTTGCGCCATAAATCATTACGAAAAAGTAGTTTTTAGCTTTTGCTTAATCAGTTTTATCATATCATTTCAGCATAGCTGAATATAGATCCTGCTTAAAATAAGGATTTCTTAAACACATACAAAATTCGTTAACCATGAGTAAGTTTCTGTACGGTATCGACTTTGGGACAACCAATTCGGCGCTATCTATATATGATGAAGAAAAAAAAGTGATTGTGGAAACCATCTCCATACCCTCTTTAATTTATTTTACAGAAGCGAAAAGCTTTGTAAATGGCGAAAGTCATATTGTTGGCGAAAAGGCAATCGAAGCCTATTTGAATGATGGAATGAAAGGCAGATTTATCAAATCTATTAAGCAAATTCTATCAAGAACAACCTTTACCGAAACCAGGATCCATAACAAAAGATACACCGCAGCCGATTTGGTAACGTTGATTTTGCAAGATCTAAAGGCAAAAGCTGATAAAATTATTGGTGGGGAATGCAAAAAGGCAGTAATCGGACGTCCGGTGTTTTTTGATGATGATAACACCCAAAAAGATAGTCTGGCGCAGAGCCGATTAAAGAAAGCCGCAGAAAATGCGGGCTTTACAGATGTCCGTTTCCAATTTGAACCGATCGGCGCCGCGTTTGCCTATGAAAAAACGATTACTAACAAAGAACGGGTGTTGGTAGCCGACTTAGGGGGAGGAACAACAGATTTCACCTATTTAATTCTAGATCCGCAAAAAGTTGGCAGCAAAGACAGGAAGAATGATATGATAGCTTCGGGAGGCATTTACATTGGTGGCGATAGTTTGGACTCTGCATTTATGTGGGATAGAGGAACACCATACTTTGGAAAAAATACTACCTATCAAGCTACACCAGGCAAAATATTAAATGTTCCTAAATCGCTATTTGCTAACATTTGTACTTGGGATAAAATGAATTTCTTTAATGGTTTAAAGATTCAAAAAGAGATTGAGGAGTATTATTATTATTCTGGAAATGATCCGAAGTTTAAAAATTTGATTACACTGATAGAAAATAACCTCGGCTACTCCTTATTTAGATCGATAGAAAAAACAAAAATAGAGTTGTCTGACCTTCCTGCTTCCGACTTTAAGTATTCTAACATGGATATTGAAATTGATGAGAATATTTCATTAAATCAATACAATGACATTATCGAAAAGGATGTAAATAAGATAGAAGTTTACCTCAATCAATTTATGGAGACTTATAAAATAAACGCCAATGAGATCGATTGTTTATTTTTAACTGGAGGAACATCGATGGTTTCTGCGATACAGAATTTATTTAGAACCAAATTCCCCCATATTCCGCTAAATTCTGGAGATAACTTTAAAAGTGTGGCGAAGGGATTAGCTTATAGTGGATATCTCTTTGAAGATTAGCATAAACCCTTACCTTTAGCTCGTTATTGACATTTAATTTGGATTAAAATTTCTTGTTTTTAAAATAGAATTTTTAATTTAGCTTTAAATTAATGCGGCTGAATAGAAACAGCCAGACTACTTTACGCGTATGGCGCCGAGGCAAGATATGTGGTGAGGTAATAAAACCTGTTTCTTGCAAGAAATTAAATCTAATCAGATCTATTTCTTAACAGCAGCATTAATTTTTTATTCCTGAAGCGTAAATTGATTTACCGAAATACCCTTGTGTCTTCTAAAGTTTGTTGTAAAGTTAGAAGTTCTTTCAAAACCCAGAATAGCTGCAATTTCATCTACCGAATAATCAGAATGTAACAGAAGTTCTTCTGCCTCTCTCATTATTCTATCCTTAATCAGTGCCGATAGACTTTTGCCTAAAACATGGTCCAAAAACAAGTTCAATTTCCTTGGACTTATCCCCATGCCTTCGGCGTAAAATTTAATAGAACGTTCTTGCTTATAAAATTGTTCTAAAATTGCCCTAAAGCGTAAAACTTGTTGAAGTTCATCTAGGCTGAGTGCAGCCAGATAGCCATCTAAATTTGCGGTGTAACCTAAAAATAACGACAAATATTGTGACAGGTATGCAGCATCTTTTTGCGCATCAATCTCTTTTTGAAGTTGTTTGAGCAAACTAAAAGTCTTTTTCGACCCGTTCTCATCTAAATCCTGGTATGAGAGTTTAAGAAAAAGATTTTTTGCCAACGGATCGAGGTGTTGAAGGAGGAATTCTGCATACAAAACACTACTAAAAGTTAACCAATAGGCTGTTATTACTTCTCCATCCAACCGAACTAAACCTTCCTCAGGGATAAAAAATATTCTTCCATTTAACAAATCGTAATCTCCAGAATTCATGCGCAAACATCCGCGAGCCTCTTTTACAACCAATATTCTCATTGGGAAATTGGCTGGCAACGCCATTTCACTTTTGTAATGTCCGGTGATAACCTCCAGCTGTATCATAGAGGTATTAAGCTTTTTTAAAGGATTTCGTTCGCATTGTATATGAGACAGTGATTTAGATATTAGGTACAATATATTAAGTTTTTATAATTTTAGCGTCTTTGCAGTGCATTAAATTTTCAGAAGATATCTTTTGAACCGCAATCCATATAAGAGTTAGCGCTGCCTTTTTATCAAATGGTCTTTCATTTTAAACGCAAGCTATATAGCATATCAATGCATCCGGACGCCGAATTTTACTCAAAAAAAAAGCAAACTAGTATTAGTTCGCTTTTTAAATATTATTAATAGATGATGACTTAAGATTTTAATACTGAAACTTTAATCACCTCCACGTTGCTATTAGAAAAATTCAAATCAAAGACCACAATATTTTTTGTTTTAATTTTATCTACCAATCCTTGAGCGGAAACAACCAAATCTTTCCCACCGTTTGAAGGCGTTATTAAGCCGAATCCCTTTTCATCATCATAAAATTTTACTGTTCCTAACCGCATCACTTAAACCAATTTAACGTTTACAGCATTTAATCCTTTTTTTCCTTGAGTGACCTCGAACTCTACCTCGTCATCTTGATTGATTTTATCAACCAATCCCGTAATGTGAACGAAGATTTCTTCTCCGTTTTCAGCTTTAATGAAACCAAAACCCTTTGATTCATTGTAAAATTTAACTGTGCCTTGCATTTATTTTGAACGTTTTGGATTATAAACAAATCAAAATAAATAAAGTTTGAAAAACTTAATAGCTTGGAAAGGAAATTGAAACAAAGGAACCTGCTAAACCAGAGTTTAGTGGATAACACCAAAATCATGAAGACTTACAATGATTGCAATTTTTTAAATGTGCGATATCTATGGCTGGTTTAGCTATATTTTCTTACTTGCAAAAATTACCCAAAACACAGAAATTCCACTCAAAATAAATACAAGGCCTAAGATAAAGTTCAATTTGTCGTCCATTTATGTAAGATACAACATTTTCCATGACATTGAAATGATTTATGTAAAATACAACCTATAGTTTTGGTTTTTACACAATTGCTAATTAAAGAAAGAGTATAGCGATGTTCTAGGTAATGTCCATAAGTCGTTTATACTCCAACATTTTTGGAGACGCCCATAATGTTTTTGGCAACTGTTCCTTTCTTCGTTATAGCAAGATCGCATTCTACCGCGCTACCAATATATAGTCCTTTTGCTTTGCAATACGATATCAAAATATATACTTGGTATTACTAATTCTTGGGAGATTAATCCAAAACCTCTCTGCTTATTGTAAGCTGTAATTACACCGTTCATAGTTTATTTAGTTGAGCGTTTGTGTAAAGCTATTAAATTAGAATTAATGAATACGATGTAGTAGACATGCAATTTCAAATATTCGATTTTAAATGATTAAAAGTTGATTACTTAAAGCGAGCAAAGCTTTGGCATCTAAAAAAACTTATAATCGTTAAGAAATGTTTAATATTATATAACAAAAAAATATTCCTATCATGAAAAATGTAAATAAAAAAACGTCATCGAAAGTACTTGATGATGTTAAAGAAGGAGATCTGATCAAAGATGATACTGGAAAAAAAGGTGAAGTTGAACAAATTGAGATACTTGATCGAAAAAAAGAGAAACAATACTATTATAAAATCAAAGATGATGGAACAATTCTGGTAATTAAATAATTGCGACTGCAAACAGTGTTTTTCAGTTTTCTGCCTACATTATTAAATATTTGGAGATATTTGCAAAAAGTTTAACTACTCATGCAACACATTAAAAACATCATTTTTGATTACGGAAACGTAATTTTCGATATTGATTTTAAAATCGCTCAAGCTTCGTTTCAAAAGCTTGGCATAACTGATATAGAAAATTTCTTTGCGCATAAAG
>Ga0308159_1005297_pt1 | contig 11067 bp, 8 predicted proteins | sample PhyCR1_FD_201040 | JGI IMG/M metagenome (GOLD analysis project Ga0308159, IMG submission 201040) | Phyllosphere microbial communities from UC Gill Tract Community Farm, Albany, California, United States - DLSLC.R1 | ecosystem: Host-associated > Plants > Phyllosphere > Unclassified | place: USA...
TTCTGGTCGGCCAGCGCCTGCTTGTGGCGGGCGAGTCGCGCTTCGGCGGCGTCCGCATCAGTCACGCCCAGGCGCTGCAGCAACGCCGCATGCTGCACACGCAGTGTGGCTTCTTCCTGCGCCTGCGTGGCCAGGTCGCTGCCGCCGGGGCTGATCGTGAGCCGGCCGATGCCGGGCATCTGCAGCTCGGTCGGCATCGCGATCAACCGTTCGCCGTCGCCCTGCAGCGCTTCATTGCCCAGCAGCAGCCCGGGCGCACTCAGCGAGAAGCGCACGCGGGTGGCTGCGGCGTCCTGCCTGATCTGCAGTTCGCGCAGGGCCTGGCGTTGCTCCCGCAGTTGCCGCACGGCGGCTTCGGCGATTTCAGTTTCGATGCCCACGCTGCGCAGGGCGGCGAGCTGCGTGAGTTGCGCTTGCGCCTCTTCGGCCGTGCGTGCCAGCGTGGCTGCCTGCGCATCGGCATCGCTCGCGCGGCGCAGCAGTTCGGCCCGCAGGTCTTCCTGCTCGGCGCGCTCGACCGTATGCAGCGCGGCCGCGTGGCGCTCGGCCGCCGCTGCCGCTTGCGTGGTGCGCTGCGACAGCGCCGCTTGCAACGCCACCAACTTCTCTTCGGCCGCGGCCACCGCCGCCTCGCGCTGCGCCAGCGCCTTGTCCTGCTGGTCGAAGCCGGTCCATTGCTGCTGCAACAACTGCACGCGCTCGTCGTGCTGGTGCAGCGCCGTTCGCGCGGCGGCCAGTTGCATGCTGAGCCCTTGCGCGACCGCCAGCGCCTGTTCGGCCACCTGCAGATGCGCGCGAAAGGTCTCCCAGGGCCGCGTGCGCTGGTCGGCCGCATCTTCTTCGCACAGCGTGGCGAGTTGGTCGACCTGATGCCGGTAGGTGTCGATGCGCGCGTCGAGCGCCTGCAGGTCGGCGGCCAGGCGGTCGCGCTCGGCCAGGGCTTCGCTGAAGACGCCGCGGGGCTTGCCGGCAGTGGTCAGCAGTGCGTCACGGTCGGCCTTGATGCGCGCGGCGACCTCGTCGCCCTGGCTGCTGGCGATGTCGCCGACGGACTGGCCCAGTGCGGTCTGCAGGTGTGGCGTGGCATGGCCGACCGCGGCCTTGATGTCTTGCCCCGCGCCCTGTTCGATCCACAGCAGGCCCGGAATGCCCCAGTGCTCTGCCTTGCTCGCGCCGCGGCTGGAAAACTCGTAGCCCAACAGGCGCGCCAGATGCTGCTCGGCGTCTTCGCCGTCGAGTTGACGCGTGCCGATGGTCAGTTCGCAGCGTTTGCGTTGCAGAAAGGTCTTGCGCAGGCGGTGCTGTTCGGCGCCGATGTCGAAGTCGATTTCCACGGTGGGCGACGCGACCGACTCGCCATACGGCACCAGGTCGTCGACGCTCGACGAGCGGTGGCGCTCGAAGAATGCCGCACGGATGGCGCGCACCACCGTGCTCTTGCCGGCCTCGTTCGGCCCGGTGAACAGATTGAGCCCGGGCTCCAGTCCGGCCAGCTCGAAGGGCTTGCGAAACTGCCGGACCTGCTCGATGCGAATGCGTGACAGCTTCATGCGGTGGCCCCTTGGGTCGCCGTGCCGTCGCCCACTTTGCTGGCCGCGCGCCGCTCGGCCAGCAGCGTGGTGAGCAGTGCGAGTGCCTGCGTCGCCACCTGCGGCTCCACGCCGCCTTGTCGGTCGCGCAGCGTGGCGATCACGTCGCCCAGATAGCCGTCGGCATTGAGCGCCAGGATGTCTTCGTCGGTCGGCAGCAGGCGCAGCGCGTCGAAGTCGACCGCGAGGCTGCGTGCGCGCGCCTCGGCTTGGCTCAGTGCGGCCTTGATGCGTTCGAGGCTGTGCAGATCGGCCTCGCCTTGCAGCGCGATCTGCGCGACGTCGCAGTCGTCGAGGTCCGCCAGGCGCGCAACCACTGCGTCGGCGTCGCTCGCGACGGCGAGGACATGCACGGACTGCGACCAGCGGTAGCGGCCGACCTGGATAGGCTCCACCCGGGGCGGCGCACCCGGTGCGTCGATCTGCACGCGCAGCGCGAAGCCGGGCTCGTTGGCGCGGAAGCGATCGGTCTCGGGCGTGCCGCTGTACCAGGTGCGGGCGTCGATCTGCTTGCACCCGTGCCAGTCGCCGAGCGCCAGGTAGTCGAGCCGTGCGCGCTCCGTGCGGTCCGGCGCAATGGGGTTCGCCGAATCGATATCGGGCGCCAGGATGCCCTGCACCGCGCCGTGCGCCATGCCGATGCGCAGCAGGCCGGCTGGCGTTTCGGCGCTGTCGAACCAGGCAGTGAGGTCGTTGTAGGTATGTCGCTGGGTGAGCGGGGCGGTCAGCACGGCGAAGCCGGCCGACGCGAAGACCAGCGTCTCGGGCTGCAGCGACAAGTGGACGTTCGCGGCCACGGCGCCCAGCCGCTGTGCGCGCGTCCACACGCTTTCTGCCAGCGCCGCGTCGTGGTTGCCGGGGATGAGGATCCACGGGCCGGCAAAGCCGCTCATGGCATTGAACAGGCGGCGGATGGTCTTGTCGGACACGGTCTGCGCGTCGAACACGTCGCCGGCCACGAGGACTGCATCGGCGCGCTGGTCGCTGGCCAGGCGCGCAATTGTTAAGACGGTGTCGATGCGCGCTTCGGCGATGGGCACGGCGTCGTCGGCGGCGAACTGGCTGTACTGGCGACCGATTTGCCAGTCGGCGGTATGAATGAACAGGGGCATGGGGCGATCGTACCGATGGATCGATGTGGTCTACATTTGTTCGACACATCAACCAACCGGGACCATCGACATGCACGCGCCTATGAAACTGCTGCTGGTGGGCGCCACGGGCCTGGTGGGCCGGCATGTGCTGGCGCAGGCCCTGGCCGACCCTCGGGTCGGCGCGGTCACCGCGCCCGCGCGCCGCGCGTTGCCACCCCATCCGAAACTGGTTTGTCCGCAGGTGGATTTCGACCACCTGCCCGCAACGGCAGACTGGTGGCGCGCCGATGCCGTGATCTGCACGCTGGGCACCACGCTGCGCGCTGCGGGTTCCGAAGCCGCGTTCCGCCGCGTCGACCATGACTATCCGCTGACCGTCGCCCGCCTTGCCCGTGCGGCCGGAACGCCGGCCTATGTGCTGAATTCCGCCGTCGGTGCCGATGCAACGTCGCGTTTTTTCTACAACCGGACCAAGGGCGAGCTGGAGCAGGCGCTGGCCCGCGAGGGCTTCGAGTCGCTGACCTTCGTGCGACCGGGCGTCATCGGCGGGCGCCGCGAGGAATTTCGGCTCGGTGAGCGGGCGATGGTGATGGCCCTCGGATTTCTTGGCCCGCTGTTGCCGCGGACGTGGCGCGTCAACCCGGCGCCTCGCATCGCGCGTGAGTTGCTCGGTGCGGCTCTCGCCGCGGCCGCCGGCGTGCACGTCGTTGCGTCGGACCGCATGGCCTGAGCCGAACACCTTGTTCCAGCATTCGTCGCGACTCTGGCAGGGTTGCGCATGAAAATGTCCGGTGTCAAGTGCTAACCGAAATTGGCTCGAACATAAAAATCTAAGCAGAACGACAGATGAGGCGTGGACTCGGTTTCTGGGATTTGTTCTGGATTTTTGGTTGGCAGCCATCTAGGAGCGTCGCGAGCGCAGGCCGCGGCGTGCCAGGGCGGGGGGCAGGTCGACAATGCCCAATTGCTCCGATACCCCAGCGTCGATACCAAGGGCGAGACGAACGATGCCCTCATCAATTCGCCGCGCAACGAGTGCATCGGTCTGGTCCGACCTGATCACTACGCGCATCTTCAGCGACCAGGCGCGCGCCTGCGTTGCACCCTACGCCATTGCACGCACAAACATCTCGAAAACCCGCTCCGAAACCCCCAGCGGGTCCTTGCGCAGCACATAGCGCGGGGTGTTTTGCGGATTGATGAGAACGGTTGCGAGACCCTGGCACACTGTCCACGCGGCGAGCGTAGCGTCGCGGCTTCCTTCCATGCCCCCACTGCTCTCCAGAAGGTGGTCAGCCACTGCGGATTCCAGCAAGCTGTAGGAGCGCGTCGCGGCATCGTTGAGTTCGGGAAATAGCGTCTTGTCGGGAATCTCTGGGCCGTGCATCAATTGGTAGAGAGCAGGATGCGCCAGTGCGAACTCGACGTAAGCCATCAACACGGCCATCAGGCGATCGCGCGGCGTGCGCTTGTCCTTCAGCGCATTGATGCGGTGGTCGAACAGCATTCGAAAGCCTCGCGCTGCAATGGCAGCCAGAAGTGCAGCCTTGGTTTCGAAGTGATGCAGCGGCGCCGTCTGGGTCACGCCCACGCGCTTGGCGATCTCGCGCATGGTGAGGCCGCCAAGGCCCTGCGTTTCGACGATGGCCATGCCCTGGGCAAGCAGCTCTTCGCGCAGGTTGCCGTGGTGATAGGCATTTTTCTTCGTGTGAACGGTCATCTTCGACCGTATGTTACCGGCCCGGGCGTGTACTTTGGCGCAACGGAGCCTTTGCAAATGAGCTCGCTGGCAGAGAAGGTGAACGAACCAGGATTCCCCGTGGCCGCAGCGCGTCCTCAGCCCGTCGCGACCTCGAACAGTCCCGCTGCGCCCATGCCACCGCCAATGCACATCGTGACCACGACGTACTTCACGCCCCTGCGCCGTCCCTCCTGAAGCGCGTGGCCTGTCATGCGCGTGCCGGACATGCCGAAGGGATGGCCGATCGTGATGGCACCACCATTGACGTTCAGGCGATCCATGGGAATGCCGAGCCGATCCGCGCAATACAGCACCTGCACCGCAAAGGCCTCGTTGAGTTCCCAGAGGTCGATGTCGTCCACCTGCAGTCCGGCCTGCTTCAACAGTTTGGGCACGGCGTAGACGGGGCCGACCCCCATCTCGTCCGGCCCGCAGCCCGCAACCGCGAAGCCTCGGAACCAGCCCAGTGTCGGCAGGCCGCGGCGGACCGCCAGATCGGCATCCATCACCACGCAGGCGGCGGCGCCATCCGACAGCTGGCTCGCATTGCCCGCCGTCACCGTTCCGCCTTCCAGTACGGGCTTGAGCCCCGCCAGCGTCGCAGCGGTCGTGCCGACACGCGGGCCTTCGTCTTGCGTGAGTTCGGCCGTCTCTTCGCGCGAGCTCCCATCGCGGTCCTGGCGACGCGCGGTCGTCACGATGGGCACGATCTCCTCCGCAATGCGCCCCTCCGCCTGGGCCTGGGCGTAGCGCAACTGGCTTCCTGCGGCGTATTCGTCCTGGCGCTCGCGCGAAATGCCGTAGCGACGCTGCACGATTTCCGCCGTATCGAGCATCGGCATGTAGACCTGCCGTGCATGGGCCGCGAGCCATGGCTCTTCGCGCATAAATTTGTTGGTGTGCTCGCGCACGCAGCTGACCGATTCGGTGCCCCCGGCCACCGCGACCTGCAGTCCTCCGGCGCGAACCGCTTGGGCGGCGATCGCGAGGCTCTGGAGTCCCGACGAACAGTAGCGGTTGACGGTCATGCCCGGGACGCTTTCGGGCAATCCGGCCGCGAGCGCGGCAATACGGCCGATGTTGAAGCCGTTGGCGCCTTCCGGAAATGCACAGCCAAGGATCACGTCCTCGATCTCATCGGGCGCCACGCCGGCGCGCGCCACGGCGTGCCGCACCACATGGGCGCCGAGCGTGCCACCGTGCGTGAGGTTGAGTGTGCCTCGGAAGGCTTTGCCTATCGGGGTCCGTGCATAGGAAACAATGGCGGCATCACGCATGGGAGATCTCCGTTGAAGCGAGCGAAATCGAGGTGGAGGACGGGATCGCCGAGGCAGGTGACGATGCACGCGGTACCTGAGCGGATCGGTGTGCGGTGTAGCCCTGAAGTGCGTCCATGGCCTGTGCCTCTCCCGTGAAGACGGCGAAGCCCCCGAGTGCGAAGGCCTCACGCACATGGGCATGCGGGCTGTAGACGACCATCGGCTTCGCTGCCGCCTCCATCGCGACTCGGCACTCGCGCACGAAGCGCGGCACGTCGTAGCTCGGTCCACCGATGGCCAGCAGGCCCAGGGCCGCCACGTCCACGGCCTCGTCATGCAGCACCACCCGCATCACGTCGCCCAACAGTGCAGGGTTGGTGAGCAGCATCGCCGTCAGGTCGACGGGATTGCGATTGAGCGAGAAGTCTGGCAACAGTTCGGCTAGTTGCTGCCGCGATTCGGCCGACAGGTGCGCCAGTGGCAGCTTGTTCGCCTCTGCTGCATCGGCCGCGAGCACGCAGGACGCCCCCGAATTGCTGACCAGCGCAAGCTGCGGTGCACGGCCACCGGCGGCATGTGCGGCTGTCGGCGCCAGGTAGAGCGGTACGCTTGCCACCAACTCCATCAATCCGGACAAGGTGCGACAGCCATGTGCATCGAACAAGACATCGAGCTCGGCGCCGCAAGCGCCGCCGGAGCCGGTGTGCAGATCGGCGGAACGACGGCCATGGCTGGAGCGCCCCGAACGCACGGCGAGGACGGCCACGCCGCGCTGCCGGGCTGCGTCGAGCGCCGCCGCCATGCGCGCGGCATCCGGCACGTTCTCGACATAGAGCAGCACCAGGCGCACGCCGGGGCGTTGCACCAACGCTTCGATGAGATCCGCGGTATCGATATCGGCCTCGTTGCCGGTGGCCGCGACGCAGCGCACACCGCAACCGGCCTCGCGCAGCAAGGCATAGGCGGCCACGCCGAAAGCGCCGCTTTGCGAGACAATTGCCACCGGGCCGTCCTGTGGAACATGGTCGGTGTAGATCGAGGCGAAGGACAGCACCGCGCCCGTGTCGAAACTGGCGACACCGATGCTGTTGGGCCCCACCAGGCGCACGCCGCCGGCCTGGCAGATCTCGACCAGTCGTTCCTGACGCGCCCGGCCCTCGGCGCCGACCTCTGCGTAGCCCGATGCGAACAGCAGCGCATGCTGCACACCGAGACGCACGCACTCGCTCAGTTGCTGCTCGGCCTGCTCGGCGCCGATGCACAGGATCACCACATCGGGCACTTCTGGCAACCGATCGAGCGCAGCAAAGGCGGGCAGCCCCTGCACGCTGTCTGCGCGGGGATTGACCGGATAAATCCGGCCAGAAAAACCTTGCTCCTTCAAGTATTTGATGGGCCGACCCCCGACCTTGTTCGGGTTTTCCGACGCGCCCACGACGGCAATCGAGCGGGGTGCCAACAGACTGTCGAGGGACGGCCGTACACGCGAAGGTGTCTCGTTGGCCAGCTTCTTCAGCTTTGCCTTCAGAAGCTTGCCTGTGCTGGTCGCCGGCAGCTGTGCCATCGTACGCACCTCGGCTGGTACCTTGTAGGGCGCGAGCCGCTCGCGCAGGAATGCGCGCAGTCGCGCAGGGTTTACCGTGAACCCTTGCACCGGCTCGACGTAGGCGACGATCTCTTCGTCGCCCGGCACGCTGCGGCCGACCACGGCGCACTGCGCCACGTGGGGAAATTCCGCGATCGCCTTTTCGACTTCGGCGGGGTACACATTGAAGCCACCGCGGATGATCATCTCCTTGCTTCGTCCCACGATGGAGAGGTCGCCTTCGGGCCCGAAAAGACCGACGTCGCCGGTGTGGAGCCAGCCCTGGGCATCGATCGCGGCACGCGTCTGTTCAGGGTCGCGGAAATAGCCGCGCATCACATTGGGTCCGCGGATGCAGACTTCGCCGCGTTCGCCCGGGGGGACCGGGGTGCCATTCGCATCCATGAGCGCCACCTCTACACCAGGAATCGGCCAGCCCGCCGTGATGTCCTTCGGAGGCGGGTGCCCGAACGTGCGTGTCGCGGAGGGAGACGACTCCGTCAGGCCATAGCCGTGGTGCAGGCGCAGGCCGAGCAGCGCTTCCGATTGCGCCTTGCGAGCCGCATCGATCAGCGAGCCGCCGATGTAGGCCATCCGCATCCGGTTCGGTGTCAGCGTTCGGTCGTTCTGCTGCGCCCATTCGTGCAGCCGCGCATACATCGCCGGCACGCCGGGAAAGACGGTGACGCTGCCGCTGGCAATCGCATTGCCCAGTTTCTCGGCCGAGAAGCGATCGATCAGGCGCAGCGTGGCGCCCGCGCGCAGGCCGCACAGCAGCACCGTGATCAGGCCGAAGGAATGCGAGATCGGCAGCGCGTGGAAGACGACGTCGCCGGGCATGAGAACCTCCTGCTGCCGGGCCACGCGCGTGACGAAATCGAGGTTGCCGTGCGTCAGCATGACCCCTTTGGGCATGCCGGTGCTGCCCGAGGTATAGATCATGAGAGCGACATCGTCCGGCGACCCATCTTCGTTGGACACGGCCGCCGTACCCGCACCTTCAAGTGGCTGCAGGCGGCCGTTGCTCAGACCCGGCCATGCGTCACGTGCGCCTCGCCGCTCGGCGTGCGCAAGCGCCTCGGCCGAGGCGTCGACCGCGAAGTAGACAAGGCGTGGCTCGCAGTGCGTACAGATCGCATCCACTTCGCCCGCCGACATCCGTGCGTTCAAGGGTACTGCCCATGCACCGGCGCGGATGGCTCCCAGCAGCACGATGACCATGTCTGCGCTGTTTTCGCCGATCAGCACCATGCGCTGCCCAGCCACCAATCCGGCCTGTGTCAGTTGTTGGGCGGTGTCGTCGATGCGGCGGGACAGCTGCGAATAAGACAGTGTGCTGCCGTTCTCCAACGCCAGCGCTGCATCGGCGCCGCGCCCGAGTGCAACCACCTCTTCTACGATGCGATCGATCTTCATGGGTTCTTACTCGATGTGAATGTTCTTGGCTTTGATCAAGGGGCCCCACAGACCGCGTTCACGGTCGATGTAGGTGTCGAATTCGGCAGGCTTGAGTGGGGGCGCGATCACAAGGCCGAGGGCTTCGAACTGGTCGCGAAATGCCTTGTCCGCAGTCGCCTTGAGGATGGCCTGATTGAGCCGCTGGAGAACAGGCTGCGGCGTTGACGCGGGCGCCACGATGCCGTACCAGGTCGACACGTTGTAGTTGGGCAGTCCGCTCTCGGCTACGGTCGGGACCTGAGGCATCACGCCGACCCGGTCGCGCGTCGTGACGGCGATCGGGCGGAGCTTGTCGCCCTTGGAAAGGGCCATGGCGCTTGCGACGGCATCCACCGACAGCTGGACATCCCCGGCCATCACCGCATTGAGTGCAGGTGCGCTCCCGTTGTAGGGAATATGGTTCATCGAGATGCCGGCTTCCGACTGCAGCATCTCGATCGCCAAGTGGGTGCTGCTGCCCGTACCGGTCGAGGCAAAGGCGATTTTTCCCGGCTCCGCCTTGGCCACGCGCTGCAGGTCCGCCACGTTGCGGATCGGCGATGCGGCGTTGACCGACAGGACCAACGGCGTGATAGCCACGTTGGCCACGCCGACGAAGTCTTTCGCCGGCTGATAACGCAGATTGGAAATCAGCATCGGGTTCAGCACCATCGTCGCTGCGGTGGCCATCAAGATCGTGTAGCCATCGGCTGGTGCCGTCGCAACGGCTATGGCACCGATGGCCGTGTTCGCGCCAGGCTTGTTCTCGATGAGCACGGGCTGCTGCAGTTCCTGCCGCATCGATTCGGCCAGCCGGCGCGCAAGGTTGTCCGCAATGCCTCCGGGGCTGTAGGGAACGACCAACCGGATCGGCTTGTCCGGAAATGTGGCCGCGACTGCGGAGACGGAAGCACCCATGAAAAGCGGCAAGGCGATGCCAGCCGTCATGGCCTTGACCAGTTGCCTACGGATGCGCACCAAGGCGCGCGATTTGGGGTTTCTATTGAACATTTTGTCTCCTATCAAAGAGGTCCGCCCAAGCGGCGTTTGAAGCGATCAAATCTTAACAACACTTAGTTCAGGACGACAACTACAGGTTTTCCCTAGCAATAAAGCATTGTTCTCCGATAATCTGTCGTGCCACAATCTAAACGCTGACTAGATAAAATGTATGAGATGCACAACCAAGCGGAGCACGGGGAATGATTGACAGGTCGTTCATCGGGCATGCGCTGCCCAGCTTCATCGTCACGCCGGACCACCGGGGACTGCGCGCGTTTGCGCGAGCGAGCGCGCAGCCAGATCTCGTCTATTCGAATCCGGAAGTCGCGCGAGCGAATGGCTTTCCCGACTGCCCCGTGCCACCCACCTATCTTTTCTGCCTGGAAATGGAAGGGCCCGACCCAACCGCCATGCGTCGTCTCCTGAACATCGACATCGCGCGGGTGTTGCATGGTGAACAACACTTCACGTACCACGCGCCGGCGTTCGCCGGTGAAGCCTTGCACTTCGAGCCCGTGATCCTGGACATCTACGACAAGAAGAACGGTGCGCTGGAGTTCGTGGTCCGCCAGACGCTGGTGTGGCGCAGCGATCGCGAACGCGTCGCCACGCTTCGCAACACGACGGTGGTCCGCAATGGTTGAGCATTTTTCTAATGCGCTGCAGGTCGGCGACACACTGCCCGAGTTCTTGGCTCCGCCCATCACCCGTCACACGCTGGCCCTCTACTGCGGGGCTTCGAGCGATCACAACCCGATCCACGTGGACATCGACTTCGCGCGCGCTGCTGGCATGCCCGATGTGATTGCGCACGGCATGCTGGGCATGGCCTATCTCGGCCATGTGCTCTCGGCAGTGACGCCTGTGCAAGCCCTGCGCAGCTACGGCGTACGTTTCGTCGCAGTGACGCACGTCGGCGACAGCTTGCGCTGCACGGCGGAAGTGGTCGGACTAGAGGAACGTGAAGGCGAGCGGGTCGCGCGGCTCACCTTGTGCGTCATGGATCAGCACGGGCAGGTCAAGCTGCTGGGCGAGGCAGAGATCGCCCTGCGGCCATCGATCACAGCCTGATCGCGACCCTGCCGCTGGACACGCCTCCCATTCATCAATCTTTCAATTCTTGCCATGACATTTTCCGTAGACACCAGTTATCAGGACATTCGCGACGCCGTACGCGCGCTGTGCGCCGAATTTCCGGCCGATTACCACCGCAAGGTCGACGCTGAACGCGCATACCCCGAGGCATTCGTCGACGCCCTCACCAAGGCCGGCTGGATGGCCGCACTCATCCCCACCGAGTACGGCGGATCGGGGCTCGGCCTGGCAGAGGCCTCGGTGATCATGGAAGAGATCAACCGCA
>Ga0308159_1005299_pt1 | contig 11067 bp, 11 predicted proteins | sample PhyCR1_FD_201040 | JGI IMG/M metagenome (GOLD analysis project Ga0308159, IMG submission 201040) | Phyllosphere microbial communities from UC Gill Tract Community Farm, Albany, California, United States - DLSLC.R1 | ecosystem: Host-associated > Plants > Phyllosphere > Unclassified | place: USA...
ATCTTAAAGGCAGTAATTATATAACTTTAAAATACAAAAAAAGGAGCAGAAAAACTAATTTTCTACTCCTTTTATCCTTTTTAAAAAGGGACTTTTTCAGTGCCCTCTTCATCAACAAGGGCTTTTTTATGTACTTGAGTTTTCTACGGCATTATGCAACGGCCAAGCCAGCACCAACCATAAATATTAGCAAAAAGTAAAACGCTATTATTGCAATGGTAATCGATCCCCAAAATTTAAATAAGGATTTTAAGCTCGCCATTGCTGAATTTAAACTTTCCTGATCACCGAATAAGACGCCTTGTTTACCTTTATTGGCTATTTTATTAAGTAAAATGCTTGGATAAAAAAGCAGCAAACCCAGTACGAAATAAATCACCGTTATTATGGTTGTTCCACTTGAGCCCAATTGCCCCATTTGAGTGGCCACAGCAGGGTTACTATTGATTAACGCAGGTATGCTAAAGGCCGCAATAATTACAAAAATTGAAACAACAAAACCAACTATGGAAAGAAATTTTGCCCATTTAGTGATATCATAGAGATAACTGCGTATATCTTCTGTTACTGCTAGTTTCACTTCAGCCGGTTTCTGCTCTTCAAATTCTTCTATCATCTTGTTTTAATTTTCGATAAACTTAGATAAAATATACTGGCGCTACAAATTCGAATCTCTAAATAAAGGTTTAAAAGCTTATCTTTGCCGCCTGAAAAAGGTGAGAAGTGAGAAGTGAGAAGTGAGAAGTGAGAAGTGAGAAGTGAGAAGTGAGAAGTGAAATCGTAAATCGTAAATCGTAAATTAAAAAATATAAATGGCATTACAATGTGGTATTGTAGGTTTACCAAATGTTGGAAAATCGACTCTTTTTAACTGTTTATCAAATGCAAAGGCACAAGCTGCTAACTTTCCGTTTTGTACAATTGAGCCAAACGTTGGCGTAATTACTGTGCCTGATGATAGATTGACCAAACTGGCTGAACTGGTTAAACCAAACAAGGTACAACCCAATACGATTGAAATTGTTGATATTGCGGGTTTGGTAAAGGGCGCTTCGAAGGGTGAAGGTTTAGGCAACCAGTTTTTAGGAAACATTCGTGCTACGAATGCAATTATCCATGTTTTACGTTGCTTCGATGATGGCAATGTGATCCATGTTGATGGTTCTGTTGATCCCATTCGCGATAGAGAAATAATCGATACAGAGTTGCAATTAAAGGATTTGGATACTGTTGACAAACGTATTCAAAAGGTGGAAAAGATGGCAAAAACGGGTGGCGATAAAGATGCTAAACGTACTTATGAAATTTTAACTATTGTTAAATCTCATTTAGAAAACGGAAAATCTATCCGCACCGCAGCAATGCCTCAGGAAGACTTCGATTTTATCGAAGATTTAGGCTTACTTACTCAAAAACCAGTAATGTATGTTTGTAACGTTGATGAAGCATCGGTAGTAACCGGAAATAAATATGTTGATTTAGTCAAAGCAAATGTAGCAGATGAAAAAGCTGAAGTTTTGGTTATTTCAGCAAAAATCGAATCGGAGATTGCCGAATTGGAAAGCTATGAGGAGCGCCAGGAGTTTTTGGCAGATTTAGGCTTAGATGAGTCTGGTGTAAACAAACTAATTCGTGCAGCTTATAAATTATTAAATTTGTATACCTATTTCACTGCAGGAGTACAGGAAGTAAGAGCTTGGACCATAACAAAAGGCTTTACGGCACCACAAGCAGCCGGTGTAATCCATACAGATTTTGAAAAAGGATTTATCCGTGCTGAAGTAATTAAATACAATGACTTCGTAACACTGGGTTCGGAAAATGCTTGTAAAGATGCAGGCAAATTAGGCGTAGAAGGAAAAACCTATGTAGTAGAAGATGGCGACATTATGCACTTTAGGTTCAATGTATAACCCATAAATTCTCTAAATGAAATTTAAAGGTATAGAGCCACTCGAGAGAGTGGCTTTTTTTGGATTTATTTTGCCAGAAAACATTGAATTAGGCTTGAATAGCAATATTGAAAGGCCAACTCTGCAAAACTTAAATAGTTGCTCGATCTTAATTTCTTAAACCCGGTTGAAATGACATCCCCTGATTTTTCATCAGGGATATAATGGAAAGCGGGAACAGACAATAAAAGGAGATGCTGTCTTTGCTTTTCAAACAAACGAAACAAACTAAAAATCGACCTTACGATCTCTTTTCAAACCGGCACAAGCGAAACTAAATTTCTAAACCATAAGCTGCCAGTTGCGCTTTTGTATCCTCATAACTGGTATGATGAATGCCTTTCAGCCCTAAACCTTCGGCAACCTGAACAAAAAGCATTCTATCGTCTATATATAAACTGGTTTCTACATCGCTCTGCGAAATATCTATCGCCACTTTGAATATATCGGCATCGGGTTTACGGAAATGAACGAAACTCGATGACACGAAAAAATCAACAAATTCATTCAATTTAAAAGTGCTGATTCGATATTGATTTAACTCTCTCCCTTCGTTACTGATTACTGCAACTTTTAAATGATACTTTTTCTTTAAATCGCAAACCAATGCAACCATTTCAGGATAATCTAGGGATTTACTAAACATGAATTCTTTGAAGTCATCATAACTAAACGACCGTTCTTGAAAGAAAACAATGCGTTCTAAATATGCATCCAAGGTAAGTTTTCCCACCTCATAAGTATCAAATGTAAGGTGATGGCGTTCCTCCAGATCAACAGAATCCAGATTAAATAATACCGCAGCTTCGCCCCTTGCTTGCCTATCCCATCCGTTTGTTAACAATACCCCACCAATATCGGTGAAAAGCGTAGTAATTTTCGTTTGCATTTTTAAAAATTAAAGTAAGATTCCACTTAAAAACAATATGGCAAAAGAGAAGTAAATGATTAAACCGGTAACATCGACCAACGTAGCCACAAAAGGCGTAGAAGACACTGCCGGATCGGCACCTACCTTTTTAAGAAGCAAGGGCAACATAGACCCCATTAAGGTTCCCCAAAGTACAACCCCTATTAAGGAGCAGCCTACCACCAGGCCAATTCTAATATAATGATCGGTAAAGCCAGGCCAAAATAGCTGCCATGAGGCGATAACTGCAAAGCTTAACAAACATAAAGTACAGCCTAATAATATGCCAGAGAAGATTTCTCGTCGCATTACATTCCACCAATCTCTAACGGTAACTTCGCCGAGAGCCATAGCTTGAATAATTAAAGTTGCAGCTTGCGAACCACTATTGCCACCGCTTGAAATGATTAAAGGAATAAATGTTGCCAAAATTACAACCTGAGCAATTTGATTCTCGAAATTCGACATCGCAGCGATGGTTAGGAGCTCTCCGAAAAATAAAACAATCAACCAAACCACTCGCTTTTTATATAATTCAAAAACAGGGACATCCAAATAAGGTTCATCTAATGCTTGAGACCCCCCTATTTTGTGAATATCTTCTGTATATTCTTCGTTTGCGATCCAGAGAATATCATCAACGGTTACAATACCCAAAAGAATATTATTCTCATCAACAACAGGCAAAGCCACCCGATTATTCATCCTGAAAATGCTGATAGCGTCTTCCTGCGGATCATTCGCTTTCAACGCGATAAAACGTTTATCGGTTAACTCCCCTATTATCGCTTCAGGATCGGCCAGTAGAACTTCCCGGATTCGAATATCATCAAGCAAAACCCCATCTTTATCAATTACATACACCACATCAATGGTTTCCGAATTTTTACCGTACCTCCTGATGTGTGCTAAAACTCGGGTGATTGACCACTCGGGTTTTACAGCGATGTAATCTGGAGTCATTAAACGACCGATACTATCCTCTTTGTAACCTAGAAGTGCAAGAGATTCTTTTCTTTCTTCTGGAGGCAAAAGGGTAATCATTTTCTTAACTACATCACCCTTCAGCTCGCTAAAAAGTGCGGTACGATCATCTGGAGGCAGATCTTTAATGATCTGATTTAGTTTATTTCCAGTAAGTTTCTTGATAATTCTTTCCTGAGTAGGAAAATCCAGAATTCGGAAAACGTTAACGGCTCTGTTTGAAGATATCGTTTCGATAAATTTGGCTGCGTGTTGTGGAAGCTCGTCAATTAACTCTTCTACATCCGAGATATTCAGTTCATCAAGATAACGCTTTAACGCCTTATCATTCTCTTTTTCAAGCAATTGCTGAACCTCTTCTACAACCAATTCTTCCATAAACGATTCTTTTATTCTTTACATGCCTAAACCTTTATTAGCGGTTCGCAAAGGTGCATTTTTATTTTTAGAAATGCCAATTTAGACGTTAACAGCATGTTAAATTTTGACTTCCTATTAAATCAAACTAACACAATATCTGAATTATTAACAACTTAGAAAGGCATCGGTAAAAGATAGAACTGAGATTAATTCCAACAAAAAACCACCACAAAATAATTATGGTGGTTGAAGGTGTGCTCCCGACGAGATTCGAACTCATATCGATGGTACCGGAAACCATAATTCTATCCATTGAACTACGGGAGCAAGGCTGCAAATATAGAAAATCAAAATGTTAGTTTCTTGTATTATTGAAGGTAAAATCAATATTATTTGAATAAAACTTGAGGTTGATGTTCCTGATAAAATAGAATTCAATACAAGTTCTTTGAAAAAATTTCGTTATAGGTTTAATCCTTATTTGTAGTTTTGATTGAAACACAAATTAAACCTAAAACAAAAATTTTAACATGAACATTACCAAAAATCTTTTTTTAACCGCAATTATTGGCCTTTCTACTGTAACAATGTACTCTTGCAAGAGCAAGAAATTAATAACCAAACCAGATCCTGCTCCTGTTTCAAAACCTACGCCACCAGTTGAAGAAAAGAAACCAATTGCAGCTCCACCAGCGAAAGATGAAGTTGCAGTTGTTGAAAAACCAAACTTCAATTTAGATAATATTCAATTTGAGTTCAATTCGTTTGTGTTAAAAACGTCTTCGTTTGCAATCTTAGATAAAGCTGTAGCTGAAATGAAGAAAGCCCCAAACACTAAATTTGTTCTCCATGGCCATTCATCTGCAGAAGGTACTCCAGAACATAACATGTCGCTTTCAATCGATCGGGCGAATGCGGTAAAATCATATTTTGTTAACGCCGGACTAGATGGTTCAATTTTCACAATTTTGGGTCACGGTGAAAAGGAGCCACTTACGTCCAATGCAAGTGAGGAAGGAAGAGCTGTAAACAGAAGAACTGAAATTAAGGTGCAGAATTAAATCGCGTTTCTTGCTGCGCTCAAACAGATTTAAAAAAATGAACAAGACGTTTGAGTCACATTCAAATAAATAAAAAACCACTTTAAAGCCTCTGAATGAGGCTTTTCTGTTCATTATTAAATTTATTTGAAAATATTCACCGATTTTTCTAACTTTCACAAACTGCTTATTATCTCTTTCATCTAAACGTCTGTATCGTGCATCCTATACTCATCAGGAATAATGTAAAAATACTCGGTAAAGGTAATCGAGTTATTGTATTTGCACATGGTTTTGGGTGCGCACAGAGTTCATGGAAGTACATGACAGATGCATTTCTAGATGATTTCAAAGTAATACTCTTTGATTACGTTGGATCTGGCAGTTCGGATAAAACTCAATATGATTATCACAAATACTCCACTTTAGAGGGTTATGCCTGTGATGTTCTTGATATTATCGAAACTCTTGGACTAAAAGACATTATTTTCGTTGGACATTCGGTAAGTAGTATGATTGGGATGATTGCCGCTTTGCAAAAACCCGAGGCTTTTAAGAAACTTATTTTTATCGGTCCTTCTCCTAGATACCTTAACGATAGGGATTATATTGGCGGGTTTGAAGCCGCTGATATTAAAACCATCTTCACACAAATTGCCGAAGATTATGTTAGCTGGACTAAAGCAATCGCGCCAATAGTGATGAATAAAGCTGAAGAACCAGAATTAGCTGGTTTTCTACAAGGTTGTTTTGAAGAAACAGAGCCAAGCATTGCTCTGGCCTTCGCTATGGCTACATTTAAAGCAGATTACCGCGATGATTTAAAGAAATTTGATATTCCGAGTTTAACGCTGCAAAGTAGCAATGATATCATGGCACCCCTATCTGCGGGTGAATACATTCATCAAAACACAAGAAATAACTTCTTTGTGGTGATGAAAGCGACCGGGCATTTTCCACACATTAGTGAACCTGAAGAAACCATAAGGGAGATTAAGAATTTTATTGCTCATGAAAATATTCACACAACACGTGATGAGCTCTATGCCTAGCTTATTTCTGCTTTACTGAATCTATAAAATGTTTGGCTTCCGCTTTTGCTTTATTGCATATGGCTTGAATACAATTCAATCGTGATCCCATCTCGGATACATCCATGTTTTCTAATGAACGTAAACTGGTCTCCAATTTAGACCTTAAGCCCATAATATAAATTGTTGAGAGCGTACGATGAGCAATCATCTTGATCTCTTCTCCTCTTTTTTCTGCGAAATTTTGTTGTAATTCTGACAGGTCCTGGTCAATCGTCTCGATAAATTTCTCGATTATTTCGATCTCATATTCCTTATCACCTAAACTAACCTCTTTTAAATAGCTTAAATCAATAACTTCATAGGCATATTGATCTCCAGATTTTAGCTTCTCCTTTGGTAAAAATTGCGTAAGCATTCCAACCAGTTCAATCTTTTGGATAGGCTTGCTAAAATATCCATTCATGCCAGCGGCAAAGCATTTATCCTTAACTTCGTTAATATTAAAGGCCGTTATTGCTACAATCGGTATCTCTAGCTTAAGTTTCTGACGAATGATTTTAGTCAGTTCGAAACCATCTATTTTAGGTAACATAAGATCAACCATTATTAAAAAAAATGAGTGCGATTCGAGCAAAATCTGCGCTTCGTGTCCGTCGCTGGCAATTTTGAAACTAAAATCGTATTCTCCTAAATAGTTGGCTATTAGCTTTTGGTCAATTAAGTTATCTTCTACTATTAAAACGTCAATTTGTTCTCTCATAAAAATCTATTCAATACATTAAAGAATTTGCATCCGCTTGTCTAGTGATGATTTATAAGCATCAGAAACTGAAACAAAATGTTGCTGAATAATCAGCGTTCCGCCCTCAATGGTATCTATTTTACTAATATTTACGATGAGAGAACGGTGCACCCGAGAAAACATATCCATCGGCAACTTATCTTCCACTGACTTTAAAGAGGAATGAGTTGCGTAATTTTTTTCATCCATATAAATTTTTACAAAATCGCCTTTAGCCTCCAAATAATTGATGTCTGCAAGCTTTATTCGCCCGATAATATTGGAATCCCTGATAAATATAAATTCATCCTTTTTGGAAGGCATAAACAAATTTTGATTCTTGTAAATTTCTTTCGCCTTGATAATCGCCTTTAAAAACCGATCGGGCGTTATGGGTTTGGCAATAAAGTCAACTACATTTAAATCGTATGTATCAGATGCATAATCTCGTTTCGAGCTTATAAAAACAATCAAGGGCCTTTTATCTCCTAAAACTTTAACAAGCTCAATACCAGTAATTCTTGGCATTTCAACATCAAGAAGTAGTAAGTCAATTTTATTATTTGCCAATATCTTAAAAGCATCTGCAGCATTCTCACATTCTGCAATTAGCTTTAGAGAGTCCTCAATTTTGAATAAATTTTTGAGGACACTTCTCGCTATTGCATTATCATCAATAATCAGACAGTTCATTTTATCGGTTTAGCGGTGCGCTAAAGCTAACTAATTCCTTGAAAAGTCATTCCAACATAATTAAAATGAATGAAATGAATAATTGTTTACAAAACCAAAAAACCAATAAAATTTTCAACACGTATGTAATCCCATTCAGCTTGCAAAAGTGCCTTTCTATCGACAGAATATTTACCTGAGAAGCTTTTAGAAATACTTTTGACAGCAGAAAATCATTTAAAAAATTAGAATAATCTCATGAACACAATTAAAACAATTACACTTTCGCTCTTAAGCTTAGTATCAATCTCTCTACATGCACAATCATTCAAGGAACCTGTTGCTTATAAACTTAAAAACGGAATGAACATTATCATTTCAGAAAATAATCGCTCGCCAAAAGCTCCTGACTTGTCCAAATTAGGTCAGCAAATTTAGTTTCTCTATTATTTTTAAAATTTCGTTTGTTGAACTGGCTCTCATAGTGATTTCTTTGCCTGTAATTTTATTTTTTAACCTGGCGTCGGTAATCTTTTTACATTCGTGAATAAAGGTTTTGATTGAGGTTTCGGTTTGTAGTTCTACGTGCTTGGAAATGATTAAAGCCATAAAGCATATCAATAAATGAAGTTTTATAGGCTCTTCTTTGTAATGGAATATTGGCCTTGTTTGTAGATCGCTTTTAGATATTCTAAATGCTTGTTCTATTCTGTACAGTTCACGATATCTCGCTATGATGGTTTGATTGTTTGCTACCGACTCGTTTAGATTAGTGTAATATCCTTTAATGCCTAGCAGCTTTACGGTTTTGTCTATCAGCTTCTGGTTAAGTTCCATTTTTTCGCCAGAGGATTTAGTAAACTTCATTTTCTTATTCTTACCGGGATTATCGACTAAGCTTCTCGCTCGCTCTATCTGCTTTTCCATCTCGTACTTATCTTTTCGGTAACGCAATGATGAATAGCTGCAGATAAGATCTCCATTAGCTGTTGGCAATCTTATGCTTTCTCCATCCTTTCGAATAATAGTTGCATCAATCTGTGTTAACAAATCATTTGATATATTCCCTAGTCGTCCACCAACAATATAATTGATGCCATTTTCATTTAAAGCCAAGCTGTTCTCTGTACTTATCATTGCAGCATCTGCAACAACGGTGAGGGCTTCAACTTTATTTTTATTAATAAAGCTTTTTATTACTGGAATAAAAGTATGCCCCTCAAAAGTATTGCCCGGAAAAACTTCGTAAGAAATGGGCAATCCTTCTTTACTGACCATCAAGGCAATAAGAATCTGCAGCTGCTGTGATTTGTTGTCTTTGGAAAAACCATTCTTGCGAAGGTCGTCTGATTCAAAGGTTTCAAAATACAGCGTTGTCACATCATAGAAAACCAGGTTGTAGTTGAAGTCGTAGTGTTCCCGAGCAAATTTAACAGCAATACTTTCGGTCTTTGACTTAAGCTCCAGCCATGCTGGAGCAGAGTCATAATATTTCTGTCTGCGATGTTTTATGCCAAAATATTCCTCTAAAAGAATGATTGAGCGAAGTTTGGATGCAGGCTCAATTATTCGCACGATTGCCAGATCCAGAAGAAAACTGTTTTTAAGCTTGTCGAAACCGATTTGGACGATAAGTTTTGAGATCAGTTCATGGAAAAATGAATAATATACACCGATAAAGTCAGTCTGTCGAATGTTTATAATATTATCAGCATGAACCTCATTGAATAAAAACAGCTGTCTGGTAGTGGTTTTAATGAAATCATTGGCAAGCGTAAGTAAGTCGGCAAGTTCAGTAGAAGTACGAGCTGTACCAATATGCTTATGATGACTCTTTTACGGTTTTCAATCTTATAAACCTGCACTGAAGTTGATCCTGCAGCATACTTGATTTGCCTTATTTTATACAATTTTTAACTTTAGGTCAGCAAATCACAATAATAATAATAATAATAAAGACAACAATATCAGTCACTTACGTTTTGTTGAAAACTATCCCGGACAAGTCAGGAACATTATCATTTCAGAAAATAATCGCTCGCCAAAAGCTTATGCAAGTTTTACTTTAGATAAAGAAGCATTCGCTGACAGCAAAGACGGTATAGTTGAAATGCTAAACGCAGTTTTGAACGAAAGCATAACAAGCGACAATTTATCTTTGAAAGATAAAAGTGGCAATTAGCTGCCTCCGCAGATACTTTCGATAAAGAACTTTCAAGTATGACTTCTCTTTTGCAAAATGCAAACATTAATGAGAAGACATTTAATACAGGTAAGACAAAACTATTATTGAGCCTAAAGTTGATTATGATTACGATCGAATCGTTAATGAACCTTCAATAGCAAATTTAACATTTAGCGATGTCTTGAACTTCTACAACGAAATCTCTCTGGAGAAAATATTCTTAACGATTGCTGGTGATGTAAACACAGTTTCGGCTAAAGCTTCAGTGAAAAAGGCCTTCGGTTTATGGAACACCAATAAAGTGTATCAAAACGAAGTAACTTCAAAATAGCTTTATATAATGCAGTGATTTTGCCCGTTGATTAAACTTCAAAGGGCTTTTTTATGCTTAAATGTTACAGATTTTTGCCTAAATCGCTCTAAACATTCAGCAATCATTCGATATATTAGCCTAATAATTTATTTCTCAAGATGAATAAAATTTACACTACTATTTTCCTGATTGCTTTTGGCGCTTATGCCCAGGCTCAAACTATTGTTAATCGAAATCAGGATATCGAATCGATGGTAAAATCTGTGAATAAGGATTCGCTTAAGCAGTATATCTCGACCATGGTTAATTTTGGCACAAGAAGTACTTTAAGTGATATAAAAAGTAAAACCAGGGGAATTGGCGCAGCAAGAAATTGGGTAGTTGCTAAGTTTAATCAATTTGCGAAGCAAAGCGACGGAAGGTTAACAGCCTTTTTAGATACTACAACTTTCCAATCAGACGGAAAACGAATTGATAAAGCAACTTTGTTAGGCAATGCGGTAGCTATTTTAAAAGGAACTGATACAAATGATAAAAGGGTTTATGTTGTTAGTGGTCATTTAGACAGTCGCGTAACCGACGTAATGAACCGCACCAGCGATGCGCCTGGTGCTAATGATGATGGTAGTGGGGTTGCAGGTGTGATTGAAGCGGCCCGCATTATGAGTAAATATAAATTTTCTGCCACAATTATTTTTGTTGCGGTGAGTGGCGAAGAACAATCATTATTAGGATCTGGATTTATGGCAGCCAAAGCCAAAAAAGAAGGTTGGAATATTGATGCAATGCTCAACAATGATATGATTGGCAGTAACAATAGCAGCGAAACGCAAATT
>Ga0308159_1005300_pt1 | contig 11067 bp, 13 predicted proteins | sample PhyCR1_FD_201040 | JGI IMG/M metagenome (GOLD analysis project Ga0308159, IMG submission 201040) | Phyllosphere microbial communities from UC Gill Tract Community Farm, Albany, California, United States - DLSLC.R1 | ecosystem: Host-associated > Plants > Phyllosphere > Unclassified | place: USA...
ATCCCGTGTTGACGCCGGGCAAGAGCAACTTAGTCGCCGCGTACACTATTCACATAATGTTCTGGTTGAATACACAGACTGACAAAGAGGACAATGAATATTAACGCTGGCCATGAGATAACCTCAAAAGCCCGTATTATATATCAGATTCAGCTAATTAGAGGCATCACCCAAATGTTTAAGTACTTAATCTTTAAGCTCTCTCCACATTAAACCACAGAAGGAAAATTGAATGAAATTCAGTAATGTTATAAAACGTTTTACATTATTTTTTCTTGCCCTTACTGTTTCAGGGTGCGTTGTTATGCAAAATATAGCATTGCGCATAGAAGGTTTTGATACATACAAAAGCTCAGTTCAATCACATGTATACAAAACAGATGATACTCCAATATATAGCACTCCAATTAATTACTCTATTAAAGTGGATAGAAAAAAAAGATACGTCACTTATGTGTACGATGTTGGATCATTCATTGTAGGTATGCCAACTTTTTACAAAGAAAACATTAATCAAGACATAAAGAAACTAGATATATTTATTAACTGGGCCAGTCAAGCATATGATATAAGAGTTAAAACAAAAGATAAAGTAGAATCACAATTGCCAAACAACAGCAAAGAAGCAGCAAAAGGCATCACTGATTATTCTTTATATATGTCTAGCAAAATAAACAATAATGAGCCTTTCTTAGCATTTACACGCGATGTGGATTATTTTCATAAGGCTAGATTCTTAATTAGTAAAAGAGATGCTGAGGAAATGAAGAAAGAGCTAATTCTATTGCTTAAGTAAGCGATTTTAGATTGCGCTACGAAAAAAATCTCTGCCTTTACCCTGCTCATTTTTCTGATTTCTCGTAGCGCATCGCCAAAACTGGATGAATCAAAAATACTCACTATGATTTTTTGTACTATCTGTTGTAAGGGGGTTGAGGGCCAACCGTACGAAAACGTACGGTAAGCAAAAAAATAAACGTCTGAAAAAATCGATTAGTAGACAATGCTGTCCGTTAAATGCCGTTTTCGATAAAAAATTCACCATTTTAAAGACGTTTTTCAATGTTCATTATGTTTCGATATTTCAAACAGTTACTTCACTAACGTACGTTTTCGTTCTATTGGACTTCAGACCCCCTTTTCGACTTCAGTCATTACCTGGTTAAAATCGGCTTCTTCGTTGGTCATACATCCTCAGAGATAGGGTTGAAGTGGTCAGTGCTCTGGCAGGGCAGCAGGTTGTGGAGCATCGGGTCATCACCGTTCACCGGCTCACGGCACCAGCCCGAACGCTTCAGCAGCACGTCCAGTCCGGCGAGGTTCCCGCTGATGCGCGCGGGAAGCGGGTAACGCTGCTTTCCCTCGTCGTCAAACCCGCTGTCCAGGGCTGCCCGGTTAATGTAGATTCCCGACACGGCGGGATTCAGGCGTATCCTGTTGCGCCCGCTCCACTCCTTCTCCGACAGGACCATGTACACCCATCCCGTCATCCTCACCGCGTTCAGCGCATGCTGCAGGCGGTAAAGGTCGTTCTGCGCCTCCAGGCTGCCACTGCCGGCGCGCCAGAGGTAGTTCAGCTTGCCGGGCAGGTCGGCGTGCACGCCCTTTCCCCTTCCCTCCTTCAGCAGCCAGCTGATGTCGCTGGCCAGCTCCCTGCTGAACCTGCGCTGTTTTTCCGCCAGCGCCAGCCACCTGACCAGAAACAGGTTTTCCTGCGCCGTCGAGCTGACCTCTCCGTCAGCACGGGCGTTCTGCAGGGCCACCAGTCCGCACCAGGCGAGGTGGCTGGCGCTGAGGTTTCCGTTATCCATCTGTTTGTCCTTTCAGCTAATCATAGTGCTTTCAGGTAAGTGTAAATGCGAACCGGGAACCTGAAAACCCGACTGCCTGAAGAGGGGCGAGCAGCGCGCAGCTCCTCACCGGATGCCGCGTCAGCGGCATGGAGGCGCCATAAGGGGTCAGTTTGGATATAGAGAATTATTGTACGGTAAGCCTGTTTTTTGAACAGGCTTACCTATCGCAGTAGGGTCTACTCCCGCGCTATACGCCTTTTTCAAGGGGGTGGCCTCAATCGGATAACCTAAATGCAATACCACAATGGCGACAACATAAGAGCGATAGAATATGACGCAACATCAATAGGTTACGCATCTCAATTGGCTAAATAATGCGCTTAACGTACAAAATTTTCCGATCTCCAAACTGCCCCCTGGTTGAACGACTGGCGCCAATTTTACTGGCCGGTTATCTGTCTTCATCGCAGGTGATTTCGCTGGTAAACTATATCGTGCAGGCTGGCGAAACATCCGACGCTGAAGCCTTTGTACGCGAGCTGGCACAGCGTGTGCCGCAACACGGAGACGTACTTATGACCATCGCACAACAGCTTGAACAGTAGGGTGTCGAGAAGGGCAGGGCTGAGGGCATCCAGCTGGGCAGGCAGGAAGGCCGCACTGAAGGCTGGCTGGAAGGCAGGCTGGAAGGCAGGCTGGAAGGCAAGCTGGAAGTTGCCTGAGCCATGCTGCAGAACGGCATCGACCGCAGTACCGTCATGAAAATGACCAATCTGACTGAAGACGACCTGGCGCAGCTCCGTCATTAATCATTTTTTTTCTGATGCTCCCTGTCTGGCCATCAGAAAATACTGGTGGGGCAGGGACACATTCTGCGCTGACCTGCCAGCCACACTCGTTAAGCAGCGCCACCACGCCATCAACGTTACCCGTCAGATGTGCTGTCAGCGGTTTTATCTGCCGGCCGTTTTCGTCAAAGCCCGCATCGAGGCTGGTGCGTGACAGGTAAATACCGTTCACGCGGTCACTGAGCGCCACAGCATATCTGCCTGGCCACTCCCTGTCGCCCAGCAGGCGGTAATTCCATTGCATGTCTTTGGCCGTTTCCAGGGCATACGTCAGCCGGAACAGGTCGTTTTGCTCTGACAGTTCGCCAGTGCAGGAGCGCCAGAGGTAATCCAGCTTGCCGGCCAGCTTCGCGCCAACGCCCAGCTGGCGCCCCTGCTTCAGCGCCATTCGATATCGGGTGTCACATCGCGCGAAAACCGTCGCTGCTTAAGCGCGGCCGCCAGCCAGCGGATGATAAAGAGGTTTTCCTGTGCCGGCGACAGAACGCCAGCATCCTGTCTGGCCAGTGCCAGCGCTACCAGGGCGCACCATGCCAGATGGCCCGATTTTTCTGTCAGCGTCACGCTGGCTCTCTCCCTGTATAAAAGATGGGGTTCTGCGCAGGAACCGCCTGAATTTCCGTTGCGTCATCAGGAGGGTTAAAACCCTGTGGAACGGAAACTTACGCCCGGAGCATAACCTTTACCGGCTGTATCAGCATCGGAATGCTGCAGATCGTATAGAGGCCTGCATTAATCAGCCCCCACGTTGTTTTCGCCTGAACAGCTCCGGAAACACACCCGGCGCGCGTCCCGTACGGTTGGGGTTCATAGCCTGATAACGACAGGTTACTTTTCAGGTATAATGCATACCGCAAGAAAGGGAGGGATAAGAACGGAAAGAGAAATCATTAACAAAGAACCATAATCTTTCATGAATGTATAAATACCCGAATCGTCCTGATGACTGCCATTGTAAACATTCAGCATTCCCGCCGGCAGAGAATTGATTTCAACGCTCCAGTTAATCATGCATGCCAGAAATAACAGTAGTGCTCCCAGTACGTATCCGGGCAGCGCCTTATGATGCCTGTCATAATAACAGACCATTACCCCGACAAATGACTGCAGAAATGCAGCGGTACCAATACCTGTATATAAGGCCGAAACACCCACGTCCACATACAGGCAAACTAAAGCAAACAACCCACCTGTTACAAGACTGATAACAAGAATAGATACAATTTGTGCCAGGGGAAAAACCTTAGATTTACGTACTCCAGTGATATGACGGGTCATATTAAATCCTTTTATATATGGGTTGATTACAGGTTTTCTTAAATGAAGACAGTGAACATAACTGAAAAGTCAGCCCCTTAACTGTTCAGCATCCACATGGCCGGGTCGTCAGGAACAACAGATTTTCGCATCGCTTCGTCTGTACTGTATCACCGGCAACAACCGCTACAACAGTCCCTGACGCTGAGCACAGGCTGTGCTCAGGTTGTGCTCAGGTTGTGCTCAGATGAATGCTGGCGGAAGGTATAAATATACCACTGCTCCCTGATAATACACAGATAAACAGCTGGCCATTAAAGTATTTATTACCTGGTTCTCAACCCGGGTTTCTGTACAGATGCTCGCCTGCAGATTAACTGCCCTTTGCAGGGAACATCAGCTTCAGAGAATGTTCCCCATTAATATCTACCGAATGAGTACCATCCAGAAAAGCTTTCATGATACCAAAGCGGCTCAGTTCCTTAAGGATAATATCAACTTCAGTTTCGGAGATATCGCGCTTTGTTTTGTAGTCAAGAATATAAGAGTTTGGGTTTGCATCCCGCGCCCGTTCCACTTCAATTTTAATCTCAGCGATAACAGCCGGAACATTATCGACATTAAGGGTCAGAGCCGTTGCCTGAACGCACTCAGAAAACTCATCCGGAATAACAAACCATACCGGAAAACCTCTTGAGACAGGCATACCTTTGTTACCTTTGTCCAGGCTACCGTTCCAGCGCATACCTGTGCATTCTTTGAACGGCTGATTCTTTTTGTCACGGTAACGAATACGGGCGACAGAGACTCCCCACTCACCGCTGTCATACAGTACATCCATAACCTCTACCTGCCCCCTGGGGGATAACACGTCTGTTGGTTTAAGGTACATAAAAGCCTCCTTCCTGTGTTTGATTGAATCTATAATAAGCATCTATAATTACAGATGTCAAATCTAGCTAGAAATTACATCTAGTTGTGTGAGTCCCTTATGCCGCTGGCGGCATATAAGGCGGCACGCCGAATTGGAAGGTTGTCTACCTGTGAAACCGCCGAAGCCCGGCGTAGCCGGTACCGGGTTGAAAGGTTCCGCCAATCAAATCCCCTTCCCTGTCAAGCCAGACCCGCGTACAGCAACGAAGAAGTTCATTCTGCGCCGTCGGAGTGGTCCGGTCGAAGACCGGGCGTATCTCCGCGTTAGCGGGCCGTTAGGGCCGCTTACGGGCGTGTACCCACGACCTGAAGCTATGCCTCTCAAAGCCACAAATCAGATAGTTACAACACCCGGTATCAAAGCCACTCTGTTCCGGGCCTCTGGCCCGGGGCGGCGCGGCTTTGCAGCGGGGCTGATGTGCCGTGAGTGCGGTGCGTCACGCCTGCCCCTGTTTCTGCCCCGGGGTTTTTCCCGGGGAGCTATTTCTGTCTTTTTTGACTATGTGAGAGGGGTCTCAGACCGGCGCGGTGTTTTGCTCTGAGCAAAGCGAAGAGAGCTACCCCGATGCCTTGCGTAGCAGGCTCCGGGTACTCTTTCTTTAGAAAGCATGTTTTGTTCAGAAGTAACGTTCGAAGTTACCCATACGGTCGGGGTAGCTTTCGAAGTTAACTGCATCAAAGCCCGGGTTGCCATCAGGTGTTCGAAGTTAACTGACTGTTTATTGCCCTTTGCTGCCGGCAGCGGTGGCCGGGGGATGGAAAGGTTGGCCGCAAATCTGCCGAAGGGCGGATTTCAGGCGTGGGAATCCCTGCCGGGCGCGGGATTTACAGCTCAGAGCCAGCACGGACGCCGCGACGGGCGCGGTAATTTAACAGAGGAGTAATTATCAGAGGGTAACGCCGGCACGCTCCAGCAGCAGGCGGTAATACTTTTCGGCATCGGTCACGTCCAGCTGCGGGAACGCTTCCTTAACGCCCTTTTCCAGCGCCATCTGCATGGCCATCGTCAGCGCACCGCTGGCAGCGTGCCGGCGCCAGGCGTTCCGGTAGCGGTCGCCAGCCTTAGCCGGGCGCAGCTGCCGCAGGTTCGCGGCGTGGCCGTCCAGCGCACGCTCGATGTCGGAGGTCACGCGCTGCTTTTCGGCGCGCAGCTCGGGGCTGACGACCCAGCGTTTTATCTGCTTCAGGCGGTTCTTCAGGGAGTGATGGCCGTCGATATTGATGCCCAGGCGGGCCATCTTCAGCTGGTGACGGGCGTACTTGTCGCGCAGGGATTCGGCAATGCCCGAGGCTACCGCCCACTGGCGGTACCGGTGCAGCCAGGTGCGGATATCCTCCACGGACATGCCGCGCGAGGTAAAGAAGGATTCGGTCAGGAAGATGCGCATCGGCTTGTTCTGGCCGGAGTCCGCATCGCGGGCGCGGTGAACGACCACGTAGTCCAGCTGCTCGAGCACGCGCAGCGCGTTCAGCAGCACGTCGTACGCCTTGCGGCCGCTTTCGTAAACGTGCAGCACGTTCATGCGGCGCGCCATATCCTCAACCGGGAGCATGACTTCGAACATGTACTCGCTGTCCGGGCTGTAGTCGCAGTTTGCGGCCAGAACCAGCGACAGGGCGCTCAGGGCCTCGCGGCTCTCGGAGCGGGCGGTAATGCGCATCGGCTTTGGTCGAAACGTGCGGTCGAACATGCGGCTGTAGGGTGTGTAGCCCTTCTGACGCAGGGCAATCAGGTCGGCATTGCGGCACCAGTCGTGGTGACGGATGCAGGCCACGACCTTTGACGCCATGCCGCGCGGGGTTTTTCCGTTGAATTCAGGCTGATGATTACGGTGCGTCTTCGACTGCCCTCTGCGCAGCGAGTTGGACTCGCCGCGACGGGAGGGGCGGTAAGCACCGGCAGAAGCGCCAGACGCTCCGGTCGGAGAAGTTGCAAGGATGCGTTCAGACACGGTTCCCTGCGCTTATGTTGCGCGGGGGGAGTTGACCTTTAAAAGGCATAAAACTATACTCCCTGCATAGAGAAACAAACTCTATACAGTTTTAGTGGGCCCCGTTAATCTTTCCCGACCGGCAAGTTGAAGAAGATTATCGGGGTTTTTGCTTTTCTGATTCCGGGTAAATACCTCGTAAGAACCAGCTCCCTGCCACCTTAAGGCGTGGCCAGCCAGCTAACTTTCTGATTTGCAATCTAGCACATACATCTTAATGATTAAAGTAATCTGATTACTAAAATCACTAGCGCCGCCTGCGTCTAATTTCTTGCTCTATCAACAACTCCACGACCTGCCCTTGCGTTAACCCATCTTCATCACAAAGTTCAGCAAGCTGCTCTTTTATCGGATTACGAACAAAAATCTCGACCTTTTTATGAGTGAGTCGCTTTCTGGCAACAGCTGCAGATTGTTTTTCAGCAGGTGTTAGTGGGCTACCTTTTCGGTATGAACGCTTTTCTTTTGCAGAGGTTGTTCCGATAACTACCCGGTTTGACATCTCTGCCTCCTACAAACATTAAAAAGAGTCATTACGGGAGACTACTATAAAACCTAGCGGTTAGCAGTAATTGTTAAGAACAGGATCGCCTTAAGCATTCATGTTGCCGCATGAATGACTGTTGCATTGAAAATGCAGACCAAACAGGGTGACCAATAAGAACCCCGACCGGGGTGAAAACGAGTTTTACCCCGGTCGGGGTTGGACAACGACGCCTGGCGGAGGCGTCAGGCCTTTGTGGTATTGCGGAACCAGTAGCAGACAGGCCCGTCGTCGGTATCATGGACTGAGCCCAGAAACCAGCCTTCATCGTCCGGCGGTTCGGGTATCCACCCCCGTGCGTCCGGCGCTTCATCGGTAAATCCGGCAGCAAAGACTTCAGGCGCCTCGTCGCGCATAGTCATCACGAAGCACTGCAGCCCGTGAGTCCTCAGCCAGCAGCTGAAATCTGCCGCTGTTTTACAGCCACTGCGGGCATACGCGGGATGCGACCAGTACCCCTGCCGGTCACGGTCAGCCTTGACGGGAACAATCATTTTCCACCCTCCCTGAGTTCAGCATTCACAGCCGCCGCATCCGAACCAGAAAAGGACGCATCGCCATTGTGTTGCTGATACGCCGTCACTTTCGCCAGCAGTGCTTCGCGAAAACAGTTAACCGGAAGGCGGTTCAGAACGACGTCACACGTTATCCAGCCCAGCCCGGTGATGAGATACATTGAAGTCAGCCCTCCCGCGGCCCACCGGACAATGCTATCAGGCGGGCACTTCCTGATAGATTCGACCAGCTTCACGCCCTCTTCAGGCTCCAGCCAGAACACAAGGCAGGCGGCCATCAGAACGACAGACGGCAGATACCGGAAGCTCAGCGTCAGATAACGCAGGATGCAGCGCCCCCACGCCTGCAGCTGACGGCGGACAACATCATCGTCCTGCAGCACCTCCCACATCAGCTGTGCCTTCTCATGCGCCTTCATCCTGGCCACAACGACACATTTACCTTTGCGGATGGTGGCCTCCCGCGAGGCAGCAAGCTTGCGAACCCGGTCAGCCTCCCGCGTGTACAGCGCCAGCCCGCCCCATGTGAGTACCATCAATGCCGTAAGGCATGCCCAGAACAACGAAACGGACCACGTACCGAATGACGAGAACGCCGTTGTCAGAAATAGCGCCACCGGCACGCTGTAAGAGACGCACAGTACCTGCTGCGCGGCGCGGAGACGGAAATAGCTGAAGAAACTCATGATTTACCTCCTTCCACCCACTCCGCATCTCCGGATACCAGGCGCAATCCCTCCCTCTCATTCCCCGGCGCGGCCTGAATGGCGGGTTTTGCGGTGCGGCGCTCACCTGCAGCGCCTTCACCAGGGGCCGGTTCGTTCAGCATCCGCATCCACATCTGCCGCTCACCTCCCGGCATTCTCCTGCACAGCCCGGGAACCAGGGCATTCATCAGCTGCTCAATGTAAGCCACCCGGCTGAGCGTCAGGGATGCGTCTTCGCACTCGGGTTGCCTTATCGCCCGTGCCACCTCTCGACACTCAAGAATGCCTTTCAGAAGCCGGCTGCCACCGGCCACGCGCTCTGCCTCTTCATATTGCCGAACCTGCTCCACCATCCTCATGAAGGTGACCTCATCGCTTTCACGGGGGCGGGCCTTTTCAGTCATCGCAGTAACGCGCTGATAAACCATCCAGAGAAATAACGGCATGCTCATCAGCACATATGTTTTCAAACCGGCCCCCTCAGACTGAACGCTGCATATTGCCAGACAGGCAAACAGTAAAATCAGACAGCAGAAAAACACCATTACGGTATATTTAGTTAATTTCATGCATCACCTTTTCATTTTAAAACTGAAGTTCACAGTTAACCTTTCGAGGGATAGTAATTAAAAACCACTGCAAGCTTATCGCTTAAATTCAGATAATTTATAATTACAAGTATTAAATCGCTTTTTCTTAGTGTGGTTTTTTTATTTCCAGGCTGAAACGGGCAGCCAGTAAATTAAGCGCCGCCTAATTTAATCATTCAGACCGCCCTTTGCTGAGTGACGGCATCTGACTCACCGGCCTCAGCCGCGTACGCTGCCAGAAAGTCCCGTATCATACCCTGCAGCTCACGGGCATCGCGGCTTCGAAGCAGCGGCAGGCCCGCCTGGCGCATGACCTCGTCCAGCAGAATGTCACGCCTGCGGCGACTCTTCTTCAGGTGGGACGCATCATCGAGCTCCACGGCGGCCACTACGCGAAACGTCCTGCGGTCTACAATAACCACGTCACAGTGCCACCGTGCCGCCATGTGAAAAAGCTTCCACCACGTCCGGCTCCGGCCCCTGACGCGCGGCGTAATCTGCACGATATCAGCCACCCTGACCTGCGGGCACAGATACCACCGATTCATGTCCACCGTCCGGAAAAGCCCCTGCATAAAATGCACCTCCCGGTCGGTCATCAGCTGCGCCTGGCGCTCCCAGAAAACGCCGCCGGCCATCAGTTTTTCGGTGTCACCCGGCCTGATGCCCGCCTCCTTCAGCCGTCTGATAAGCGGTGCCTGCGGCCGTTTCTGCTTCAGCACACGGGAGAGCAGAACAATCATTGCCAGCAACGAAACGGTAAATAACACCATAGCGGCATTCATGAACCCACCCCCCCTTCGCTTCGTACGCTATCGGTCAACGGCCCGCCATCAGCTGAGTAACGTTTGTCCTGCCCCGTCCGGAACCACTCAGAGAACAGCCAGCCACTAAGGGTGACGGTATTGTCCGGCTCATCCGGCGCGCAAACCGTAATACTGTCCTCCGTCACTCCGGTGATATCAAAATTCGCACCGCAAAGATGCTGGATAATATCATCACGGCAGTGAATAATACCTCTCCCCACCAGGTCTTTAACTGTTTGCTTAATGATTTTTTCAGCCTGCGCATTTTCATCGCGGCAGATTAAATTATTTTCTGACATATTCCTTCCGCCTTATATATAGTGTTTACTAAAGAAGCAAATACTTCTGTGCGCTCATGAATTATTCAAACAAAATCCATTCTATAAATAAAACATGCCGGGCCACATACTACGGGTCAGCACTGAATAAGAAATTAAAGCAGGGTATTTAATTCCGGATGCAGAACGGGCACTCGTCATATCGGGAGCCTCAGTCCGTCAAGGGAGGCGCCAGTTTCCAGGTGCTGCCGCCAAAGAGAACAGGTCCGACAACCTGCTCCTACTTTTCAGCCTCCTTCAGGTGGTCGACTACCGGCAGGAACTCTGTATGGGTCAGGATAATTTCATCCCGCTCATCGCAGAAACCAGCGTGTAGCCGTAAGGAATACGGGGTATCTGCTGGCCCGCCGTTGACGCAGAAGCATGCCTGAACGTCCGGATGCAGCCTCCCCTGCTCAGGGCGGTATGAATAATATTTTCAGGTACGCGCATACGCCAGTTACTCCCCGGACAGACCGGCAGCCTTACTGATGGCCTGCTGCAGGGCCTACGCGCTGGTGTATCCAGGGATACGTCTGCTCAACGTTATCGCACAACTCTACCTTATCCTGAACCGGCTGATGTTACATCGCGATCAGTCCGATAACGGCGAGGTGCGCGGCGTAGAACAGCGGGAAGAACTCCCGTGGCCAGAAACGCGGGACCCGCCTGCAGGTGCGGCTCAGCACCGTCAGGACTAAGCCGGGTATCACCAGCCCCGCAATGGCAAGGGCCGCGCCGTCCGTAGCGTTGAGCGCCAGCATGG